>JAABUS010006781.1_pt1 | contig 13611 bp, 11 predicted proteins | sample 5560161 | NCBI WGS metagenome assembly JAABUS01 (sample SAMN10711885, study PRJNA513376) | rock metagenome | isolation source: Antarctica rocks | place: Antarctica: Victoria Land, Trio Nunatak nord | collected 2016-01-04 | reverse complement strand
AAGCAAATCGCGCTAAATATCGAAATAACTATCAACAAAAGTGAGCAAAGAAACTACATTCATGCAAACATGAATTTTCGAAGAAAAGAGTAATGTTACGAGTGTATCAAGACTGATTAAAGCTAGTTAACAATCTAGTCGAAATCTGATTTAGATCTGACTCAGATTTGACTCAAATATGACTCAATATTCTTTTTCTTTCTCAACACTTTTTTCTTTCATCAACATCTTGTTCATTTACATCATTTTCTTTTCATGTTACAAACACATTTCTTTTGAGTCTAATGCAGTCTCTGAACATTACATAAATAAAAGCTTTTGTATCAATCTTCTTCTGTATTCTTAATATTCAGTTACAGTTATTTCTAAAGATCAAGCACTATCAATTCTGATCTTCATTGATTGTATCATTTAGACATGATTCTGACATTTTCTCGCTCTTCTTACTTCTGTCTTTCTCGCTTCTCTTGCTTCTGTCTTTCTCGCTTCTCTTGCTTCTGTCTTTCTCATCTCTGTTGCTTTTGTCTTTCTTGCTCTTCTTGCTTCTGTCTTTCTTGCTTCTCTTGCTTCTGTCTTTCTCATCTCTATTGCTTCTGTCTTTTTCGCTCTTTTTGCTTCTATCTTTCTCACTTCTCTTGCTTCTGTCTTTCTCATCTTTATTGCTTCTGTCTTTCTCGCTCTTCTTGCTTCTGTCTTTCTCACTTCTCTTGCTTCTGTCTTTCTCACTTCTCTTGCTTCTGTCTTTCTCGCTTCTCTTGCTTCTGTCTTTCTCGTCTCTATTGCTTCTGTCTTTTTCGCTCTTTTTGCTTCTATCTTTCTCACTTCTCTTGCTTTTATCTTTCTCATCTTTATTGCTTCTGTCTTTCTCGCTCTTCTTGCTTCTGTCTTTCTTGCTTCTCTTACTTCTGACTTTCTCACTTCTCTTGCTTCTGTCTTTCTCGCTTCTCTTGCTTCTGTCTTTCTCACTTCTATTGTTTCTGTCTTTCTCACTTCTCTTTCTTCTTTCTTTCTTGCTCTTCTTTCTTCAATCTCTCTTTCTTTAATCTTTTCTGCTTTATCATTTTTTGCTTCTCTTGTAATCTTTCTTGCTTTAATCTTTTCTTATTCAATCTTTCTTGTTCTTGTCTCTCTTGCTTTTATCTTTCTTGCTTTAATCTTTTAAATATTTTTTGTTTTTATCTTTTCTGCTTCTGCTTCTGCTTCAATCTCTTCTGCTTTTGCTTTTGTCTTTTCAACTTCTGTTTCTTCTGCTTTTGCTTTAATTTTTTCAACTTCAATCTTTTCAACTTTAATCTTTTCAACTTCAATCTTTGCTGCTTTTGCTTTTATTTCTTCTGCTTTTGCTTTTATTTCTTCTGCTTTTGCTTTAATCTTTTCTGCTTCAATCTCTCTTACTTTAATCTTTTCAACTTCAATCTTTGCTGTTCTTGCTTTTGTCTTTCTTGCTTTTGTTTTTTCAACTTTTGTCTTTTCAACTTCTGTCTCTGCTGCTCTTGCTTTCATCTTTTCTGCAATATGTATGCATCTTATGATCTGTTTATATTCTCATCTGTGCAATCAGAAACTTAAGAAATTAAATTCAAGATCAAGAATAACAATCTTTTAAAGAATGCAAAGTAGATGAACTTTTAAATGAAAAAGAATGTAATTCTTTCATCTTATTTCTTCTTCTTGTTGTGTAAATGATTTACAAACAGAAACTCATCATTCTTTACATAATTTTCTACATGTGATAATTTACATCTTTGTTTCTTTATTTCATTAACATCATTCATGATTAGCAGAGACTTCAATCTTTCAAATCATACTCTTGCAATCATTGACTTTAAACATTGCTTTAAAGTGATAATCTTGAGAAACTTGAAATTTAATCAATCAGTCAGATTAATAAAGTTGCGCAGTATCATTTCATTTATATTGATCATCAATCTCATCAGAAGCTCTTTCTTTTTGAGCTTTTTAAATATTTGAAGATAGTGATGCATGACATAAACATGCAATTGTTGATAGCTCAGATTCACTCAATTCATCAAGTGTTGTAATCGTGCACTTCAAATTAGTCTAATATAGATTGTGTCAGACTATCATAGACTAGTATAGAGCTGATGTTGACACGCTAGCGATCTAGCGTGTCTTCGTGAGTAAAATTCACGACGTGTTGCATCTTCTTTCTTCTTCGACTTTGAACTTCTAGTTAGAATACATTCATATGATTCGCTCTATGCAGACTCATAACATTAGTTCAAAGCTCATTAATCTTGCTATCGACGTATAGATGATATAAAAACAAGCTACACAACTCAAATCAGAAGTCGAACTCAGAAATTTTGACAGCAGAATCAGAACTTAAACTCAGAAAGCTCAATAGAAATCAGAAATTTCGATAGAATCAGAATCAAAGAACACGAATGCGTTGTTCTTGACTAACTCTTTATTAAGCTCGTCATCAGAAATCAGAAATTTCAGCAGTACTTGAACTCAGAAAGTTTGATAGAGTAACATCAGAATTTCGATCAGCAATTTTCTACTCATATCATGACTAGAAGCTCAAAATCAGCGAGCATTGCTCGCTACAAACTTCAAAATGCTAGAAGAGAATCACTTCTATCACAGAATTGAACAGTCTCAGAAGAAGAAGACACGAATGCATCGTTGAATACAGAAGAAGAGAACATGAACATGTTGTTCTTTAATCACGAAATGATCAAGATCAGCATCAACACTGAACTGAATGCTTGAATAAGCACTCATGAAGCAGACGACATCGTTGTCTTTATCAAGTACATGTGTCAACAGCATGACATCGAAATCAAGATTCACAATGACATGATTCAGATGTTAGAAGATGTCAACGAGATAAACATCACATTGAAGATTACACAGACGCGTCTGCAGAAAGAGAATAGAAACAAGAACGTGATTATACATCATCTAGAAGCTGCATCAAGTCGACAAAGCACTTTAATTTCTGAAGATCGATTCTCGAAGTCAATCAAGTTACTCGACTCATCTCTGTTCAAAGATTCGACGCAGAATGTAGACAATTAACTGTTTCAAATGCAAAATAAGTTGAAGACAAATAAGAATCATTTTTCTATTGAAGAGTTGAAGATTGCATACATCGAAAGTCGAGTCAGTGAAGCTGCGATCAAGCACATAGCTTCTCGCATGCAAAATATCTTCTTGAACTCGTTTCTAGAAGTCGAAGAAGTGCTATCGATTATCAATAAGATGTACGACGATTTCAATCATCATCACACGACTCAACGACATTATTTGAAGCTGTATCAGAACAAGATCTTCTTTCATGAATTTTGAATGAAATTTCAGAGATTTAGTGCAGAACTAGAATACAATAACGAGACTCTACTAGATGATCTTCAGCACAAGATCAGCTCAGATCTTCAACGAGCAATGCTCAATGAACGAATCACGAATTTGAATGAGTTTGTCAACATCTGCATGCAAGTCGATGTTAAATTAACTGAATTGAACGCGCGATCAGTCGTCAAAGCATCAGCAATTCAAGCTGCTTGCTTTGTCTCTAACACATCGACTGCTCGACTTACGTCATCAGTTTCTTCGTGAAAGAAACTCAGAAGATTGAATCTCGATTCTATTCAGAAAAAGTTGTTTAAGAAAGAACTCTGCTTCAAATGCAAGAAGTCAGAACATAGAGCATATGACTGTCTCAAGACGACTCAAGTGCACGAGATTGCTGCGAATTCGAAAAATGATCTGCTCTCGTCAAAGTAGTGACTGAGAGCGATATACTCATATTCTGTTTCATCAGCATGTCTGATGATTCATTTGATTTCAAGTCATTCACTGTTGATGTCATCTTGAATAGTCTAGAAAAGATATTCAGATTCTCAACTCTGATAGATACTGAAGTCACTGACATGATTTTCATCGATGAATCTTTGATGTCAGAGCTATGTGAACGCTTTGATATTCAGTCAATATCGCTGTCAAAATCAAAGTCAATTTGATTGTATGATGAAATTTCTGATCGAAAGTCGATTACACACGCTCTGTATACATCAATCATGATACAAGAACACAAGAATGAAATGATGTCTTTATTGATAACTCGTCTAGATCAGCACAAGATAATCATTGAAAATCTCTGATTGAAAAGAAATCAAATTTTGATAGATTCTGCAAACGATCGATTAATATCATCGTTGAAGATTCAAACATCGAAATCTGTTGTTTTGAAAGTAAGCAGTCAATCAGCATTTCACAGATCTGAGTCAAGCGAAATCTGCAAAATGAAACGAAAGAACTTGAACTCAATGATTACATCGACAATCATCTTGAAGCGATTCACGAATCAGAAACTAGTGAATCAGTTCATTGAATCTGTTCTCATACGAAAGCAAAGCATTCAAGTTGACTTCGATCAACTTCGTCTCTTTCAGCTAACTGAGAAAAAGAGATTCGTCAATATTGTCATGATCGAAGTCGCTGCATATCGAACTTTAGTCAAGAATAAGAAGATCAAGATCTTCTTCTTGATCATTAGTGAAATCAACAAAGCGCTTAGCTCAGTCGAAGATTTCGCGAAACTGAATGAAATGATCTCTGTCATGTCATTAAATGAACTAAAGAAGAAGCTTTTGATAGTTTATCACAACTTTCTGAATGTTTTTGATAGAGAAAAGACAATGCAGTTGTCTTCACATTGATCATACGATCATAAGATTGAATTAGAAAGTGAGAGTCAATTCTTTAGAAGTCGATTGTATTTCATGTCGAGCTACAAGTTGCAGAAGATCAAAGAGTATCTAGAAAAGAATTTGAAGAAGAAGTTCATCACACTCAGTAAAGCTTCTTTCGCTTCGTCAATACTATTTGTTGAAAAGAAAGATGATAGTCTTCGCTTTTGCGTGAATTATCAAAAACTGAATGCTCTGATCAAAAGAGATCGTTATTCAATATTCTTGATAGACGAAGTACTCGCTTGAATTCAAGACAGTAAGTATTTGACTTGATTCAACATTATCATCACGTTCAATAAGCTTTGCATGAGTACTGAAAGTGAGAATCTAATCACATTTGTTACTTTCTTCAATGTCTATAAGTATAAAGTAATGCTCTTTGAATTAATCAATGAATTTGCGTTCTTTCAGCACTATATCAACAATGTGTTGTTCGACTGTCTACATAAATTCTGTCAGACATATTTGAATGATATTCTTATCTACAGTAAGATCTTGAAGAAATATAGAACTCATGTGAAAGAAGTGCTAGACAAGCTTCGCGAAGTCGACTTGCAGATAAACATTGACAAGTGCGAATTCAAGATTCAGAAGATCTCGTTTCTTGAACTATTGATATTCATCAATGATCTACGAATGAACTCTCGAAAAGTAGATGTGATTCGAAACTGAAAAGTGCTTCGATCGTTGACTCATGTGCAGATCTTCATTGACTTCTGCAATTTCTATCGACGATTCATAAAGAACTTCTCAAAGATCACTTGATCTATGATAAAGCTAATTCAAAAAGATCACTTCTTTGAATGAACAGAGATCTGTCAGATGATCTTTGAAGAATTAAAGCAACAGATGACGACAGTCTTCGTTCTGAAGCATTTCAACTCGATCAGAGAAGCTATTCTGAAAACGAACTTCTTGAACTATGTGAACGACGAAGTATTGTCTCAATATGATGATGAAGACATTCTACATTCAATGATCTTCTATAGCAAGAACATGATTCTTGCAGAATGCAACTACGAGATCTATGACAAAGAACTGCTGACTATTATTCGCTGCTTGAAGCACTGACGCTCTGAATTGAAATGTACAGATATTTTGATCAAGATCTTCATCGATCATCTGAATTTGAAGTACTTCATGATCATCAAAGAACTGACTCGACGATCGACTAAATGAGCTGAGAAGTTATCTGAATATAACTTCAAGATCATATATCAGTCAGAAAAACAGAATCTGAAAGTCGACACGCTGATCAGAATGTCAGACGTCAAGTCGATTGAGACAAATGATGATTGAAAGCTATATCAGCATCAGCTGCTATTGTCAGAAAGCAAGTTTAAATTGCAGTCAATAGAAGCTGATCAAGAAGATGATCAGAAATCTGACTCAGATCTGACTCAGAGTTGAAACAAGAATCGAAAGCTAATGAAGATTCAATCAAAGAAGTGATTTCTATTCAGAATCAGATTATAGTCGAAAATCGAACGAATCAACTATGTATCGATATTCGAGCATTCATGAAATAGAACAGAAGAACTTGTCAAGATATTGATCTGAACAACTGCAGAGTACTTGATGAAGTACTCTGAAAAGATGATAGACTATGAGTTTTTCAGTCAATGATCATTTGATTGATAAGAAAAGCACATGATCTTTCGATCAGTGATCATTCTGACATGAATCGAACGTTGAACTTGCTGAGACGATCATATTGCTGATCGAAGATGAGAACGACGATCAAGCGCTACATTCAAAACTGTTATGTTTGTCGTAGATCAAAAGCATCGAGAGATCGAATCAATGAATTACTGAAGTCATTGCTCATATTCGAGCAGCGATGACAGAACATATCATTAGACTTCATTATTGATCTATCAGAAAGTGATGAAAACAACGCGATTCTGACAGTCATAGATCGATTGTCTAAGAAACGACATTATATATTGTGTTGATCAGATGATGAAGAAATCTTTGCAGAACAAACAGTCAAGCTACTGTTGACATGAGTCTTTAGAATTCATGAACTATCAAGATCAATAGTGTTCGATCGTGATTCACAATTCATATCGATTGTCTGAAAGTCTCTATGTCTGAGACTCGACATCAAGATGAAACTATTCACAGACTATCATTTGCAGACAGATGATCAAACAGAAAGAGCGAATCAGAATGTGAAACGATATCTACGAAGCTATTGCTCATATATGCAAGATGATTGATTCATCTGATTATCTATGACTGAATTCGTCGATAACAATGCTATTTCGTCGTCAATTGAACAGTCGACGTTCTTTCTGAATAAGAGCTTTCACCCTCATATGAGCTTCGATTCGAACTCAATCGAATATGAGATCACTCAAGCTAGAATCGAAGCAGACAAAGCAAAGAATATATTCGAACACATGAAATGATCACTAGCATTGATCAAGCAAGTCTTGACAAGAGTCAGAATCACAATGAAGAAACAGACTGACAAGCATCGAAAGAAAATGATCTACAAGATAGATGACATGATGTTTCTGAATTCTAGAAACATAACGATCTCACGATCATCAAAGAAGCTAGACGATAAAATGCTAGAACTTTTCAAGATTCTGATTGAGATCGAACATGCTTATCGACTAAAACTATCATCGACTATGAAGATACATTCGAAGTTTGCATCAAATCTGCTGCAACTAGATTCGAAAAACTCTCTGAATGAACAACGAAATGAATCGTCTGATTCTATAGTGATCGACGACGAAGATGAATGAAAGATGAAGAACATACTGAACTTCAGACACTACGAAAGAAATAAACGACTACAATATCGTGTCAATTGAAAAGAATACAACGTCAATCTACATTGATACAACGTCGATGAAAGTGAATTCAAAGAATGCTTGAAGATCATAAATGACTTTCATGAACGATATTTGAACAAGTCAAGATAGAAATCGACTTAAGAAAGATTGATCAAACTGCAGCAATGAGAACATTGCTAGATGAAGAGAAGAAGTAATGTTGTGATCGTGCACTTCGAATTAGTCTAACATAGATCGTGTCAGACTATCATAAACTAGTATAGAGTTGATGTTGACACGCTAGCAATCTAGCGTGTTTTCGTGAGTAAAACTCACGACGTGTTGCATCTTCTTTCTTCTTCGGCTTTGAACTTCTAGTTAGAATATACTCATATGATTCGCTCTATGCAGACTCATAACACTTCTCAATCTTTCTTCTTATCACTTCTTTGATTCACTTCAATTTTTCATCTCTTCTCTGTAATACTGCTTCGACTTCGTATCTTCATGAATGTCATTCAAATATACATTACTGTCGCGAATGACTTCTTCTTTGTCTTCATTATTGTTAATCTTCTTTCTTGTACAATGCAATTTCAAGAAAAGATCTCTCTTTTTACATTCAAGCATCTTACTTACTTATACTTTCTGAATCATCATCGACTTTTGAGTTCGTGAAGTTGAATCAACATTCTGATTCAGCTGATTTACATCATGATCAATGTCTTCTGTCTTAGCTTTCAAGTTTTCACGATCTCTAAAGCTGATCTTCAAGTTGAAAATCTATCACTCGTCAACATGATTTCGCTTTTTGCAGATGTTCATCTTAGTTTTCTGACTAATCTTCTCAAGTTTTCTTTGAACTCTTATTGATGCATTCATCGCTTGACGAGATTGATGACGTTCGCGCTCAATCTCTTTCACGTACTCGTTGTCGTGATCAATTGAATCACTTTCTTGTTGAAAGTATCAGAGCATCTGTTTGAACTGATAGTTAATCTTTGTTGCTACTTTCATCATTGTTTCTAACTAATCATACTCAGATTGAATCATCGCTGTATGTTCTTCTACTACTTTTGCATTTTCTTTTACGTTGATCGTTTTATGAAATCTTTCTTCATATACATCAAGTGTTAATCATGCTTTCTGTCTGTTTCATCTGACATCATCTGCTCTTCAAGTCACTTTTTTCTTGCATGTACATTTATATCTCTGCTGCGCTGTTTCTTTTCACATCTGTTGTTCAATGCATCAGTGTACTGTGACGAAGTGAAACATTTCATCATGATTGCGCTTGAGTTCTCATTAGTCACATCTATAACATTATCAAGATTAGCATCAATCTTTCTTGATCACTGAAGATCAAAGCTGAGCAATACATCAATTTATGAATTTCTTTCATCAGCTTCTGATTCTTCGTGCAGAGTCATTCTTTCATAATGATCTCTTAAGTACATGAGAAGCAGAATAGATTGAATCTTTTCGTCAAATCTTGTAAAGAACTGACATGAGAACTTCTGTATCGCGTCAAGATCAACAAGAATGAGAGCGCAGCTGATTCTCATTTGATACTATTCAATGAGTCTTATAAAATCAATGTTTCTGTGAGTGAGTATGAAAACATTCTTCTGATAGTCACTGAGTTTGAGATGACTGCACACTTGTCGTATCTGAAACAGCTGATTCATGATTATAAGACTTGCAAGATTAATACTCTTTGAATTCATGTGATTTGACAAGTACAACACATTGATAAGCATGAAGTGAGATTAAGAATTCACTAATGAGAAACTTACAATGACAGAGACTGCTTTCGCAATAGAGTCGCTGCTTAATAATGTCTTGAAAGATGACAATCTGAATAAGATGATGTTCATCAATGCTTTCATTCAATTTACTGACATGCAGAATAAATTTTCTTCATTTCAATCTTTTTGATTTATTTGAAAAAGAACAAAGTGTCTTTTGATCAACGTGAAACTGTTTATCAAGAATTCGCAGATTTGCAGAAGATTTTACAAACAGAGATGAACATGAAACATTCAGAGTGTTACGATTCTAGCTACGCATCTATGTTGATAACTATGTTGATGACTATGTTGATAACTATGTTTCTGACTATCGTCGATCGCTCGTCACTAGACTATCAAGTTGTTTCAAAGTCAACTTTATTCAGAGTTAACTTATGTTCTTCTGAGTCATATAAATAGTCGATTCTTCTCTTCTAGATACTTTTCTTTCTTAGCATTTATATACTTGTTATCTTATACTCATATGACTCACTCTATGCTGATTTCTAACATTATATAAATGCTTCTTCATTACAGATGAAGTGAAATAATCTGCATCGACTTACTCTACTCAATTCACATGACTATTGACTTTGATCTAGTCGACTCGCGATCATGCAGACACTCATTCTTCTTTCTTGTGAGATGACTCAGCGAGAATAAACAAAAGATTCAAACTCGTGCGCTGATCAGCGAGTATAAACAAATGATTGAAATCATTCAACTAGATCAAAGATCAGCGAATTAATCATTCATTCAGATTCGCAAGAAATTCTTTGAATTTGTTGAACAATCAAATGAGATCAGTCTATGATTGCATGAAGTCTTTATTTCAAAAAGCAATTAAAGAAATCAGTCTAAAACTGCGTGAAGTCTCTATCTTGATGAGCAAATCTCTCGATGAATCTGCTTCAATGACATCATCAAAGCAATGATCTACTCACTTTCATCGCTTTATCTATCAGTGAATTGATTCATCAACTCGATCATGTGCAAATAGTGAGTCTGCTACAATGACATCTTTCGTCAATGCAATGATTCATCTACTCACATCGCTCTATCTATCAGTGAATCGATCTGTCGACTCGTTCACATGCAACTAGTGAGTCTGCTACAATGACATTCTCAATGCGATGATCTACTCACTCTCATCGCTCTATTCATCAGTGAATCTGATCAAACATTCATGTGCAACTAGTGAGTCTGCTACAATGATGAGCTCAAAGTTGATCTCTTCAATGAGCAAGTCGACTAGTGAGTCTGCTTCAATGACACAATCATCTTTGATAACAAGCAAATTCATGAGCTTGTTTCTATATCGAAATCTCAACAGTGAGTCTGTTACAATGATGAACAATGATTGATCTCTTGATTGAATCAATCAACGAATAAAACAAGTTCTACTATGTAGTAAATTTGAATCAGCAGTGAGTCTGCTTCAATGACATGATCACAATTGATCTCTTTGATGAGCTAGTTGATTCTTGTTACAATTCTAGCTACGCATCTATGTTGATAGCTATGTTGATGACTATGTTGATGACTATGTTTCTGACTATCGTCGATCGCTCGTCACTAGACTATTGAGTTGTTTCGAAGTCAACTTTATTCAGAATTAGCTTATGTTCTTCTGAGTCATATAGATAGTCGATTCTTTTCTTCTAGATACTTTTCTTTCTTAGCATTTATATACTCGTTACATTACACTCATATGACTCGCTCTATGCTGATTTCTAACATTATATAAATGCTTCTTCGTTACAGGCGAAGTGAAATAATCTGCATCGATTTCTTCGAGTGCTTCTGCTAGTAGTTCTTCAACCCTCTATCAACTTTGATCTAGCGACTTGCATTTGTGCAGCAGCACTCATCTTTCTTCACTCGTGCGCTGATCAGCGAGTATAAACAAATGATTGAAATCATTCAACTAGATCAAAGATCAGCGAATTAATCATTCATTCAGATTTGCAAGAAATTCTTCGAATTTGTTGAACAATTAAACGAGATCAGTCTATGACTGCGTGAAGTCTCTATCTCAAAGAGCAATCAAAGAGATCAGTCTAGAACTGCGTGAAGTCTTTATTTCAATGAGCAAACTTCTCAGTGAGTCTGCTTCAATGACATCGTCAAAGCGATGATCTACTCATCTTCATCGCTCTATCTATCAGTGAATCGATTCGTCAACTCGATCATGTGCAAATAGTGAGTCTGCTACAATGACATCTTTCGTCAATGCAATGACTCATCTACTCACATCGCTCTATCTATCAGTGAATCGATCTGTCGACTCGTTTACGTGCAACTAGTGAGTCTGCTACAATGACATTCTCAATGCAATGATCTACTCGCTCTCATCGCTCTACTCATCAGTGAATCTCGTCAAACATTCATGTGCAACTAGTGAGTCTGCTACAATGACGAGCTCAAAGTCGATCTCTTCGATGAGCAAGTTGACTAGTGAGTCTGCTTCAATGACACGATCATCTTTGATAACAAGCAAATTCATGAGCTTGTTTCTATATTGAAATCTCAACAGTGAGTCTGCTACAATGATGAACAATGATTGATCTCTTGATTGAGTCGATCAACGAACGAAACAAGCTCTACTATGTAGTAGATCTGAATCAGCAGTGAGTCTGCTTCAATGACATGATCACAATCGATCTCTTCGATGAGCTAGTCGATTCTCTTCTAGTGAGTCTGCTTCAATGACATCAGTCAATAGTCGATCTCTTCGCTGAGCAAGTCGATTTCTTTCTACATAGCTAGTCTGCTACAATAGGCATTTCGATTCTACACAAGACTAAGAAAATACATTCATGTGAACATGAATTGTTGAAGAGAAGAAATACTGTTACGATTCTAGCTACGCATCTATGTTGATAACTATGTTGATGACTATGTTGATGACTATGTTTCTGACTATTGTCGATCGCTCGTCACTAGACTATCGAGTTGTTTCAAAGTCAACTCTATTCAGAGTTAGCTTATGTTCTTCTGAGTCATATAGATAGTCGATTCTTTTCTTCTAGATACTTTTCTTTCTTAGCATTTATATACTCGTTACATTACACTCATATGACTCGCTCTATGCTGATTTCTAACAATTCTCTTCTAGTGAGTCTGCTTCAATGACATCAGTCAATAGTCGATCTTTTCGCTGAGCAAGTCAATTTCTTTCTACATAGCTAGTCTGCTACAATAGACATTTCGATTCTACATAAGACTAAGAAAATACATTCATGTGAACATGAATCATTGAAGAAGAAAAATACTGTTACGATTCTAGCTACGCATCTATGTTGATAGCTATGTTGATGACTATGTTGATGACTATGTTTCTGACTATCGTCGATTGCTCGTCACTAGACTATCAAGTTGTTTCGAAGTCAATTCTATTCAGAATTAGCTTATGTTCTTCTGAATCATATAGATAGTCGATTCTTTTCTTCTAGATACTTTTCTTTCTTAGCATTTATATACTCGTTATCTTACATTCATATAACTCACTTTATGCTGATCTCTAACACAGAGAATATCGAGATCACGCAAGAAAACGCTGAGAATGCGCAAGAATTCAACGAAAAGATGCAAAGTGAGAAGAAAAAGATGTTAATGATGAGTAAATGCAATTCGCTCTTTGCATATTAAGACTGATCGTGATTTAGTATTTGAAATTAATAAGCAGCGAGATGATCTACGAAATCTTGTACATGACTATTTGAATGATCAAATAAAACTGCTGAAATTGAAATATCAGCTCTCAAAGCAATAGAATGATTGCATACTATTTATCAGAATGACAGAATTGAGTAACAAGAACTTGAGTTTTTATTACTGCTTATGATGTAATATTTACAATAGAATCAAAGAAAATTTATCACATGTATTCAAAGATGAAATATGTATTGATTCAAAAATCATTTCTGTATGATCTTCATTAAATGTACAAGAGAAAGAAAAGTAGAAGTGTTTAATACATTGATCTTAAGTCATGTAATGTATTTCTACGAGTATCTTGATACATATTATTTCTTAAGATGTATAATGTCTTTCTACATATGTCTTAATACATATAGTGTTTCATGACATATGTTTCAAGATGTATAATGTTTTTCTACATATGTTTCAATACATATAGTGTTTTGTAACATATGTCTCAAGACATATGATGTTTTACAACATGTGTCTTCAGACATATAGTGACTCAAGACACACAGTGATTCAAGACATAATGTTTCAAAACATATAATGTTTTACGACATGTTTGCTTTCTTCATTGATTCACATCAGTTCTATGCTGAGTTC
>JAABUS010006780.1_pt1 | contig 13612 bp, 8 predicted proteins | sample 5560161 | NCBI WGS metagenome assembly JAABUS01 (sample SAMN10711885, study PRJNA513376) | rock metagenome | isolation source: Antarctica rocks | place: Antarctica: Victoria Land, Trio Nunatak nord | collected 2016-01-04 | reverse complement strand
GCAATATTGATAATACTTCCACTATTATTTTTTCATCGTACGGAGTAGATAATGATTTCTGGACCGAAACCGGGATTACCTATAATAATGCTCCGGCGCCGTCAACCTCTGCTTTAAGTTCTGCAGGTGTTAGTGACGTAGCAAAATATTATGAAGTAGATGTAACGGGTTATGTAAAAAGTCAATTTGCCGGTGATAAAACTGTAAGCTTTTTAATAAAAGATACTTTAAATCAAAATACCAACCTGGTATTTAACAGCAAAGAGAAAGCTGCTAATAAACCTCAATTAGTTATTGTATCCACAGAAGCAACTCTTTTATCGTCTCAACAACAAGTATCAAGATCAGGAGAAAATATGTTTGATCCAGAAAGAAATTTAAAAAAACCTGTTGTCTATCCTAATCCGGTGCAAAAACAATTCAATATCAAATTTCCAGGCACTTACAGAGGAGATTTTAGCTTAGAAATTGCAGATCAAATGGGAAGAATTTTTAACCTGAGCAAAACAAGAATACAACCAGGATCAAATATTAATATTGATATTTCGAAATTTTCATTACCACCGGGAATTTATTTCCTAAAAATAAATTCAGAAACAAAAAACGAGGAAGTTAAATTAATTATTTATTAAAGATTTGCAACTAAAAATTATAATAAGAGCTATTACTTTGGCTGTAAATAGCTCTTATCGTTTTAGGCAACTCGAATGAGATGAGTTAAAAAATAATGTGAAGTAAAGGTATTGATAACTGTGATTTTAGTGGATATTTCCTCCATAATATTAATATTGAAATCGAATTGCATGGAAAAAATGGTAATCAAAATAATAACATGTATCTTTTGCCCTGATACTTCTTAATTTTGTGCATACAATTTCAGATAACAGGACATCACATATAACTTATGAAAATAGAATTTATAAAAAACATACAGTTCACTAAACTGGTTAAGGCAGACGGACAGTTAAGAGAATTTAATTTCCGGAAAATAAGCGGATCAAAGGAAGGACTGTTTTCTGTTGATGTAAGCGATGATCGCGGAAACCGAAAAATGTTTAAAATGCAAAAATCGGATAACGTCTGGAAAATACTTGTTGATGATCAATTACCTGATTGGATCTGGAAAAATGAAAGTATTTTTAATGATTTAATTGAGGAAGAACTCCGTATTAATGGATAGATATTTATAATACAATAGTGAGCTCTTTGCAGTTAAAGATTTCTAAAAACTTCCTCTATAGCCGCTTTAGGAGACATAATAATGAGGCGATAAAATTACTCCTGTCACAAAGATTTGAATTCATTGATCCAGGAAAATAAGCAGCGTTGTAAGATGCTGCTGTAAAAATGGAGAAACATTTGTTTATTTTAATGCTTCAATAATCTGAACAAATTCATTAGCAATCAGTGATGAGCCACCAACAAGACCTCCGTCTACATCAGGCTTTCCAAAAATTTCCTGTGCATTTGATGCCTTTACACTGCCGCCGTATAATATAGATAAATTGTTTGCAACAGCTTCTCCATAGTTACTAGCAATTCGGGAGCGAATGTATGAATGCATCTCCTGTGCCTGTTCGCTGCTTGCTGTTTTACCTGTACCAATCGCCCATATAGGCTCATAGGCTATTACTACTTTCTCAATCTGCTCCCCAGGCAAGCTGAAAAGACTTTCTTCTAATTGCCTGGTTACAAAACTGTTTTGTTGATTTACTTCTCTTACAGGCAGAGCTTCTCCGCAACAAAAAATCGGAACAATATTTTCTTCAAGACACGCCTTAACTTTATCGGCAAGAAACTGATTGTTTTCATTAAAGTATTCACGTCTCTCACTATGACCGACAACAACATAATTTACATTAATACTTTTCAACATCGCTGCAGAAACTTCACCTGTAAATGCTCCTGATTTTTTTGAATAAAGATTCTGCGCTGCTGAAAAAATATTTGATCTGTCAGCTATTGCTTCCCTGGTCATAGTAAGATATGGGGCCGGAACAGCAAAAACGACTTTTTGGTTTTCTGCCAGGTTATCACAATGGGGTAAAATACTTTCCAAAAGCGTTTTGGCTTCCTGAAAAGTGAGGTTCATTTTCCAGTTAGCTGCTGCAATTTGTTTTCTCATAATTATCCGGTTTCAATTGTTATAATTTTCAAAGATATGTTTCAAAATCTTTGTTTCCGGTTCGCTGATTGTTTTATTCTTCATCTTTTTCCAATTGGCGATATCTTTTATAGCTTTATCAAATTCATACCGGTTTTGTCCTTTCACACCCCATGAAAAATCACCGATAATTTTTGGCGTTAGTCCTTCACCAAATACATTGCAGCAAACGCCTATAACAGTTCCGGTATTTATAGATGTATTTATAGATGTTCTCGAATAATCGCCCATTATCACCCCGCATTTATTTCCCGAAGGCAGATAATTTTTATCATAATGGTTCCACATCTTTATTTCTCCTGCATTATTCTTTAGATTACTGTTGCTCGTTCCGGCGCCAAGATTACACCATTCACCAATGACGCTATCACCTAAATATCCCTCGTGGGCTTTGTTGCTGTACCCTGTTATTACACTATTTTTAATTTCGCCGCCTGCTGTACAATAGGGGCCAATGGTTGTAGAACCGTAAATTCTTGAACCCATTTTCAGAACGGCACCTTCACACAATGCAAAAGGCCCGCGAATGAAACAGCCTTCCATTACAGTGGTATTTTTACCGATGAATATGGGGCCGGAAGAAGCATTTAAATTACTGAAGTCAATTTCTGCTCCATCCTCAATAAATATCTGAGAGGCTTTAGTTACATGAACAGAATCATTGTGATCATCTGATATTCTTCCTTTCGTTAAAAGTTTGTAATCTGACTTAATCATTTCTTCATTCCATAAAAATATTTCATTAGGGAACATAAGCCGTTTAACAGCAGATATTGAAGAAACATTTTTAAAAAGCCCGGGCAACCCTTTTAAAAATGGCAAATAATCAATAGAAGCTTTCCCTGCTATCAACCCGTTCTCATCACTTAAACTCTCACTCTGCGTCAGATTAATTATCCTCTGTGTTGTATCGTAAGAAGGAATAATGCAAGCATCAACAAAAACATACTCTCCTGCACATATTGTTTCATATAAAGGCTGCAGGTATAGGTCGGTAAGCACAAAAACTTTAGCTCCGGTCATTTTCTCCCATCTTTCTTTAATGGTTAAAATACCCATTCTTACATCTGCAACCGCTCTCGTTGCTGTAAGAGGAAATAGCCTTCTCCTGGCTTCTGTATCAAACAAGATTATATTCATAAAGATCGAAAGATCAATAGGTCATTAAGTCAATCGGTAGAGTTATTAAGTTATGGGGTTAACAATCAATAGTTAATGCTAGCTTATGATTTTATAGCTCTCGTAGCTCAAAGTTTGTGGCTCACCGCTCACGGCTCGTGGCTCAGAGCTTGTGGCTTGTGGCTCGAAGCTCGTGGTTCAAAGCTCGCAGCTAAAAACTCGCAACTCACAGCTCGCAACTCAGCTCTCGTTCAACTTAAACAAACTATCAACAAACTCATGTTTATCAAAAACAAGTAAGTCCTCCATTTTTTCACCCACCCCAATAAACTTTACCGGGATTTTGAACTGGTTAGCAATAGCCAATACGACGCCCCCTTTTGCTGTGCCATCAAGTTTTGTAATGGCAATAGCAGTTACATTTGTTGCAGCAGTAAATTGTTTCGCTTGTTCGACAGCATTTTGACCGGTTGAACCGTCTAAAACCAACATCACTTCGTGCGGAGCATCGGGAATGACTTTTTGAATAACACGCTTTATTTTACCAAGTTCATCCATCAAATGCGCTTTATTATGCAAGCGACCTGCAGTATCTATTATCACAACGTCGCTTCCTCTCGATACGCCGCTTTGCACTGAGTCAAAAGCTACAGCACTTGGATCGCTTCCCATGGGTTGCTTTACAATTGGCACATTTGTTCTCTCACTCCAAATTGTAAGCTGGTCAACTGCTGCGGCTCTGAAAGTATCAGCAGCGCCAAGCAAAACTTTTTTACCTGCTTTTGTAAAATTGTATGCAAGTTTTCCGATAGTAGTAGTTTTTCCTACACCATTTACGCCAACAACCAGTATTACATAAGGTTTTTTACCCGAAGGGGTGGCGAAGTCTTTATAACTGTTCTCAGGAGAGTCTACCAGCACTTCTCTTATTTCATTCTGTAAAATGCTGTTTAGTTCATTTGTATTTATGTACTTATCTTTTGCAACCCTGTCTTCTATCCGCTTAATGATTTCAATGGTTGTATCCAGTCCGACATCTGCAGTAATTAACGCTTCTTCAAGGTCGTCAAGCACTTCTTCATCTACTGTGCTTTTGCCTGCTATAGCTTTTGTAATTTTTGTGAAAAAGCTCTGATTGGTTTTTTGTAAACCCTCATCGAGTGTTTCTTTTTCTTTTTTGCCGAATAGTTTTCCAAAAAAGCTCATAAATAAATCAGATTAAGTGAACGAAGATAAATGATTTTAAAGAGGGATAATTTTTGCAATTTTTAAACTCGTTTTATTATAAAAATTATAATATAAGCAACGTCTTTTATGTTTAAAAATTATTTCAACCCCGCTTTTCGCAACCATGTTAGCAACAACGTTCTTCTTGTAACAGGATTTTACAGAATAAGTTTTAATATAAAAAATTGGTTGATGAGAATAACAGAACTACGATTGAACACAATAACAGAACCACGATCTATTAGATTAAAAGGATTGAGATGAAATTAGTCTATTACGTGATTTGTGGGATGTCTGTTTTTATAGAAAATTTTACGTTAAAGAATATTCGCTTTTGTTAATATCCGTATCCGCAAAGCTGATAGGAAAATGCAGCTTTTCTACTCTGTTCTCAAACTCGTTACCGGATTTGCAACTGCCGCTTTTATCGCCTGAAAACTGATAGTGATCGATGCAATGAAAACAGCAATAAAACCTGCAATGGCAAACATCCACCAACTGATATTGATCCTGTAGGCATAATCCTGCAACCATTTACTCATCAGCCATCCTGCTATAGGTGAGGCTATTAATATGGCGATGCAAACCAGCTTTAAAAAATCTTTTGATAACAATGCGGTGATACCTGCAACTGTCGCCCCTAATACTTTTCTGATACCTATTTCTTTTGTTCTTTGCTCTGCCATAAATGTTGCAAGTCCGAACAAGCCAAAACATGCCAGCAATACAGTTAAGCAACTAAAAAATATAAATAATTGTTGCAATTTTTGTTCGGTACGATATTGTGCTTCCAGCAGATTGTTTACCCAATCAAACTGCAATACTTTTTCAGGGTAGAATTGCCGCCACAATTTATTGAACTGTTGTAAGAACACCTGTTCTGCACCGCTTTTAACCCTTACCATCAGGTAACCATATTGCGGGTGGACAGCGGCCCGGATAATACAAGGCTTCATTTGTAAATGAAGTGACTCATTGTTGAAGTTTTTAACAATGCCAACGGGTATTCCCTGGATGCTTTTAACAGGCTTATTCAATTCTGTTATACCCAACAATTTTGCTGTATACTCTGTTATTAAAACCGGCTGAGTTTTTTGTAAGGCTTCAAACGTTTCAAAACTTTTTTGCATAAGTGAATCCGCATTCATTGCATCTGTCGGCAAATCAAGGCTAAGCCATCTTCCTTTAAGCAATTGCAATTTAAGAGTTGAAGCAAGGTCAATATCACCTTGTATATACCATGCAGTTAATTTATTGTTCTTATCGGCCGGATCTTCAATCTGTGTTGTCATGTTGCCACCGCCCAACGACGGAACCCATGAAGCAATACTTACCTTTTCTGCAGAGGTTAATTGCAGCACTTCCCGCTTAAATGCATCCCCTTTATTATCCCAGGATAACAAATCTGTTTTGAAAACGTGATTTTTATCAAAGCCAATATCTTTATGATTTAAAAAATGCAATTGATATTGTACAATGATGGCAGCAATAAGAATTACGGTTGAAATAATAAACTGCCCTGTTACAAGGCTTTGTCGCAACAACGTTGTACCGATATTATTGGTAAATATTCCTTTGATAACTGTTACCGGCTGCGGAGCTGATAAAAGCCATGCAGGATAAAGTCCTGTAAACAAGCTAACCACCAACATGACTCCGCTTGCAGCGGAAAACAGACGGATATTTTTTGTAAGACTTAAAGTAAGCGGATGGCCAAGGAAAGTTTCAACAGACGGAATGAAGATATTATACAATAAAAGTGATAATACAAATGCTATTATAAAAAACAAAAGCGATTCAAAAAGAAACTGTGCGATTAATTGTTTTCTATCCGCACCTAACACTTTTCTGATGCCCGTTTCACGCATCCGTTTTAAAGCCCTTGCTGTTGTAAGATTAATAAAATTGATGCAGGCAATAAACAACAGCAAAGCAGCAACACCTGAAAAGATGTACACATTTTGTATGCTGCCGCTGCTTTCATCTTTTGAAAAATCAGAACGCAGGTACACATCTGCGATGGGTTGAAAATTATAGGCATAACCGGGCTTTTTGCCAACAACATTTTTTGCATACCAGGCATTTACCTTAGCAGTGAAATTTGCCACATCAGTTGCTGGTTTCAATAAAAGATATTGAGGAAGAAAGCTGCCATATTCTTGTTTGAACAATTCATTGTCCATTGGTCTGAACTCGTGTAACAATAATGCATCTGCATTCAAATGTGTATTGGCAGGAATGTTTGCAATGACACCAGTAATTATATATTGTTGAGGCTCCCCAAAAGATGAAATGGTGTTCACAACTTTACCGACCGGACTGGAACGGGGAAAATATTGGTTCTTTAATTTTTCAGATATAACAAGATTGTTATATCCCTTAAGAAATTTTTTTGGTGTTCCTTCTTTAACGTCAAAATCCAAAACATTCCATACACTTGGTTCAGCAGTAAGTAGTTTTATATCTGCCCCATCAGTTGCATGGCCCAACTGCAACCGCTCTTTGTTAACACTCATTCTGCAATAATCTGCTACTTCAGGAAAATCTTTTTTAAGCGCAGGCCCTAAACCTGTAAAGGATCGGGCAAAACGCTCTTTGGCATCTTTATTATTGATGTTGATGCTGATAACCCTGTAAATATTTTTTGCCTGCTTCCATTGTGTATCATAAGAAAGGTCGTTCAACACTACAGTTGCAACAAGCAGACATGCAGTAAGGCCAATGGTTAAGCCTGTAACATTGATAAAGGAATAAACCTTGTTGCGTAAAAGATTACGCAAGGCAGTCTTGAAATAATTTTTAAGCATGTTGGTTATTTTTAGGCAGTGATCATTTCTTTTATTTTGAGCCACAAAGACGCAAAGGCAAAGGTTCACAAAGTTTTAATTACAACTCTATCTGCTAAAGAAGGCTATATCCTTTCCCACAAATCCCAAACATCCCATAAATCCCAGTTCAAACAATTTCATCCTAATCCTTTCAAATTCAATAAATCGTGGTTCTGTTCTCAAACTTTTTACAGGGTTTGCAACAAACAAATTCTTGCTTTTTTAATCCTGTAAACTCTTAAGCTGTATATATTTATTAAGGTCTTTATAATCGAAGCCTTTCTTTTTCATAGAAGAAATATATCCTGCTGTCACACCCATTGATTTTAAAGGGATGATATCTTGTATCCTGATATTTGTATAACCTAAATCGCTAAAGCTTTTTATGTAACCCGGCGTAATCCCCATACTTTTTAATGGTATAAGATCAGATGCAGGAATGTGTTTATAACCTAAGTTGACGAAACCTTTTATGTAGTCTGCCGTAATGCCTAATGATTTTAATGGTATTAAATCTTTTGCCGAAATATTATCGTATCCTGCATCATGTAATTGTTTGATATAAGCTACTGTAACCCCCAATGATTTTAATGGTATCAGGTCAGATAAGGTTACATTCTCATAACCGTTTTGTTTCCAAAACTTAATGTACGCTTCATCTATACCAAGAGCTGCAAGTGGAATCAGGTCGTTTTTTGTGAAGTGAGTATAACCATAATTGTGCAACACATTTACATAATCTTTTTTCAGATTTACCAAAAAGAAGACAAACAGATCATCCGCTTGTGACTCTTTTAAACCCTGGTTAAGCATAAAAGTATTATATGACGGCTCGGGTATAAAATGATATTTGCCTGATCCTTTGTCGCCTTCAAACTTTCCGGTAAATAAAATGGTACCGGCCTCTCTTGTTAACTTAAACTCGCCTTGCTGTCCCTTTGGTAAAGAAGAAAATTCATTAAGAGAAAACGTTGTATTACTGGAATAATTTTCGTCATTGCGATCTCCTTTAAAATAGATAGTTACTCTGTCATTCTCAATAGTTGCAGTCCACAACCCTTGTGTTTTTATACCATGGTTGATTGAAACAGTTTTATCATAAGTTTTATCAGAGGCATCAACAGTTTGGCTGATAGCAACAGAACCATTAATCACCGATACAAGCAGTAAGACCAAAGGAAGGAAGGAACAACCCTTTGAAGCAGTTCGAATTTGTTTTTGAGTATTCATAATTGTAATTATTTTATTTGATTGGTTCTATTCTGTTCTTAAACTTTTTACAGGGTTACTCAGGGCTGCACGGATGGTATTTAAACTTACCACTGCTAAAGTGAGCAACAGGATAAGTACACCTACTGCGCCAAAAAGCCAGATACTTATATTGATATGATCGTCATATTTTGCAAGCCAGTTGTTCATAAGCCACCATGTTAACGGGATGGCTATTATAAAAGCAATGAGCACAAGTTTGAGAAACTCTTTTGAGATAAGCATTAGCAATTGCTGTACTGTTGCGCCTAACACTTTTCGGATGCCTATTTCGCGGATGCGTTTTTCAATTGTGAAAGATGCAAGACCTGCAACACCGATGCAACAAATAAAAATGGCCAGGCCTGCGAAGATGTTGGTGAGTTTACTAATGAGCTCTTCTGTTAAAAACTTTTTGCCAAATTCTTCATCTGCAAACTGGTATTCAAAAGGAAAGGCGGGATTGAATTTTTTGAATATTGTTTCCATGGAGCTTAATGCTTTTTTTGGCTGCACTGCCTGATTTAATCTTATGCTTATAGAATTGGAGTTACCCGGATCGAAATAAACCATCATGGGATCTACCGGCTTAAAAGGCGATTCCATAATTACATTGTCTGTTACGCCTATTACTGTGTAGTTTCTGCCATATCTCATTTGCATACCTACGAGGTTTTTTAAACCCATTGCTGCAACGGCAGCTTTGTTTAGTAACATGGCAGATGAATCTGAGGGAGAACCTGAAAAATCTTTGCCCTCCAGTATTTTGATACCCATGGTTATTGCAAAATCAATATCAGTAGTTAACCCCGCAAAAATTATATTCAGGTTTGCAGGCTTGCCATTATAGTCAGGCGACGGAGACTTCCACCATATTTCTGTGATAGGCGACATTGTTCTTGTAACAGCGCTTATCATTCCTGTTTGCAGCAGTTGCTGTTTTATAACAGTATAATTTTTATTAACGTCAGGGGTAGCCGGTATCATAATAAGGTTGTTGGGATTATAACCAATACTGCGGCTCTTAATATGTTGTATCTGCTGGTAAACAATAATGGTTGCGGAGATAAGCAAAATGGAAATTACAAATTGTGCAACTATCAGAATACGCCGTGGTACCGCCGCCATTTTGCCTGCAAGAAATGTTCCTTTTAAAACACGCACGGGATTAAAAGAAGAAAGATATAACGCAGGGTAACTGCCCGCAACAACTCCGGTAAATACAATAATTACTAATGCACCTAACCAGAAAAGCGGCTGTGCAATATTTAAAGACAAATGTTTACCAACCAAAATATTGAATGAAGGCAGCAACAAATAAACAGAAATAACAGATAAAATAAAAGCAATAAAGGCGAGTATCATTGATTCAAAAAAGAACTGCAGAACCAATTGTGTTTTATCAGAACCCAAAGTTTTTCTTATGCCTACTTCTTTGGCTCTTTTTTCAGAACGGGCTGTGGAAAGGTTCATAAAATTTACACACGCTATCAGCAATATTATAATTGCAATAATGGTAAAAAGCTGTACATACTCTATCATGCCACCTACATTTTTTCCATCTTTAAAATCGCTGTACAACCTCCATTTGCTCATAGGAAAGGTGAAGTAGGTGCTTATCTTTTTATCATTAGGATCATGCTTAATTTTTATATCGTTTATTTTTTGCCCAAGCAACTTCAAGTTTGCCCCGGGCACTGTTTGCACAAAAACACTCCACGAAGAACTTTGCCAGTTAGTAATAGCCCCTTTTATATTTTCATTAGAGTAATTAAATGCATTCACAAAATCAAATTGCAATGTAGAGTTTCCTGGTACATCAGCAACTATTGCAGTAACTTTTGCATTGTACTCATTATCTATTTTAACCACTTTATTTATCGGGTCTGCATTTCCAAACAAGGCTTTTGCTGCTGATTGTGTTAACACAACAGAATAGGCATCAGGCAAAGCTGTTGCCGCGTTACCTTTTATAAATTTCCATGAGAACATGTCAAAAAAATGCTCGCTTACAGTATAACCCTGTTCCTTCAACTTTGCATCACCATAAGTAAGTATGTGAGGTTGCCTATGTGTGGTAACTACTGCCTGCTTAACCTGCAGAACTTCTTTTTCAAGTGTACCTGCCAGCGGCAAAACCATGTTCTCATCCGTGAACACCTGGTTATTAAAATCCCTGTTAGCCATTACCTGGTAAATGTTGTTATAGTTGTTTTGAAACTTATTATACGTGAGCTCATCCTGCACCCACAAAAAAATAAGAATGGTGCAGGTAATGCCAATGGTAAGACCAAGCAGGTTAGTTAACGAGAAACCTTTGTTTCTAAATAAATTTCTCCAGGCAATTTTGAAATAATTTTTAAACATAATTTAGTGTTTTAAAAGTTGATTATATTTCAGCAGTGCAAGTGTGCTTCGCAACAAAACTTAATTCTTATCCTAATGCTTAGTTCATAAAAAGCCTCCATTTCATCCAATCTATCTTAATCCAAAAAATCGTGGTTCTATTACTCCGTTCTTAAACTCTTAACAGGGTTTGCTATCGCAGCTTTAATCGACTGGAAGCTGATAGTGAATAATGCAATAAATACGGAAGCGCATCCTGTAAGTGCAAATACCCACCACGATATGTTTGTGCGATACGCAAAGTCCTGCAACCATTTGTTCATTGCATACCATACAAGCGGTACCGCAATAACAAATGCGATTAATACCAGCTTTATAAAATCAATTGATAATAAATTAACAATATTGGAAACACTTGCACCAAGCACTTTGCGTACACCGATTTCTTTTGTACGCTGCATAGTGCTGTAAGATGAAAGACCAAGCAAACCAAGACACGAAATAAAAATTGCCAGCACTGCAAAATTGAAAAACAGGTTACCGAAATTATCTTCAGCTTTATACTGCTTATTAAAAAAATCATCAAGAAAAGAATAATCGAAAGGTCTGTTAGGAATTATTTGATTCCACTTGCTCTCAATAGATTTTATGGTAGAAGGCAGGTTAGCTGCCGATACTTTTATAGAAAGTGCTCCAAATCCGGAAGGGTCTATGCGCATGGTTAAAGGTTGAATAATCTGCTGTAAAGATTTGTAATGAAAATCTTTGAGCACACCAATAATTTTACCTTTTCTTCCCCACTGATCAAAGTTTCTTCCTATTGCTTCCTGTGGTGAACTATAGCCCAACAGTTTCACAGCACTTTCATTGATGATCATTGCCTGCATGCTGTCTATTGCAAAGTCTTTTGAAAAAGCACGTCCTGCTACCACCTTTAAATTATATTGTTTGATATAATTATAATCAACAAAATAGAGGTCAAGATTTGTCTTCTGCATTTCACCTATTTTGTTTTGCACTTGTGAATAGGCGGAATTATTACCGCTGCCGGGGACACTTGATGAATAGGTGGTTGATAAAACTCCGGGAATAGCTGACAAAGATTGTTTGAAAGCATCTTTGTTTTTATCGAAATTGGTATTGATGATAATCTCCTGGTCTTTACTAAATCCAAGATCCTGGTTGCGCATATAATTTAACTGCGTGTACACAACGATTGTACCCGCAATTAAAATAATAGAGATAGTAAACTGGAAAACAACAAGACCTTTTCTTAAGATTAACCCTTTTGTACCTGTTGAAAAACGGCCTTTTAAAACACTTACCGGTTTATACGACGACAATACGAGAGAAGGATAAAAACCTGCAATAACACCGATACCAACCGAGAGCAGAAATAAGCTGAGAACATGTAATGGATTATTGAAGATGCTGTCACTTATTTCTTTGCCGGGAAGCTGGTTAAACAAAGGGAGCGCCAATGCACACAATAAAACAGCTATTATAAAAGCAATCAAACAAATAATAATTGACTCACCAATGAATTGTTTGGCAAGCTGAAACCTTGCAGCGCCAATAACTTTGCGTATGCCCACTTCTTTTGCACGTTCGGCACTTCTTGCTGTGGTAAGATTAATAAAATTGATGCAAGCGATCATTAAAATAAAAAGAGCGATTATGGAGAAGATATAAACATTAGTGATATTGCCTGTTACAAATCCGTCACGCTTCGATTTTAAGTACACATCACGTAAAGGCTCTAAACTTAAAAAATCCTGCATCTGCAGTTCTTTCGCCTGCTCCCCGTGATGAAACTCCATAAATACCGGAAATTTTTTCTCAAGCGCTTTTGCATCTGCATGCGGCTTTAATAAAAGGTAGGTATAATAAGCATGATTGGTCCATTCACTGTCAGATGTCGGGCTGCCATAGATTTGTTTATAGGATGACATTGATACGAACATGTCTGCCTGTAACTGCGAGTTCTCAGGAATATCTTTCATTACACCGGTAACTGTTGCATTAATAGCATTTCCAGTTAACAACAACTGCTGACCTAGAGCATTCGTATTTCCAAAATATTTTTTAACAGCAGTCTGAGATAAGATAATACTCATAGGTTCTTTTAATGCTGTGCTTCTATCTCCGGCTATAAGCGGAAAATCAAAGACATTAAACAAAGTAGAATCTGCAAGCACAGCTTTTTCTTCCTGGAACTTCACGTTGCCCTTGCGCACGAGAAATCCGTCTCTCCCAAGTCGCACTGCATCTTCCACTTCAGGAAAATCTTTTTTTACATTAATAGCAATCGGCGTAGTTGTTGCGCCCTGCCTGATTGTTTCGGAGGGTGTTTTTGTATCAGTGACTACCCGATAAATGCGATCTGCTTTTGAATGAAAATTATCATAGCTTGTCTCAAAGCTTACATATAAAAATATAAGAAAGCAAGCAGTCATTCCAACTGCAAGACCAAGTATATTGATAAACGAAAAAGCCTTGTGCTGCAACAAGTTGCGGAGAGCAATTTTAAAATAATTCTTTAGCATGATTTATATTTTAAAGGGTTGATGTTTGGTTTATTATTGCCGTCGGGTTTGTGAAAAGCCTTTTTTATTTAGTTCATAAAAAAATTCTATTTCTTCACTTTTTCTTCAAATCCCAAAAATTGTGGTTCTATTAT
>JAABUS010006779.1_pt1 | contig 13613 bp, 10 predicted proteins | sample 5560161 | NCBI WGS metagenome assembly JAABUS01 (sample SAMN10711885, study PRJNA513376) | rock metagenome | isolation source: Antarctica rocks | place: Antarctica: Victoria Land, Trio Nunatak nord | collected 2016-01-04 | reverse complement strand
CCCATATCCACAGCTACCGGTTATGATATTTTATATTTGAATGCGCTAAAAACCAAAAAAACAGGTTATGAAGGTTCCCTGGAAGGTACGCCTGTTAAAACTTCAACAGGTTTTATGTGGAATACTTTAGTTAACGTTTCCACTTTTAAAGATGTATATAAAGACTTGCCGCCCGGCCAAAGTACATACAATACTTTTTTTAAAACCGGAGACCGTGTTGATAAACTGTACGGAAGCAAATTTGTAAGAACGCCACAAGGGCAAATTATCAATGATGATGCTGGCAAGCCTTTGGCAGCACCTGTTGCGCAATATTTGGGTAATGAAAATGCTAAATATGCATGGAGTATTTACAATAAATTTCGGTATAAAAATTTAAGTCTGGCTTTCCAGTTTGATGGTTCAGTTGGTGGTGTCATTATAGATTACATGCACAACAAGACCATGCGTGGCGGTGCCAATATTGAAACAGCTACCGGTGCTTTGGGCGATGCCCGCTACCAGGACTGGCTCAACTTTGGTAAAACAGGCTATAACGGCAGCTATGTAGGAGAAGGTGTTTATGTGTCTAATGTAGGTACTAATGGTAAACCAGTTCCAATCAATTACGATTCGAATACTGGTGCCGTTTTAAATTACAGTGCTTTACAATATTCGCCTAACACAAAAGCTGCTTTTGTACAGGGTTACGTGAGTAGCTATTATGGTGTTGACGAAGCAAACCTGATGAGCAAAACCTTTACCAAATTAAGAGAGGTAACGCTCTCCTACGATTTCCCTAAACAATGGCTGGCAAAAACTTTCATCCAGAAAATCTCTGCAACGGTTTATGGCCGTAACCTGCTTTACTTTTATAAAGACAAGCGCTTTAAAGATGTGGACCTGGATCAGTATAATGGTGCTGTTGCCCAAACAGGATTACAATCTCCAACGGTGCGCAGCTATGGTGTCAATTTTAATTTATCATTCTAAATCCCTCAAAATAAATTATGAAAAAGCTATTTAGAATATTATTTGTGCCGATGCTTCTTTTATCGGCCCTAATTTGCGGCTGCAAAAAAAGCTTCGAAGACCTCACCCAAAATACAAACGTGCCGAACAGTGTACCGGCTTCTCTTTTGTTTAACGGGATATTGAACGCTATGGTAGAATATCCGGATAATTCAAAAGAAATTTACGACCAGTATTATATTTACAATTACGATTATTACGGCAACAACCGCTATGATTTGGGCAGCGGCGACAACTATTATACTATACTAAAAAACGTACAGGCGATGGAAGCACAGGCCACAAAATCTGGTGCTGCGGCAGTTAATCCATACAGCGCGGCCGGCAAGTTTTTCCGGGCGTATTTTTTTAGTAAGATGAGTATGGAAGAAGGCGATATCCCGATGACGCAGGCTTTGCAGGGTGCCACAAATTTAACACCTGTTTATGACACGCAAAAAGCGGTGATGATTCAATCCCTGGCTTGGCTGGAAAGTGCCAATATAGATTTTGCCGCATTAATTGCAGCCGGAGGAAATACACTCACAGGTGATATTTATTTTAATGGTGATTTAACAAAATGGCAGAAAGTTGTGAACACGTTCAGGATCAGGCTGCTGATCCAGCTGAGTAAAAAAACTAAGGATATTGATGTGGTTGCGCAATTTGCAAATGTGGTGGGCAATCCAACTAAATATCCAATTATGCAAAATGCGGATGATAACCTGCAGTTCATTTTTGTGGCACCAAGCAACTATTATCCGCAAACACCTGATAATTTCGGCCAAAGCGGTTCCAGGCAAAACTCATCGGCCACTTATATCAGTTTACTTACACAGTTACAAGATCCCAGGGTTTATGTTACTGCCGAACCTGCACGCTATAATGTTGATACCCTAAAGCAGAGTCCAACTGCTTTTACTTCTTTTATCGGTGCAGATCCGGGATTGGACCTGGGTGTGATGTACAGCAACGCCGGCTTGCAGAGATATTCGTTTTTAAACAGGAAACGTTATTACTCAACTTATACCGGCGAACCCAGTATTCAAATTGGCTACCCGGAACTGATGTTTAACATTGCAGAAGGGATTAACCGCGGCTGGCTAAGCGGCGATGCAGAAAGCTATTACATTAAAGGTATCCAATCATCATTTCAATTTTACGGAATCCCAACCGGCACCGGTACTTTTACGGCATATTTTTATCGGCCCGGTTCTACCGGTGTTGCTAATCTGGCCAATTATGATACCTATCTCATCAACGTAGATTGGCCAAGTTATTATGCACAAAGCAGTATCAAATATACTGCTGATGCTAACGGTTTGACCAAGATTTTGCAGCAAAAATACCTGGCATTGTTCCGCCATTCCGGTTTGGAATCTTATTTCACTTACCGCAGAACGCACGTCCCTGAATTTACAACCGGGCCGGGAACCGGGAATGGTGGCCGTATTGCTTTGAGGTTTAAATATCCGACATCGGAAAGGACATCAAATACTGATAATTACAACAAAGCCCTGGCCAGCCAGTACGGCGGAAACGATGATATCAACGGTGTGATGTATATTTTAAAATAGAAGTAATTTTATGCTGATTATCAGGCTTGGTCCAACAAAGCCTGATACTTCTTTTAGCACATCTTTTTTAGCATGAATAAGATACTTCTTTTATCGGTAATAATTTGTTGTTTCAGCGGTGTTTCCTTCGCACAAAAGCAGGTTCAGGTTTTAGAGGTTCCGGGAAGCGATCTGTATTGTAAAATTGATCCGAAAGGCATATCTGTTTTGCCAAGCGGCAGGTTTGTAACGCCGGCTGGCAAAACTATACGCATTACGCACTATCCTTTTGGTTTATCCATTTCTCCCGATGGAAAAAAAGCCGTAACGCTGCACAACGGCGTAATCGAAATTGTCAATCTGGCTTCGATGAATGCGGTAAGGGTTCCGAGTTATGACAAAAAAATAAAATCGCCTTTGCCCAACGGTTCGTTTCTGGGTGTTGCTTTTTCGCCTGATTCTAAAACCCTGTATTTAAGCGGCGGCGATAATGGTGCGGTAATTATTTATGATGCCGAAAAATTTCAGCGGCTGGATTCTTTATCATTGAATGGAAAAATAAATGGCCAGGAATTTGAAGACAGCTTTACATCAGATTTATTATTAAACGAATCTAAAAACGAGCTGCTGGTGCTGGATCGCGGCAATTTCCGGTTGGTTCGGCTTGATCTGGCTTCAAAAAAAATAACTGCTTCCATTCCTGTCGGCCGCCAGCCTTTTGGTTTGGCTTTAAGCCCGGATAAAAAAACAGCTTTTGTAGCCAACGTAGGCATGTATTCTTATCCTTTAATTGAAGGTGCTACGCCAAAAAATGCAGATTCAATCATGATCTCCAGGCATCCGTACGGCAACAATACCAAAGAATCTATAGAAGGAACGGTAGTAGAAGGCCGCAAGATCCCTGGTGTCGGCAGCCCTTTATCACCGGAAGCTATGAGTGTTTTTACGATTGACCTGGCCAGTAATGCAGTGATCGACAAATTTAAAACCGGCCATCAAATAGGGCAAATGATTGAAGATGCAGAAGTAACCGGCGGCTCCAGTCCAAATTCAATTGCGGTTGGCAGCCAGTATGCTTACGTTACAAATGCAACCAACGATAACATCACCATTATTGATTACAAAAACCATAAGTTGTTAGGCGATATTCCCATTAAAGTTGATAGCCGGATTGATAAATACCGCGGCCTTTTACCTTTTGGCATCTGTATAAGTAAAAACGAAAAAACACTTTATGTTGCTTTGTTAGGTTTTAATGCAGTAGCTGTAATAGATGTGCCCACAAAAACGACAACAGGTTTGATCCCAACCGGCTGGGGCACATCCCGCGTAAAGCTGTCTGCAGATGAAAAGGAAATGTACATCACTTCCTGCCGCGGTTATGGTGCCGGCCCAAATGGTGGCCGTGGTTTTATCGCGCCGCCGCAAGGCACTTACATTGGTGATATTCAGTTAGGGAGTTTCCAAAAAGTGCAAACGCCTGATGCTGTGCAGCTTGCAATTTATACCAAACAGGTGATCGGCAATACTTTTCTAAGTAAAACGATCGCGGTTGCTACACAAAACCCGTTGCCTGTATTGCCGGGTTCATCGCCCACTCCTATCAAATATATTGTTTACATCACCAAAGAAAACCGCAGTTATGATGAAGTGATGGGGCAGTTAAAAAATGCAAAAGGCGACAGCACTTTGGCCAGGTTCGGGGTGAATTGTGAATATACTTTGCCGGATGCTTTGCGGGTGAAAATGCCCGGGTTAAAAGTATCGCCCAATCATTTGAAAGTTGCCCGGCAGTTTGCTTTTTCTGATAATTATTATTGTGATAGCGATGCCTCCATTCACGGCCACCACTGGATGCTGGGCGTGGTCCCGAATGAGTGGGTAGAAGCAAATTCCAACGTCAATAAAACCGCTAAGATTTTTTCTAAAGCACCGGGCCGGCGTTTTCCGGGTTCTACCGGAAGTATGGACCCGGAAGATTATGCAGAAACCGGTGGTTTGTGGGAAGCATTAGACAGGAAACATGTTGACTTCTACAATTTTGGTGAAGCCAACGAAACGGCCCATGTGCGCGAACAATGGCTGGATACGGCTACCGGCGCAGGCCATATTGTGATGGTGCCGATGCAAAAAGCTTTATTTGGCCGGACGAGCCATAACTATGCCGGTTTCAATACCAATATCCCGGATCAGTTTCGGATGGACCAGTTTGAAGGAGAGTTTACCAAAATGTGGATCAAAGGCAAAAAAAAGATGCCTTCGCTGGTAACTATGCAAGTACCGAATGATCACGGTGCTGATATCAGGCCGAAAGATGGCTATCCGTACCGGCAATCCTACATGGCGGATAATGATTTGGCCCTTGGCCGGATCCTGCATTTTTTATCCCGCACAAAATACTGGAAAAACATGCTGGTGATTATTACGGAAGATGACCCGCAGGGCGGTGTTGACCATTTGGATGCGCACCGTTCTATCCTGATGCTGGCCGGGCCGTATGTAAAAAAAGGTTATGTCAGCCATACCCATGCTAATTTTGGGGCTATTTTAAAAACCATTTACAATATCCTGGATGTGCCTTATGTCAACCAATACGATGTTACGGCTACTTTACTACAGGATTTTTTTACTGATAAACCGGATTTCAGCCCTTATACTTTTGTCAGAAGTGATACCCGTATTTTTGATCCGGAGAAAGCTATGAGCCGTTACAACAAAACCATCGATTGGCGCAAAATTGAAAAAGGGCCGGACATGGATGATGAAGACCACGAACGCGAAGACCATTATCAGCAGCAAAAAGTTAAAAAGCTATTAAGAAAAAGCGAATGATCCGGAACCTGTTTAAAACTTGTTCGATCTGTTTTCAATGCTTCTTTTATCACCTAAAAACCATTGGATTTTTATGCTTTAACATATGCCCCGGATGCAGAAACAGAATTTAGGGTGATAAAAGAAGCATCGTAAAATCAGTGTTAACGTACAGTTTATTAACACGAAAAAACGGGCGAAAGCTTAACTGATTAATAAAGTTAAGCTTAACCCGGGCAGATAATTTCGCTCCAATAAAAACTTTGTGCCCGGAACATAACGGGTCGATAGAGGTTCCAGGAAAACCCTAAAAGGCATTTAGGCAGCTCACCAGGATTAAGTTTTACCGCCGGTGATTTATCTATTATTAAACGATCAGCTTAATTGTGCTTCCTCTTTAACTGCCTTTGTTTTGGCTGATTTTGCACCCCGTTTTTGCTTTGTAATATTTTTTGATTTTACAGGTGCTGGTGTTTGGTTTGGTTGCTGATCCCCGCCTGCTTCTAATCTGCCTAACTCATTAACGCTCAATTTTTTTGAAAGCTTTTTAGCTACTTTGCCGGAAGCTTTTTGAATTTCTTTTTCCAGCTTTTCAGCATTTCCCCCCAAATTAGCTGTTACTTCTTTTAGCTTAGAGATCAAGCTTAATTTAATATCATTTCTGATTGCTTTCCGGGCTATTTTAACCTGTTTCTGCTTATCTTTTTTCATTCTTACCTTATTTAATTTTGAACAACAAAGGTATATTATCAAATTGTTACCTCAATATTAAGTTTATGTTAAGTATTGTATATAAATTGAAAATATTCAAATTGGAATTCGGAAACAGCTATCAATGATTATCTTGTAATTTTTTAATACTAAAAGATACTTTAAACAAAATTGATATTTGTGAGAAAAGCTGGTTGCAATTACAAATTCATTGTTTTACAGATTTGCGGATTGGACATACTTAGAGCCTGTTTAAATTTTTTATCATAGAAATTTATATTGCTTTTTTTATGCCACAAACCTTGGCACCTTATATTTGTTTTTGGCTAAAGCCTTGTAAATTTGTCAACTTTATCCAGGACCTTCAGGCCGTGGCAATTGAAGTTTAATGGATAGCCCCGTTTGTTGCCGGCAGATAAATAGTTTATAAAACAAGGGGCTAAATTGCCACGGCCTTCAGGCCGTGGATGGTAAGTAATCCAGATATGGCTTTAGCCAAAATAACCAAGAAAAAATTTAAACAGGCTCTGAATTTTAGGCGATAAAAACAGTATTGTCACTCAGATTATTTAATAAGCAAATCGCAAACTCATTTCCAGCTTTCAAAAAACCGGGCAAATCCGTCTTTGTACTGATCTGAAACCGGGACCATGAAATTATCTATATAAACAGCCTTTTTGGTAACAGAAGTTACTTTATCCAGGGAAATAATAAATGATTTGTGGATGCGCATAAATTTACGTTTCGGTAGTTTTTCTTCCAGCGATTTCAGGGTGATGAGCGAAAGGATGTTTTTTTCCGAATTATCTAAGCGTATCTTGGCATAATCCTTCAATCCTTGAACATAAATAATATTGCTGCAGGCAATTTTTACAATCTGAAACTCCACTTTTAAATAGATTTAATCTTCTTCTTTTGAAGATGTTTCTACTGAATTTATTTGTAACCTGTTCAAAGACAATGCTTTACTGGCAGCTCTTATAAAATCTTCGTAACCAAAAGGTTTGAGCAGATAATCAATTACGTCCGGTTTATAGCCTTCCAAAGCAAACTGATCAAACGCGGTGGTAAAAATAATGGATGGCGACCGGCCCAGGTTTCTGCCGGATAAAATACGGGCCAACTCAATTCCGCTTGCTTTACTAAATTTGTGCGTCTTAAAATGTTTGTTGCAGCTATAGGCTTCCGCTTTTTGAAATACATTTAGAGCCTGTTTAAATTTTGTTCTTTTTTTTGATGCTTCTTTTATCACCTAAAAAACATGAAATCTAAATGTTCTTTTTATCTGTATAAAATTCAAACACAAAATTTATAGGCATAAAAGAAGTACTGTAGTTTTTTTGATATAAATTTAAACAAGCCCTAAGCAATTATTTGTTATTCAGACTTTTATACCTCGTCATGGCTTCCACAAAATAATAATCAGCATAAGTAAGCGGCACGTCTATTTCTGTTTTATTCGGCATATGGCCAACGCTGTGCCCCAGGATAAAGCCACCGTTAGTTCCGGGTTTAGCTTGATATGCGGCGGATGACAGGTTTTTGATAATGGTTTCGGCCGTAGAAAAATAAAGCTTCTTATCTTTCTGATCGGCGTATCGGCCCAATTCCAGCAAAGCGGAAGCCATTACCGAAGCTGCAGAAGCATCGCGCAAAGCATTCGGGATATTCGGCGCATTAAAATCCCAATAAGGTATTTTATCTTTTGGCAGGTTAGGGTTTTGCAGGATAAAAGAAGCAATATGCTTAGCCTGGTCCAGGTACTTTTTGTCCTTCGTTTCCCGGTACATTACCGTAAAACCGTACAATCCCCAAGCTTGTCCGCGTGCCCAGGCAGATTCATCTGCATAACCTTGCGCTGTTCTTTTTTGCTGAACTGCGCCTGTTTCCGGGTTATAATCAACCACGTGATAAGAGCTGTAATCCGGCCGGAAATGGTTTTTCATGGTGGTGTTGGCGTGCGTTACCGCAATTTTGTAAAACGAAGAATCGCCGGTTGTTTTAGTTGCCCAAAACAAAAGTTCCAGGTTCATCATATTATCGATAATCACCAAATATCCGTCATTTTTAGAATCCCATGATTTAATACAACCAACTTTCGGGTCAAAACGCGTGGAAAGTGATTTGGCACTGTTGATCAGGATTTGCCTGTATGCTGGTTTTGGGTTGATTTTTTCGGCATTGCCAAAGCTGCAATACATCATAAAACCCAAATCGTGCGTGGTTTTATTGTACTGTTCTTTTTGCAGGATGTTCAGCATCCGGTTGGCCTCGGTCAACAAAACCTGATCTTTGTTTTGCTGATACAAATACAATAATGTTCCCGGATAAAAACCGCTGCACCACCAGCCCGAACTGCTGGTTTCCAGCTTTTTAGTATCCGGGTGATAGGTTTTGGGAAACTGGTTTTGCGGCAATTCCTTTATTAAAACTTTGTATTGTGCATCCGCATCTTTAAAGTTTTGGTTGATGGTTTGGAGCAAACTTTTATCCTGCCTAAAAGAAGTACGCTGTGCAAAGCAAAATGTTGCACCTAAAAAAAGGATGATAAAAGAAGCAATAGATTTAGTGTTCATATTTTGGTTTGTTTAGGCAAGACTATCAATATTTAAACTTCGGTTTCCAGGTGTTCTACCTTTTCTAAAACAGGGCCTGAGCCTGTTTAAAATCAGATCAGAATAATTATAATGCTTCTTTTATGCCTGTAAATATTGGATTTGTATTTTATACTGATAAAAGAAGCATGGAAATTAATGTTTTTGGGGTGATAAAAGAAGCATGAAAAATCAATTGGACAAGATATGCAAACAGGATAATTAAGTTTAAACAACTTCAATTATAAACTCATTAAGTGATTTATATAATCGTACTTTTTTCTCGTAGTATCGTATATAATTGTTAAGTTGATAGTAGAAAAGGGCTGTCGTGAAGGTTGGACACAAGGTTACCGCAGGTGCTGTTAAAGCTAAACGGATAGAAGTTTGAAGAGGTATAACAGGAATTGAAGGAGAAAGGCAAATTATACAAAATAAAAAGCTTTAAAATTACACCGCTTTTTATTCATCTCCAAAATAAAAACCCTTGTAAGTAACTTATAGTTAAGCCTGTTACAAGGGTTTCAGGTAGCGGGAGCAGGACTAAAATCGAACCGCTTTTTAGAACATTTAAGGCTATTAGAGAATATTTAAGCAGTATAAACAACTGATATTGAATAAGTAATGAAACTCAATAAAAATAGACATCGAAAAATCGCTTTGTTTACATAACATAATAAATTAAATATTATGCTATCAATCTTTAGAATTGGAGTGAATTTGCTCGTAAATATCAACCGTATTTGGCGAATAGTGTTGCCGAATTCAATGTTGAAATGAGGTTTGGTCACTGAAATAAAAGAATTTCCGAATTATTTCAACCAGCTGATAAACATAGAGTATACAGATGACAATTAGCCGCACGCAATAAGGAGCGTAAGTATTTATCAAGTACTGCAGATTTAGGACGTTCAGACTAACAAAAGCGCCTTCTATTAGCTAATGTCATGGTATAGGAAAGGTGGTTAAGGGTTGGGATAGAACTAATGGCGGGAATCGTGGTATGGCGGGAATGACCAAAAGCGGAGCAAAAATATCAAAGAAGATGTTTTAGTTACATAGAAGCTGAGTTAACGTCCGTTTTTTTAAAAAAAAAGTGTAAAAAGTATACATCAGGACTAGTTAAAATCATCATTCTAAGTTTTAAGGCGTGCCTGCTGATGAGTCAAAGAAATATAGATTAGAGCCTGTTTAAATAAAGGCTTTAAACAGGATGGTTGTCGTCATCTTTCGGATCACGCATAGTCTCAATGACATGCCATCCTTTTGTTGAAAAATTTTGCGGTGGCCTTGCCCAAGCCGGAAGAGTCACCTGTAATAAAGAGCATTTTTGTCATTTTTTTGGTTTTAGTTTTTCGACAGATAGAAATTTGAGCCGGAAACTCAGGGTTACAATTGCTTTAATTGTTTGATCAGCTTCAGCAACGATAATACCATAGCCACCCGGCCGTGAATGCAAAATTTAATCCATAAAATTCTGAGAAAGAGCAATTGTCATAAATTTGATGTGGCATTTGTGGCATTAGCTGCGGTAAAGACGGCTGATCGTTTCCCGGCTGACGCCAAGATAGGATGCAATATACGTTTTCGGGATACGGTTAATAAGGTGGGGATAATTTTTGATAAAATTCTCGTAGCGGGCTTTTGCATTGCCTTTGATCATGGCAAGCATTCTTTTTTGCAATGCAATATAACCGATATTACATTTAATGTACAGGTAATGCTCGTATTTCCATATTTCTGCCAAAAGTTTTTCGCGGTTCTCTTTAGTAAGGCATAGTAATTCGCAGGCTTCCAAAGCTTCGATGGTCATCTTTGCTTTGGTGCCGAAGGTGAAGGCTTCCCGGTCACTAATCCACCAATTCTCGACAGCGAACTGGTAAGTAAACTCTTTGCCGGTTTCCGGGTCCACAAAATAAATTCTGAGGCATCCTTTTAACACGAAATATTCCTGATCCACGTAATCACCCCCGTTGATCAATACGGCATGTTTTTTTAGCTTCTTTTCCTTGAAATGAGATAGGATGTAGTTGAATTCCTCATCGGAAACTTTAACGACCTCTTCAATGTGTTGTCTTAATTTTTGCTGTGACACGGGCAATTTATTAAAGTACTGGCAGACTGCTTCATATGCAAAAATGTTATGAGTTTTACCAACGTTTTGCAGGTAATATACTTGCTGCGTTACGAAAATAACAAAATAATCGTTGCAATAAAAAGTAATACCCCGCCTGTAAAAATCATAATCCGGCCTTCGGCTTTTGATTGATCGCAAACCGGAAGCAGGGATAATGTCAGCTCGTTGCCTGGACGCAAAATAATGTAGTTGGCCGGAAGCTAGATGAACTATTTTCTGCTCATCGTCAGATGGGCGATCCACGGAAATGACAAATGGAGTGCGGCAATCCAATAATTGTTTAAGGCTGCGTCTTTAAAAGCGGCCTTTCGGGCAGCCGCGGCTTTAACCTCGTCCACATCAAAGTAGGCGGTAATCCTTCGGGCGGCGAACTTGACTGCACCGGAGTGGACAAGGTCGCCCCAGGATACCATCCGGGCCCCTTTGCTGGCTATAAAAAAAACGTGTGTACCGGGGTATGCCCGTAAGATTCCAGCGAAGTTATTCCCAAGAAGAGCGGATCACCTTTATCAAGGTCTTGACCTTACTAACCTTAAGATAAGGCGTGATAGCGGTAACTGCCGGGTCGAAGAACTGCATCGTGCATTCCGGTGCGGTCTTTCTGCTGGCAGAATCCAGCCAAAATGTAGCATTCTGTTTGCTGATGTAAAGTGTCGCATTAGGGAAGGCTAACTTACCTTTATCCAGTAGGCCGCCTACATGTTCCACATGGAGGTGGTGTCAGGATGGCATCGATCTGGTCGGGTTTGTATCTCGCATTCAGCAGGCTGCTTTTTAAGTGTCCGAGGGTAGGCCCATCGGTTCGCTGCATCCGGCGTCAAAAGGATCAGTTTTTCTCCGGAGCGGATCAGGTAGGCGCTGATGGAAGGTTTTTACGGTCTAATCAGGTCACCGCGCTTTAGGAGCCGGTCGATTTCGCCGAGCTTTGCATTGAAAAGCAGTTTATTCATATCCAAGAGGTAAGGTCCATCAGAAAGCACGGTCACTTCGAAATCACCGACCATCATTTTATTGAAGCCTGGCCGGTTAAAGTATTTTTTGCTTTGATTCCTGTGCATAAGTTCTGATACCAAAGATCAGCAGCAGAATAAAGAACGAGGCTTTGTGCGTGTTTGGATTTACGATTTTCATATTTATGGAATTGAGCCGCAAAACTCCCTTATCCGGTTACCGTTTTACAAGACAATTATCACAAATTATTTGTGACAAATGTGGCATTACGATAAAGGCTTAAAGCTCTATGTTTGGACATGAAAAAACATGTCTATTTAAATCTGTCCCTTGTCGGCCAGAAGGTGATTGTCATGAGAGGCACTTTCGGGCTGGGCTTGCCGCCGCCCAAGCAGCGGTTGTGGAACGCGCACAAGTCATCATCGTTCAAGTAACCAGGAAAAGATCGATAAAGCGCTCATCGAATTATCGCAGGATAGTGAGGTCTATGTTGTTGATCTCCGGTCAGAGCAGAACATTAAAGATTTCGTTGAAAACAAAGGTGAATTCGACCATCTGATGAACTTTTTAAATGCAATCAATTAACGAGTAATTAAAAAACAATTAAACGATATAACAATGACTTCACGAAGGAATTTCATCAAGGCCGGCACTGCCGTTGTAGCGGGCCTGCTAATAACTATATTAAGTTTTGGAGCAGACGCTGCCCATCACCATGCTCAAACACTACATACAACTAGAAAAGGACCGCTATTAACTTCGCATACCTTTACCTCGAAGCGCACTACCACGCATTACTGGGAAGCCGGGCCAATCGACGGACCATTGATGATTTTCGTTCATGGCTGGCCGGAGATCGGACTAGTGTGGCGTGCGCAAATGGAAGCCTTCGCCGCCGAAGGATGGCGATGCATTGCACCTGACCTGCGCGGTTTCGGCGATTCATCGGTGCCCTCGGCCAAGGAAGCTTACGCTACGAAGGAAATGGTTATGGACATGGTAGAGCTCCAGGCGCACTTAGGCGGAAAAGCCGCTATTTGGGTTGGGCACGATTGGGGAAGCCCTATAGTCGCCTCCGTTGCCGCGCATTACCCCAAGCTCAGCCGCGGGGTAGTACTAATTTCCGTACCTTATGGGCCGAATGGTTGGGCATTGCCGAATTTGATACCGTTTATTGACCGAACCCTTTATCCCGCCGATAAATATCCGGACGGGCAATGGGACTACTGGCGTTTTTACCTGACCCATTTTGATCAGGCCGTGGGCGACATGGACGCTGATGTCCCTGCAACACTTGCTTCTATCTACACCAAGGGCATCCCTGCCTCAACAGGAAAATTGTCGCCATCAGCAGTAGTGACCGCTAATGGCGGGCGTTATGGCGCTGCGCACCGGGCACCCGCCATGGAGCCCGATTATACGCTATGGTCGCAACCTGACTTCGATGCGCTGGTTGCAGCATTCAAAAAAACAGGATTCCGTCCATGCGCCTCCTATTATCTGAACGATGACGCCAACATTGCCTACGCAAAAACTGCGTTAAACAATGGTAAGCTGAGCCAGCCCGTTCTATTTGTCAATGACGAATATGAACCGTTTTCCAATATCAATTTGAGCAAAGTAGGAGATCCTATGCGAAAGGCCTGTTCAAATCTTACTGTAATCGACCAGCCTTCAGGGCACTGGCTGCCTTTGGAACGTAAATCCGAACTTACTGAGACCATACGCTCATGGGCTAAATTGAATGGACTGAAGTAACTAACTAGTGTTAAGTTAAATATAAAATGACGTATTTCTGTTTATTTTCGTATCTTGGTAAAAAAACAAATGATACGATATAGCATAAAACTAACGAAAACAGAA
>JAABUS010006778.1_pt1 | contig 13614 bp, 12 predicted proteins | sample 5560161 | NCBI WGS metagenome assembly JAABUS01 (sample SAMN10711885, study PRJNA513376) | rock metagenome | isolation source: Antarctica rocks | place: Antarctica: Victoria Land, Trio Nunatak nord | collected 2016-01-04 | reverse complement strand
CCCGACAAGATCATGACGGTTGCCGCAGTGGACCGCCTCGTCCACCACGCCACCATCCTGGAGATGAACGTCGAGAGCTACCGCCGACGCGCCGCCACCACACGGCCGCGGCACAAGGCCGCGTCACAGCGCGACACCGCCCGCGACAACACCCACGAGCAGGAGAAGACATCCAAACCCTGACGCGCGACACAGTCCCTTGTCGCGCCGCCTCGCTCACAGCATCCTCAGCCCGCGCAGCGACCGGCCATCCAGATGTCGCGCACCGGCCATCACTCCTGTCGCGCTACACCCGACGACGAAGCGGCGCTGACCCAGGCGATCATCGATCTCGCGACGCAGTATGGGCGCTACGGCTACCGGCGGATCACGGCGCTGCTGCACGCCGAGGGCTGGGCCTGCAACCACAAGCGGGTGGAGCGGATCTGGCGGGCCGAGGGCCTGAAGGTGCCTGCCCGGCAGCCGAAACGCGGGCAGCTATGGCTAAACGACGGCTCGTGCCTGCGGCTGCGGCCGGATCGGCCGAACCACGTGTGGGCGTATGACTTCGTCGAGGACCGCACACGCGAGGGCCGCAAGTTTCGCACCCTGAACGTGGTCGACGAGTTCAGCCGCGAGTGCCTGGCGATCCGGGTGGAGCGCAAGCTGGGCTCGACGGAGGTGATCGACGTGCTGACGGATCTGTTCATCAGCCGCGGCACGCCAGGCTACATCCGCTCCGACAACGGGCCAGAGTTCGTGGCCACGGCCGTCAAGGACTGGATCACTGGGCTGGGTGCCAAACCGGCATACATCGAGCCTGGCAGCCCGTGGGAGAACGGCTATGTGGAGAGCTTCAACGGCAAGTTCCGCGACGAGCTGCTGGCGTGCGAGGCGTTCAACACGCTGGCCGAGGCCAAGGTCCTGATCGAGCAATGGCGCAAACACTACAACACCGTGCGGCCACACAGCTCGCTGGGCTACCGGCCGCCAGCACCCGAGGTCATCCTGTCGAGCACGCCAATGCCTGCAGGCCCATCAGGTCCGCCGGGATCAGCTCCGGCGCTCGGCATCATGCTGAACTAAGATTTCACCCGGATCACTCGATGGGGGCTGGTCAGCGGCCTCGCCCATGTCGACGACGATCGCCGGGACGGGCAGGGTTGGCACCGGAACCGGCGGGCTGCCGGCCGGGACGACGCTGCTCATCCGGGGAGTGCCGGCATCAGGCCGCGGCGGCGTTCCGCTCGCGGCGGATCTCCTGGAAGGCCCCGGCGGCCTGCTCCCAGGTAACGGGGCAGGGGGCGACCTGCCGCACCATCATCAGCGTCACCGTGCTGCGGGTCCGGTGGTAGGAGCCTTCCATTACGGCGAGCCAGCCACCGAGGCCCTGGGCCTGGAGGCCGTCACCGGCAGCCCTGATCTCGACGTCGAAGGGATCGGTGTGCCGGCCGAGGGTGGCATGACGACCGTCTTCCGAGAGGATGATCCACCGCCGTTCGCCCGCCATCGCCTGCCTCCGTCCGGTGCTGCCGTCGCCGTTGCCGAATTCATCGCCGCTGCAGTGCATCCTGCGCCCGGCCGGACTCCGGATGCTACCTTGCCCGCCACGCATGATAAAGGACGTTATCATGGGTGATAACTCAGAGGCGCACCGGACGTTGCGTATTGAATTTGAGCGGTAAAGTGAACAGATGTTCGGTGTCTGTCAGGCCTTCCAGCTATTCTATGTCTAAGATATATTGTCAGTTATCGCCGTTTATTATTTCTCAAATCCTGCCTCCATACAGCGTTCCATCACTCCTTGCAGACGCTCCGCCTGCTTGTCGGTAGGAATATATCGCGGCATCGTGCCCGCGATCTCGAGCGATCGCTCGTCCTCAAGCGTGACAAGCTTGTGCGAGCGGGCAAAGGTTCGCACCAGCCGCCAGTGCTCGGCTCCCAGAGCCATCACCTCCGTGACGGCCGCCAGTCCGGCAGTGACGCGCTGCTTCCCGCGTTCCTCCCGATGCGCAGCCCTGACCTCGACCTTGTCGAGCAGGAAGGCGTCGAGTTCCTCGTCCAGCTCGACCGCGATCTCGAGCGTGGCCTTCCTGCACGCCTGCTGCTTGGCCCACTCGGAAATGTTCTGGCCGGCGAGAGGAGGTGAGCGAAGCACCTGGGTGACTGCCTCCGCGATTGTGAGGATCTGACGCTCGATCACTGGCCCGGCTGACTGCATCGACCAGACCCTGAGATAGTCAAAGCGTCCTCCCTTCGAGGCCGCGTCGGTCAGTGCAGCGAAGCGGGCAACCGTATGAGCCACGATCTGCGCGCGATAGCCTCCCTCGTACCAGGCTGCACCGGACACCAGGCTCTCTGTGGTGCGGAACAGGATCACCCGCGCTGCTGCTCTACGGTACCAGTCGTCACTGTAGGTGTCCCGCTTCTGCTCGTCCTGCCATTCGGCCGTGATTCGCTCGGCAAAGCTGGTGAATGACTTCTCGGCTCCCTTGCACGCGATGTCGGGAAGAAGATCAAAGGCATTCTCGACCTTTGCGAGATCCATCTTGGTGATCACCTGCTCGTGGGGATTCATCCGCAGGAACTGCTCCTTCTTGCCCGCTGTCATGCCGGCCTGATCATTCAGATGCTGCCCGCGAGCGCGCTCATAATACCAGTGCGTCTGAACCTGCGAATCTCCCCGTGCAGGCGCCAGGATACGTCTGGAAATCTGCTCCATCCTGCGATGGAAAGGATGATTGGCAAAGAAGTCACTTGCCCTGATTGTGTTCTGGCTGTTCGCATAGCGGGAGATGCTCGGTATCAGACTCTCTGCCAGTTCAGGTTTCACGACAGAGAGCTTCATCGGCACGAACACTTGGCCTTTCGGCAGCTTGCTTTCCCGTTGCAGAGACGCAAGGGATGCCGTGGTCTGTGCTCCATTGACGATCTGCAGGTCCGTGAGGCCGGAAAGAATCATGGTCTGGCCCATTGCTCCCTCCACCATCGTCACGGCGGAGGCTGTCGTGGCGATACCATTGTTGTAGGCAAAGAACCGGTCTGGTTCCTTGGCGAGGGTGTTGGCGATGCCCTTGTTGGTGCTGGCCTTGCGCCCGAGAAAAGTCCGGACGTTGCTTTCCAGGATGCGGCTTCCGTGCCTGAGATAGATGTCGGCGAGCACCTCGCCCGGCATGACGGCAAGATATGCATCGTAGTCGCCTGCCCCGGCTGCCGCCGGCAGGACGGGAAGGCCGCCACCGGGCAGGAACGAGAGATCGACAAGCAGGTCATCGCGGACGTTGCCTGCATCGTGCACGCGCTTGAGACGCGTGATGTCCCATATCTGGAAGAAGACAGGGATGTCCTCGCGTGTCCTGTCGGCAGGGATGTCGCGCATCCTCTCGCTGACGGGACGATCGGTGACGATGTTGAGCCTCAGGGCGGACGGCATCCCTGCTGTCTGGATGCGACGCGCCAGACCCCAGAGCGGGCGGCTTTCCTCAGTGTTGTTCGTCAGCCAGCCGTCGCGGGCCTGCTCGAAGAAGGCCAGCAGCCGGCCAAACCCCTGGTCCCTTGCCTCGGTGAGCGTGATTGATGACGGCATGTCGCTGCCGCCGTCCCTTAATGCGATGAACAGATGCAGGGACTCGTCCGCCTCGTCGAACGCGAAGGCGTCAAGCTCCAGCTTGCGCCCTCTGTATCCTGTCAGGGTTTCAGAGCACGGATCGGCCTCGGGTAGCTCCCCTGCTTCCCGAAGGTGCTCGAGCACCTCCGCAACAAATGCCTCCCTCAGACCTGTGGCGTGTACCTCGGCTCGTGAGGCCGCCGCAGCCAGGACATCTGTCCGGAACTCATCCTCGGTCATCAGTTTTCCATGTCCGGCTCATGCAGGTTCGGGAAGGACGATCGTATAATCCACATCCTGCACGCCACTGGGTACCGACGTACCAATGAGGCGAGGAAAGCCTGATTTTACCTCATGGCGATCAATGCCGAGGACATGGACTGCAAGCTCGTGATGGGACGGATGTTCGTGCCATCCGACTGTCGCGAGGAGAACATCAAAGGCTGCTTCGGCATCCGGATCCGCCGAGATGACGGATCTGATACTGTCGATCAGCCCCGGCACGGTCACTGCTCCCGGTGCGAGGACGCTGGTGTCCTGCATCCTGACCACGAGAAGCTCCAGACTGTCCCCCCCGGGATCCAGCTGTCCCAACCCATGAATGCGCACCATGCCTGCATTGGGAGGGGCAGTCTTGATCTCCAGCCTGTGTCCACTTGGCAGCATGAAATCCTGCGTAGTGCCTGCGGGCCCGGTCCACGTCGCAAGAGCGTCCCCAGCTGAAAGCGCCGGCAGGATCTCGTCCCTTAGCACGAACAGCTCGCCGAGCAATCCTCTCAGGATCGAGGTGTCGAGCCCGGCTGCACTGCGCTCCAGAAGGGCTCGCCAGTGCGCAAGACGTGCAAGGACGGCGGGTCCCATGTTGCGCTCGCTTACACCCTTGCGCGTATGCACGACGATGTCGTTGCACAGGGCCGCAAACACCGGATGGAGAGCGACCTGGGCCAGCGTCAGACGCAGAGTCCAGCGGCCATCGGAACGCTCTCCCCGTTCAATGGAAACTGCCTGCATAGGGCGTGGCGAAGCCGGTCGTCGACCGCACACAGCAACGATGCCGACCCGGTCAGGCGCCTCGAAGTCAGCGTAGACGTCACGGGGGTGAGTGGTGTCGATCCTCTGCTGCGCACTCAGCCCAGACTGCCGCAGCGATGCCCAGAGCTCCTCAATCGTCAAGGCCGTCCTCGTCGCCGGTCTCGTCATCGTCCCCGCGCCCGGCCTGGAACAGCTCGGCCTGCGCAACCTTGTTCAGGCGATACTTGAGAGGTTTTGTCAGTCTCTCCTCCTTCTTGCCAGGGAAGTGTATCCCGAGCGCGGGAAGCACAAGCTTCTCGCGGTAATCCTGATCATCAGCCTCCCCCTGAAGCAGATAGACAATAAGCAGAGGGACCGTCATCTCAGCACGATAGACATCCTGGGGCGCGTCCTTCGGAACATCCTTCTTGCCGGCCGCCTCCAACCTGTATTTCTCCTCGATGCGCTTGGCGTCCGCGACACCGAAGGCATGCCGGACATCGGTCCTGCTGCCCACACGTGCGCTTTTGCCGGAGACAAGAAGCGAACTGCCGATCCCGTTCGCCTTCACCTTGCGTTTCTTGTAGTTACCGACAAGGCCGGGCACGGCAGCAAGCTGCATGGGAGTTCCCTTGCCTCCAGTCAGCAGTGCTACCGTCCACCTTGAAAGATCGCTGCCATCGTCGATGCTGAACGTCTTCAGATACTCGGCTATACTGTCACCCTGAAAATCAAAGTTCATCGGGTGAATCAGAAAAGCCTCGAGAAAATTTGCAACAGCCTCGGCTGGAACATTTAGCCAGAGACATGCGCCGCCATGCGGCGACTGCTCTGGACGCCCACAGCGGGCAACAAGTCCTTCCAGAAACTGCTCGACAAATCTGTGGTTCTCCCGGTTTCGCACAGTGTCCGCGTAGAGCCTGGCAGTTTCGGCCATCCGGCCAACCATGGAGACATCCTGGTCGATCTCGACGTCGAGACCCGAAGCCATCTTGTTCCTGGCGGTGATGAGCAGGGTTTCCGGGTGGGTGCGGACCCGGAGACCGAACTCTTCCGGCGTCGCTCGACGCCGCCGCATCCTCGAGAAATCGCGCTTCAGCTCGGCCGTGGCCCCAGCGACATGCAGATACCAGGTCTCGGCTTCCAATGTGAGCCAGAGGCGGCAGAGATCACCATACCCCCCTCTATACCCGAACCATCTGCCCATCTGCAGGAGGGTGTCGTAACCCTTCGAGTTCCGGATGAAGTAGCTGGTCGAGAGGCCTTCAAGCGTGAGCCCGCGGGACAGACTGTTTCCGCCTACTGCAACGACCCGAAGGCCGGGTGCTTCCCTCATGGCGCCATAGTCGAGTGCGCCAGCACTTGAACTCTGGTTCACGGCCTGGACCTGCACGGGGCCGATCGCGCTGGACAGTACGCCAAGCACCTCCGGCCACGAACACCCGCACCCTTTGAACTCTTCCTCGAACGTCTTTTGGAGTTCTGCGATGGCTGTTGAAGCTTCTGGAGACTTGGCGGAGGCAAGCTTTCCGTAAAGGCGTGCGCTCCTGCGAATATCCTCCAGCTCGAGATGCAGGAGGCCGGCCACCTTGTTCTGCACGGCCGTAAAACGGGAGACATTGACGAGCATCGACCGGTGTATGCCTCCCCCCCGTCCTTCAGAACCCGCTACAGCACGCAGATCACGGATTGCGCATGACAGGAGAAAGCAGCGCAACGCCTCGAGCAGCGTGAAAGGCAGGGGACCGGGAGTGACATCTTTGTCGTGATCGACAGGCAACCAAGTTGCCTCGTCGTCGATCTCGCGGATGCACGTGCTTGCGAGGTCCTGCGTCGTATGGTCAGCCTCCTCCGGATCGATCTCTGGAAAGAGAACATGCATGCCGACGTAGTTGCTTGGAGGAATCAGAAGATGAATAAAATCGCGCGGAAAAAGGTCGTCTCCCAGCATCTGATTCCTTGAAGCTGGATCTATGAATATATTGGCAAATGGTGTGGCGGTGAAACCCACGTAGCTGGATTGGCGAAACAAACTGAGCAGCTGTCGTATAGCTTCATTGATTGCGGTCGTCCTGTCGGGGTTGTTCCTTGTGTTGATGGATGCGTTGTCTGCCTCATCATCTATGAGCAAAAGCGGAAGACTAATCTTTCCGTCCCTGTCAGCGTTCTTGGAAGACAGCCAGCTGGCAAGTCTTTCAAGAACTGTCTTGTTCTTTTTGGTGACGACAAGCACGGGTTCCCTCACCGCGCCGAGCGCAATATTCAAGGCAGATGCGGTTCTCTTGCGGAAATCCTGATCCCGTGAGGTGAAGACGACCCCGTCTCGCTGCCCGTCAATCAGGCCGACGCCGACGTGCTGCTTCTGGCGGAACTTCGCAGTATCGAGGTAGGTCCGGCTGTCGAACCCAATGAATGCCTCGTCGAGCCTCTCCTGCGTCTGCCGTCGCACGTTCTCCAGCGTGCCGGTAAGAAGGATAACCATGCGGTACCCGGCATCTGCCGCCTTGCAGATCAGGGCGGCATAAGAGGCAGTCTTGCCGGACTGCACGTCCCCAACCACAAGACCCCGGCGTTTCCACGAAGTCGCGTTCTCCGGGTTGCCCAGCAGATCGAGAACATCGTCGGTCGAGCGGTCCAGCGTGCCGGCAACCAGCGGCGACCACCCGCTTCTGATCAGGAGCTCACGGTAGCGCTCCCAGTAGAATGGTGTGATGCCGCTGCGCCTTGCTCCAAGCCAGGGAGCATGTTCCTCGGAGCCGACGAGCGTCTCGCCCCTGTCCATGGTTATGGCAAACCGGGAGTGAAGCAGTGTGCGGGTCTCCCTGGTTAGATCCGGCGACGCACCGAATGCGCCTGCCAATCTGTTCAGGACCTCGTCGATCTCCGCCTCGGCGGGAGGCGGGTCGAGGATCAGCATGCCGACGACCGAGTTGGCGAGGCTCTCTGCCGTGAGATTCATCGGTGCAGCCTCTCCATGATCCTGCGTGTCATCTGAGGGTCCCGGTTGAACGGGTCGGTCGACGGAAGCCGCTCGAGGATGCGCTGCATCATATCCGGGCGGTCCCGGAACGCGTCGACCATTCTCTGCGCCAGCTGCTCCAGATCGACCTCCGTCACGCCGCTCTCTCCACACACCGGGAGATCGTTGGCGACATGCAGATGTATGTCATGGATCGGCAGCGATTCCTCCAGCAGATGGAGAAGCTTTTCCTGGACGGATCCTGCCGCCGCCAGGGCCATCACCACCGGATGTTCCCGGTTCACCTTCCAGGCGGCCGCTCCTTCCCGCAACTCGTGCCGCTGCCAGAGGGGAACCCGTTCCGCCTCGGTCTTCGGGCTGCCCTTGTGCGTGTAGACCCGCCTGCTCCTCAGCGTGACGTCGCCGACGATGCGCTTGAGGTGCGGCCGGAGTGCCGCGGGAGGTTCGGCGATGGTCTTGCGGATGTCGACCTTCCACAGATGGTCCAGCTCCACCGGCACGTCGACCCTCACCCTTGCCAGGCGGATCAGCTCGTCCGACGGGACGATGCGGAACCACCCTCCCGACACAACCAGGCGGCCGCCTCTGTAGACGTAGAAGCCGTGGCTTCCCCGGAGACTGTCCCGTCCTCCCGCCCTGTCGAGTTCCGCAGGCTTGAGGCGAGACGGAAACGGCAGCACGAAGGGCGAGACCGTCACCGGCCACCCCTCGATCCTGAACGTCTCCGAATGCAGCGCCTGCCCGCGCGCGTGTCCCTCGAGGAACGGGTTCAGTCGGGGGAGAGATCTGCCGTTGATGGCGATGTCGAACGCGAAGCCTATCTCACCTGCCAGGAAGCGATGAAACACCATGGCGAGGTGATCCGCGCTCTCGTCCATGGCGATCTCGATCGCTCGGGCCGGGCTCAGGCCGCCAGTGGCCGTCAGGCGGTCCAGGTGCTGCCAGATGACAGCTGTCCCGCTCTGCTGGCCTGTAAGCAGCTCCAGGACTTCCGCAGGGATGGCGTCGGCACCCGGGCGCTCAAGCCACCAGCCACCCTGGCGTTCGCAGGAATCGACATCCCAGGCAGCGATCGAGAGCGTGCCGGACCGGAGCGATGCCACCGTGAGCCTGCGACCCTGGGACAGGGACGCCGTCTTCAGGCCGAGGCCGAAGCGGCCGAGGTCCAGACCCGTCCGGACCTCGCGAGGGTCACGGCTTCCGAATCGCATGGCAGCAAGAAGGGCGGCGGCGTCCATGCCCTCGCCGTCGTCGATGACCGCGACATACGGATCCGACTGTGCGCGGAACCGGATGGCGACGTGGCGCGAGGAAGCGGCGATGCTGTTATCGATCAGGTCAGCAAGGGCGGCCGGTGTCGTATAGCCGACGGCGCGGAGGCTCTGGATTAGAGAGGGCGCGAAGGGAGGGAGCTCAATCGACTTCATCATGTTCCTGCCATGCTCTCGACTGCAGCCGTTTGGGTGGCACTCCAGCCATGGCCCAGCAGGTATGATATCAACAATGGCGGAGAAGGATCATTCTCAAGCCGCCAGATTAGTCAAGGCTGCGGCTTAGCTTGACCCACCCCTCAAAAGTGAGCCATCAATGATGTAAGTATTGGTAATTATGCACAGCAAAGCGATGCCTTTTACTATGACTGATCTATAAAGACAAATCAATATATGAGAGTTCTAAGAGCCCGTTTGAGAATGGTCATGGGTGGGCAACGCGTCGGAGAAGCAGGGCGCCCATGCTGACGTGGATTATGGCCTCGGAGACATCCAGGCGCTTCTCGTAGTCGCGCACCAGACGGCGCCAGCGGGTCATCCAGCCGAAGGTGCGCTCCACGACCCAGCGCCGCGGCAGGACCTGGAAGCCGACCTGGTCGGGCAGCTTGCGCACGATCTCGAGCACGAAGTCGTGGTAGGCGGCCGCACTCGCCAGTTTGCCCCTGTCATAGGTGCCATCGGCGAACAGGTGCTTCAGCCAGGGCCAGCGCTTGTGCATGGCCCCGACGATCTTCTCCGCACCTGCCGCGTCCTGCACGTCGGCCGTGCTCAGGTTGAGCATCAGCAGCCGCCCGTCCGTGTCGACCGCGATGTGGCGCTTGCGGCCCTTAGTCCGCTTGGCGGCGTCATAGCCGCCACCACCGGGCGCGTGCGGTGCCTTCACCGTCTGGCTGTCCAGCACGCCTGCGCTCGGGCTCGCCTCGCGCCCGGCCTGCTCGCGGTCGAGCATCAGCGCGATGTCGTGGATGGTCCGAAACAACAGGCGGCGCACGAAGCGCCGAAACCACCAGTATACCGTCTGCCACGGACCAAAGTGCACCGGCAGCATGCGCCAGCCTCCACCGGAGCGGGCCATGTACCGGATTGCGTTCAGCACCTCGCGCAGATCGGCTTTCGGCGGCCTGCCGCGCCTGGCCGGTGCAGGCAGGAACGGCATGATCCGCTCCCACTCCTCGTCCGTCAGGTCGGTTGGATAGCGTCGCCGCTCAAAGGCGGCCTGCCGGGCTCGATGTTCCTTGGTCCACATCCAGCCCATTTGGGCACTCGCCAAGCCCAAACCCAACGGCATCACGCATTCTCAAACGGGTTCTAAGAGTCCGTTGGGAAAGGCTCCTAGAGTATATCTCTGCGTTGGATCAGAATGTCATATCGTCGAAAACTGTTGGGTGGAACATCCTTGGTATGGACCGTCGAGAACAGGTCACGATATGATCGTCGTGGGCAAAGGTATCCGAGCGACCTCACGAACGAGGAGTGGCTGACGCTGGAGCCACTTCTGCCGGTGGCGAAGGGAATGGGGCGCCCCCGGACACATCCATTGCGTGAGGTCATCAACGGTATTCGCTATGTGCAGCGCTACGGCATTCCGTGGGATGCCATGCCGAAGGACCTGCCGCCCGGCAGCATCTGCTACGACTACTGGCGCGTGCTGACCGACGGCGGGCACCTGGACCGCCTCAACCATATCCTGGTGATGGAAGATCGCGAGAAGTCGGGACGCGAGGCCAGTCCAACCCTGGTCATCGTCGATGCGCAGTCCGTCAAATGCGACGCGCCGCAAGGCGAGCGGGGCTTTGATGCTGCCAAGAAGGTGGTCGGGCGCAAGCGCCATGTTGCCGTGGACACGGATGGCCGGTTGCTTGCTGTCAAGGTGACGTGTGCGGACGTGCAGGATCAGGACGGGGGCATCACGTTGGTCGAGCGGCTGGTCAGGCTCTACCCTTGGGTCAAGAGGGTGGTGGTCGACGGCGGCTACAAGACCCGCTTCAGGGAAGCTGTGGAAGCGAGCGCAGATCGGATCGTCGAAGTGGTCAAGCGACCGGACTTCGCCAAGGGTTTCATCCTGCTGCCGAAGCGCTGGCGCGTGGAGCAGAGTATTGGCGCACTGACGATCGCTCGCAGGCTGAAGGTTGATTACGAGACGCTTTTCCACGTCTCGGCGGGTGCCATGCTGTTCGCCTCGATCAGCCGCCTGGTCGCATCAGTGACTATGAAATGACCCTTTCCCAACGGACACTAACCTAGGGATAGGTCGCTCCTTAAAATATCAATTCTATTAACAGGTTAAAGGGCATCAGCTATCTCCAGGTTAGCACTCTCCAATATATTATGGCTTGATGCAGTTTTGTCGCAGTCCAGGACATCACCCGGCCCAGACCGCAATTGCCGAGCCGACCTCGCGCAGCACCGCTTCCTGCGCCGCCATCGCCATTCCTGAAGCGTCGTAGTAGGCGGCAATGACCAGGAGCTTGCCCCGCCATCGCCGCACCATCGCGTAGTCGTTGCAGGCGCCGTCGCCCGTTCCTGTCCTGTCGGCGGTCACCCATGCCGGCGGGAACGAGGCGCGCAGGCGAGCCTTGCCTACACGGCAGGCCACCATCCACTCCTCGAGCCGGACGCGCGACGTCGCGGATAGCACGTCGCCCAGCAGCATCGTTCGTACGGTTTGCACGATGGCGCGTGGCGTCGTGGTGTCCAACTCTCCCGAGCGCTGGCCGGCCGAGAGCTCGTAACGGTCAAAGCGCGTGACCTGGTCGCCCAGAGTTCGCGCAAAGGCCGACTGTGTTGCACGGGTCGGCTGGCACGCGCTGGTGCACGCAGCACGCCCCTTGTGATTTGATGTTACGGGAGGCGGACGTACTCGGGACGCCCAAGCTCGAGCATGCGGTTCAACGCGTTCACGGCGATGGCGACTTCGGTCGCTCGACGCCGATCGGCGCGGGATCGTAGCCCGTCCCCGATGACCCGTTTGAGGCGACTGATGTCAGCTTCAACCAGGGCTCGCCAGTGATAGCCTGATGCCTTCTGCCAAGCCATGCGGCCACGCTCTGCGATGATCTGCAGGTGCCGGTCTCGCATCGTTGGTGCCGTCTGCGCTGTGTCGCTGGGCACGGCGCTGGAGCGGGGTGGCACGATGACGGATGCCTGTGGATGACGTGCGGCGACCGCGCCATAGACGCCATCCTGATCGTAAGCTCCATCGGCAGTGAACGAGGCGACCGGGCCATCTACCTGATCGAGCAAGACCCCAACTTGGGAGGCGTCGTCGACATCGCTGGTGGTCAGCGCCGCCGCCGTGATCTGCCCGGTGTCGGCGTCCACGGCGATGTGCAGCTTGCGCCAATCCCGGCGTGTCTTCGTGCCGTGCTTCTCGAGCAGCCATTCGCCGGAGCCGCATAGCTTTAGCCCCGTACTATCCACCAGCAGGTGAACGGGACCGGAGCCTGGCCGAGGGCGAACGATGTCCAGCGTCTCGGCCCGGCGGCTCAACGTTGTATGGTCCGGCACTGCGAGATCGAGGCCGAGCAGGGCGATGATGGAGCCGATCAGCCCTTCGGTCTGACGTAGCGCCAGTCGGAATACTGACCTCAACGTCAGCGCGGTGGCGATCGCCAGGCCTGAATAGCGAGGCTGACCACCTCGGGTGGTGCGCGCCTCCGCCTTCCAGGCCGCAATCGCCGCATCAGTGAACCAGACGGTCAGGCTGCCACGTTGACGCAAGCTGGCATCATACTCCTGCCAGTTTGTGATCTTGTGGTTCTGCTTGGGGATGTGGTAACGCCGATGAGTATTCAGCTTGAAGGGCACGGTGTCGCTCCGGATCAGGCGGGGGTCACTGGCCTACCCTGACTTGGCGTCGGCGACCACCGGGCAGATCCGACGTTACAGGACTTCTGGTCCTCCTCGCCCCTTGGTCGTACCGCGTCCGCCATCGTAGGATACGCCCCAATTCGGTTTGGCTGAGGAGGCTCCGTGACGATCGACATCGACCGATTGACCGAGGCCGAACTCATCGACCTCAACCACCGCATCGTCGAGCGCCTACGCTTGCTGCAGCATATGCGCGCCCACGTGAACATGCTCGAATTCAGGATCGGTGAGCGGGTCACGTTTCGACCGGATGGGCACGACCCGGTTCAAGGCATGCTGGTGCGCTACAACCGCAAGTCCGTCACCGTGGTCACCGATGATGGCCACCGCTGGACCGTCTCGCCATCGCTCCTGTCCAGGACGGTGCCGCCGGAGCCCGCTGCCCGGTCAAGCGTGATCCAACTGAAGTAGGCAACGGCTCGCAGGGCCAAGGGGCAGGAGACGGAACGGCGCTTACTGCGCCCTACCCCCGATCCCTGCAACAAGGTCCCGCCACGACCGACAGCGACCACGACGAGCCCTTGTTCGAGAACAAGGCTCCAGGGATGACGCTGGACGGACCCAACCAGCTCTGGGTGGCGGACATGACCTACGTCACCGTCGTGGGTGGGTTCGTCTACGTCGCCGTGATCCTGGATGCCTGGTCCAGGCGTGTCATCGGCTATGCCATCAGCCGATCCATCGACGCCCGTCTTGCTGTTGCGGCGCTAACCACCGCCATCGGGGCCAGAAGTCCGGCCAAGGGCTGTGTACACCACAGCGATCGCGGGAGCTATGCTGGAAACTGGGTGACGGGGTGATCAGGCGGCGCTGTGTGCTGGCGTGTTGATGACCTCGACGCCGTTGGTAAAGGTGACGCCCTGGACGACCTTGGGCAACTGGTTCTCGCCCTTCAG
>JAABUS010006776.1_pt1 | contig 13615 bp, 14 predicted proteins | sample 5560161 | NCBI WGS metagenome assembly JAABUS01 (sample SAMN10711885, study PRJNA513376) | rock metagenome | isolation source: Antarctica rocks | place: Antarctica: Victoria Land, Trio Nunatak nord | collected 2016-01-04 | reverse complement strand
ATTGTGGCAGACTTGTTCCTGCGGGTTCATGCGGTTCCTCCTGCTGACGGCAAGCACCAGCAAGACTGCCGCAGAACCCGTCTCCTTTCAACCTCGCCACCGTCCACGGTTCAATGGGGTGCTACCAACGGGTCTCTCTACGAACTCGAAACGCATCTTCTGATCGCACAACGACTATGCTACGTTGACGCACCGATCTGTATATTACTGTCGAGCCAGGCCGCTGAAGTTGGTCGTCTACTCCACGGCCTCATACGGAGCATAAGAGATCCGTCTCTGAGTGAAGCGCCGCGTCCGTGAGTCTCAACTGATTACTGGCTACCGACTACTGGCTACTGGCTACTCATCCGAGGGGATTATGGCTGAGATCAACATCCGGAACATCATCAAGACATTCGTGGGGAGCAAGCAGCCCGCCGTCAACGACGTTGACCTAACGATTGCCGACACTGAGTTCATGGTGCTGCTCGGCCCCAGCGGCTGCGGCAAGACGACGCTCCTGCGGATGATCGCGGGGCTGGAATACCCGGACAGCGGGAATATCCTCATCGGCGATCGCGACGTGACCGACCTGCCGCCGCGCAACCGGGACATCGCGATGGTCTTCCAGAGTTATGCTGTCTTCCCGCACATGAAGGTGCGCGACAATATCGCCTTCGGCCTCAAGATGCACCGCATGCCGAAAAGCGAGATCGGCCGCAAGGTCGAGCGCGCCGCCGATCTCCTGCAACTGACGCCGTATCTGGACCGATTCTCGGCGCAACTTTCCGGCGGGCAGCGGCAGCGTGTCGCCGTGGCGCGGGCGATTGTCATGGAGCCGTCGGTGCTGCTGATGGACGAGCCGCTCTCGAACCTCGACGCGCTCCTGCGGCTCAACTTCCGCAGCGAGCTGAAGAAACTGGTGCAGGAGATCAAGACGACGACGATCTATGTCACGCACGATCAGGTCGAGGCGCTCAGCCTCGGCGACCGGATCGCCGTGATGCGCGACGGCGAGATCATCCAATGTGGCACACCGATGGAGGTCTACGACAACCCGGCGACCGAGTTCATCGGCAGCTTCATCGGCAACCCGCCGATGAACTTCCTCAAGGGGCAACTCCGGCACGCGGACGGTTCCGCGCATGTGGCGGTCGGGGAGCACATGCTGGACGCGCCGCCCGGGCTGATGACGGCGGCGGACGGCGACATCCTCGTTGGCATCCGCGCGGAGAACATCGCCGCCGATCTGCACGACACGCAGGGCGCGCTCCGGGCGCACGCGGAGGTGATCGAGCCGGTGGGGGCGAACCTGCTCATCACGGCGGTCGTCGGCGACCAGCGCGTGAAGGTGCTGACGCGCACGGACTTCCCCATCGAGACGAACGGCACGCTCTGGTTGCAGCCGGAGTGGGACAAGTTGCGCTGGTTCGACCCGACGACGCATCAGGAGATCGCCGCCCGATGAACACGCCGAACGCGGGAACGAACATTCCCCTCGATCAGATGGCGGATCGTGCCGTGCAGATGCTGCGCGAGAACGACCTCGGCGGCTGGACGAAGGCCGCCCCACGGCTTTACCCGCACCAGTGGAGTTGGGACAGCGCGTTCATCGCCATTGGCCTCGCGCGTGTCAATACCCGCCGTGCCGCGCGCGAATTGGAGACGCTGTTCTCCGCGCAGTGGACGACGGGCATGGTGCCGCACATCGTCTTCAACCCGGCGGCGGGTGGTTACTTCCCCGATCCCGATCGATGGGGCACGGACGTTTCGCCCAACGCGCCGACGACCGCGCGGACGAGCGGCATGTGCCAGCCGCCCGTCCATGCGATCGCGGTGCACGCAATCTGGGAGATTGCCCGTGGCACGGAGTCGGAGGCCGATACACTCGCCTTCCTGCGTGACATGTACCCACGGCTGCTGGCGTGGCATCGCTATCTGGCGACCGATCGCGACCCGGAGGGGGCCGGCCTCGTGACGATTTACCACCCGTGGGAGAGCGGTGCGGACAACTCCCCCGCGTGGGATAAACCGCTGGCGGCGGTGGCGGTGGGCGACCTGCCGCCCTACACGCGGCACGACCTGAAGCACGTCGCGGACCCGTCCGAGCGACCGACGATGGCCGAGTACGACCGCTACCTCTGGATCGTCGAGGTGCTGAAGCGGGGGCGCTACGATGAGGCCGAGAGTTACCGGACGTGCCCATTCCTCGTGAAGGGGGTCTTCTTCAGCGGGGTCCTCGTCGCGGCGAACGACGCACTGCTCAGCATCGCGGCGGTGGTGGGCGCGCCCGACACTGACCGCACCCTGATAACGGAGTGGCGCGATCGGGGGTTGCGCGGCCTTACCGACCGCTGGGACCCCGCCCTCAACCTCTGCCTCGATTATGACCTGCGGGCCGGTGCGCCGATCCCGGTGCGCGTGATCGGTGGCTTCGCGCCGCTCGTCGCCGGGCATCTAACGCCGGAGCGCTGTGCTGCAGTCCTGACGACGCTCGACAGCCCGGCATGGATGGGGAATCCGCGCCTGCGCTGGCCCCTGCCGCCGAGTACCAGCCCGGAGGACCCGGCGTTCGACCCCCGGCGCTACTGGCGCGGCCCGGTCTGGCCGTTCATGAACTGGCTCTTCTGGTGGGCGCTCCAGCGCATGGGCGAGGCGGAGCGCGCCGCCAAACTCCGGCAGTCCGCGCTCGACCAACTCGTCGATGGCGGCTTCGCGGAGTACTTCGAGCCGTTCACCGGCGAACCAATCGGCTCGCTCGAACAGTCGTGGACTGCTGCGGTCGCGCTCGACTGGCTCACGGGAGGAGCCGATTGAACCACAGAGGCACAGAGGACACAGAGAAACGCAGAGGAAAACAAAGAGAAAGAACAAGGTTCCATTTTTGTCTTTCCCTTCCCTCTCCGCGCGCGCTGTGTTCTCTCTGCACTTCTGCGGTTCATTTGGTTTCCGTCGCCCACGTCCCCATGACCTGCCGCAGGATGGCGAATTCCCCGATGTGGTAGGCGTTGTGATCCGCGACGAGCAGGATTTCCCGCAGGATGGTCTGGCCGTCGCCGTGCGGGATCGTCGCGTGCAGGTCAGTTGACGGGTCGGTGGCGAGGTCGTCCACCGTCTGCATATCCGCGTGAAAGGCGTCGATCGTTTGCCGCCACATCGCCGCGTCTGCGGCGGCGTCCTGCGCGGGCCAGTAGTTGTCCGGCCATTTCATTTCCTGATACTCCGGGTTGCTGATGAAGTCGAGGATGTCCCGCTGCGTGCGCCGCAGGTGCTCCAGCAGGTGCCACAGCGTGTACGGCACATTCAGCGGGCGGTCATTGATGCGATCCAGCGGGAAATCCGCGACCGCCTCGTCAAAGTTCATGTGCGCGTTGCCGCCGCGCAGCAGGTGATGTAGTTGGTCGCGGAGTGCGGTGTCGGGTGCCATGTGTCTTCCTCCTTCGATTTCCATCGCTGATTACTGCCACACAAAGCAGTGGTCAGGATGGTCAGATGCCGTTGTACGGCGTGTTTCCGTACAACGCAAGGATGATCGCGAAACGGCTCTGCAAAGCGGTAGACTGCAAGACAGTAGGACACCCGAGGTCCATTGGTGCTGTTTGCTGATGGGCGCGGCAGGGGAGGGAAGACGATCGTGAAGGTTCGTCCGGCCCGGTCAGCGGAGGCAGCCAGCATCGCGCGGGTGCACGATCGCTGCTGGCGTGCCACGTACACAGGCATGATGCCGGAGAGCATCATCGCACGTTCGACGTATGCCCGTCGGGAGGCGATGTGGGCGCGTCTGTTGGCCATACCGGACGATGCGCGGTGCGCGTATATTGCTGATGACGAGCCGGTTGGTATCGTTGGTTGCGCCTGGGGTGGCCCTGAGGAGTCGGGCGACCCGACGTATACCGGAGAACTCTCCGGCATCTACCTTCTCGCGGCGTATCAACACCGGGGGCTGGGGCGTGCGTTGATCGAGGTAGTTGCAGCCAACCTGCTCCGGCAGGGCCATGCATCGCTGCTGCTCTGGGCGCTCGCGGACAACCCCGATCGCCGGTTCTACGAGGCGCTCGGCGGCCAACTACTGCGCGAGCGGGAGACGGCGATGGACGGCGGGACGATCTGCGAGATTGCCTACGGGTGGCCGGACATCCGCCTGCTCATCGGCGCCAGGCAAACAGCGGCGCCCTGAGAGCATCGGGAAAGCAATAAGCAATGACGGTACAGGGGGTTTCTCACCGCTCCGTGTTGCGCTCGAACCAGTCCCGCAACCGCTCGATGGCGATCCGGCCACAGCGGAGGAACATGCCGTTCGTGTCCCCCGCGATGTGCGGCGTGATGAAGGCGTTCGGCAGCGTGCGGAGCGAGTCGTCCAGCGGCAGCGGCTCGGTGTCGTAGACATCGATGAAGGCGGTGAAGCGACCCTGCCGCAGTTCCGCGACGAGCGCTTCAGTGTCGTACAGCGCGGAACGTGCCGAGTTGACGAAGACTGCACCGTCCTTGATCCGCGCGAACTCCCGCGCGCCGAGCATCCCTGTCGTCGCGTCCGTCACCGCCATGTGGAGCGAGATGACATCGGCGGTGGCGAGCAATTCGTCGAGCGCGACGCGCCGGATGCCGAGCGCCGCCGCATCCTCCGCCGAAAGGAAGGGGTCGTACGCGATCAGCGTCGCGCCGAAGTGGCGGAACTGCCGCGCCGCCGCCCGCCCGACCCGGCCCGCGCCGATCAGCCCAACGACGCTCTGCCCGAGCAGCCCCGTGTCCCGTCGCCCCGGCTCCGCCCAGAGGCTGCCGGACTTCAGCGCGCGGTCGTAGTGCACGAGCCGCCGCACGCCGATGATCGCCGCGCCGATCACCCATTCCACGACCGCCTCCGTCGTCGCGTCGGAGGCGTCGATCACCTCGACGCCCGCCGCGCGCCACATCGCGCTCGCGGGGACGTGCCCGCCGTGCCACCAGTGGGAGACCGCCGCCACCTTCACCGTGCCGACGGCGTTCAGCACGTCCGTCGTGATCTCGGTCGCGCCGATGCCGTTGAGCGAGAGGATGCCATCGACGCCCGCAAGGTCGTGCGTCAATTCGGCGGGCGTGTACGGCTCTGCGCGCTCGCCGCCCGTGGTCACGGTGGCGAACGCCCGCAGCCGCGCCTCGTTCGTGGCGTCCATGTAAAGCGTGTACCACTCGGCGGCCCGGTGGATGTAGATGTGCGGCGTGTGCGTGGTCATGGTGGCTCCCTCCGCGCGACGGCGATAAGCGGGTATGATGCATTGTGACATGGCGGATCGACCGAACGCCACAGCGAGCGATGAGCGAAGAACGAAGAAGGAGCAATCAGCATGAGTGACCCCATCACCCTGAACGGCGCGCGCGTCCTCGTCACCGGCGCGTCCACCGGCGTCGGGCAGGCGACGGCGGAGCGGCTCGTGCGCGAGGGCGCGTCGGTCATCGCGACGGTGCGGCAGGAGGCGGACGCGCCGCCGCTGCGTGCGATGGGCTGCGAGGTCGCGCTCCTGGACGTGACCGATCACGCGGCGGGCGCGGCGTTGATCGAGCGGGTCGGGCCGCTCGACGCGCTCATCAACAACGCGGCGTACTCGTACCGCAGCGCGTTCGAGCACGGCGACGACGCCGAAATCCGCACCATGTTCGATGTCAACTTCTTTGGGCCGTGCGCGCTGGCCCGCGCCGCGCTCCCCGGCATGCGGGAGCGGCGGAAGGGCGCGATCGTCAACGTCTCCTCCGTCTCCGGGCGCGTCGCCGTCGCGCTCAACGGGTACTATCCGGCGACGAAATTCGCGCTGGAGGCCGTCTCGGAGTCGCTGGCGTACGAGGTGCGCCCGTTCAACATCCGCGTGATCGTGATCGAGCCGGGCGGCATCAAGACCGCGTTCATCCCCAACATGCGGAAAGACGCGCGCACCTACGACGACCCGAACAACCCGTACGCGGACCTGGCGGAGCGCCTGCGCCCCAGCGCGCCAGGTGGGGCGGAGCCATCGGTCGTCGCGGACACGATCATTCACGCGCTGACCGCACCCGCACCCGGCAAATTCCGCTGGCCCGCCACCCCGGACGCGGAGAAACTGCTCCACCAGCGCGACACGATGGACGACGACGCCTTTATGGCGATGCAGGCGGAGCGCGCGGGAATCCCTTGGTAGGACTGAGGACTGAGACCCAATTGCAGGCTCAGTACCCCCGCTCTCCATCGCCGCCGTGAACCCGATGTGTCGAACCCCTCGGGCGACGGAGAGTGGGTGCCGCCAGATGCGCGATATCAGGGGTGGTCCCGTCGCGCTTTTTCGTATGCAGTTCGTCCGCCGCACGGCACGCATGGGTGATGCGCCACGGCATCGGCATCGCATCGTGAAACGCGGTATAATACGCTAGACAAACGATTGCGCCGGGCGGACGATCCGGCGTGCCGATTCCATCCAGGGAAGGAACGCAACCGATGGCGACGCTCGCCCCTGTTGAGCAGACACATCAACCCCTCGAACACCTCCTGCGCGGCTTCACGGACCACGACGCGCCAGAAACCTCGATCATCAACGCCTGCGTCCACTGTGGGCTGTGCCTTTCCTCGTGCCCGACGTACGTGGAGACGGGTCATGAGGCGTCCTCTCCGCGCGGGCGCATCTACCTCATCAAGATGGTGAGCGAGGGCAATCTGGACGTGGAGGACGACGTCTTCACGGGCCAGATGAGCCAGTGCCTCAACTGCCGCGCCTGCGAGGCAGTCTGCCCCTCCGGCGTGCAGTACGGGCGGCTCGTAGAGGCCGCGCGCGACCAGATTCAGCAGGTGGAGGGCGACGAGAAGCCCGCGCCGGTGCGGGTGACGCGCGGCGTGGTCTTCGGCCTGCTCTTCCCGCACATGCCGCTGTTCCGCGCCTTCTCGTGGATGCTGCGGCTCTATCAGCGGACGGGTTTGCAGACCCTCGCGCGGCGCAGTGGCATCCTCAAATTGCTGAAACTGGAGGAGCAGGAACTGCTGCTGCCGAAGATGGACGACAAGTTCTTCATCCCGCGCGGCAATGTCCTAGCCGCCACGAACGGCGCGGCGGAGCATACCGTCGGCGTCTTCGCGGGGTGCGTCCAATCCACCGCGTTCGCGGATGTGACGCGGTCGACGGCGCGCGTGCTCGCGGCGAACGGCAACGATGTCTGCGCCTTCGCCGGGCAGGGGTGCTGCGGCGCGTTGCACGCCCACGCCGGTGATCTCGACGGCGCGCGGGAACTGGCGAGGAAGAATATCGACGCCTTCGAGGCGAGCGGCGCAGAGGCGCTGATCGTCAACGCAGCGGGCTGCGGCGCGCAGCTGAAGGATTACACGCACCTCCTGGAGCACGACCCGGAGTACGCGGACCGCGCGGTCGCCTTCGGCGCGAAGGTCAACGACGCGACGGAGTGGCTCGCGAAGCATCCGATCAACACGGCGGACATGGGTAAACTGGATGTGACGGTGACGTACCAGGAGCCGTGCCATCTCTGCCACGCGCAGCGCATCTCCAAGCAGCCGCGCGCGCTGATGAACGCGATCCCCGGCCTCACGCTCGTCGAGATGAATGAATCCAGCCTCTGCTGTGGCTCCGCCGGCATCTACAACATCACGCAGCCGGAGATGGCATCGCGATTGGGCGAGCGGAAGGTCGCTAACGCGATGGCGACGAACGCGGATGTCGTAATCTCCGCGAATCCGGGCTGCATGATTCAGGTCGGTGGCATCCTGCGGCAGCACGGTAGCGACATGGAAGTCGCGCACATCATGACGCTCATGGATCGGGCGTACCAAGCAGGCAGCGGGCAGCGGGCAGATTAAATTTCGCGCCGGTAGCGCAATGGTCGTTCGTCGGGCTGGTCGGCACGGCGTGCCCGGAGGGCGTCAAGCCAGCCGGGAATTGTCGCGTCCGCGTGGTGGTCGGTGCGCGGATAGTACGCCTTGATGTCGAGCACCGGCGTGCCGGGCCATGCGTCCATGCCGGAGACGTGGAGATTGCGGCCATCGCGCTGGAGCAGACGCGGAGAGTAGAGCGCGATCGGGTTCGGGCGGCGCGGGCTGCGGGTGGCGAACAACCCGATGGATGGGAGATCGTCGGCGCTCTCCATCCGGCGGGTTAGCGGGCTTTCCGGTTTCAGCGGGTCCACGCGATCCATCAGGACGATGACCGCGAGGTGGCTAAACCCCTCGATGCCCTCCAAGCCCCCTTCCCACTCGGGGTAGATCTCGATGACCGATTCGGCGGCGGGGTCGTGCGGCGCGCCGTGCGCAATGCGCGTCCCGTCCTCCATCCCCGGCCGGTGCATGACGCCAATGGCCGCCACGGTGAATTGCGCTCGCTCCGGCATCATGCGCCCCCATTTCTGTATCCGTCGCGCATTACTCAGGGCGCCCAGAGGACAAAGACCTGCGCGTCCGTCGCCCGCGCCTGCCCGAAGATCGTTTCGAGGTCGGTGACGAATTGCCCCGGCACGCGAAGCACATCCCGCGTGGCGCGGGCCAGTCCGGGGCGTCGGACGATCCAGAAGTGGAAGCGCGGCCCGTGCGGCGGCTCCGTGAGCGCGCTGCGGAGGGCGGGCAATGCGTGAAGCACCGTGTCGCGCTCAGCGTCGGAGAAGAAGAGCGCGCCCTCCTCGCTCCACGCGGGGTCGGCGTCTGGGCTGAGCGTCGCGAGCCGTTTCTCCGCCGCCGCGCCGCCGAGCGTGACGAGCAGATTGAGCAGCGTCATCACGTCCGGCATGCTCTCCGCGACGGGACGCAGGCGGGAACGCAGCACGCCGAATGGGCCGCGTCGCGCCGGTGCCTCGGCAGGCTCCGTAAGAAACTGGCGAACCAGGCTGGCGGCGTCGCGGATGGAATACGCCATCTCGGGCCACCGCTCCGTCGCCAGCGCCTGCACGATCACCCATGTCAGATAGCCGTTCCAATACCCCGGCGTGTGGCGGTTGGTGAATGTCGCGTAGGTGGCGGCGAAATCCGGTGCGACCGCATCGCACGCGGTGGGGTTCGTACGGCATTGCGCGATCGCGTCCCGTACCCGCGCCGACCGTGCCACCGCCCAGAGTTCACTCGCCATCGCTCACTCCCCGCGTTCCTCGCTGCTGCTCGTTCCACCGTGCGCATACTAGCGGCACCGGGGCGGGCGAGCAAGGGAAGGGGCGTCGTATCGCGTCAGCGATCGATAGCGGAATCGCCGATGGGGGTCATTGATGGCTCCCAGCAGATGTTGCAGCGGGGCCGGGCGGCTTCGACGCGCGTCTCGGAGAACCGACCGCAGCGCCCCGTCGGTTCGTTGTCCGGCGGCGACGCGATGCCACGCTGCCAGTGGACGCATGTGCCGCAATGCAACCGTGGCGGCGCACTTGTCTCAAGTGTCAATGTCTGCATGGCGGAAACTCCTCTCATCGACTCAGGCTATCGATCGCTGCTCTTCTTCGTCCGCGCCGTCTATTTCTTCGATTACCAATGCGCGGTCACCCCCATTGCGGGAGCGGCTGCCGGTGTTCCGGTACTCCACCGTGCCGATGCCATCGATGGCGCTGAGGCGGTTCAGCAGCCGGAGCACGGTCGCCTCCCCCGCGTTGCCCATCACCAGCTCGATGCGGTCCTCGGTACGCCCCGTACGCAGCCGCAATGCGCGCAGCGGCACCCCGGATTCCAGCACAAAGCGCTCGACCTCGGCGATGCGTCCCGGCGCACGCTTCAGCCGCAACGTCAACGTGCTTGGGTGGTGGTGGACGAAGAAGCGGTACTCGAAGAAGCGCAGGAATGTCTGGATGATGATGATTGCGCCCGTCACGATCCCCGCCGCCCAGAACAAGCCGCCGCCACACGCCAGCCCGACCGCCGCCGCAGACCAGACACTCGCCGCCGTCGTCAGGCCGCTGACGGTGTTCTTGCGGAAGATGATGACGCCCGCGCCGAGGAACCCGATGCCGCTCATCACCTGCGCCGCCACACGGCTCGGGTCCAGCGTCACCTGGCTGACACCGAGCGTGTCGGAAAAACCGAAGGCCGAGACGATCATCACGAGGCATGAACTGACGGCGACCAGCGCGTGCGTGCGCAACCCCGCCGCCCGCTCTAATCGCTCGCGCTCCAGTCCCATCACCACACCGCACAAAAGTGCGACGCCGACACGGAGCAGAACTGTTGTGGTCGCGATCTCCATTCGTCACCCTTTGACTAATGTAATGAACGACTGATCGGCGTGTTTCATGCCGATTCGAGGGTTGTGAAAATCGGACGCATTGGCAACCGCTACAAAACGGTTAGCCTAATGGCGCGAAAACCGAAAAGTGCGTGTCGCTATTGTAAGGGTTTTTAGCGTATTTGCAAGCCCTAAACACTGTATTGCCCGGCGAATCGCTAAACTATCCTGCTACGTGATTACGTTGAAAAGAGAAGCGCGCGCAGGCGATCTGTGAAACGTTGGCTTGGTTCACCTTCCGCGCACAAAATTGGCGTGAGGAAAGTAACGCACACATACGCCGGACGTGGCCAATGCACCCCGGCGGGCAGGAGCGTCGCCGCGCCGGTGATTCGCACAGGGACGACGGGGCAGCGTGACGCTTTCGCGAGCATGCCCACCCCGCGACGCAACGCCGTTTCATCCTCCGCAGGGCCGGGGATGGTGCCTTGCGGGTAGATGACGAGCGAGAAACCGCGACGTAACCACGTTCTTGCATCGTGAATCGATTGGCGCGCGGGTCCGATGCGGTCGATGGGCACCGCGCCGAAGCCGAGGGCGACGAGGGGGCCGAGCCAGCGGCGGGAGGGGCGAAAGAAGTAGTCCCGCGCGGCGGTCACGACAACGCGATCCCCGCGCGCGCCGAGTGCCCGCAGGATGAGCGGCGTGTCTGTCATGCTCGTGTGTGTCGCCGCGAAGATCACCGGGCCGGGAGGAATGTGCTCCCGCCCCTCGACGGTGAACCCGCGCATCCAGAAACAAAGGAGCAGGCGATACCCATGAGCGACGAGGGCGCGCCGCATGAGGCGCACCGGCCACCACCCGACCCAGCAGTAGGGCAATGGCCGCGCGCGCTCGGGCATGGGGACGGCGCTACTGCGCGGGCGACGTAGTGGCGAAGGCGTGGAGCAGATTCACCGTGGCGGTGATGTCACTCTCCTCCACCATCTCCGTCGCCGTGTGCGTGTAGCGCGTCGGCGTGCCGATCAGCGCCGCCGGAATGCCGTGATCGAAGAAGGCCGAGGCGTCCGAGCTGTAATTCGCGAAGACGCCGTGCTGAAACGGGATGTGGTGCGCCGTCGCCACGTCCGCGAGCCGCCAGAGCAGCCTGCGGTCGTAGTGGATGCTCGAGTCTTTGTGCACGAGGGTCGGCCCGCCGCCGAGGTGGGTCGCGTACTCCTTCTCCTCCACGGTCGGCACGTCGCCGACGAGGCCGACATCGAGCGCGATGGCGAGGTCGAAGTCCATCCGGTGGCCCATCGCCTTCGCGCCGTGCAGCCCGCCCTCCTCCTGCACGGTCGCGCCGAACCAGAGGTCGTACTGGAGCGCTTTCGCGTCGAGGGTATCAAGCAGCCTATCCATGACCGCGAGCAGCATCCGGTCGTCCATCGCCTTCGCCGCGATGCGCGAGCCGAACCGCCGCGCGGGCCACGACCAGATGACGCCCGAGCCGACGTGCACGCCCCGCTCCTCCGCCTCCATTCGGCTCTTCGCGCCGATGTCGACGAAGAAGTCGTTGAAGTCGAGGTGCGGCTTGTCGAGTTGCAGCTGCGTCAGCGTGTGGCCGCTGGCGGTCGCGAAAATGCCCTCCGCGACGACGCCATGCCGCCCGACGATCTGCGCGACCTGCCCGATCATGAAGCGGCGGTCCGGCGACAGCCGGCGCAACCCCTGCGCCGTGTCGAGCATGACGAACCCCTTCTCCGTGATGTAGCGCACGACGAAGCCGATCTCGTCCATGTGCGCCTGCACGAGCAGTTTCGGCCCACACCCGCCGACGCGGCAGACGATGTTGCCAACCGGGTCCTCGTGCCATTCGGCCATCCGCGCGCGCCACCGCTCGCGCAGCCAGACGCGCACCGCCTCCTCCTGCCCGCTGGGGCCGGGGATCGCCGTCAGTTCCCGCAGGAGGGTGAATATCCGGTCGCTCTCCGCACCCTCGTTCGGCATGTCCTGCCTTCTTTCCTGCCGCTCGCCTCTGTCTGTGCCGCGCTAGGATACCGACGTGCGCGTTGCCCGGCAAGGGGCGCGGCGCAGTATACTATAATCATTGTGGAAGGCATGATGGACAGGGAGTGAGCGCGAGCGATGATTGAGCAGAAGCAAGGACGGAAACAGCGGCGAGCAGCAGCGGGAGACCGCACGATCACCATTCCCCACTTCTGGGGGTGGATCTCGTTCGTGACCATCGCCGTTATTCTCGCGCTCTTCACCTTCGTGCACCCATTCGTCCTGCCGAAGTCCATCGTGCTGATCATCGCGTCGGTCTTCATCCTCTGGTGGCTCATCGGCGGGCTGATCTTCCGGTTCCGCTTCCGCAAGGCGCTGCGCGGTCGGCACCGTGGGGGTCTGCGCATCGGTGGCTGGGCGCTCGATGGCTGGAACACGCGGCGCGCGCGGCACGGCTCCTACTGGCGCGCGATGCGCTCGTGGGTCCGCTAGCGCGGCTCCCGAATGAGCGATGATGCCACCCGGTATCGCGCGGCAATTACCGCTGCATTCCCCGATCTGCCCATCCTTACATTCCATTTCCTCGCCGAAGGGTGGGACAGCGCGGTCTGGCAGGGGAACGACCGTCTCATTTTCCGCTTCCCGAAGCGCGCCGAGGTTGCGGGCTGGCTCCGTACCGAGATCACACTCCTGCCCGCGCTCGCGCCGACGCTGCCCATTGCCGTGCCGCAGTTTGCATACGTCGCGGCGCCGTCGCCCGCGTTCCCGTATCCCTTTGTCGGCTACGAAAAACTCCCCGGCGTACCACTCGCCAGCATGCCTGCCGGAACTATCGCGCCGGAGCGCATCGCGGCGCAGATCGGCGCCTTCCTGACCGCCCTGCACCGCTTTCCCGCCGCGCGGGCCGTCGCGTGTGGCGTGCCGGACGCAACGCCGGAGATATGGCGCGCAGAGTATGCCACGATGCGCGCGGCACTCCGCACGCTTGGCTCGCGCCTGACGGCGGCTGAACGCGCGCGAATGGAGACGCTCTTCGTGCGCTACCTCGACACACCGGCGCACTTCGCGTTCACGCCCGCGCTCCTGCACCACGATCTGAGCGGCGAACACCTGCTGCTGGACGCGGAAACCGGCGACCTGACCGCCGTGATCGACTGGAGCGATGCCACGATAGGCGATCCGGCGCAGGATTTTTGCGGCCTGCCCGCCGCGTGGCTCCCCACCCTGCTCGCGTACGACGGCGGCGTGGTGGACGCGACCTTTGTGGCGCGCGTCGCCTTCTACCGCGCCCTCGGTCCGTATCACACGCTCCTTTTCGGTCTCCACGCGGGCGGTGAGCCGTTCCTCGAACAGGGACTGGCGGAACTGAGGGAAGCAATGGGGAATGAGGTCAAGTCCGGGTTCTTCTGTAGATTCCTCCACGGCGCTCAATCCTATCGCGCCACCTCGCCGCCCTCCCTCCCTCTGCGCTCACAGCGCCTTCCACAGATTCCGGTTGAAGGTCGTGTAGCCGA
>JAABUS010006774.1_pt1 | contig 13620 bp, 10 predicted proteins | sample 5560161 | NCBI WGS metagenome assembly JAABUS01 (sample SAMN10711885, study PRJNA513376) | rock metagenome | isolation source: Antarctica rocks | place: Antarctica: Victoria Land, Trio Nunatak nord | collected 2016-01-04 | reverse complement strand
CCATTACCGCGCCGCGTCCAGGGCACTGGCGATCCCGGCCAGGCGCTGCTCGCGCTCGCCGACGAAGCGCTTGATCCCGGCCAGGAGGTGGTCGGGGGACAGGTGCGCCTCCTCGTAGACTTCGGCAGGGCTGCCGCCGGTGCGCCAGCGATTGTCGAAGTCGGCGGACATCGCGTACTCATCGGCCAGGCGGTGCGTGATCCAGTCGCGCATCAGCCGACGCGAGCCGTTGGTGATGTAGGTCAGGTCCAGGCGATCGGCGGGGCTCAGGATGCTGTCCTGATATTCCTGCGACTGCCGCTTGAACAACTCCGGGCTGACCGCCGCGACCAGCTTGACGTTCAAACCTTCCGCGTCGAGTTGCGACAGCAGCCCGATCACGTTGTACGTCGAGAGGGTTCCCTGTACCAGGATCGTACCGCCGCGCGGCTGGCCCGCCTTGTAGTCGCGCAGCAGATACGCGCCGCGCGCCGCGTCGGTGTGCGGGGCCATCCCCAGCGCCGCGCGGTCGGGGATCTGGATCGGCGGGCGGGTCAGGTGCAGGGCGACGATCGACGCATCGGTCGAGAACGCTGCCGCGAGCAGCACCGGCACCTCGTTGTACTCCCAGGGAATCAGATTGATAATCCGCCCCTCGGGGAAGAGTTGCGTCACCCCCGGCGAGAAGATCCCGAAGTGCGTGCGGGAATCTTCCGCCGTCTCCGGGCCGGAGTGCCCCGCGACCCAGAGGACCTTGCCCACCTTCAAGTCGGAGTCCTGCGCCAACTGGCTGAAGAGGCGCATCATGCCATACTGGAGGTAGGAGAACGAGGCGTAGGTCGAGTTCGAGGCGTAGAAACCGTCGAACTTCTCGTATGGCGAGGGGGAGAAGTTGACGGTGGTGAGCCCGGCGCAGATCCCGGAGTTGGTGAACTCGGTGATCTGCTGCGGCAGGAGCGCACCATCGAGGTTGTGATTCCGGTCGTAGCGCCCCCAACCCGGCATATCGCCGTAGCCCTCGGCGAAACCGGCGATGTTGGTCGACTCGGAGAGGTCGGCAGACATCGCGATGAAGAGCGGTCGCCCGTACTCCTGCTTGCCGAGGCTGTTGACGTAAGCACCCCACTTCGCCAACGCGGCGCGGTTGGCGATCGTCGTGCCGGGCTTGACGAAAAGATCTTGCGGGTACTGCTCATGGTCCCAGAAGCGCTGGTCCTCGAATGGATTCTTGCTCGTATCGAGCTTGAAGCCCTCGACCTCCTTCGGCACCGACTCGCCGATCTCGACCAGGCGATCGGCCAGGTAATCGACCAGCGCGTCGTCGCCGGTGATCGTATCAGCGATCACCTTCAGGTTCGCCTCGAACTGCGCCCGCTGCTCGGCGGCATCGGACGGGGCATCCTGCCCGAAGCCATGCCACTCCACGCCGTATTTGTCGGCGAACTCCTTGCGGCCTTTCCAGTAAAGCTCCGAGTTCAGCTTGTGCGGCGTGCCATGCGCTTTGTAGCCGGTGATCCCGTAACCACGACCCTTGATCGTCTTGAACCAGGTCATGTTCGGGACGCGGTCGGGATTCGGCGTCTCTAGCGTCTCGAGCAGCGCCTGCGCGACGGAAGCGTAATCCGACCCCTGCTCGGTGCCGTGGATACGGAAGCCGTAGGGCTCGAACCAGGAAATCGGGTTGCCCGGCACGACATCGCTGATGGCCATCGAATCGATCCCGTAGTCGTTCCAGTCGATCAGGTAGTGCAGATTGTCGAGGCCGAGCCCCCAGGAGGAGTTCTTGGTCTCGTGGACCGCACCGGGGGTCAGGCCGCCCTCGCCGTCGACCGCGAAGACTTTGACGCCGGTGGCCCCAGCGCGCTTCAGCGCCACCGCCTCACCGGCCGCCGCCGGTGAACCGTGTCCGGACGGGCCGGTATTAAACTTGAGGAAGAGGGTCTTGCCTTCCATCTCGGCGTGACCGGCGAGGCCGCCACGCTTGCGGAAACCGAGCAGATCTTTCCAGAGCAACTGCCGCTCGTCGGCCTCGGGTACGGCGTACCGCTCGTCGCCGGTCTTCTCGTACTTGGCGCGCAGGGCGGTGTTATACGCCGCGAGCATCGCGTAGATCACCGGGATCGTGTGCCCACCGACCAGCACGAAGCGGTCGCCGAAGACCTTCTCAGGGTGGCGAATGTCCCAGCGCATGAAGCCGCCCAGCGTCAGCGCGACCAGCATGTGGCGCTTCGACCGCGAGCCGCCGGGGTGGCCGCTCTGCCGGTAGTTCTCGAAGACATCGATGAAGTTATCGATGCAATCGCCGATCTTCTCCCAGTGCGGGTAGTGATCCTTCAACTCAGCTTGCCGGCTACTCAGATCCGGCCCCATCGTGACGGCCAACGCTCCACCTCCCTGTCATGGTTTGTTGCGCGGTGCCCCGCCAATTGAGGAAGCACCCCCACCTTGCGGGGTATCCTACCATCTCCAAGCCAATTTGCGAAATAATGGGCGCTCGTAGGCTTACGAACCCGCAGAACACAACATCTAGCACAGCACGGGGCATCCGGGGGCAAAGACTACGCGCCGCTCGCAAGAGAAGTACGGGCACCGGGTTTCTCGCCGCACCCCAGCGCTCGCGCCCATGATTAAACGCCGTGTGGTCCCGCCTGCCGCACGGCCTCCGAAACCCCATCGGCATACTTCGCAAAATTCTCGGCGAATTTTGCGGCCAGCGCCTGCGCCCGGCGATCGTAAGCCGCACCATCGGCCCAGGTGGCGCGCGGCTGCAAGACTTCATCCGGCACGCCGGGACAATGCTGCGGCACGCGCAATCCGAAGATCGGATCGGTCTCGTACTCGACCCCTTCGAGATCCCCGCGAATCGCCGCGTTAACCATCGCCCGCGTTTGCGCCAGATTCATCCGCTTCCCGGTGCCGAATGGCCCACCAGTCCAGCCGGTGTTGACGAGGTAACAACGCGTCCCGTAGCGCGCGGTGCGCTCGGCCAACATCTCGCCGTAGATATGTGGCGGCGATGGCAAGAATGGCGAGGCGTAGCAGGTGCTGAAGGTTGCCTCCGGCTCATCGCCCAGGTCGCGCTCGGTACCGGCCAGCTTCGAGGTGTACCCCGACAGGAAATGATATTGCGCCTGATCCGGTGTCAGCACGGAGATCGGTGGCAAGACCCCTTCGGCATCGGCGGTGAGGAAGAGGATGGCCGTCGGATGTCCGCCCGTACCGGATTCCACGACCCCACCGATGAACTCCAGCGGATAGGCGCCGCGGGTATTCTCGGTCAGGGAGCCGTCCGCATAGTGCGGTTCGCGCGTCACGGGATCGAGGATGACGTTCTCCATCACTGCGCCGAAACGCATCGCGTCCCAGATCAGCGGCTCCTGCTCGCGCGAGAGATCGATCAGCTTCGCGTAGGAGCCACCCTCGAAGTTAAAAATCCCGTTGTCGCTCCAGCCATGTTCGTCATCGCCGATTAACTGGCGCGTCGGGTCGGTGGATAAGGTCGTCTTACCGGTGCCGGAGAGGCCGAAGTAGAGGGCGACATCCCCCGCCTCGCCCATACTGGCCGAGCAGTGCATCGGCAACACGCCGCGCAGCGGCAGCAGATAGTTCATCACCGTGAAGAGGGACTTCTTGATCTCACCGGCATACTCGGTCCCGCCGATCAAACAGAGGTTCTGTTCGAGATCGAGCGCGACGACCGTCTCCGAGTTCGTCCCATCGGTCTGCGGATCGGCGAGGAAGCCCGGCGCGGCGAGTACGGTGAAGTCGGGGACACGCTCCGGATGTGCGCCAAGGAGGCAATCACGGAAGAGGAGCCGCGAGAAATGGCTGTGCCAGGCATATTCGCCGATGACTCGCACGGTGATCCCATATTCGGCATCGGCCCCGACGGTCGCATCGAGGACGAAAAGATCGCGTCCCTGGAAATATTCGGCGATTTTGGTGTACAGCCGGTCGAACGCTGCTGGCGCGATCGGCTGATTGACCGCCCCCCACCAGATCCGCTCGTGGTAGCTGGGGTAGTCGGCCACGAACTTGTCACCCGGCGAGCGCCCGGTATATTTCCCGGTTTCGGCCGTCAGCGCGCCATTCGCCGCCAACTCCCCCTCGTCACGCCTCAGCGCCTCGGCTACGAGTTGAGCGATCGGCAGGTTCCAATGAATCGTCCCGTGCTGCTCGATCCCGGCGACAAGCAACGGCGCGGCAGCATGTTTATCACGATCGGTATCATGCTGCGCCTCCTGTTCAGTCGTTGTCATGGTAGCTCCACCTTCCCTATCGTACCCACCCACTCAGCCATCCCGATCGCATCGGTAATCTTTGTAATTCGGTTCATGCGCGGACCAGACGAACGCCCGATTCTACCGCATTCTCCATACTACTGAGCAAGACTCATACCGACAAGGCGACCGAAAGCCACGGCGTTCATCAGTAATAGTAGCGCGGCGAACCTCTGTGGTCCGCCGCGCTACGCTGCTAATTGATTGAGAATTTTGTCATGTCATACCGCACCTTGACAGCGGCGGATCGAGGCAATCCCGCGTATCGGCCAGCCACGCACCATGCATCATGGGAGGCGTTCAGCTACCGCGCCCCGGCCTTCGCCAGCACCTCGCCCATACGGGCAACCGCAAGGCTGATATTCTCGCGCGAGTTAGCATACGAGAAACGGAGATGACCCTCGCCATAGTGTCCGAATGCGGTGCCAGAGAGGGCAGCGACCCCCGCCTCATTCAGCAACAGATCGGCGAGATCAGCAGAGGAGCGCCCGGTGCCGCTGATATTCGGGAAGGCGTAGAAAGCGCCCTCCGGTGTCAGGCATTCGACCCCCGGCAGTGCGTTGAGCCCGGAGACAATCAGGTCACGCCGACTACGGAACTCGGTCAGCATCCGCTCCACCGAGTCCTGCGGGCCGGTAATCGCTTCCAGCCCGGCCCACTGGGTCGCGGCATTGACACAGGAGTTGGAGTTGACCTGAAGCTTCGACACTTGCTCGGCCAGTTCCTGCGGCATCACGCCGTACCCGAGCCGCCAGCCGGTCATCGCCCAGGTCTTGGAGAAGCCATCGAGGATAATCGTGCGATCGGCCATCTCCGGCTCGGCGGCGATCGAGGCGAACTCGCCGGTGTAAAGCAAGCGCGAATAAATCTCGTCGCTGAGGATCATGATCTCGGGGCGCTCGCGCAGGATATCTGCCAGCCCCTCGATATCGGCCTTGGTCAGAATCCCCCCGGTCGGATTGGCGGGCGAGTTGAGGATAACCAGCCTGGTGCGATCGGTTAGCTTGGCCTTGAACTCATCGAGATCGAAGCGGAAGCCCTGCTCCTGCCGCAAGGGCACAAAGACCGGTTTGCCACCGACGAAATCGACCATCGACTCGTAGATCGGGAAAGCCGGGTTCGGCATCACCACCTCATCGCCCTCATCGATCAGCGCGAGGATGATGAAGAACATGATCGGCTTGCCACCCGGCGTCACCACGACCTGCGCCGGATCGACTTTGATCCCGCGCGACCTCGCCACATCGGCAGCGATCGCCTCGCGCAGTTGGGGGATCCCGGCGGCGGGGGTGTAGTGCGTCTGCCCATCCCGCAGGGCGCGCACACCGGCCTCGACGATATTCTCCGGCGTATCGAAGTCGGGCTCACCGATCTCCAGGTGAATGATATTGCGGCCCTGGGCTTCCAACGCCCGTGCCTTTGCCAGGACCGAGAACGCCGTCTCGGTCCCCAAACGCGACATCCTACTCGCCAATCGCATCGTTAGCCCTCCCAATTTGCCGCAGCGATCAATTCAACTCTGCGCGGATCATAGATCATCGGAGGCTGTCGCAACAGCCTCATCGAATCAGATCTGCTGTCGATTATTCCGTTGCTCTGCCTGCACAAGCTCACCGATCCGTCGGCGTAAGCGCTGCTCTTGTTCGCGCAATGCCGCGAGATCGGCGAGCGCCTGCCGCAGCTCAACCGAATATTCCGGCCCACTTTCCGGCCATCGGCCTTGTGCATCGGGACCGACCTCGTCGAGGTTAAGGAGAGCAGTACGAAGTTCACTAAGATCAAGGCCCAGTTGGCTCAAGGTTTGCACACCGAGTCCCTGTCCTTCACGGATGATACCGAGCAAGAGATGTTGTGTGCCAACGAAACGATGATTCAGCAGCCGCGACTCATCGACCGCCAGTTCGATCATCCTTTTGGCACGCGGCGTCAGGCCGATCGCCCCCTTCGGTACGGTTTGCCCGCGACCGACGAGCGCTTGCAGTGCGCCGCGGATCATCGCCAGATCGATCCCCCGATTGATGAGGAGACGCGCCGCTGTTCCGTCCTCTTCGCCGATCAACCCAAGCAGAAAATGCTCCGTGCCGATGTAATTGTGTCTGAATCGCTGTGCTTCCTGCTGCGCCAACGCTAGGACATGGCGCGCAGGTTCAGTAAACGTATCAAACGGATCGGCCATCGGCTCCTCCCTCAATCTCCCCACTCGCTCACTTGCTCACTGCCTACCGACTACCGACTACTGCTCCCTCCGTAATCACCGGCAATGTCAGCGTGGCGTGCGGGACGATCAGCAGATCGGCCTCGGGGCCGCAGCGAGCGACAACGAGCGCCAGCGCCTCGTCCATCGTGTCGACCGCCTCCATGTGGGCGCGCCGCACCAGTTCGGGGTCTTGTGCGCCGACGACGACAACGGAGCAGTGCTGCAAGACCTTCGCCATCACGTAGGCGCGTTGCTGGCCGGGCGGATAGCCATGTGCGTGGGCGTCATCGATCACCGCCTGCGGGCTGGCGGCCCCACTGAGTGCGCGGTAGAAACGCTCCTCGCCGGCACCGTCCCCCGCCCCCTCGGGCAACGGCGCGGGCAGGATGATGATCCCGCCCGCGCGCACCGGCGGTACCGGGGCGAAGTGGAGGTATGAGGCCGCGCGGGTCGCCTGATAGAGGTTGACATCTTTCGGTCGCCCAACCCCGGCAATCGCGGCGTCGTACTGATACGGGATAGCGGCGATGTAGTGACCGCACCCGACACCGACGAGATGATCGTGGACCGCCTCGGGTGCCCCGGCGGCGATGGCGATGATCCGGGCATCGTCATCGAGGATGACGTTGAGGACGAAGCGCAAGCCCGCCCGCCGCGCGGCCTCGCGCACGATCGCCTGGAACGGGTTGCCCTCGATCCGCCCGAGCCGGGTCGCGGGCATATCGAGCATCGCCGGGCCATGGGTGAACGCGATCGTCGCCTCGCCGCCGCAGCCGATCGCCAGGGTCTTACCACCGCCGCTATACCCGGCGTACTGGTGTGGCTCGACCACGCCGGTCGCGATGATCAGATCCGACTCGTAGGCCCGGCGATTGACGACGATCGGGCAGCCACCCGGACCAGTGCCGAGATCCTGCAACGCCGCAGACTCGCGCGCCGCGTGGTCGATCACGGTGTAGCGCGCTACGAGATCGGGGCCGAGTTTGTCGCGCTTCTCATCCATAGTGCTGTCGCGGTGCAAGCCAGTCGCGACGATGATCGTGATATCTTCCGGCATCACGCCCGCCGCTTCGAGCGCCGCACAGATCGGCGGGACGAGCAAACGGTCGGGGCAAGCGCGCGTGGCATCGGTGACGGCGATAGAGACCCGGTCGCCCGGCTTGACCAGTTGGTCGAGGGTCGGCACACCGAGCGGCGCGTGCAGTGCCTCGCGGATCGCGCGCTCGGCCTCTAGCGGTGGCGACGCTTGTGACGTCACGACGGTGCCGCGCATCCCGGCGGGCAACTGAAAGGAGAGGCTGCCATCGGCGAAGGGGACAGAGTAGGTGGTCATCGCTTGCTCCCTTGACCGTCGCTCTACGTGGCTGGCACAGAACGGCGGTGCATCGCATATTCGCGGTGATCGACGGTAACGCGGTTCGTCGGCTCAGGGTAACGCAGCAGTTGGCCGCCGCCAGTATGTTATCATGCCACGATTGCAAAACCGTGCTGCGCGGCGCAGCGGGTTGACACGCTGATGTTGGGGAGGAGCAAACGCCATGCGAGGCAAAGTCACCGTGGTCGGAGCCGGGGCCGTTGGGGCGACGACCGCACAGTATGTCGCGCAGGGCGGCTACGCCGATGTGGTGCTGGTCGATATCGTGCCGAACATGCCCCAGGGCAAGGCGCTCGACCTGATGCAGACCGGACCGGTGATCGGCTACAACTCGATCATCACCGGGGCGAACGATTACGACGCGACCGCTGGCTCAGATGTCGTGGTGATCACCTCGGGGTCGCCGCGTAAGCCCGGCATGAGCCGCGACGATTTGCTGAAAATCAATATGAACATTGTCGGCTCGGTGACCCGCGAGATCGCGCAGCGCAGCCCTAACGCGGTGATCATCGTGGTGACGAACCCGCTGGACGCGATGTGTCACATCGCGCTCAAGGAGTCGGGCTTCCCCAAGGAGCGCGTCATCGGCCAGGCCGGCGTCCTCGACTCGGCCCGCTTCCGCGCTTTCATCGCGATGGAACTCAGCGTCTCGATCGAGGATGTCTCGGCGTTCGTCCTCGGCGGTCACGGCGACACGATGGTGCCGCTGCCGCGCTACTCGACCGTCGCCGGTATCCCGATCACCGAGCTGATCTCGGCCGAGCGGATCGCCGCGATCACCGAGCGAACGGCGAATGGTGGCGGCGAGTTGGTACAACTCCTCGGCACGAGCGCCTACTACGCGCCCGGTGCCTCATCCGCCGAGATGGTCGAGGCGATCATCCTCGACAAAAACCGGATTCTACCGTGCAGCGTCTATCTCAGCGGCCAGTATGGTGTCAACGACCTCTATGTCGGCGTGCCGATCAAGATCGGCGCGGGCGGGATGAAGGAAGTGATCGAGATCAAGCTGACCGACAGCGAGCAGGCCGCGCTGAACAAGTCGGCCGACGCGGTGCGCGAGCTAGTCGAGGCGATGGAACGGATCAGTGCCGCCTCCTAACCGGGCAATCGACGCGAATCAAGCTGAGCAATGACGATGCGGGCGGTATATCCGCCCGCATCGCCTGCTTTCAGGCGAGGACACGATGACAGGCCAGCACGCTGACGAGGGGATGATCGGTGTCGATGAGGCGCTGCGCGCGATCCTCGCAGGGATCGCACCGCTGCCGACTGAAGAATTGCCGATCCTCGACGCGCTCGGGCTGATCCTGGCCGAGGAGATCGTCGCCACCGACGATAGCCCGCCATTCCGCAATTCGGCGATGGATGGGTATGCGGTACGCGCAGCAGACCTTACGGGCGCGAGTCGCGAGTCGCCAGTCAGGTTGCGGGTCGTCGCCGAAGGGCCAGCGGGCTACGCCCCGCGCGGCGAGGTGACGCCCGGCACGGCGATTCGGATCATGACCGGTGCGCCGTTGCCACCGGGCGCGGATACGGTCGTCCGTTTCGAGGAAACCGACGAACCGCAGCACGAGGCCGTGCCGACCAAGGCGAGTGTCGTGAAGATCGCGGTCACCCAGGCCCACTGGGTCAACGTGCGCGAAGCGGGCGAGGATATTCGCGCCGGCGAGACAGCACTCCGACGCGGGGCACTCTTGCGTCCCGCCGAGATCGGTGTCCTAGCCTCGCTCGGGCGCGCGACGGTGCGGGTCCACCGTCGCCCGGTCGTGGCGATCGTCTCGACCGGCGACGAGGTGGTCGATCTGGGGCAGCCGTTGCAGCCGGGGCAGATCCGTAATAGCAACAGCTACACCCTCGCGGCCCTCGTCCAGCGCTACGGCGGTCTGCCACGCCTACTCGGCGTGGCGCGCGATACGATCGCCGATCTCACCGCCGTCCTCGCGGCGGCGCGGGATGCCGACCTGATCATCTCCTCGGGCGGCGTCTCGGTGGGCGACTATGACATGGTCAAGGATGTCCTGCGGGCCGAAGGGCAGATCGGCATCTGGCAGGTGCGGATGAAACCGGGCAAGCCATTGGCCTACGGGCGCTTGGGTGGCAAGCCGTTCCTCGGCCTGCCGGGGAATCCGGTCGCCGCCTACGTCTCATTCGAGCTCTTCGCCCGCCCGATCCTCTTGCGCCAACTCGGCCACGCCAACATCGGCAAACCATCCATACGGGCGCGCGTCACGGTGCCGTTAACGAATCGCGGTGGGCGGCGGCATTTCGTCCGGGCGTTCGTCGCCGACGGGCCGCAGGGGCCAGAAACCCGCCCGACCGGCGATCAGGGCTCCGCAGTCTTGACCGCGCTGACCCGCGCGAATGGTTTGCTGGTCGTGACGGACGATCAGGAGCAGGTCGCCATCGGGGAGAGTGTCGAGGTTCTGCTCCTCCATCACGAACAGGGAAGCGAGTTGCCGAACGATCAGCGGCAGCACGATACGCCCACCGAGTAGCGCAGCTTCGGTCGTTTACTTCATCTCGTCCACCGGAGAGCAAATCGGAGAGCAAAGATTATTCGGCGAGCGTCTGTGTCGTCTCCTCATCGTGTTCAGCGGGTTCCGTTCCTGGCACAGATTTCGCATTGGGAACACTGTCGGGGAGGGGTTCGGCGTCCTCGGTCGCGGTAGCTTCGTCTACGCGCGTCGGCAGCAGCGAGGCGAGCGCGGCCAGTATCGCAAACAGCAGGAACAGGTGGATGAGCAATCCGAGAAAGCCACTCGCCATCCCGAGTATCCAGATGATCAGTGCCAAGAATGCTGCGACCCAGAGCATAATTATCCGTATCTAGATTGGTGACACGCGCCGCGCGATCTGTTCTGCTGATCATAGCGGGCAATCCGAGCGGCGACAATGCGTGAATGACGCGACGACGATAATCGACATCGAGAGGAGAGCAACGGATCATGGCGGGTACACGAAGGGGACTATCGCGCCTGCGTGCCGGGGTACCGGCGGTCGGCGATCTATTCAGCGTGGTGCGAGAATTAAGCTTCGACGCGCTGCGCGAAGAGGCGCAACTGCCGCCGCGACTGCTGCTAGTCGGCACCGAGCAGGAATCGATCACGGCGCTGCGCGACACGCTCGCCGGTCCCGGTGGCGCTAGCTTCGTCGATACCGCACTGGTCGAGGAATTGCCGAACTATCTCGATACCTACGATGGTATAGTCCTGATCAATCTCTCACAGGCCGACCGCAACCGCCCGGCGATTCGCCAGTTGCTCAACGCGGTCGAGACGGCGGGCCGCACCCTTACCTTCCAACTCCCGCCGACGGTTGGCGCAGAGCGCGACATGCCGATCCCGAACGAACTGCTCGATGATCTGCGCGGCAGGATCGTCACCCGCCTGGCACACCGTCAGACAGCGATCGGTCGCTACCTGCCCGCGTTCCGCAAGCAGGCGGCGGCGGCGCTGATCAGTCAGACCTCGCGTGCGAATGCGGAGTTCGCGCTGCTCTCGAATATCCCGGCGATGATCCCGGTCGTCGGTAACCTGATGGCGGTCGGTGCCGACTTCCTGGTACTGACCAAGAACCAACTGATGCTGATCTACAAACTCGCGGCACTCCACGGGCGCGATCTCGACCAGCCGTGGCGGATCTACAGTGAGATGCTGCCGGTAGTCGGCGTCGGGATCTTGTGGCGCACCGTCGCGCGTGAATTGGTCGCGCTGATCCCCTTCGCGGCAGGCACGATCCCGAAAGTGATGATCGCCTACGCCGGCACGGCGGTAGCCGGACAAGCGGCCAGCTTCTACTATTTCCAGGGTGAGCGGCCCACACGCGAGCAATTCCAGCAGTTCTACGCGCGTGCCGCCGAGATCGCGCGGAGTTTGCCATTGCCTGGCCGCAACGAGGCAGAGCATGGCAACGTGATCGAGGGCCAGTTCAGCGAGAAACCGCTCGCAGATACGCCGCCACCACCACCCAAGCCCGCCAAGCCGGTTGCCCCACAGCCGACCCCCACAGCTGCAATGCCCGAGACGGCGTCAATGCCCGACACGGATGGGGGCAAGTCTATCGGACAGTAGCGCGATTGCTGGATCGCCGAAAGCTGCCCGCATCGCTGATGCGGGCAGCTTTTTTCTTATTTGGTACCAGGGCTATAGGTAAAGCGTTATAAAATACGGGCTGTACTTCGCGTCCGAATCTGCTACACTACCGAAAGTTCATAGTGAACGTACATCTCGACGAGGTCGGCAGACGGGTCGAGCCAGCGATAAACGCGATAAAGCGGGAACAGCGAAAGGACAAGGACGATGGGTGCGAAGCATTGGCTCGTGCGCTGTGGGTTCACCGCTAGTGTCGCCGGGGCAGCATTGCTCCTCGGCGCGTGTACACGGCCCGGCGCAGCCGGTACGGAGACGCCGACGGTGGCGGCGACCGCTCGCGCGAGCGTGACCGTCACGCGAACAGCGACCCGTACCTCCTCGCCGATCGCGCCGAGTGTCGCACCGAGCGCATCGGTGGCACCGGTCGCGACAGCGACAGTCGCAGCACCGGCAGCCACAGCAACCGTGCCTCCCCCTGCGAGCGGGAAAAAATATGTGGTGCAAGATGGTGACACCTTGAGCGGGATCGCTGAGCAATTCAACGTCACGATCCAGAAGATCATCGACGCAAACTCGCTGCAAAATCCCGATCTGTTGCTGCCGGGGCAAGAATTGGTCATCCCCGCGCCATAACCAGTCAAGATGCGTCGGTACCCAAGCACATTTGCGGTTCAAGTATCCCCTTGACAGACTCCCGAGCGCGGTGGTATTCTTGTTCTTGTCGATAGCGGAGCGACCTCTCTCCGCACTGAATGACCAATGAGGGTAAAGGGGGTGATGCTTATGAGTAGTCACGAGCTTATGGGCATTGCTATGGGTGCCAAGTAGCGATACGTCGCACACGGCGATGCCCGAAAGCGATTGAAGCCAGACCAGTCTTCGACTGGTCTGGCTTCTTGCTATGGCGCAAGAAAAATCGTTCGACAGCACCCCATTCCTCCACACACAAACGCCACTCAATCTGTCTTTAGATTTCTCTCATTTTCCTGCCATTTTCTCACCACCTCTCTAGTCCCTCTGTGTGCGCTGTGCGCGCTGTGGTTAAATCTCGTCCTCTAACGCGTTTCGGGCGCACCATTCACGATACATTCGAAGGCAAAGGCACGAAAAACGGGGGCCGTGCAATTGCACGGCCCCCGGTAAAGTACGCGGCAGGGAAAAGTTAGCTATTAGAAGACTCTGCTTCGGCGTCGTCGGCGCCCTCGGCACCTTCCTCGCCCTCAGCGCCCTCTTCAGTCTCCTCGACCGGCTCCTCGACCTCGACGAGCTGGACCTGGGAAACAGTCACGACGACTTCATCGGGTGAGGTCGCCAGGGTAACACCTGCGGGGAGTTCGAGGTCGCCAGCGGTGATCTGCGCGTGAATCTCGGTCAGACCGGTGATATCGACCGCGATTACAGCGGGGACGTTGTCCGGCAGCGCGGTGACCTGGATCTCCGTGGCGCTCTGCACCAGGATACCGTCTTCGAGCTTCACCGCCGGAGCTTCACCGGTCATGACGACCTGAACCGAGACGGTCAACTCGACGCTCATATTCGGCGCGAAGAAATCGACATGGGTCAGATTGCGGTGATGATAGTCGTGCTGCACCTGATGGATCAGCACGGAGCGCGTCGCCCCCCCTTCCACCTTCAGACGCAGGATCGCCGACTTACCAAGCTGGGTATAAGCCCGCTCGATCTCCTTGGAGGCCA
>JAABUS010006773.1_pt1 | contig 13626 bp, 15 predicted proteins | sample 5560161 | NCBI WGS metagenome assembly JAABUS01 (sample SAMN10711885, study PRJNA513376) | rock metagenome | isolation source: Antarctica rocks | place: Antarctica: Victoria Land, Trio Nunatak nord | collected 2016-01-04 | reverse complement strand
GACATCTTCAGGGTCTCGGGGCGGGAGATGATGGCCGCGTTGATCGCCGGGCAGACCAACCCGAAGGTGCTCGCGCAGCTGGCTCGGGGCCGGCTGCGTGCCAAGATCGGCGAGTTGGAGGAGGCGTTCACGGGGTTCTTCACCGACCATCACGGTTTTCTGCTGGCCAAGATGCTGGCCCGCGTCGACGCGCTGAGCGCCGACATCACCGAGCTCGACGCGGCGATCGAGGAGATGGTCGCCCCTTTCGCCCACGCGGTGACCCGACTCGATGAGATCCCCGGGATCGGGGCGATCGCCGCGGCTGTGATCGTCTCCGAGGTCGGGGTGGACATGTCCCGGTTTCCCACCTCGGGGCATCTGACCTCGTGGGCGCGCTTCGCCCCGGGGGTCAAGGAGTCCGCCGGCAAGAAGCAGGGCCGGGGCTCCACCGGGCACGGCAACCGCTACCTGGCCCGGGTCATCGGGGAGGCAGCGGTGTCGGCCGGGCGCACCGACACCTTCCTCGGTGAACGCTACCGGCGCATCGCCCGACGGCGGGGCAAGAAGAAGGCCGTCGTCGCCGTCGGCCGCTCCATCCTGGTCATCATCTGGCATCTGCTCGCCGATCCGGAGGCCCGGTTCACCGATCTCGGCTCGGACTTCTACGACAAACGGATCGATCCCGAACGACGCAAACGAGCCCACGTCCATCAACTCGAAGCACTCGGCTTCAAAGTCACCATCGAGCCCGCCGCCTGAACGCAAGTTCCCCGGTCCCCCGACTCGGCATTCCCCACGCCGCCGAGCCGGTAGTTTCGTTCGCCCGTCCCCAGCTTGATTTTCGGGTCAGAAGTCGGGTGCACGGAACCGCATCTTGCTCAAGAGTCGTGTGCACTACCCACCGGAGCCGTGTCACGCAGCCGCGCTTGGGGCCGTTCGCGTAACGTAGGATACCTAACGGGTTAAGTGACATCTAGAGATGTCAGAACGCACGTGGTGGCGGTTGTCACTTATTCGAACGTATACGTGACGAGGTGGAACGTGCTGGTTGGCTACATGCGGGTGTCGAAAGCAGACGGCTCCCAGAGCGTCGAACTGCAACGAGACGCGCTCCTCGCCGCCGGAGTCGACGCCGCCCAGCTCTACGGGGACTGTGCTTCCGGACGTACCGACGACCGGCCCGGTCTCACCTCGTGCCTCAAGGCGCTCCGCGACGGCGATACCGTGGTCGTCTGGAAGCTCGACCGGCTCGGCCGGAACTTGCACCACCTGGTCAACACCGTTCACGACCTGTCCGCGCGAGGGGTCGGGTTGAAGGTGCTCACCGGGCAGGGGGCGGCCATCGACACCACTACGGCCGCCGGCAAGTTGGTCTTTGGCATTTTCGCGGCGCTGGCCGAGTTCGAACGAGAGCTCATCTCCGAGCGGACCGTCGCCGGTCTGGCCTCCGCCCGGGCCCGAGGCCGCAGAGGCGGCAGACCCTTCAAGATGACGCCGGCCAAGCTCCGCCTGGCCACCGCCTCCATGGGCCGGCCCGAGACCAAGGTCGCCGATCTCTGCAAGGAGCTGGGGATCACCCGCCAGACCCTCTACCGCCACGTTTCCCCAACAGGAGAACTTCGTCCTGATGGGCTGAAACTCCTCGCCGGGCGTGGAGGAACATGACACGCAGAGCGGGGCGTGCGACGAGGATCCCGTCCAGGATCCTGGCGGCCCTGGCCAGTCGCCCACATAGACGGCCATAATCTGCTAAAGGTGGTGGTAGGTGTGGCTTCGGCCTCGGGGGCGTCGCGCCGCCGGAAGGGCGAATTCCACTGCGGCCCGTTGTGCGTCCCGAGGAGGTTCCTCATGAGCAGCAAAGAACATCGAGTGGGCGGCGGTGCTCTCGCCTGTTCGTTCTGCGGCGAGGTGAAGAAGGCGAAGGCCGGGTTGGTCGCCGGGCCCGGTGTCTACATCTGCGACCGCTGCGTGGCGAAGGCCCGGTCGCAAGGCCTGGTCGAGGGGACCGGCGACAGTTGCTCGTTCTGCACTCGTAGCGGCCGCCCGAACTGGGGCGTCGGATCTCCTGGGGAGAGCAGGCCCAGGATCTGTGAAGCCTGCCTCGGCATGAGCGAGCACGTACTCGCCGGCGACCAGCCGGGCTGAGGCGGCGGCCGCTCGGCAGAGAGTCTCGTGGGCCTCGACCGGACAGAGCAGGCGACACCAACACAGCCGAGTGCAGATGCCTTCTGAGCACATGGTGCAGTCGACTTCTGAGACTGACAGCCATGCAAGCCGACAAACCCTGACACCACCCGGCAGGTTGCTCGCCGGGGCCTACCCCACGGTGCCGCCTCACCGGGTGCGCTGGCTGTCACACTGGCCTGCGTGGTGACCCGACGCGGCGGCGGGAGGGGCGCGGTCGGCGCGGACCCGGCGCTGGCGCACCGCCCTGGGGTACGGGGTGATCGGGCTGTTCGCGACGGTGGCGGCGGTGCTGCTGGTGGTGGTCTTCGCGGTGTTCACCGTGACCAACGTCCTGGTGTGGCAGCACCTGCTGGGCCATCCGGTCACGGTGCGGGTCGATGCCTGCGACAACGCGGCTGCGCGGGTCGCGAGGTCGCCGGCCCCGAGCTGGCACCTACGTGCAGAACCTGCCCTCCGGCCGTTCCGCCGGCAGCACTGTGCGGGCGTAGGAGTGGGGTGGGGACGCCGTCGTCGGCGTGCCCTGGGGATCACTGATCGGCGTCGCCGTCCTGGTCCTCCTCGCCGGGGTGCGCCGGTACCGGCGTCGTTGAGTTCGCGGCCACGGGGCGGCTGGCAGGTGGGTGGTCTTGCCCTCATCCCTCCGGTCTGGACTCAGGGTTTCGACGCGTGCACCCGCTCCTACCGGCACCCCGCGATCATCGGGATGCTGACCGCGTCGAGCGGGGCCACCGGGGCCGCACCGAAAACCGTCTCCTGGCGCCGCGAATCGGATGCAGGACCGGCAGCCCCACAGCGACACCAATGACGGCCACAGCGATGGCGACAACCTTGCCGACAGTGTTCAACGTCGATCGCCACCAGTCGACGACGAAAAAGACGCCGACCTCACGAGGAACACGCCAGACAGTCCGACAACCACCAGCACCAACCAGTAGGCCAGGAACCGAACCCGGGCCCAGCCGGCGTTGCCCTGCATGATCGGCCCCTCACCTGGCTTGTGAGCTTCTCCTGGAACCGTGGAGACTTCTTCATGGTGGATGGTCTGTCTTCCAGGGACAAGTTCTTGCTCGGCGTGTCGTTGCTTTGGTCGCCGGTGAGCTCCTCGCTGAGGACGACTTCCTCGCAGCTGGGGCAGGTCCCGCCGGCTCCGAGGCGCTGGCAGGGCCGGTTGCAGTCGTGGCACCACTGCTCGCCGAGGTAGCGGCTCTCGCAGCTCCCGCAGGCGTAGACGGTGCCGTCGCGGCGTGAGCGTCGGGCTGGCAGCTGCGCGCTTGGCCTGGGTGGCTGGTGTCGGCGCCGGTAGGCGTCCTGCCGGCACGCTGGTGAGCAGTATTGGCGGGCTCGCCCTGCCGGTAGTGGACCGTCGCACGCCGGGCAGGGTGCCGTCACGCTCACGTCACCCGACGGGACTTCGAGGCCGGTCCTCACGCGGCGTCCTTGGCTCGTAGTGCTTCGGCAGCCAGCTCGAGGCGGCCGGCACGCTCAAAGCCGGGCTCGGCCCGAGTGGTGATGTCCGCGGCGAGGGGACCATCGCGTCGCTGGCCGGCTTCACCGCGAAGGGAGCCCCCGCCGTCAGCGAGACCGTCGGCGGCGGCGTCACCGGCAAGGTCAAGTTCACCATGAACCTGACCGATCGGGGTAACGCCGACGCGCTCGCGGATGGCATGCACAGCCTGGGAGTGCCGGTCCTGCGCGACTACGGCCGGCAACCCCCGCCCGGAGTTCGGGACAGTATTGGCGCGCTGTACAACCGGTTCGACCGGGGGGCTGACGGCACCACCATCACAGTGACCACCTACGACGTCTCCTACGGCGGCGGCAAGGTGGGAGCCAAGGGTGGCGATGGGCTCACCTTCGGGGCGGAGGCGAGCCTATAGTTCAAGGACACCAAGGTGACCAGCGGCTACTACTACTCCCCGGGGGACGGGTTCGTGAAATGGCAGCAGTGCGGCGCGTGACCCGACGGCGCGCACTTCCGGTGCCGCTGCTGGTGGTCGGTGCGCTGCTGGTGGTCGGTGCGCTGCTGGCGATCGGCGGATGTTCTGGCGGTGCCAGACCAGGTGGCGCACCGTCGTCCGGGGCGAGTGCCGTTCCGCCGCCGCCGGCCTCCTTCCCGCCCGGCTTGCAGCCGGCCGGGGGCACCGCCTACGCGTTCGGCCTCCCCTCCGAGCCCGCGTTCGTCGCCGGCCAGGGCGAGACGCGCCCAGACGGCACGGTGATCCGCCGCTGGCGGCGCGAACTGTCGGCCGGCGGCCCGGCCTGCTCCATCGTGGCGTCCGAGCAGCCTGCCTACACTGGTGACTTCCCCAACGCGCTCCTGCTGGTGTTCGACACGCTCGCCGAGAACACCGACAAGGTCGTCGTGAACGAGAGCGTCCCACCGCCCGCCGGGGCGGTCGGCGCCATCCGGCAGGAGTCCACCTTCAGCGCCAAACTCGCCGACGGCAGGACCGTGCCGGGCCGGCTGTACCAGCGTCAGTTGCTCACCCCAGGCAAGACTCTGGTCAGCCTCGCGGTGGCTAGACCGGAGACAACCAGTGACCCATGCCGTGCCGCCGAGGTCGCTGCCTCCCTGCAGCTCACCGGTAAGGAGGCCAAGGCGGCGTCGTGACGGGCGGCCCTGCAGCTACGCTGCCCGCGCCGATCGTCTGCGTCGGCTTCCGGTACTGCGCAGCGATGGCACGGTGCGTGCGCTGCCGGTCCCTTCGACGCTCGCGGCAGCGGTCGAGTCGGCCTGGCTCGATGTCCTCGGCGAGTTGCTCGACGTCGGCCCGGTGACCGTCGTCTGCCTGGACTGCCATGGGGCACCGGCAAGCCGGGCGGTGTCGCTTGCCCGCCAGCGGCTGGAATGTGCAACATCCCGTGTTGGTGGTTTACAAGGCGGCCCGGGCGGCCTCTGCGTCGTGGTAATCGGCGGCGTGGGTCTCCTGCGCTTCGATCCTGCGCTTGTAGAACTCCCACGCGGCCTGCTTGCTGACGCCGAGCGCGGCACCGACCTCGGCCCACTCCGCACCGTCCTCTCTGGCGGCCTGCATGACGTACCAGCGGCGGCTCGTGAGCAGGTCGACCAGCCGTGCGTTCGCGGCCAGTGCCTCCAGCGCGGACACCGCCGGCGCCCTCGCGGCCGCGCCGGCGACCAGGCGCAGCAGCTGCTCCGGATCGTCTCCCTGCGCGCGCAGCTGCTTTCTGGCCTGCTCCCACATGCGCCCCTCGTGGAACTGATTCCAAGTCTCGAAGGACTCCCGTTCATCGGGAGGCAACTGCTTCTCATCCATACAGTCAGGCTACCTTGACCAGTCTCCCATGTCAAGACGACTTGACTCGAATGCCTGTGCACCCTCTGCAAACTGGTCGCTCTCACCGACCGTGTTCCGCATCAGCTCGAGCACCCCGCACCGCCATTGGGTCGTCGGCTCGGAAATTAACGGCTGGATCGCGGCCGGCGGCAGCTCCCCGCCGTGGCGGGGAAACCGGCCCTCGATCTCGAAGTGGGCGGCGAGTCGCCGAGGTCGTGGGCGCCGCCCGCAGGCTCGGGGTGCCGGTAACAACGGCGCCACCAGCACCCCGGCTCGGGAAGCCTCCCGGTCCACGCCGAGCGACCGAGAAACAGGGTACGCCGTAAGCGTCCAGTCGGTTGACTAGCGAATGTCTAATGAGTAGACTAATCTCATGGTCAGTGAGATCGCGACGCTGGTACTTGTCAAGACACTGCGCCGTGCGGGCTGGGCACCGGCCCGCACGGTGGGCAGCCACACGACGTGGAAGTGCCCGACTGGGCGTCACCAGACGTTGGTGGCCGACGGGCACCGGACGATCACGCCCGGCCCGCGCCGCAACATTGAGAAGGCCATGACGAACTGCGACTGTGAGGGAGGTCGGTGATGACCAGCTACGACGTACAGGTCACCCGTGAGGGCAAATGGTGGCAGGTCGCGATCCCCGCACTGGACCTCCTCACCCAGGCCCGGCGCATCGGAGAGGCCGACCTCATGGCCCGCGAGGCGATCGCGGTCACCCTCGACGTGCCGCTGTCTCAGGTCGCGGTGTCCGTGCACCTCGCCGACCTCGCGGGGCACCCGGACCTGCTGACCACCGCCAGTGAGCTGAGCGCCCGCGACGCCGAAGCTGAGGCGATCAAACGCGACGTCGCCAGCCAGCGTGCCGCGATCGCGAAAGCTCTCGCCGGTGCCGGGGTCCCCTACCGGGACATCGGCGAATTGATCGGCCTGACCTACCAACGCGCCCAGCAGCTCGCCACCGCGCCACGACGATCATGAAGACTTGCTGAGTCGTTGTCCGTTTGGGGTCGACACGAGTGCTCAGCGGCGGATGATCCTCTCGCCGGTGCAGACACGTCCACACGGCTACACGGCTTCACGGTGGTCCGCAGGGGGCCGCCCCCGTCGTCGAGGGGGGTCACGGCGGGGGCGGCGGGAGCCCGGCTCTCACCGGGCTGTCCGTCAATCATGCGCCGCTGCTGTCCGCCTCGGGCGGGGTGGGCGGCTGTTATCGGCGCCAGACGTTGACGCGCTCGGGGTCGTTTCTGATTGGTCAGGCGACCATTTTCCCGGCGGCGCCGCCGCCCCGCCGGTAGTGCTGTCCCAGTCCCGGTGGTGGTCGTCGTGCAGCAGTTCCACCGTCTACCGGCGCCGCCGGACCTTCCCTGACTGCGGCCTGCTGGTTGACCTAGACGGGTGGTGTGAGGCGGGTGCGCAGGGTGGTGAGCCGCTCGGTGGCGGCCCGCTGCTGGCGGCCGATGCCCAGCAGGTGGTCGAACAGCTGGTCTTGGGGCAGCGCAGCGGGGATGGTCACGTTCAATGTGGTGGCGCTGGTGGTTGGGGTGGGTCTGATCGTGGTCGGGGTCCGGTGGCTGCGCCGTCCCGGCGCCGGGGGCGGCCGCAGGGCTGTCGCCATCGTGATGATCGTGCTCGGGGCCCTGTTCCTGCTGGGCCTGCTCGGCTCCGTCGCGGGCGGGGCGGGCAACTCAGTCTGACCCGGACAGCGCTGCGGGCCGCGGTGTTCCTCGTCGGTGGTGTCACCTGGACCACGGCGGCGGCCAGGTCCGCGGGAGCGGCGCAGCTCGACCGGGCTGGGGCGGGGCGAGGGCGGTCGTCGGCTCCCTGTGTTGCCTGTGTGCGACACCCCCGCCGGCGCGTGGACGCGCGCGACCGTGTCCTTCCCCGGCGCAGCTGCGGTCGCTACGGAGGCCGTGCCGCACGCTGTCCTGTTGGTGTCTGCAGGACCAGCCGAATGCCCAGGTCCAGGACCAGCACCACCACTACTGACGCCAGGGCGACCACGGCCAGGCCGGCGGCGAGCCGGTCACCGCTGAGGGTGACGGTGTCTGCCAGACGGGGCCGGACGACGTATTCCATCACCAGCGGCACGAGCGTGGCCGTGATGGCAGGCGCCAGGAAGTGGCCGAAGGTGGGACTGAGAGGTCGGCCCCCGGGTGTTTCGGTCGCTCGTCACTGGCTGATCCGGGCGAGGTAGCCGCGGCCGGCCTCTCGGTCCACGTCGCCGGGGGTGCGCCCGGATGGGTATCCGCTGAGGGGCAGACCGCTGGGCAACACGACCTGGTCGAGGGCGGCGGCGTGCAAGTCCTCCGCCAGGCCGTCGAACGGGACCGACCCGGCATCGACGTTCACCCGTTGAACCTCCACCGGGACGGTGAGGCCCCGCGCGACACCGGCCGCGACCGCGGCGGTGGTGTAGCTGGCCACGAACGCGTCGAGGTCGGCCATCCGTAGGGTCTCCACGGCGTCGCGGGCGGCCTGGACGGTGTCGAGCTCGGCTTCCCCGGCCTCGGTCACGTCCCCGTTCTCGTCGACGGCGGCGGCCATCTCCCGGTTAATGAGTTCGGTCTCCGCTTCGTCGTACAGCGCCCCGAGCCCCAGGTCGTAGAACACGTCCTCCGGGTTCAGCAGCAGCCGCACCGGGAGCGTCCGGTACTGGACGAGGTACGGCCCGGCGGTGCTTGCGACCACGTCCCGGATCTTGGCGGCCTCCCAGGACCCGGGGCGGCCGGCGAGCAACGCCTCCTCGCCACCTAGGTTCGCCGCCACGGCGGTGATCACGCGGCACAGGATCTCCCCCATGTCGGCCTCCCGCACTTCCCCGGTGTTCGGGTCGACCGGGCGGGCGGCGGCGGTCAGGTCGGCGATCACGACGTCGATCGGTCGGGGCTCGGTACTGCTCATGCCGGGTCTCCTTCGCTGGTGCTGTCAGTGTGGTCGGTGGCCCCGACAGTCGGTGTGCTCTTGCGGGGAATGCTTGGGGTGGCAGGGCTGGCAGATGGGCACGGTGCGATCTCCTCCTGGTCGGGTGGTCCGCCGGAGACACTCCGGGTCGGGCGGTGCGTGGCCGGTGATCACCGCCCGCCCCGGGACGCCCCGGTGGCGCTGTCGTTCGTGGGGTTGCAGCTGGTGGCCGGGTCGGGTGAGCGCACTCCTCGTGCCTGCTCACCCGACCCGGAGCCTGGCGGGTAGGTCCGTCAGAACGGGGGTTCCTCGTCGCTGGGCACCGCCGGGGCCCCGCCCCACGGGTGATCACCGGTGGTGGTGGTCTTCGCCCCGCTCTGGGTGGTGCCGGCCCTGTTGCGGGACACCTTGGCGACGGTGGCCGTCGCGTACTTGAGGCTGGCGGCGACCTCGTCGGCGGTGAGCTCGACGACGGTGCGTTTGTCGCCCTCCTTCGTCTCGTACGAGCGCTGCTCGAGGCGGCCGGTGACGATGACCCGGGCGCCGCGGGTGAGGGACTCGGCGAGGTTCTCCGCGGCCTGGCGCCAGATGCTGCAGCGCAGGAACAGCGGATCGCCGTCCTCCCACTGCGCGCTCTGGGCGTTGTACCGGCGGGGGGTGGACGCGACGGTGAAGCTGGCGACCGCCACCCCGCTGGGGGTGAAGCGGAGCTCGGGGTCGGCGGTCAGGTTGCCGATGACGGTCAGGGTGGTCTCTCCGGACATGGTGTGCTCCTCGGGTGTGATGGTGATACGGGCGTGATGTCAGTGGGACAACGGAAGTCGAGACGGTCGGTCCTGTCGGACCCCAACCTCCCCCCTCCCCCGCTGGGTAAGGCCGAAGGACGGCCCGGGATGAGGACCGCAGCACCCGCCGCAGGCGGGCTCGGCCGCCGGTAGAGCGCAGCGGGCCGGTGGTGCGCAGGGACGAGCCCGGACCACACTGAGAGCCCCAGCGGGGAAGGGGGAACCGTGTCCGCGCCCGCAGGGCGCGGCGCAGCGCCGACCGGAGGTCGGCTCGATCGGGCCGCGACCGCGGCCGCTACAGGTCCTACCCGATGGCGGAGCGCGGTTGTGGCGGTGAGCTCGGGTTCGTCGTCGTTGGTGGTGGTGGCGAGGTGGTCGCGGACCTGGTGCAGGACATGGGTGGTGGCCTCGGGGTTGTAGGTGCCGTCGGGGTCGATGCCGGGGCTGACGTAGGCCTCGCGAGTTGGGGGCACCGCGCACACGCAAGCACCCGACGCACGACGACTCTGAACCGACGCCCTGTGTCGCTGGCTCGTTGCGCTGCCGGCCCCTCGGGTCGGTCAGCTGTCCCTCACCGGTCAAGGGATCCTTGGCCGTTCAACCGGACCAAGGGGCAGACGCACGGGTGTCAGCAGGCGGTGTAGATCTGTTCATCGGCGGCGAGGGCGGTAAGGCTGCGCGGAGGCGCTCGACCTCGTCCTTGCGTGGCGGGCCTGCGCTTCCCAAGTGCGACTCGGCGACCAGCGCCTGTCCCCCGGGCAGCGCGAAGAGGGGTACGGCTGGCCACGTCGCTGCCGTAGTCGCGACCACCGCGTCCGAGCACTCGAGGACCTGCAGGTCGAGTAGGCGCGCCAGTCGAGCCCAAGGGGCGCCGAACGCAAAGACGTGCTCGATGCCGGTCTCGCGGATGGGTTGCCACACGAACTGGTCGATGACGTCTGGTGGTGGATGGATGTGGCCCGTGAGGCCGGTCGAATGCCACGGGTACATTTCGAAAATGAGCATCGCGTTGTACGTCGCCGCCGGGTCGCATAGCCAGCGGCGGGTGAACCCGAGCCTGGCGAGGTAGTAACGGTTGGGCCGGTGCCGGGCGAGCCAGGTCTTGTTGTCGTAAGGATGGTCGCGGACCCAGGCGCTGTAGGAACCGGCCTGCTTGATCTCCGCTGCGAACAATCCCTGGCGCGACTGGAGGTCGGGGAAGTACTGCCCGGGGTTGAGCCCGAGGATGACCACCCGCAGCTGCCCCTCGCACCCGAGCAGATCGCCTTGGTAGGGCTCGACAAAGCCGTCGCGGGTAACGGCGCCCCGACCCGTTCCTTCGTAGGAGCGGAGCCAGCGGCTCAGGTTGCCGGTCAGCGGGTCCTCGCCTGCCAGCCACGCCGCCGTGTGCGCGTCCCAGAAGTCCGACACCCGCTGCCGAGCCGATCCCCGCCGCCACCGCAGTCACGGCAGCAGGCCGAACGACACATCGAAGGAGATGAGTGCCTCAGGCTGCAGGTCGTAGGTGCACGGAGCCCAAGGTGGGTCCTCGCCCTCGAGCGTCAGACGATCCGTCCAGGGGCCGCAGCGGCTTCGCTCCCACGACCGGAGACTATGACGCCCGTGTCGGCGGTGCCGAACGGCGCGGCATCCCTAGTCTCCATGTCCCGCAAGCCTCCTGCGGGTAGGAGGTAGGCGCGGCGGGTGCAGCGCGGACGCTGAGTGCGCCTATCGCAGATACCCTGCCCGCGACAATGCCCGGTGACGGTCCGATACCTGCAAACACCGAAACGACAGCCCGCTCTTCGCTAGGACGACCGCCGCACCTTTCCGGACGGCCCGCCATCGAATTTGCAAAGTAGGTCCGGACAACTTCGGATAGAACATCCGGACCTGCGTTGCGAAGCCCATGCCTCCCCACGAGTCGCTCGCAACCTGCAGCCGGACAGGACAATCTTCTTGTCGTGGCGGGGCGAGCCGGTAGGCGAGGCCCGTGCCCGGGGGCGAGCACCGGCGAGCTGGGTGACCGGGGGTGCGGGAAACCGGGAGTGACGAACGGGGTGCCTGGCTACCGGCGTCCGGGTGAAGGTGGTCGCGCGGACGGCCAAGGTGCAGGTGGTCCATCGAGTGCACCAGCACCGTGTCGCCGTCCCGGACGAACGCGAGCATCGCCTCCAGCTGCGGGCGGGCGGTGCTGCGGCCCGAGGCGCTGTCGGTGAACGTCCGGTCCACCGCGACGCCGTCGAGCTGCCGGTCGGGGTTCTGGTCCAGGCTGCTTACCCTACTGCCGGCGCAACCACCTGCGCCTGCGCGACCTCGCGGAGACCATCATCACCGACCACACCGCCGCCCCCGACCTCAGGCCCCCCGACCTCAGGCCCGTCGACCTCAGGCCCGTCGACCCCGGCGCCGCAACAGCTTCGCGCCGGGCAGCCCCGCGAGCTCGGCCTCGACCGCGTTGAGCTGCGTCTCGATACCCGTCACGCTGTCCCTGAGCCTGCGAACGTCTGCCGGTGTGCCTCGCAGCTCCCGCAAGGTCGGCAGCACGTCGGCATCCAGGCTCTGGAACAGATCGGGCAGCCGGACGGCCAAGCCCTCCAGCGCAGCCACCAGATCAGGGACCAGCTCGGCGAACGCAGGAGCCGAGCTGACCGCCGCCTCGACAAGGGTGCGGGCGGGCCCGGTAGCCAGGGCACCGAGCTCCACGGACACCTCGACGACGGGCCGCGCCTGACGGACCAGGTCCTCCGCAGCAACGGCAACATCCTGGGCTCGTCCGGCGACCGTGTCCGCCACGTCGAGCACGGTGTCGACCCGCCCGACGAGGACGGCTGCATCGTGCAGGATGACGCGGGCATCTCCAACCACCCCGTCGACGCGTACCGCGGTGGCCTCCGCCGAGGTCACGGTGCCGTGGACCTGTTCCAGCAACCGGTCGACCACGCCGAGCACCGCGGCGACCTGCGCAGTGAGCGCACCGGACAACCCGGTGACGTCCTGCGCCACGGCCCGGACCTCCTCCGCCCGGGCGAGGAACCCCTCGAAGCTGGCGATGGCCTCCTGCATCGAGACCACCAGCTCCGGCGCGGCCCGCGCCGCGTGCAACAGGTCGTCGACCAGCTCGCCGTCGAGCTCGGCCGCCACCCGCCGGCCGGGCCGCTCGAGGACGTCCAACACCTGATCGACCCGCTGGGTCACCCCGGCCAAGGTGGACAGCACCTCGGCGGCAGTAGCCACCACGCCGGGCACGGCCCGGGCCGTGACCCACGCTGCGCCGGCGACATCAAGGGCGACGCGAGGCGCCACCACCGCCCAGTGGACGGGGCGCACGACCAGACCCACCAACCAGGGCACCCGCACCTCCACCGCCACCGGAGCACTCAACCACGGCCACGACATTCGTCGTCGCTGGGCAGGTCGGCGCACCCGGCATCAGCGCTGCGGCCAGCCGGTGTACGCCTCGGCGAGCGACGTGGACCCCGCCGGCGACCGCACCACTGATCTCAGCTCGGCGACCTGGCGACGGGCGTCGAAGTCGGTCCCACAGGTCGGTGTCGAGCTCGAGCTGGCCCTGGCGGGGGCGCAGCCGGCGGACCCGTCTCACGATCAGCCGGGCGGTGACCGGGTGCGTGCTGCCGGCGAAGGCGGTGTAGCCGATCTCGGCGACATCCGCGTGGGACTCCACGATCTCACCGGTGTCGGGAGGACCAGTACGGGATCGCGGTCCACGCCGTGTCCTTGATCGCCGCGACCGCGGCGCGGATCTTGCTGTCGTTGCGGCAGGTGACGCTGAACCGGACGTCGGCCCGCTGGCAGGTCGCGATGACCTTGGCGTTGTAGAAACCACCGTCGAGCCGGACGATGAGCTCACCGGTGCTGCCGGCCGCGCGGGCCCGGCTGATCGCCTCGGCGATGAAGCTGGCGGCGCCGCGGGCGGTGTTGGCTCTGCCTTCACGCAGCCGCGTGTGCAGCATCTCAGGGGTGCTGCCCGGTTCAGCACGGTGGCGATCAACGGGTGGTAGCCGCGGACCTTGGTGTAGCCGAACGACACGCCCTGCTTGGCCGGGCCGTAGGCCCGGGCGATCGTGGAGTCAGCGTCGATGAACAACCGCTCATCGAGCCGGTGCGGGCCGGCGGCAGCCACCCCCAACCGGCAGCGGACCTGCCGGCTGACCGCGTCGAGCTGACGGACGTTGCCGTGGGTGAACGACCGCAGCCACGACCCGATCGTGGACGGTGCCCGCAGATCATCGAACAGCAGCGGGGTGGCCCCGGCTCGCAGCACGTCCAGGTCATCGATGCTGTCAGCGCCGCACAGCATCCCGGCGCTGTTGACCCCGGTCGGTCCGGGCACCGTCAACGTGCCGGCGACCAGCGGCCACAGCCCGATCCGTTCGGTGAGGACCGCGGCGGTCAGCAGCCCCCCGTGCGACACCAAATTCGGTTCATCGAAGCTCTGCGACACAGCCGAGAACGCGTGCGATGCCTTCACC
>JAABUS010006771.1_pt1 | contig 13633 bp, 12 predicted proteins | sample 5560161 | NCBI WGS metagenome assembly JAABUS01 (sample SAMN10711885, study PRJNA513376) | rock metagenome | isolation source: Antarctica rocks | place: Antarctica: Victoria Land, Trio Nunatak nord | collected 2016-01-04 | reverse complement strand
CAGCTCTTCGTCACACAGGCTGCATCGGTTCATATTCCATCGGGCGGGCGCATCGTGCTTACCTCGTCGATCAGCGCCCGCAATTCTGTCTTCCATCATACGCTGTATGCCGCGAGAAGCCGCCATCTCGGCTATGGTCCGTAACTTGGCCCTTGAGTTGGGCTTGCGCGGGATCAATATCAACGCAGTTGCGCCAGGTGGCACAGATACGAACATGGCGAAGCAAATGGGCAAGTTGTATGTCCGCCCCGCGTTGGAAGGGACCCCGGCCGACGTTTTGATGAAAGCCTCGTCGGCGTTGCAGCGCCTGGCTCGACCCGAGGAGATAGCTGCCGCTGTGATGTTCCTTGTCTCTGATGATGCGTCTTACGTCACGGGCAGCACCCTTGCCGTGGATGGGGGAGAATATTGACGGGATCCCGCCGCAGGGCGTTCAGGATGATCCGCCGCGCCAAATGGATACGAAGCGCAATGGGACATGTCTCCACCTCAGGCCGGTGAGCGGCCCATCCACGCCAGCGGTCGCGGATCGAAGGCGAGGGTCGCTTTTGCCTTGCGGTTCGAGGTGCCGGTCAGCCGAGTGTGGGCGTAGACGCCTTCGGTGCCCGCCTGCTCAAGAGCTTCCTCAGCGCTCATGCGGGCAGGTTCCGGGGCGCCGATCCAGTGAGCGAACGCGGGAAGCCATCGCGCAACTGCCTCCGGATCGTCATCGACCACGTTGTAAACGCCGGGCTCTGCATCCAAAGCCGCCACGGTCGCAATGGCAGCGTCCTCGACGTGAACAAAGGACCAGACGGCGGTGCCGCCTCCGATGACCGGAGTTTCCTGCCGCTTAACCTGCTCGGCTACGGTACTGTCGGTCCAATACCAGGTACCGGGTCCGTAGAAGAAGCCGTAGCGCAGAGCGATGCCGGCACATCGGGAAGAGCCCAGCACGCGCTTCTCCTCCTCTGCGTACATGGTCGAGCTGGCACCGATGCCGCCTGGCCCGTCGACGCGCATCGGGGCCGATTCGTCGGCTAGCTCTCCGTCCTGTGCCACAAGGTAGAACCCGCTGGATTGCTGAATGTAGCGCCGCACGCCCAGCTCCTCGGCCGCGAGGAAGAGATTACCGCCACCCTCGATACGGAGCTTGCGGTCGGCGGGAAGCGCCGTGCCAAGGTCGGCCGGGCTTTTCGGCAACGAGGTGAGCTGATCGATGACGACGGCAGGTCGCGCCCGCTCCAGCGCCGCCCGAACCGCATCGCGATTTAAGGCATCCACCCCGACGGGTTCGGCGCCGAGTTGCCGGAGGTGGTCGCCACTCTCGGTGGGACGGATCATACCGGTCACCTCATGCCCGTAGTGGGCGAGCCGCTCGATCAACGGGCGCCCGATCGCGCCGCTCGCACCTGCCACAAAAATTCTCATAATCTGCGTCCCTTCATGCCCATGCGTCCAACGGGCTATTTGGCCTGCTGTAATGGCATCACGGACTTCGAGCTTTAGCGGCAATACCGTTCAGTTAGCGCTGTCAGGTGTCCGGTGGCAGTGGATAAGCCGCTTATGGCGTGCCGTCCGACGATCTGGAAAAACGCCTAACTGAACGGTATTGGCTTTAGCGGTCTGAATGTGAGGGGAACACCAGAGTGCAGAAACACGTCTAAAGCCCGCTCCAACCAACAACCCATATTTGGCCGTTCTCGAAATCGGCCCTCTGTGGCGACTTTAGCTGATGTTCACTGCGGCCGGCTGGCTTATCGTGCTCGATGCGTTCGCCTCAGTGCTGTCCTCGGCCATTGCCAGCGAGGCCCTGCCGGTAACCGGCCGTTTCAGGTGTCGAGCAGGCCGGGAACAAAGACATCCTCTATGGTGAAGCGATGCTTCGTCAGGCCCTGTTCATGGTGATAGCGTAGAACCGCGTCGATTGCGGCGCGATTGGCCGTGATCCCATAGGGCCACCAGTCGTCGCCAAGGATATCGCGGTACTCGCCGATCAGCTTGGTAAGCCACGGCAGCATCATCGTCATGTTATTAAAAGTCATGCCTTTGACATACTGCTCGACCATCTGGTCTTTTGCGGCGCAAAAGCCTTTATAGATTGCGGCCACCAGCTCCGGCTGCTCGGTCGCTAGTTCGCGCTTAACGACGACGGCGTGCATGATCGGGAAGATGCCCGTGCGGCGGTAGTAGTCGCGTTCGACCGCCTCGTAGTCCTCGAACAGGCGACCGACCTTCGGCGACTTTTCCAGCACGCATTTCGGTACGTCTGCGGAGATTAGGGCGTCGATTTCGCCGACCTCGAGCATTTTCCCGAGATCGACCTCCTTGCCTGCCCACTCGACCTCGACGTCATCGGGCACCGGGTGCGGGACGAAATCAACCGGGTCCATCGGGAAGTCGATCCCGCCGATGATCCAGCGGCTCTGCTCCGGCTTCACGCCAAAATCGTCGGACAGGATCCCCTTCGGCATCACCCCCGCGTCGTGTCCATACAGCGCGAGCTCGCCTATGCGCTTGCCGGCCAAATCCTGCGGACGGGCGATGCCGCTGGCCTTGTGGATGTAGATCGCCGAGTGGCGGAACGAGCGGACGGGAAAGACCGGCATGGCTAGGAAAGGCGACTCCCCATCTTCGAACGTGCGCAGAAAGTAGGTCATCCCGAGTTCCGACACGTCGTAGGCGCGCTTGCGGATCATTGCTTCAAAGATCTCAGGCACGATACGGGCGCTGTGAAACGCGGCATCGACCCCATCGATCTTAACGGTTCCGTCGGCTAGCAGCTTGGTCCGGTCGTAGTTCCAGAAGGCGATGTCGAGCTTGCGATCGGTCATGGCTTCCTCCAGCTAGCGATAGTGTAAATGCATTTACAGAGGAAGGGTTCCAGGGTCACCCGCTTCTTGCCAATTATGGGATAGGCTAGAGAACTCCGATGGACACGGACGCGAGCGCGATCAAGGAGATGTTCGCTACGGTCTCGCTCGGCTCACCGGCCTTGTCGTAACCTCCGTGCCAGAAGTGCCGATCTGAAAAGCGTGTGGATTCAACACACTACACTTTGCGCTGTGGGACTGTCGCAAGATTGGGGGTGCGACGGCCAGTTGGCTATCTTCGCGTTCGTTCTCTGGCCGAGGGTGGATGCGTGGCTTGGATGTTGAGGTTGGTGAATATGGGGGCTGAGGGCGAGGGGCCATGCGCGGACATCATGGAGATTAGGAGGCCGATTGATCTCGTCGACATCGCCAATTTGGGTCTGACCCTGTCCGAAGCGAAGCGGTTGCTCGCGGGCGTTCAACGGGAGGTCGTGGCTGCGCAGGCCAGGGAGCACGCCGTTCGGCGGCCTGATTGCTCATGCTGTGGCGGTGTTTGCCGTGTGAAGGACTACCGGGACCATGCGGTGGCAACGCTGTTCGGCCAGGTCACGGTGCGGCTTCCCCGCTTTCGTTGTGCCGCGTGTGGCGGGATCGAGGCTGGCGTTGGCTGGCCATCGCATTGCCGGTCGACGCCGGAGCTGGACCGGCTTCAGGCACATCTCTGTGCTGTGATGACCTACAGGACGGCTGCTGACCTGCTGAAGCAGATGTTTCCGGTCGACGCGGGAAAGCATCATGCGACCTTACGCCGCCATACCCTGAAGGTCGGCGAGGCTCTGGGTGAGTGCGCCGCAGTTCGGCCGGAAACAACAGTCTCGGCGATCGTGGTAACCTTGGATTCGACGTTCATCCGCAGCTGCGGGGACGGCGAGAGACATCTGGAGGTGCGGGTCGGCAATGTCGAAACGGCGTCCAGGGGCCGGCAGGTGTTCGGCGCCGTCGCCAAGTCCGGCACCACCCTCGAGGAGCTGATCCGCCGCAATCTCGACGCTGTTGGACGAACCGGAGATACGGCGCTGACCGCCTTCACCGACGGCTGTCCTGGGCTCCGGCGTAGTCTCGCCGACGCCGGCGTCACCACGCCGCCGATGCTCGACTGGTTTCACGTCGCCATGCGGCTCCAGCACCTGAAGCAGATCGCTGGCGCCCTACTGACTGACGATCCGGCCCGGGGGGCGGCGAAGGCGGTGATCGTCGAGGAGGTCGAGCGCCTGCACTGGCGCATTTGGAACGGCAAGGCCAAGGATGCCCAAACCAGCATCGATCGCATCCGCGCGGTCATGCACCATTTTCAGGGCGAGCCGGATCGGCGAAGGTCTGCAGCACCTTCACGCAAGCTGTGGACTGCGGATTCCAACGTAAGCCGCCCACCCATTCCGATCTGATGCCGCCCGGCGTTCTGATGTGATGGCGCCCAGCGTTCCGATCTCAAGCCGCCCACCGTTCTGACGGTGCCGCCCACCCCCGTCTGAGCGGGGCAGGCGGGGAAAGGATTGTCTCGCAGGTCATTGATGACCTGGCTTCCAGTGCTGCCATCGCAATCGATGGAGGGGCGGGATGCCGACACAGAGGCTATCCATGCGGCGGATACGACAATTGCTGGCGTTGCACTTCGGTGCCAGGGCGAGCTCGCGGGCAATCGGGATCGAGCTGGGCATCGCGCCGAGCACGGTGCGGGAGTATCTGGCCCGAGCGGCTGCGGCGGGGGTTGGCTGGCCGTTGGGCGCGGACGACACCGACGAGAGCCTGATGGCGCGGCTGTTCGTCAATGCCGGCGTGCGGGCCGGGGCGCGCCAGCATGCCGAGCCCGACTGGTCGGCATTGGTGCGCGAGCTCAAGCGCCCTGGCGTGAACCTTTTGGTGCTGTGGGAGGAATACCGGGCCATCCACCCGGAGGGCTACGCCTACAGCCGGTTCTGCCAGTTGTTCCGCGAGTTCGAGCGGCGGCTGTCGCCGGTAATGCGCCAGCAGCACGCGGCCGGGCACAAGGCGTTTGTCGACTACTCCGGCAAGCGGGCGCCGATCACCGATCCGGTCACGGGCGAGGTGCGCATGGCGGAGATCTTCGTCGCCGTGCTCGGCGCGTCCAGTCTCACCTACGCCGAGGCGACCTGGACGCAGACGCTGCCGGACTGGATCGGCGCGCACGTGGGCATGTTCCGCTTTTTTGGTGCCGCACCCCGCCTGCTGGTGCCGGACAACCTCAAGAGCGCCGTCCACAAGGCCTCGTTCTACGACCCCGAGGTGAACCGCAGCTACGCCATGATGGCGGCGCACTACAACGTCGGCATCCTGCCGGCCCGGCCGCGGCGCCCGCGGGACAAGGCCGCCGTCGAGGCGGGAGTGCGGTTCGCGCAATCCTACATCGTCGGCCGGCTGCGCCACGTGACGTTCTTCTCGCTCGCCGAATGCAACGCCGCGATCGCCGTTGCCCTGGAGCGAATGAACGGGCGCGAGATGCGCCGTTTGGGGCTGAGCCGGCGTCAGCTGTTCGAGACCGTCGAACGTCCCGCTATGCAGGCGCTGCCGCAGGAGGACCACGAGTATGCCGAGTGGCACCTCGCCCGTGTCGGCATCGACTACCACGTCGAGGTGCAGAGCTTCTTCTACTCGGTGCCGCATGCCCTGATCCGCGAGCAGGTGGACACCCGCGCCACGGCCCGCACGGTCGAGGTGTTCCACCGTGGCAAGCGCGTCGCCGCGCATCAGCGGCGTTATGGCGGGCCGCGGCACGGCACCCAGCCTGAGCATATGCCCAGCGCGCACCGGCGCTACGCTGATTGGACGCCGGAGCGTTTGCAGCGCCAGGCCCGCGACATCGGGCCGAACACCGAGGCGCTGATCCTCGCCATGCTGGCCCGGCGGCCGCACCCGGAACAAGGCTTCCGCACCTGCCTCGGCGTGCTGCGCCTGTTCCGCGGCCTTGACCCTGCCCGGGCCGAGACGGCCAGCCTGCACGCGGTCGCCCTCGGCGCGCTGTCCTACGCGAGCGTCGCCTCGATCCTCAAACACCGGCTCGACCAGGCGGCGTCACCGCAAGCCGCGGACGGCACGCCCTTGCTGCACGACAACATCCGCGGCGCCCGCTACTACCATTAGGAGACCAACATTGCTCAACCACCCAACACTCGACCTGATGCACGACCTCGGCCTGCACGGCATGGCCAAGGGCTTCCGGGACCTGACTGACAACCCGGAGGGCCAGGCGCTCGGCCATGCCGAGTGGCTCGGCATCCTGCTCGAGCGCGAGAGCACGCTGCGCCAGCAGAAACGCTTCGAGAGCCGGGCCAAGAGCGCCAAGCTGCGCCACCTCGCCGCGGTCGAGGACGTCGACTACCGCACCCCGCGCGGGCTCGACCGCACACTGTTCCTGAAACTCGTGGGCTGCGACTGGATCAAGGAGCGACGCCACTGCCTGCTGACCGGGCCGGCCGGCGTCGGCAAGTCGTGGCTCGCCTGCGCGCTCGGCTACAAGGCGTGCCGCGAGAACCTGTCGGTGCTCTACCAGCGCGTGCCGCGGCTGTTTGCCGCCTTGGCCCTGGCCCGCGGCGATGGGCGCTACGCCAAGCTGCTGAAGCAACTCGCCCGGGTCGACCTGCTGATCCTGGACGATTGGGGACCGGAACCGCTGCTGCCCGACCAGCAGCGCGACCTGCTGGAGATCGTCGAGGACCGCTACAGCGCGGGCTCCCTGATCATCACCAGCCAGGTGCCGATCGACCGCTGGTATGAGATCGTCGGCAACCCTACGCTGGCCGACGCCATCCTCGACCGGATCCTGCACAACGCCCACCGGATCGAGCTCAAGGGCGAAAGCCTGCGCAAGCAGCGCGCGGCCGGATGAACGCCCCACCAACGGGCAGACCCCCGTGGCCGCCGGCCCACTGCAATGCGTTACAGTAACGGAGATCAGGACCATGCCGAGAGGCCGCAAACCCGAGGGCGAGCACGTGCTGAGCAACGCCGAGCGCCAGGCCCGCCATCGCGCCCGCCACGTCACGCAGCCTGCGCCCGTCGTGACCCGTGTGCGTCGGCCCACCGACCGACGCAGCCGACCCCAGCGTTGGCGCGATGCGGTCAGCGAGTTGCTGGCGCTGCAGGCCGCCTACGCCGATTGGCTCACAGCACTCCCTGACAGCCTGCGCGACAGCTCCACGGCCGAAGCGCTCGAAGCCATCGCCGACCTCGATCTCTCTGCCCTCGCCGACGTCGAGCCGCCGCGCGGCTACGGCCGTGACTCAACGCATAAGCAGCACCCTGCCGCTTGACCCAGGCTCCACCACCATGACATGACAAAATCGACCTACGAGACGACACCAGCCTGAGCGCCATCAGATTAGAATGGTGGGCGGCATCAGATTGGAACGGTGCGCGGATTACGTTCGGAATACCCGGGCGGCATCGTCGGAATCAGCAGTGGACTGCCTTGCGCGCGCTGGATCGCTATCTGACGAGCCAAAGCGCTTGGCTGGTCAACTACGCCGAGCGGCACCGCGCGGGCTTGCGCGTGGGCACCGCGATCACCGAAGGGACGGCCAACTTCCTGGTGAACCGCCGGATGAACAAATCACAGCAGATGCGGTGGTCGCGACGCGGTGCCGACCTGCTGCTGCAGGTTCGGTGCGCCGTCTATAATGGCACGCTTGGTTCCGGCTTCGGACAGCGATTCCAGCCAGCCAACGATACCTACCCGCAAATGGCAATCGCCGCCTGACCCCCAATCTTGCGACGGTCCCACAGCGCAAATTGTAGTGTGTTGAATTCACACGCTTTTCAGATCGGCACTTTTGGCACGGAGGTTACGACAAGGCCAAAACGCGTTGACCCTTGCCGTACGAGGCTGAAGAGAATCCCTCGGAACCCCAACGACGACCGCATCGCCTGACCTCAAACGGAGTTGGGGCTACTGCGCCTGCTCTCCGGGTTTGTGCAACAGGTTCTCGGTGGCGGGTGGAGTGAGGCGGGGCGTGTCAGAACCATGCGAATGCGGCCAGTTTGTTAATGTCGGCAGGTCATCCTTGCCTTCTATTGATGTTATTTCGTAATAGAATATGGTGCATAAGCTCGAAAGAGCATCCCCGTTTCTGCCCTGACAAAAGGACAGGTTGCCATGCCCGGCCGGCTCTCTGCGACTACATCGCTTGCTCTTGCTTCGCTCTTCCTATGGCCCGTGACAGCCGCATCGGTGCCAATCACCGGTCTGTTCAACACCGGCGTCGATGCGTCGGGCACGCCGTTGGCCAACAATGCGGCGGAGCAGCATTACTCGCTGGTCACGGTGCCGAGCGGCTCGACCGGAGTGCGCGTCGCCACGTCGGCAAACGGCTTTCCGATTCCGCCCTGGCTCGGGGACAACAGCAAGTCGGCCTGGATCGGCCCGACCGGCGCCATTGACCTGACGGGACCGGTCGGCAACTATGACTACCGCACGACATTCTCACTGTCAGCGCAGGAAGCCCTGCGCGCTTCGATCGCCGGTCAGTGGTCGGTGGACAACGCCGGTATCGATATTCTGCTGAACGGGGTATCGACTGGAAACACCGCGACTGACTTCCAGACTTTTTACAATTTTACGATCACGGCCGGGTTCATCGGCGGCACGAACACGCTGGATTTCATCGTGAACAACGCGCCCCCGGCGAGTCAGACCAACCCGACGGGTCTGCGCACGCAATTGGTCGGGGTAATCCCGATTACGGAACCAGCAACGGTGATGCTGGTCTTCACCGCCCTCGTCGTGCTGCTTTACACATACCACCGACGCCGCGCCGGTCAGGCGAAGGCGGAACCCAACGCGCTGGATGGTAAGAAGGAAGGGCGTCGGCGTCGAAGGAGCCGTTCTCACACCCGTCCGGCACAGATCGGCTGGCCAAGCAGTCCACGAAGCCGCTTCAGCAGCTAACGAAGCAAAGAGATCGCCGGGTGATATGGTCTCAACTGGTTTTCGGCATAAGGTGACCCTGTCTTCGCAACAGCAGATGCGCTGATCCTCCGTCGCCGCTGGGCCTTCGCCGGGCAGCCATTTATCCGCAACCATGCCGGCGTGGAACACCGCGATGCGGCTTGTCGCGTATCGGTGGCTCGGTATTCGGTGAAGTGGTATGGCGTGATCCTGAACATGCGTTATTTGTACCGGCGCGCAATGATGAACGGCTCGGCGCGCAATCGAGGGTGTTTTCCGGCGCACGTTAGCTGAGACTGAAGCGGCCGTCCGACGCACGCTATCGGAGATTGGACGCACAATCATTGAGACGGACGCGAGATCATCCGACTTGACGCACGCTCATTGGGACTCACGTCGGCAGCCCGGCGGCGCGCATCTCGTCCATGAGTTCCTGTGACCGCCTCGGGTCCAGGTCGCCACGCAGGAGCTGACGGATTTCAGCCGGTTTGGCATCGAACTGCTCCACAAGGCTGCCCAGGTCGTAGCCGTTGCGCGTCAGCTGCGGCTCCAGGTCATTGATCTGGCGGGACAGGACGGCCTCAACGATGGAAGCGTCAATCGGCTTGGTGCCGAGCTCAAATCCGGCCTCGAACGCGCGCACGAGATGCTGGCCGATTTGCAGGGGCGTCTTGAGCTTGGCGCCAAGCAACGTCGCCGCCTCGTCGGTCAGCACGTCGTCGGGCGCCACGCCCTCGTTGAGCGAGGCCTTGAGCACCCAATCGATGTAGTCGCGCTGCTGGTCGCGCAGGCCGCCGAACTCGAACACTGTAGTGCGGTCGCCGATCTCCTCCATCTTCGGGCGGCGTAGGTCGTTCCTGAGCTTGGGATGCCCGACCAGCACGATCGACAGCTGCCCACTGCCTTCGGTTGCCAGTTCCATTAGGCGCTTCAGCGCAGTGAGCGTTCTCGGATGCAAGTCGTGGGCGTCGTCGATGAACAGCGCGACGGGCTTTTTGGCCCGCCGGAACAGCTCCTGCAGGTCACGCTCCCGCCGTTCGGACTGGCTTGAAATCTTGACCGTCTTCTCGGGCGTCAGGTCGTAGAACAGGGCGGCAATCAGCAGCGGCATGCTGATTTTCGCCTTGTCCACCGACAGCGAGCGCGACACGATGACCCGGCCATCGCGTTCAAGGTCGGCGCGCAACTGGCGGGACAGGACCGTCTTGCCCGAGCCGATGACGGCCGTCAGCGCGATCATGCGGCCGCCCATGATCGCGGTGCGGATGTCGCGCGACACCTGGGCATGGTGCTCGGTTTCGAAGAACCCGGCGTCAACCGGCGGCCGCAACAGGCTGTAGTGCCGCATCACCTCGGTGAGCATCAGCCAACGCCCCTTCTACGGCCTTGCGGAAAGCGTTCGCGCACCGCCGCAAGGATCTCCGGCCGTGCCAGAGTTCGGGCCAGCAGCGCGTCGATAAAAGCCCGGTCTTCCTCCGACAGCTTGGCCAGCGGCAACCTGACCTCCTCGGCGATCGCGCGCCGGGCGGCAATCGGGCTGGCAAAACCGAGTTCATGGAATGGGTCGGGATCGCGGAACGGACGCACGGGCACGGCGGGTGACTTTGCGCCGGCCATCACCACGGCGTCCTCGCCCGACAGCGCCGAACGGGGCAGCGCGAGCTTGCCGGCGAGTGCGCTCACCTCGTCGGCACGGACCTCGCGCCGCGACTTGCGGTGCTTGCGGTAGCGGTGCAGCGGGATCGGGCCGCCGGCCGGCATGAATGGCCCGCTGCGCTCCTCGCTGTGCTCGACCCAGAGCTCCTGGTCGAACAACCCCCACCACACCACGACCGTCTCGCCGGCCAGCTCGGCATCGACCTCGTAGGTCACGCCGGCGACCGTCAAGCGGCAGTCGATGCCGACCAGGCGCCGCTCGGGTTCACGTGCAAAAGCACAGAACCGCTCCCAGGCGCACATTTGCTGGACGCCGTCGGCTGGCAGGTGCGCCAGCCAATCGTCGATGCGCGAATGCGGCTCGGACCGGTGGTCGCGTTGGTTGCAGGTGGCGATAAACCGGGCGAGCCATCGGTTCGCCTCTGCCTCGGTTTCAGGCTCATGGAAGTGATAGAGCGTCTCGTGCGCCTCCTTGACCGTGCGAAACGGCCGCTCGACCTTGCCTTTGGCCCGTGCCGTGGTCCGCCGTCCGTCCGATCCGGCCGGCATGTGCGTCATCACCGCGACGCCGAGGCTTTCCATGAGAGTGTCAAAAACCTGGGGCGCTACGCCGCGAGTGGGATTGCCTGGTGGCCGAAGCGCCCGTCCAGCAGCGCCGCCCTGACCTGAAGCACGCGGTGGGCGCCGCGCGGTGACCAGCGCATCTGTCTGCGTTTGTTCATGCGGGCACTCACCAGCTGGTTGACGGTGCCTTCGGCCCGTGAGGTCGAGATCGGCTTGCCAGCCCGGTAGCGCTGGCCGTAGTCGATCAGTGCGCCCTCGTTGCTTTCGATGTAGGCGCGCAGCTCCGTGCAACGCGCGGCCAGGCGCTTCGCCCTTGCTTCCATTGCGGGGTCGTTCAGCACGGTGGCGTCCTTGGCCCAGCTCCCGATCCGGCCCAGAGCCTCGCATGCTTTCTCGTGGTCGCCGTTCCAGAGCAGATGCCGCAATCGTTCCACGTCGATCCGGGCATGGTCGAGCGGGGCGGAAGGCGGCGGCTCGACGGCGCACAGGCCGCCCATGACCTGCTCGACATGGTGCACGCGCATGGAGAGATGTCGGGTAGCCGGGCCTCGTTGCCGAGACCCAGCCCCCTCAGAACCGGACGTGACGATTGCTCGTCATCCGGCTCAAGCCTCCGCTGCCTGGCATCCGCCCGCAGCCCGGTAGATCCGACCCTGTAGTCGTTTCACAACAGCCTCCGCCGCGGCCCAATTGATCTCGGACCATGCCGTCTGCCCTTGCCCGCTGGTCTGTTCGGTTTGCACCGTCTAACGTCTCCAGCAATTCCAAACGATCCAAGGCTTCCCAACCGGTGAGACCATGACGGAAGTCTGCGCCCTTTCGAGCCGGGTATCCCCTCGTCGCCGAGGCCCTATCCGCCCCATTACAGGGCGGCCTTCGCTTGCTCCGCCGTTCCTCTACCCCCTCCGCCATGCCCTTCCTTGCGGTCGGGATACCGCCGCCTCGCGGCGACGGGGCGAGTGGGGCTTACCCTGTTGTCCAATGTGGAGATGCGAATGGGGCGGCTGCGTCCTATAGTCCGGCGGGTCGTGTTGCCACCGTCGTCGAGGGTTCCACTCGACGATCCGACCCGCGCGCCATTTTGGCCCCGGCCTGTCAGCACCTTTGGCCGGTTCTCGATGACGGACCTTAACCACGGACGTTCACTTGCGTTCAGCCTACCATCCTCTGCTGGGCCGCCTCCAGGTTGGTGCTCCCAGATTGAGGCCGTTGTCCCCGGAGCTTCACACGTCGGATTGCTCCTTCGCATGTCCGGGTAGCAGCACTTGGGTGGACAAGGTTCCCTCACGGGACACTCCATCATTGAACCTTGCGGGCTGGCGGGGCGGTGTGAACCCCGACAGCCCTCAGGTCGCACGGAACCAGTCGAGGATGTGTTCGACCGAGCCACCCGTGGCCGAGCGCACCAATGCCGGCAGGGCAGGGTCGCCGTCGCTGATCGCGGTCACCGCGTCGCCCTCCCGCCAGCCCTGATCGAGCAGTGCCGCGCGCATCAGTGCATGCGGCTGCTCGGCCACGCTCCGCACGAGCGCGAAGCGTCGGGTGGGCTGTCCTTCTCGCTCGACCTTGCCGCAGATCGCCTCGAAGTTCTGAACCTGGCGGCCGGGCACGGCACGTATGTAGGCGCCGTCGAGCATGACGACGGGCCGCCGCTCGTCTGCCGCTGCGGCCTGGGCCGGCGCGTCTCGGACAGCCATGACCTCCGCAGCCGCTTGCCGGTCGGCCGTCTCAAGCTGCAGGGCGACCGCATGGGTGCGGGTGCGCACGCCTTCCTGGTTTGCCGACGAGGCGGGCAGCAGGGTGTCCAGGATACGCGCCGCGTCCCGAAACGAGGTGCGTGCGCCCAACTCGGCCTGCACCCGCTCCAGCTCCGGCGTGCAGCGGGCCGTCAGCAACGCGCAAACGGGCGAGAACAGCACCCCACCTGCCATGGCCGTCGTCAGGCGGCAGCGGCACACCTTGAACCGGGGAGCCTCGACCTCGACCGTGCCGAACAGGGTCTGCAGCCGGCGCGTGCGCCGGTCCTTGAGCGGCTGCAGCGCCCCGCAGTTCACGCAGGCCCGGTGATGGGCCGCATACTCCGCCACCTGCCCGCACAGCATGCTCGCCTGCAGCTTCGCCAGCAGCGCCTTGGTCTCGGCGAGCATCAGGCCGATCTCCGCAAGCGTGCTGACCACCCCCGGCCGGCTGAACGTCACCAGCTCCGTCGTCCTCACCTCCCCCTCGCTCGTCCTCGCTTCCAGCCGCACCGTCCACTGCATCACGCCCGCCGTCCTCATGTCAGGCATCAGCCACGCCGATCAGCCCGCCAAGGGCAAGCAGGCTGCCCCAGGTTTTTGACACTCCCCTCTGCCACGCCGCCTGATGGCCAAAGCCAAGCTAAGCTTGACTTTGGCCATTTCCGATCATGCGCTGGTCCAGAAGTGCGGCTCTAAGGCGATGTGGTCGAGGGCTGCGTCGAGCGGCATGGTTGCGATGCCGAACGGCCCTGTTGCGCCCCAGCGCTGGCCGTTCCACCAGAGCACCTACACCTTGTCGGCGTCTCCGGTCGGCTTGAGCCTGGCCAGCGGCGCGCCGGTGCGCTGGCTTGTGAGCGTGTAGCCGCGCCCCGCCTTGTGCACGGCAACGCCCCCGCCGCGGGCCTGGTTGAATGCCTCGA
>JAABUS010006770.1_pt1 | contig 13633 bp, 11 predicted proteins | sample 5560161 | NCBI WGS metagenome assembly JAABUS01 (sample SAMN10711885, study PRJNA513376) | rock metagenome | isolation source: Antarctica rocks | place: Antarctica: Victoria Land, Trio Nunatak nord | collected 2016-01-04 | reverse complement strand
CACCTCCCGGTATTTTCGCTCGAGTTCACGGAGCCGGGCTTGGTCGCTCACGTTCAGCCCCGGTTCCTCCCCGACGTGCTCGCGGCGGTAGACATTCACCCAATTCCCCAGGGTCCCCTCACCGATCTGCAACTCCCGGGCCACTGAGGCGATGGGCCGTGACGATTCGATGACCAACCGGACAGCGTCCTCACGGAACTCCGGACTGAACACCCTCTTTGCTCGACTCACGACCTGGCCTCTCATCTGAGTGGAGTGATTGTATCCACTGTCCGAGAAACGCGGGGCACCTCAGTTGGCAGTGCCTGACTGCTCCGACCCGCGCATCCAGTTCTGCCAGTTCCAGGCGCCACCGTCTCGGTAGTCGCGGAGAACCCGCAAGCCGAGTTGGTCGACGGGCAGGGCCAGGGTGTCGTCCCGCTGAAGCGTCCAGACCATGCGACCAACGATCGCAGCATCCGGTGCAGCGTCGCCCCCTTGCCGCGCTGATCATCGGGGTCGAGGCCTGGTTCTGGTCGGTGGGCGCTGGATCCAGGTATGTCCGCCGTCAAGGTGTCCGTCGCAGGACCAGACCCGATGTCGGGTGCGGTCGAGGGTGTCGTAGTAGCCGGCCCAGTTGACGAGGTGGGGGCAGCGGCTGGGTGAGAGCCGGAAACCGTCGTGGGTGATGTACCGCCAGCAGCGGTCGGGCTCGTCGGCGGTGAAGGCCTCCCCGTACCGCCCGAGCGGCGCCGGGTCCGGCTCACCGCGTCCCGCTTCGCTGCCTGTTCCGGGGGTGGCATCGGTCACTGGTTGGCACCTCCTGACCTTGGTGTACGGGCTGCCAGTCCTACCGCGGCCGTCCGACGAAGCCAGCTCCCGCCGGGTTCTCGTGACGCGCTGTGCCCGGGTGCGACGGCAGGTGGCTGGTCGGCTCTACACACACCGACCGCGCGGGCCTGGGGGACCGGGGGACCGGACCCTCACAACACCTGTTCCTACTGCTCAGGACGCTGCGGGCCGGTCCCCCATCTCGGTCCCCCACCCCCGGTCGAACCGGGTTGATCACGCGGCAGGGTGCTGGTCGGTTTGTATCGGCACAGGTCACAGCGTCGGGCCGGATCGGGTGCCGACGGTCGGATTCGCGCGGATCGGACTGTGGGTGGGTGGCACTTGCCTGGTCGACAAGGCACTGGACGGCCGAGTTCTCACGCACAGTGACCGCCGTGGGGGTCGCTGGGGATGGCCGGGTGGTTGGATAGAATCTCGGTGCCGCTGGGGTGCGTGCGGGTCCGTCGACTGGGCCGCGTCGGGTTCGTCGACGGCGGGTGGGTGGCCCCGGGTGGGGGCCGGGGGTCAGCGGCGGCGGGTCCGGCCGCGGCCGCTGGGCAGGGACTGGCCGGGGGTGCTGGGGGCCATGTCGACCTCGTCGTAGCGGGTGACCCCGGACTGTTGGCCGCCCATGTAGTCGGCGCTGAGTCCCTGCTCGAGGATCTGGTGGAGCTGGTTGGCGCTGGCCCCGCCGCGGTAGGCGGCGAGCAGGGTCTGGGCGTTGTCACCGAGGACGTAGGCGTTGCCGTACCAGCGGCGCAGGTTGTGGTAGCTGATCCCGGGCGGTGCTGGCGGGACCGTTCCGGTCCCGGGTGCTGCCGGCGGTCGGGATGGTGGGCCGGGTTGGCCGCGGCGGGGCACCGGGGGGACCGCGCGGGGCGGGGTGAGATCTCCGGGTGCCGGCGGTGGTGCGGCGGGTGCGCGGCGGGTCCCGGCCTGGTGGGGCGGGACCGGGGTGGGCTGTGCCTGGGCGGGCCCGGGTCCGGCGATCACGGTGCCGCGTAGCCGCAGTCCGCGTTCGGTGCCCAGGGCGCGTTCCCGGGTCGGGGACAGCGCGGCCCGGCGCACGAGCAGTTCCCGGTTGAGCCGGGTCGCGTTGCCCTGCCCGGCCCGCCACCGGCGGAAGGTCCGTTCGGACACCCCGAGGTCCGCGGCGGCCTGGCGGCGGTTACCGGCGTAGTAGCTGAGCATCCGGTTGGCCAGGGTCTGGGTGCCCTGACCGGATGCCTGGCTGTACCGGCCGGCGGTGATCGCGTCGAGGAGCTTCTCCTCACCCTCGGCCACGGTCAGCCAGCCGCGCGGGCGCGGGCCAGGTGCTGTGCCTGGTCAGCGGCGCGCTGGGCGGCCCGGCGTTCGGCGACCGCGGCCGGCGGGGGGTCCACGACCCGTCCGGCGATCGACGGCAGCCCGGGGTCGGCGCGGGTCAGCCACTGGGGCACCGGGTAGGACCGTTCGGGCTTGAGGTGCCCGAACCGGCCGGTCATGTTCAGCCCCTCGGGGGCGGCGGTGACCGAGTCGAGGTCGGTGGCGGCGTAGTAGACCGCGTCACGGTCCACCGCGACCGGCCACCGGCCGGTGGTCTCCCCCGCCCGAAGCAGCTGGCGGTAGAGGTTGGCCCGGGCTTGCGCGCGGATCGCGTGCGCCCAGTCCGGCCGGTACAGCCGGGATTGCCGGTCGGCGAGGTCCTCGGCGGCGAACTTCCCGAAGCTCGCCGCGTAGCAGGCCTTGACCAGCCGACGCGCGGCGCCGGCGTCGGGGTCCCCGCCGTCCTCAGCGGCCCGCAGGGTCGCGGTGGCGTCCCGCCACCCCTCGTACCAGGTGTCCAGGTGCCGGGTGTGGGTCGGCCACACCCAGGCCTCCGCGACTGGGACGTCCCAGCCGAGCTCGCCGCGCATCAGCCGCAGCGTGGGGCTGGCCACCCACTGCCACTGCCCGGCCCGGCGGCCGGCGGCGCCGGGGTCGACCGGGTCCGGCAGGCCCCACTGCTCCCACACCGGGGCCTGCACCCGCCAGTACCCGGGGACCCGGCCGTTGGGGTCCCACGCGGCGGCCGCGTCCGGTCCAACCCGGTGCTCGGCCTGCCCGACCCCCAGCTCGAGGCTGGAACACGCCGCGACGTAGCAGGCGCGGGCGTCATAGCCGTGGACCACGGGCATCCGCTGCTCGGCACCGGTGAGTTCCCGACCCCACAGGAACACCCCCTCGACCCCGGCCGCGGCGGCGACGTCGGGGAACGCGGGGAACTCGGTGTCGAACACGCTGATCTTCTTGCCACGGCTGCGCTGCTTGACCGCCTCGTGCCCGGTCACCCCTGGCGTCCGGCGGAACATCACCGGCGCCGCGTCGGCGAACGCCTGCAGCCGCCGCGCCAGCACCGCCGGCGCCGGCCAGCCCGGCTCCGCGGCCGGGTCGTCGGGGTCGGTGACCAGCAGCGCCTGAACCCGGTCGAAGGTGACCATCGGCTGGTAGACCAGCTCGACCGCGCGCACGTTGGACGACCCGGGCAGCCAGGTCTTCTGCCAGGGCACCAGCGGCGGGTCCGCCAGGTCGCCCTGGGCATTGCCGGTGTAGCGCCACCCGGCGTCCGCGGCGGCGGTCAGCCAGCTGTTGGCCTTCGCCCACACCGTCAGCGCCCGGGTCCGCGCCCGGGTCTCCTCGGGCAGCCCGGTGGGCAGTCCGAGCTGCGCGCACAGCGCGGCGGTGAGCCAGATCTGCCCGGCCTCACTGCCCCGGGCGGTCTTCCCGGCGTACAGGGTGTTCCCGAGCCGGAGTTCGGTCGCTGCGGCCGCGAGCTGCCCGGCGTGCTCCAGCGGGCTGGGCAGCGGGTGGGTCTGCCCGTCGGGCAGGTGGATACCGTCGACGTCGGCGACCGCGACGGCCGCGGTGAACTCCGGCGTGGCCCGTCGGGCCGCCCGGTCGCCCCCGCCACCGGTCGGGATCGCCGACGTCGCGGCCGCAGGAGCCGGCCGAGCGGGGCCGGCGCTGGTGGGCGGGGGCTGCTCGGAGCGCAGCGGCTCGGGCCGGGGCTTGGCCCACGTGGGTCGGGCCGGGGACCGGTCCCGCTGCTCCGCCTCGGCGGTCGCGGGGACCGACGTCGGCTGGTTGGCCGTAAGCGGGATGGCCGTCGGTGCGGCGGCCGTCGTCTGCGTGTCGGCTGCGCGGGTGGTGGCTGCTGGGGTGGCTCGGAGGTCGGGGACGACGAGTTCGGGGCCCTGCTGGTAGCTGGGGTTGAGCTTGGCGTAGCAGCGGGGGTGGACGAACACCGGCAGGTTGATCGCGGTGACCACGACGGTCCCGGTGATCTGGTCACAGACCTCGCACGGCTCCCGGTCGGTGTCCCCGACACCCCAGGTGACCAGGTCCCCTGACGCGGCCCGGAACTGGCGGGGCTCGATGTCGAGGTGGCGCAGGACCCGCTCGCGGTCCTCGAGCACGAGGGCCTCCTTCTCGGTGATGACCGGGCGCTGGTCGATCCTGCTGTCGGTGTCCGGTCGGCTGTCGGTGTCCGGCCTACCCGCCGGGTCCGACACCCACGCCGGATCCGACGCGGGATCGGCGGCCCGGCGGTCGGGGAGCGCGTCGGCAGCGGGGACCAGCAGCGGGGCGGTGGCCCTGGCTGCGGCGGGCAGCTCCGCCGGGTCTTCCCCGGTTCCGGTGTCCCCGTCCCCGCCCTGCTCCCCGGGGGTCTCGTCGTCGTCGAGGGGCTGGGGCCGGCCGGGGTGCGCGGCACCGAACAGCCCCGCCGGACCCACCGGTGCGCTGTGTCCCGGCCCGTCGGGACCTGCGGTGTCCCCGGGCTGGGCGGGCTCGTCGAACAGCCCGCGCAGGTTCACATCCCACATCCGCTGTTTGTGCCCGTGCCCGGCGGCGGTGGTCCGCTTCAGCTGGTACCGGACCCGAGGCTGCGCGGCACCCTCGACCGCGGACGCGAGCAGTCCGCCGTCGACGAGCGCCAGCTGGACGTGAGCCTCGTCGACGTCCCAGCCCTCCCCGGACCGGGCCAGCAACGACTTCAGCGCCGAGGTCAGGGTCCCCGGGTGCAGGTAGAGCCGGGTCCCGGTGTCGTTGACGACCCCGACCTGGGTGCCGCGGGCGTCGAGACGGAACTTCTCCTCGTACCCACCGGGTGGGGGGGGTCCGGACAGCTCCAGACGCCGCCAGCCCAGCAGCAGCGCATCCGGGAGCGGCGGGGTCCGCCCACCGATCTGGGTGACGTGGACCGCCAACTCAGTGAACGCAGCGACCAGCAGCCGGCGGATCCGCTCGTTGACGTCGCTGGGCTGGTCCGGGTCCTCCTGGCGTTCGGCGTTGTCCCCGAGCGCGGTGTGGGCCTCGGTGAGCATCTGGTCGACCTCGGCGGGCTCGGCCGCTCCGGTGCTGAGCAGGAACTCCCCGAACAGCTGCCAGCCGACCTCGATGTCCGCGGCCGGTTCCAGTGCCCGCCCGGTCGCGGTCGGGTGCGCGCGGCGCAGTTTGAGGAAGTTGAGGTGCTTCTGCTCCCCGGCCCAGGCCAGCCGCTCCTCGAGCCGACCGGCGACCCAGCTGATCAGCGACGCCCCGAGCAGCGCCCGGGCTTCCCGGGACTCCCGGGTGTCGAGTGCGAACACGGTGTCCAGGTCCATGTCGCCGGGGGTGACGTCCACGATCGCGACCCGGTCCCGCGCTGACCCGGGCGGCGGCGGCATCTCCGCGGTGGTGATCACCGAACTGTTCGGGGAGGAGCCGGTGTGGGTGGTGTTGTTGCGGTCGTTGGCGACCTTGGTCTCGGCGTTGTAGAGCATCCGGGCGACTTCGCCCTGCCGCTTGGCGGCCTCCGCGTACCCGTGGTCCGGGGCGAAGTCGTCGCAGAACACGAGCACGTTCCTCGCGGCCGCGAACACGTTGCGGGTCGCGTTCAGCGTGGTCGCGGTCCGGCTCATCGACAGCGTCGGCCGGTTCCGGGACCAGTCGGGGCCGAAGAAGTTCATCGCCTGGGAGGCGATCACCGACTTGTAGGTCTGGTGCCGGCCCACCACCGCGGTCGTGGACTGGGTCCGGCCCAGCACCGCCCGCAGCGCGGCGCCGACGATCATCGCCCCGACGTGCCCGGGCAACCGGCGCAGCAACGGCGCCACGTGCGCCCGCCACGCCGCCCCGATCACCGTGGGATCCGAGGTCGGGTCGGGCAGGTCATAGAAGCTCAGCGGCCCGGGAAGCTGCGCGGACACCGGCACGGTCCCCTCAGCGGTGACCGCACCACCGGCGTGGATGAACCCGCCCTGCCCGCCGGGCAGTTCCGCCCACCCGGTCTCGGTGAAGATCCGCTCGATCGGGATCGCCCCACGCTGCCCGACGGTGACCGCCTTGATCGCGTCGCACACCTCCGCGCGGCCGCTGGACCGGGAGTCGAACGTCAGCGGGATGGGGAACGCGGCCAGGAACCGGCCGCTGTCGAAGTCCTTCGCCTCTACCCGATGGGTCAGCTCCTCCCCGCTGACCGGGTCCCCGTAGCCCAGGACGTAGTGGGTGACGCTGCGGTCCGCGCCAGCAGCGGCCCGCCGGGCCGACTCGGACGCGCCCAGGGTCGACGGGCCGGCCGGGCGCTGGACGCAGACCACCGTCACCGGAGGGGACAGCACCAGGTGGGCCCGGTCGGCGCCGTTACTGGTCTCCCACCGCACGATCTGCCCGTCGAGCAGCTCGAACCGGCGCTGGGTGACCCGCACCGAGGGACCGGTCCCACCACCGGAGCCGCGGCCGTCGTCCCCACCCGGGAACTGGACGACCCGCCCAACCCCCCGCCCGCCACGCCCACCACCGGCAGCCCCAGCCGCCCCGTCCACGGGGGCCGGCTGAGCCGCGGCCCCTCCGGCCGCGGCGGCGGTCGCCGGTGCGGCGGTGGGCCGCTCCCCCAGCGCCCGGCGGGTCAGGTCCGCCGGCGGCTCCTGCCCAACCCGCCGGGACAGGTCGACCGCCGCCGCGGCCACCGTCTGCGCGGCCCGGTGCACCTCGGCGACCAGTTCGTCCAGCCCGGCCCGCTCCGGCAGGGTCACCGCCGCATCGACCGCGGCGGCCTGGTCGATGGCCTTCTGCGCGTCGCGGACCGCCTCGACCGCCCACCGCCGGGCCAGGCCCTCCCGCCGCTCCGCGTCCCGGCCCGCGTCCCGTTCCTGCGCGCGCTCGGCGACCTGCAGCTGCGCGCCCGCCTCGGCCTTGGCCACGGCGACCGAGCGGCGCAGCTCCTCGATCCCGGCCAGCGCCGCCCGCAGCGCCGCCTCGGCCGGGCCCAGCAGGACCAGTTCGTCCAGTCCCAGCCCGGCCTGCAGATGGTCGGTGAGGTCCGCGTGCTCGGCGAGGACCGCCGGCAGCCGGAACTGCACGGCCGCCGCGATGCCCTGGGTCAGCTGCGCGACGGTGGCCGCCCGCCGGTACCCGGCGCCGTCGCGGTCCAGCACGCACACCACCCGGGCCCCGCGCAGCTGCGCGGCGTAGGTCGCGGTGAACGACCCCGCACCGCCGGCGTTGGTGGTCGCGCACGCACCGGTCGCGGTGAGCGCGTCGGCGTCCTTCTCCCCCTCGCACAGCCACACGGTGCGGCCCTGCGCGATCGCCGCGGCGACCTCCGGGGCCCGGTAGAGCACCACGGTCTGGGGCTTCTCCCACGCCCAGCCCTGCCCGTCGGGCCGGCGCTGCCGGAACCGCTTCTCCCGGGCGTCCCCGCCGCCCCGTTCTTCCCGGACGACCTGGCCGACGAGCTCGCCCTCCACGGTGGCGTAGTCGTACGCAGCGACCTGCTCCCACGCCCCGGCCGCGGCCCGTGGCGCGGCCGGCGCGGCGATCCGCGCCGGCCGGGGTCCGAGCCGGTTCTTCTTCGCCCGCTCGGACCCGCCGGGAGCGCGCCCGGTCCCCCGGGCCTTGGGCTCCGCGTCGAACAGGTCGGTCATCTCCAGGCCGACCGCCGCCGCGAAGTCCTGCACGGTCATCGACGCGTCGCACGCGAAGCAGTGGATGACCGTCATCCCGTCGCGGTCCGGCCGCCAGTCCACCGACAGGCTCGCGGTCCGGTCCTAATGGCAGGGGCACCGCGCCTGGATGTGGGTCCCGCGGGTCAGCTTCGGCCGGTGCCCACTGCGCAGCAGCGCGTCATAGACCCGGTCCAGCGACGGGTACGCGGACCCGCCCGTGTGCGCCGCGGTCACCCGGAGCCTGCCCGCCCCGTCCGCAGATCCGGGAGGTACGCGAGATCGGTGAGGGTCGCGTCCGACCCACCGGCGCCGGGACGGCACACAGCGGGTCGTGTCGCGCTTGCGCGCGCGACGGGACGCGTAGCTACACTCACAGAGCTGCTCCACTCTCGGGACTGAGACGTGAGGCTGACTCCCCGGCTAGGGAGTTGGAGAACTGCCGATCGGTACGGCTGGTAACCGTTCCGAGCGACACACGCATGAGCAACGCCCTTCCGGCTGATACCGGGAGGGCGCTTTGCTGTCTACGCCACGAGGAACTCCTGCTGTCCGGGGTACCCAGCGCGCTGTCCAGGGGATTTCGATTCAGATTGAGCCAACGACGAAGAGGACGGGACGCTGTCAAAGTGCCTCGCGACGATCTCGTTGATGAGGTCCGTGAGCGTGATGCTCCGGGCGTCGGCCTCATCGTTGAGCTGCTCGCGCATCTTGCGCGGCAACCTGACCGTCGCGGTGACGCGGTCGCCCAGGTGTGGCCGGCCGCCGTTGTGGTGAGTGAGGCGCTTACGGGGGCTGTCCATGGGTTCCCTCCTGGTGCGGCCGTCACGGTGCAGGTGATCCGGACCATAACGATCTGGCATGTCTCGATCCCGTCAACACGCCGGACCGCCGATCCCCGACGGCAGCTCGACTGGGTAGAGGCACTGCTGTGCCGCCGCGCGGCGGCCCGGGAGATCCTCACGCCCACAGAACGGGTGCCTGCCCGCGCCATGTGTGACAGGTGCGGGAAACAACTTCGGAGATCATCGGAAGCGTTGGCCGCCGTGCCCGTGGCCCCGGGTCCCGCGCGAGGTCAGCTGACGGGCTCGGCGTATGCACCGAGGAGAGCGGGCGGAGTCCCGGCCGGGTGCCAGACGAGCCAGTGCCGCCGCCGAGTGGGAGTGAACCCGAGCGGGCCGTAGAACTGCGTGACCAGCCGAGAGTGGGCGGCCTTGAGGTGCAACGACGCCCCCTCCATGGCGGCGACCTTCTGCAGCCCACGGACCAGGTCCGCGCCGGCGCCGCTCCTGTAGGGCCAGGCCGCGACGTCAGTGACAACCCATCGCCGCCGGGTCCGCCAGGTTCCGACGTGCGCGACGGCCCGACCGTCGCCGGTCGCGTACACCCGGTGCCCGGGGGCCAGCCGGTACCCGACCAGCAGCAGCGGGTACGTGACCGCCCCGGCCAGCAGCATCAGCATGTCAGCGGCCCCGTGGACGGCGCGGACCGGCAGCGGCCGCCCGGAGAGGTGGCGGTGCCGGTGACCGAACGCCCGGGTCGCGACCCGAGATGCGCGCGGCAGCCCCGCCCAGCCCAGCGGTACCACTGCATCGGCCGGAGCAGGTTTAAAATCAAGACAGTCTACGAATTCGTGGCTCTCGGTGGGCTGGTTGGTGCACCTCAGCTGACCCATTTCGCGGAGCACGGTGGTGAACCTCACCCAGCAGCGCGACCTGCAGCGCGGTCACCAGCTCGATTCGCATGGCCTCACCGGGCGCAGTGCCCGAAGCGTCTAGCGTGCCGTGGACCGCACCGGCGTACAGGTGCAGGGTCGTGGGCACTCCGGCGCGCACCAGACGGGAGGCATAGACCACCGCCTCGTCCACGAGTAGGTCCAAGGCGCCAACGACCACCAGGGCTGGCGCCACCTTGGAAAGGTCGGCGGCGCGGGCCGGAGCGGCAAGCGGGCTCACGCCCGGTGTTCCGACAGATTCCCCGAGCAGAGCGCCCCACGCGGCTGCATTGGTGGGGTGGTCCCAGACGAACTCGCCGGCGAACGGCCGCTCCTGCGGTGCCTGGCTGGCCGTCCGATCGTCAAGCATGGGGTAGACCAACGCCTGCAGCGCCAGCACGGGGCCGCCGCGCTCTCGGGCCTCGAGCGCCACAGCCGCCGCCAAGCCGCCGCCGGCGCTATGACCCCCGACTGCAAGCCGCGTGGGGTCCACGCCGAGACGATCGGGCTGCTCATGTAACCAGCGCAGAACAGCGGAGCAGTCCCGCAGGGCGCCGGGATAGGGCGTTTCCGGCGCGAGCCGGTGGTCGGGGGCAGCCACGACGCAGCCCACATCGCCGGCGATCCGCTCGAGCAGGCGCTGGTCCTGCTCCGGGCTGCCGATGACGAACCCGCCGCCGTGCAGCCACACGATTGCCGGGAGCGGCGGTCCGGGGAGCTTGACTGGACGGCTCACCAGGACGCGCACCGGCCCCTCGTCACCGGCACGGGGCACGAGAACCTCGCTGGTGTCGACGTCCGGCCGTGACGGAGACGACGCCGCCGGCCGGCTCGCCGCCCGCCAAGCGGTGCGACCCGACGGCGAAAGGTCAAGCCGGGGAAATGCGTCGACGAACTGGACAAGACCCGGGTCCAACAGTGCCCGAGTCGTCACGCCTAGGAGTCTACGAAGGTGGCGAGCACCTCGCCCGTGGTGCCAAACCGACCGATACCGGACATGATCCCGCGGGCGGCGGTCGGGCCGTCCGACCCGACACGGGACGACGAGCCGAGGATCAGCCGGCGCAGCGACGGCGTCGGACGGCCAGAGCGCCGTCACCGGCACCCACCGAGCAGCTCTGCAGCGCCACCGCCGAACAGGACGGGGTCGGACCGGTTGTCCGACCCAGTGGCGACCCCACCGGTCGGTGACACGACCGTGCTGGACAACGAGGACGCCATCGCGTCGACGAGGACCCCGGAGGTGGGCTCGGGGGTGGGCCGAGGCTGCCTCCAGAGCTGTCATCGCGGCCGCGCCGGTCGCCCTGTGTACCTTCCGAAGATCAGCCCACCGCGGCGTGCCGTCAGCTGACGAGGAGGTATTGGCGGACGGCGGTGCGGATGACTTCGGAGACGCTGGTGTGCTCGGCGGCAGCCCGGAGCAGCAGGTCCCGCTTGAGGTCCGGGTCGAGGCGGACGGACTCCACTGATGACGCACCACTACCGATTGCCGGACGTCCGGGGCGGCGGCGGCGGAGGATGTCCTCGACGGCATAGCCGCCTTCGGCTTCCGCGGCGAGCTCCTCGATCGTGGCGTCGGTGACCGCTGTGCCGTCGGCGGTGTGGCCGTGAACGGCGGCTGTCATCTGCTTCCCCCTCCGGGTAGTAGGCGCCGGTACCTGGCGCGCATGACCATGGCGTGCATCACGGCCGGTCCCTGTGGTCGGTCCAGGACGACCACCTCGAGGAGGTTCCCGGTCCGGTCCGGCCCTAGGACGAGGTACCGCGTCGGGTCCTCCCCGACCTCCTCGACCACCAGAGCGTGAGTTACAGCGTGGTCGATGTCCCCCGGGTCGATGGCGTGACGGAGAGCCGACCGAAGGACCTCCACACGTGATGACCGTACTACGAAAACCCGATGCAGCGGAACCGGGTGCATCGCGACCTAACCTGGCCGAAGCTCACCGCCTGATGGGCAGGGGCACGCCCGGCCGCGGTGACCTGGTACGAACCCCCCTGCAGCGCGTACCTGTCCGCCCGGCCGGGACCCTGGCCGGGCTGGACCCCCGGGAGCGGCTGCGGGTGGCCGGCACGGTCGGGCGGGAGGCCGCCGGGCGGGTCGCGGCGATGAAGCACGCCGCCCAACAGCTCGCCGAGACCGAACTGGCCGTGCATAGGAATCCCGGGTCGATGGACGTCCTCGGCCCTGCCGCCACGGTCGGGCTGTGGTAGCACCACCCGACGGCCGGGCCCGCTCACCGCGGTCACCGAGGCCGCGGACGCCGCGGAGCGAGCCGTCCGCACCCCGGCACCCGGCGCCCCCGACTACACCCGGCCCCGTTGGTGCAGGTGGCGGGTGGAGCGGACTGCGATCCTGACAACGACACTCGCCGGGCCGGTCGGCGCAGAGTCCGACACCGCCGCCGCCGCACGGACCGCTGCCGACGTCTTCCGCGCGCACGCCGTTCTCGCCCGCACTGACCGCCCTGAAGAGCGGCACCTCCGCACTGGGCAGTTCACCTCCCGGCCACCGCGGCTCGCGGTGGCCCACGACACGGCCATCACCGAGTCCTTGCCCGGGCAACCAGCTGGTACCGCGGGGCCCCGCCCACTCCCCTGACGCCGGGCCGTCCCGCTGACCAGCAGCCCTCCGGGGCTCCGGGACCCCTCGCCGAACATCGCGCTGGATCGCCAGTCGGCGAAGGACGGCGGGCGACAGCTGACTCGCGGAGTAGACGTCCCGTAGCCGGCGCTATCGCTGTGATCAGGCTTGGCGGGTGACCGCCTCTGGTCGATGTCCCTCCCGCGCGGCGGCGGCGAGCACCGAGGCGAGCAGCCCCGGCAGTCGCTGCTCGAGCTCGGGTCGCAGTGTCACGAAGCAGCGGGTGCCCTCCGGGCGGCTCCACGCGACCCCGGCCTGGCGCAGCCGCTTCATGTGATGGCTGAGCGTCGACTGCGCGACGTCGGCGGGGAAATCGGCCTGGACGTGTTCTTGGCCGTCGCTGAGCACACGGACGATGCGCAGCCGGATCGGGTCGGCGAGGGCGTACAGGACGCCGGAGAGCTCGATCTCCTCGGGGAGGCAGTGGTCGAGTGAGCGCACGACCGGACAGTACCCAGGCATCGATGATCGATCATCATCGGTGATGGCCTACCGTCCGGGAATGGCTCTCACCTCCGCCTCACCTGATCTGACCGGCCGACGCGCGCTGGTCACCGGCGGGACCCGCGGTATCGGGGCCGCCACGGCCCGGCGGCTGGCCGACGCCGGCGCCGAGGTCGTCGTCGCCGCGCGCACCGTCGCGGCCGGCGGTGGTCCCCGCGGCATCGCCGCCGATCTGTCGACCGCCGAGGGCGTGGCCACCGTGTCCCGGCGAACTCTGGAGCTGCTCGGGGGCCTGGACATCCTGGTCTCCAACGCCGGCGGTCAGACCCACCGCCCGGAGGGAGCGCTGGGATTCTCCGACGAGGACTGGCAGCGCGACCTCGACCTCAACCTCATGGCCGCGGTACGCCTCGACCGGGCCCTCCTGCCGGCCCTCGCTGAGACCGGGCAGGGAGCGATCGTCCACGTTGGGTCCGGTGCGTCCCGCGTCGCCCGTCCGGCGTCGCTGCCCTACTCGGCGGCCAAGGCAGCGCTCGTCGCCTACAGCAACGGTCTGGCTCGCGAGGCCGGGCCCCGGGGAGTGCGGGTCAACCTCGTGTCGCCGGGCGTAATCCGCACTGAGGCCGTGGAGCACTTCGCCGTGGCAGCTGGCCGAGACGTCGACGAGCTCGTCGGGGACATCGTCAACGCGATGGACATCCCCCTCGGCCGAGCCGGGACGGCCGACGAGGCCGCCCAGCTGATCGTGTTCCTCGTCTCTCCTGCTGCCGCCTACATCTCCGGCACGCAAGTCACGATCGACGGTGGCGCCATGCCCACCGTGTAAGCACATCCCGCGTTCGCCGGAACCAGCCCGCAACCCCCACTTTCGTCAACCCCGCGGGCCCGTTGATCGCAGCTCCGGTCCCCGCAAAGCGGCCCTTACCCGCTACGGCGTGCGCACCGGCCACCCGGGCTGATCTGCCCCGCGTTTATCGGACACGGTCGTTTGCGCTCTTATGCCGCTGCTCGGTAGCCGGCATGGGTTTCGCTGGGGGTCTCGTAGCCCAGGCCGGAGTGCAACCTCGTCGTGTTGTACCAGCT
>JAABUS010006768.1_pt1 | contig 13641 bp, 11 predicted proteins | sample 5560161 | NCBI WGS metagenome assembly JAABUS01 (sample SAMN10711885, study PRJNA513376) | rock metagenome | isolation source: Antarctica rocks | place: Antarctica: Victoria Land, Trio Nunatak nord | collected 2016-01-04 | reverse complement strand
ATCAGGCCCACGAGCAGGCCGAAGACGGCCGTCTTCAGCGTGGCCGGCCCGACGTCGGAGATCCGCAGGAAGACCAGCGACCGCTCCCAGAAGAGCGGGGCCGAGAGGCTCCCGGCAGTCAGCTCGGCCGCGAGGCCGCCGACCATCGCCGAGGCGTCGAGGACCACCGTCAGGAATGGGACGGCCAGCGCGCAGGCGATCGCCCGGGGCGCGACGAGTGTCGGCAGAGGGTGTGCCCCGAGCACCTCGCGGGCGTCGATCTCCTCGGTCAAGGTCATCGAGCCCAGCTCGGCGGCCAGGCCCGCCCCCATCCGCCCGGCCACGAGCAGCGACGCGAGCATCGGCCCGGTCTCGACCATCACCGCCACCGCCAGGATGCTCGGCAGGGTCGCCTCGACCCCGTAGGTGACCAGCAGCCGGCGGGTCTGGAGCCACGTCACCAGCCCCACGCTGAGCCCCGCCACCACGACGATCGGTAGGCTCCCCAGCGCCACCCGCTCGAACTGCCGGACGACCTCCCCCCCGCGCCCGAGGAGCGCCCCGGGCATGGCGGCGATCGTCCGAAAGGCGAAATGGAGGAACCGCCCGAGCCCTTCCAAGGTTTCGATCACCGCCCCCCTTCCGAGTCGTCGCCTTTGAAAATCCCCGCGAGATTGTTCGTTCCAGGCGTTGAAACATTGGTCGACGACGATGCCGAGGCCATCGACGGCTGCCGAGTTGACAGGGCGCCGGGACGTGGAGGAGAGAGATCAAGGCAACGACCGCGGCGAAGTCGCGCCTTTCGGCACGGCTCAGAAGGATAGAGTGAACTCATCCTGGGGCCCGTTGTAGACGAGCTGGCAGCCGGCGAGGAGGTCGCGACCGATCAGGGCGCGGATACCGAGGGAACCGAGGTCCGACGCGATGACCTGATGGTACCCTGAGACGAAAGTGACTTGGGGAGCGCCCCAGCCGAATCCGACGTCGAAGGTCTGCCGTACTTCGTACCCATCGCCTGTCGTGGGAGTCCTCAATCGTGTCGATCCCGACGGCTCGATCCCGAGCTGTTCCGCAATCGCCGTATCGATCAAGGTGCGTGCGGAGCCCGTGTCGAGCAGGGCCGGCACGACGACCGGGAGGGGAACGGGCCGGCCGGCTCCGCGTAAGACGTCAGCCAGCGCATCGGGTGGGGAGAAGAACACGTCGATCAGGGGCCCGCACCCCGATATGTTCTTCAGAGTGATGATGGGCATCAGAAGGCATAGGGCGGCAGAGAGAAGGTGGGTTCGACGGAGAGAATCTCATGGACGAGGAAGGGGACAATTCCCAACGTCTTGTAAGCCGCCTTCAACGCGTCTTCGCGTGTCGGAAAGAATCCCAGGATTTGTTCGCCGTGGATCAGGATGTGCTCCCCAGCATGTTGCTCGAGAAGCTCAGACCTCCGGCTCTGGTACGTCGCCCATTCTCGCTGCAAGCTGGAGACGTTAGGCAGAGTGGAGGGTCTCTCGCGGGCATCCGTGCCCATGGTTCCTCCCTGGGTTTTCTTCCATTCGTGGTAGGCCAAGATCGCCGCCTGAACGCCTGGATGAGGCTCCCGGTCGGGATCGTGACTCGGATACAGTTCGGCCGCCTCACAACCGATCTCGATCAGTTCGTGAAGCCGACCGCGCTTGATCGTATCATGGACTCCAACTTCGGGATCGAACTTGTCAAGGCGCTCCAATTTCTCGCGGCCGCCCGTCTCGACCGAAGGCCTCTTTCCATCGATGTCCGACATGCCTGAGTCCTTCTTGGTTGCGGCAACATACCGTCAAATGACGGAGTCGGGAAGACGAATCTCGTCGCTTCGGCTTCGCCGCGAGAGTGGCCAACTTTCCCTGTTACCGATTGTAACAAAACTGATTCCTTCCCATGAATGGGACGTGACCCACTCCTCATCCAGCGAACGAGAGGCGGATCGGGACACTCGTGGAACAGGGCCCGCCGCACCTGGGTCAATAGCCGACCGATTTGTCCACGATGTTGAGCAGCATCTCCCCATGCGCGAACCGGCGCAGGTTCTCGCGGAAGAGGTCGAACGCCCTCCGGGTGCCGGCCGGCGACTGGCCCGCCGTGTGGGGCGTGATGATCACGTTCTGTTCCCAGAGCGGGTGCCCCGGGGGCAAGGGCTCGGGGTCGGTCACGTCGAGCCCGGCGGCGGCGACCTGCCCGCTCTTGAGGGCCTGGATCAGGGCGTCGGTGTCGACCACCCCGCCGCGCGAGACGTTGAGGAAGAGGACGCCCCGCTTCATCTTCGCGAACGCGTCGGCGCCGAACATCTTCCGCGACGCCGGCGTCAGCGGCACGGCGCTCGCCACGACGTCGGCGCGGGGCAGCAGCGCGCCGAAGGCCTCGGGCTTGTGCAGCTCGTCCACGAAGCCGGGCTTCTCGATCACCTTGGGATCGGTCGCCAGGATGTGCATCCCGAACCCGCACGCGCGGCGGGCGATGTGGCTGCCGATCCCGCCTAGGCCGACGATCAGCATCGTCTTGCCCTCCAGCTCCTCGAAGACCATCTCGGGCCTCCGAGTCCGCCAGCGCTCGTCACCACGGGTCCGGATGTCGTGATCCAGGTGGCGGGTGAACGCGAGCAGATAGCCCATCGCCTGGTCGGCGATCTCGGGCGCATAGGTACGCTGCATGTTGGTGAGGACCAGGCCCGCTCGGGCCATCTCGGGCAGGCCCACCACATTCTCGACCCCCGCGCTCCCCTGCTGGACCCACCTGAGCTTCTTCCCCGCGCGGAGGAGCTCCGCGGAGATGAAGCCGTAGGACGCATCGGCGTCGGCCGCCCTCTCGAGCGCCTCGCGGCCGTCGCCGCAGACGACCAGCTCGACCTCGGGTGCGCCGGCACGCAGGGCGCCGAGCTGCTCCGGGGTCATCTTCGGGATCAAGACCCTCAGGCGTCCCGAATCCGCTGCCTGGACATTCCCCGAGGCCGACAGGACGGCCACGGCGCCGGTGTTGGTCAGAAACGTGCGACGATTCATGATCGGTTCGCCCCGAACGAGTTCTCTGAGCGTCAGGCCCGTTATCGGCGATCTTACCGCCACCTCGTCTCGGCGTCACGGGTGAGGTGGCCGGCGTCGGACTCGCGTCGGCCGGCTCCCCGGTCGGGACGGCTCCCCACGGGCCGAGGGGGTGCGACCTCGCGACGGGCAAAAAATCATGCCGAAGTCAAGAGGGTCCTTGCTTGGAGACGTGTTCCCTATCATGATGGGTATCCGTGCATGGTTGACGTCCCGCATTCGAGTCGTTGTCGGGAGCTCGACGCCTACCCGCTCCCTTTCCAGGCCTCTGGCGATCGACGTCGGATTTGCCTTGGTGAATTCTATCCATGAGAGAAAGTCAATCACCTATGCGTCGTGATGACGCATGGTCGTCGCGAGCCGCGTGCCTCGAAGCAGGATCCGGGCTCAATCGGGGGGAACTGGCCGAGGGCCCTGTCGTCGGAACCACTCGAAGAAACGAGGTTCGCGGATCTCTCCTGCAAATGGTGCATAATTGCAGTGAGTGGGGAATCGGCGAGGTGATTGCACAACATCACGCTACCAGACGCGAATTTTAGGGTTAAGTAGGATATTCTCTCGCACCGAGCTCGTGATTTCGGCGAAAATACCCGGTAACGTCGAGGGGTTGGTCGCTTCGACGAAACGGATCGACATCAGTGAGACGACTCCTGGGACGATGTGTACGCGCAGTGACTCAGGTCGAGACGATTCGGGGATGAGAACGGATCAGGGTTTCTCTCCCAAGCGAGCCGGCGTCATCCGCCGACTAAAGCCGCCATAAACCCAACCTCGTCACGAGATTACGCATGAAACGATCAAAGACTGCACTCGAGGGAGGGCGTCCGCGCCGTCCCAGACGCCAGCGGACGATCGGCCTCGAATCGCTGGAACGTCGCGAGTTGCTCGCCACGTTGGACGTCACATTCGGATCCGGCGGCAGGACCTTGGCGTCGATCACCACGCCGGGCGCCACCAACGCGACTTACGGGGCGGTCACGGCCCAGCCCGATGGCAAGTACATCGTCGTCGGCACCGCGACGAATGTCGCCGGCAACAGGGACTTCGCGATCGCCCGCCTCAACGCGGACGGCTCCACCGACTCGACGTTCAACCGCGGCGCGGGGGCGAAGCTCGTCGGCTTCGATCTCGGAGGCGGCGCCAGCGGCGCGAATGACGACATCGCCACCGGGGTCGCCGTCCAGCCCGACGGCAAGATCGTCGTCGCGGGCGTGGCCGGCGGCAGCTTTATCTCCTTGACCCGCCTCCTGCCCAATGGCGACTTCGACCTGACGTTCGAAGACGACGGCAAGGTGAACACCAACAGGATCGCCACCTCCCTCCCGGATCGAGCCGTGTTGAATACGGTGAGCGTGGCGATCCAGAACGTCGCTCCCTACGCGGGCAATATCGTCGTGGCCGCGGGTAACTTCGTCCTGCAATTTTCCGGCTTGAACGGGACTCAGCTCAGCAGCGCCAATTCCAACCTGAATCCCGACTACTTCTCGCTGTCCCGGATCACTTTCACGGGCAATACGTTCGATCCCGGGACCCCCTTCGGTCCCGGTCTCGCCTCCGATACGTTCATCAACGACATGGTGATCGATCCCCTCAGCGGGAAGATCGTTGTCGTCGGGGCGGGGGTCATCGACCCCGCGCCGGGTGATACGTTCCTGCCCCCCGGGATGGGATTCACCGGGATGGGGATCGCTCGGCTCAACCCGGATGGTTCCAATGACTTCACGTTCGGCGATGAAGTCAATTACCAGCCATACATCCCGGACCCGACCCTTCCCGACGCGACGACGGGCATTGACTCCAACCGCACCGACGACAACACGTTTATCCCCAGGTATAGCTTCTCCCTGATCAACACGAGCAACGTGAGCACCTCCGTGGCCAACGGCGTGGCGCTGGGGCCCAATGGCACGATCTTCGTAGTCGGGACGGAGAGCCAGGGGAACCGGACGGCCGGGACAGAGGGCCGGATGTTGCTGGTCAAGCTGACGAGTGGCCGTACGTTCCGGGGAGACAATCGTTACGGCTTTCATCCCTTCAGTGGGACTCGCGAAGGTTTCATCAACGTAGATGGCGTCCTGGATACCTCCTTCACGGCCAACGGCGTCTTCCCGATCGAGGGAATCGCCAAGGGGCTGGACGTCGCCTACGACGCCGTGGACGACAAAGTCGTGGCCATCGGCTATGTCAACCTGGCCGCCCCCACCCGGCAGGAATTCGCCATCATCCGGACCGACAGGAACGGCATCATCGACACGGATTTCGCCAGTTCGTTCGGGACCACGCAAGACAGTCGGTTCCAGACGGTCGGCGTCAGCCAGGTCCCCGGCGCCGACCTGGCGCAGGACGTGGTCCTCCTGCCCGACGGCAGGATCGTCGTCGCCGGCACCTCCTCGAATGGAACCACCTCCGCGATCGGCCTGCTCCGCCTCCTGACGGACGAGCCCCCGACGTTCTCCATCGGCGACATGACCGTGACGGAGGGGGACTCCGGGACAGTCAACGCCGTCTTCACGGTCACCCTGTCGGCTGCGTACCGGGTGCCGATCTCGGTCAACGTCTCGACGGCCGGCGGCTCGGCCGGCGCCGGGACGGACTTCGGCTCGCCCACCCCGACGACGCTGACCTTCGCCCCCGGCCAGACCAGCCTCACGGTCAGCGTCCCGGTGATCTCGGATTTCCTGGATGAGCCCGACGAGACGTTCACCGTCAGCCTGTCCAATCCCATCCTCGGCACGATCCTGGACGGCCTGGCCGTGGGCACGATCGTCGACAACGATCCCCCGCACCCGACGATCACGATCGGCGACACGACCGTGACGGAGGGGCATTCCGGGACGGTCGACGCCGTCTTCACGGTCACCTTGTCGAGGCCATTCCAGCTGCCAATCTCCGTCGACGTCTCCACGGCAAATGGCACGGGCATCGCCGGGACGGACTTCGTCGGCCTGACCAACCAGAGGGTGACCTTCGCCCCGGGCGAGACCAGCCGCACGGTGACCGTCTCGGTGATCTCGAATATGCGGGACGAGCCCGACAGGACGTTCTTCGTCAACCTCTCCAACACCGACCTCGGCGTGCTCGGCGCCGACACACAGGGTGTGGGCACGATCCTCGACGACGAAGGGCCCCCCCCGACGATCTCCATCAGCGACGCCACCGTGACGGAGGGGAGCTCCGGGCCGGTCACCGCCGAATTCACGGTCTCGCTGTCGTATGCGTACCTCCATCCGATCTCGGTGAACCTCTCCACGGCCAACGGCACGGCCCTCTTCGGGGCGGACTTCGGCTTGCTCACCCCGACGACGGTGACCTTCGCCCCCGGCCAGACCAGCCTCACGGTCAGCGTCCCGATCGTCTCGGATCTGGTGGACGAGGACAACGAGACGTTCACCGTCAACCTCTCCAACCCCTTCCTCGGCACGATCCTCGACGGCCAGGGTGTGGGTACGATCAGCAATGACGACCCGCGCCCCCCGACGATCTCCATCAGCGACGCGACCGTGACGGAGGCGCGTGACGGGTCGATCAACGCCGCCTTCACCGTGTCCCTCTCGGCTGCGTACATCAACCCGATCACGGTGGCCCTCTCCACGGCCAACGGCACGGCCCTCTTCGGGGCGGACTTCGCCCTGCTCAGCGCGACGTCGCTGACCTTCGCCCCCGGCGACACCATCCTCACGGTCAGCGTCCCGGTGTTCCCGGATGGGCTGGCCGAGGGCGCCGAGACGTTCTTCGTCAACCTCTCGAACCCCTCCCTCGGCACGATCCTCGACGGTCAGGGTGTGGGCACCATCGTCGACTTGCCGCCCGACGTCACCCCCCCGGTCGTCCTGAGTGTCACGCCCCTGCGAACCGGAGGCGGGGGACGGCGGGGTCGACGGCCGCGGATTGCCGGCTTCGAGGTGCAGTTCAACGAGGCGCTCGACCCGTCCAGCGCCCAGAATTTCGACAACTACATCCTCAACGAGCTGCGACGTGGCCCGGGCCGCCTGGGTCGGCCGCGTCGCCTGGGCCTCAGGGAGGCGCGATACGACCCGATCAGGAACGTCGTGACGCTGGTCGCCGCGGGGCAACCGCGGTTCCAGCGCGGGGCGCTCCTCAGCGTCAGCACGGGGGTCACCGACAGGGCGGGCAACGGGCTCGATGGCAATAGCGACGGCACCCCCGGTCCCGCCGGCTTGTTCTTCGTCTGAGCCGGACCCCGTCGACCGACAATCGGGGCATCGCGGGCAGGCCTCGGGCCACCCGCGATGCCCCCTCCCATTGACGGAAAGGCCGCAATTCAGGGCCATTTCCACTTCCCGATCAAGCCTCTCCCCCCGGGAGAAGACGCCCGAAGGGCGGGTGAGGGCTCTCGCCTTCGTCCGCGAAGAGGCCAGGCCGATCATAACGCGGGTGGGGTTCGGTCGAGTTCCGTGCGATCCTCACCCGTCTGTCGGACGTCCTGTCCGCCGTCGACTCGTGTTCGGGTCGTGTCCTTTGCGGGCCGGAGATCGGGCGGGGCCGGCGTGAAGGGTCCCTGTCCATGATCCGACCGATCGTCCAGCGGGGAGCTCCGGTGCTCAAGGCCCTTGCCCGGCCACTGGACCGTCTCGAACTGGCCGAAGAATGGGCCCTGACACTGGTGCGCGACATGTTCGCGACCCTGGAGCATGCCGGCGGGGTCGGGCTGGCGGCGCCCCAGGTCGGGGTCTCGGTCCGCGTGATCCTCGCCGGGTCGTTCCCGACCCCCCTCGCCCCGGACCGCCCGCTCGTGCCGACCTCGGCGCTCATCAACCCGCGGGTCGTCTGGGCCTCGGCCGAGACCGAGCCGGCGTGGGAAGGATGCCTCAGCTTCCTCGATTACCGCGTCCGGGTGGTCCGCCCCCGATCGGTCCGGGTCGATTACCTGACGCCCGAGGGGACGGAGACGCGCATCGAGGCGTCCGGTTTCTATGCCCGCGTCCTTCAGCACGAGATCGACCACCTCGACGGCATCCTCACCCTCGACCGCGCGGCCTCTCCCGAAGACATCGAGTCGGCACCCACCCCGACATCGGAGTCGTGAGCAGGTCTCGCGACGGGACCGGACCGTCCGGATTCGGGTCCTGGCTCAGCCCATCTCGGCCGCCAGTGCTCGATGGCCACGGACGGCGTACGCCTGCAGGCGAGGGACGACGGCCAGGTTCTCCGTCTCGCCCAGCAACTGCTGGCAGACGTCGATCACACGCCCGGCCTCACCCGTCCGGAGGGACGACTCGACGCCATCGGCGAAATCCGCACCCGCCGTCTCGTCCCCTTGCGCGACCCAGGCCCGACCTATCAAGAGAAGCGGATCCTCTTCCGGCTCGGGGAGCGGCTCGAAGTCCGGCGTCGCTCGCCGGACCGAGACGCCCAGCTTCTTCATGAAGCCCTCGGTGTAGCGCAGATAACCCTGCGAATGCAGGCTCTGGGAACGCCAGATCCCGATCGAATTGAGGATCGTGCGCAGGAGCCCGATGAGGTCGTCCCTGCGGGGCAATGCACCCTCCTCCTCCAGGGCGCGCCAGTTCCGGCGTATGTTCGCGATGATCAAGTCTTCCTCGCCCCCTTCGTTCAGCGTCAGCGCTCCGTCCTCGGGAGCGGGCGGGAGCGGCCCTTGACGCATCCGGATCACCAGGCGCTCGATCGCGCTCTCGACCTCGTCGTCGGTCAGCTCTCGGTCGCACATGACGTACGATTCGTAGATGCCGACTTCTGTCCGATAGAAGAGCGGGGCGTACTCGTCGGTCTTGTACTTCCCGCCCGCGTAGGCGAGCGACTCGTGATTGCGAGAGCGCTCCGCGCGCTTCTTGAGCTTGGCCTTGCGCCTCTGGTCGCGGCTCTGATTGTCGCGCTTTCCCATGAACCACCTCCCTTCCCCGAACCGGCCGCGCGTCGCGTGCCCCGGGCCATCGTACCAACCTTCCGGGCTCGTTCACCACCGTCCTCGCCGCGCCTGAACCCCGGAAAGTCGCGAGGAACGGACCCGCTCCTGCATGGGGAAAGGAGGAAGCTCCTGCGATCTGCCGCGCCCGGGAAACCGTGTCCGGAGCGACGGGCGGCACGCTGGTTGCTATGTCTCCTGAGGTATGGCACAACAATCCATTCACCCGGTGGCCGACGGCAGAACGTCGCCGCCCGTGGGCTGGCTCATGAAACATATCTGGATTGCACACACTTGCGGGCTCGTTTTCACCCTGGCCGGGTGCGGCCCGGCGACGATGGAGCCTCCGCCTCGGGCGCTGCCGTCGCCCACGACACAGTCGCCGCCCCCCCGCGTGGCGCTGCCGCCGGCCTCGGGCGGATCGGACGTCCGCGGCGCCGCAAGCGTCCAGGTCTCCGGCGAGACGGAGCGCGACCTCCGGTTCGGAGAGTTCGTGAAGAAGACCGCCGGCGGCATGCTCAAGGCGGTCGCCGTGGGGCTCGAGCGCAAGAACGTGCTCCAGGTCGAGCTGAGCGAGGCGACCGCCCCGGAGGACACGCTCCCGCTGACCAAAGGCCTCCTGAGCGGGGCGCGCAAGGATTTCCCCGGCCAGCCGATCACGGTCTCGGTCTACGACCCCTCGGGTGAGCCCATCCTGAAGGCTTTGTACGAGCCCGAGGAGGGGGTCCGCTACGAGGTGGCCCAGTCGAAGGACAGCCCCAGGCGCACCGCCTCGACGGCCCGGGCCTCCGGAGACGCGAGCAAGGCGACCCGGTCGGCTCCCCGGGGTGGCCTGTCGGACAAGGACCGCCAGTTCGCCGACTGGGCGATGAACAAGGGGGGCGACTACCTCCGCTACGTCGAGGCCGATCTCGAGCGCAAGGGGCGTCTCTGGTTCGGCATCACCCGAGCGGTCAAGCCCGACGACGTCCCCGCCCTGACCAAATCGCTGCTCGAAGGGGCCCGTACCGAATTCCCGAGCCGCCAGCTGACCGCAACCGTCTTCGACCCCGAGGGGGAACGGATCGGCAATGCGACCCTCAGTCGCGACGGCGACATCAAGTGGGCCCGATGACGAACGACCACGTTTCGCGGCGCCGACGGCCGATTCCCACCTTTCCTAAGAGGAGACGATCATGCCGAAATGGGGCTCTCAGGATTACAAGAGCGCCGTCTTCGAGCAACTGAGCCAGGGCAGCGGCAACGACGACAAGAAGGACGAGCAAGACCATTTCCAGCACTTCGAGAATTTCTCCTCCGGAGCCCCGAGGCGCGACGTCGAGGCCGGGGTTAATGAGGCCTTCCACCCCGAGCGGTTGACGTCGGATGAGCTCCAGCCGCAGTTGCTCAACGCCGCCCAGAAGATGCAGCCGAACGAGCGCTCCGAAATCTCGCAAGACCTGATGGACGAGCTGAAGCAACGCGGGCTCGCCCCCTCGTGGCTCCAGAAGATGCTCGGGCTCGGCTCGGACGACCCGAGGCAGACCAGCCCGGAAGACCTGGCCAAGCTGTCCGAGTACTCGAGGCAGAACCACCCCGAGGTCTTTCAACGCGTGATGGCCGACAAGCCTTTCCTCGTCCGCTGGCTGAGCAAGCCGCTGGTGGCCGCCCTGGTCGGCGTGATCGCGGGCAAGCTCTTGAACCGCCAGTATGACAAATAGTTTCCCGTCACACCGTCGGCAGAGAAAGGTCTTCCATGGATATCAGTCGAATGATCGGATGGGCCGTCTTCGGCCTCGTGGCCGGTGCGCTGGCCCGGCTCCTGCACCCCGGCCGCGACCCGATGAACTGGGTCTGGACGATGGTCCTCGGCATCCTCGGGGCCGTCGTCGGCGGCTGGCTCGGCACGCAGATTTTCGGCGTGAATGCCAACAACGGCCTGATGAGCTGGGTCGTCGCCATCGTCGGCGCGATCCTGCTGCTCGTCGGCTACAACATGATGACCGGTCGCCGCGCCGTGGCCAGTAACTCCTCGACCACGACGACGGCCACCGGTGACGATTACAAGAAAGCCGTCTTCGACGACCTGTCGCGCGGCCCCAACGGCTGATCCGGAATTTCGGATCGACTCCCGCCCGCCCAATTCCCGCCATCCCGGGCGACGGCCTGCTTTCACGGGCCGTCGTGTCCGGGTCGATTCCCGGAGACATCATCAGCCTTCAATGGAATGCAGTGCCGACCCACCCTACACTTGGGATGTCCACTGCATTCGCCTGAAGTCTTACGATTCTTCAAGTTCGTTCTCGCCGCCGCCGACCTTCCATGATTGCTCCCGTGTCCGTCGCGAGTCGCGGCGGGGCCCGTCGCAGCAGTCCAGGAAGGACCGGCCTCTCCCATGAACCGCAAGCCCGATGTCCGCTTGACAGGGGTCACGCCCGTGGATGAGTCGACGCGCGTGCCCATCTCGCCCGACGCCTGGATGCGTCGACTCGCGGCCGACTTGGAGCGGGTCGCCGTGCGCGACCGGTGGGGCCGGGCCTTCATGGCGGTGGGATGGGTCCACCTGGCCACGTTCCTCGCCTGCCAGGCCCTCTATTCGTACGGCGCCGCCCACGACATCTATTACCTGAGCCTCTGGGCGCTCGAGCTGGCCGTCAACCTCTGGGTCTTCAGGCGCCTGGCGGGGCGAGGGTGGTGCCGCGTGACCCCCCTGGCCTCGATCCTGTCCAGGGTCTGGGCCACGTTCCTGATCCTGTCATTCAACGTCGCCACGCTCAACACCCTCACCGGCTGGCAGCTCGATTGGTTCAAGCCAGTCTGGGCGGTGTTGAGCACCTTCGGCTTCGCGACGACGGCCTACCTGACGAGCCTCTGGTTCTTCGTCCCCGCCGTCCAGATGTATTTCACCGGGCTGCTGATGGTCCGGTTCCCGGGCCTGAGCTACGCCATCTACGGCTTCTCGTGGTGGGCCGCGTTCCAGGGGATCGGCTGGACCCTGGAGCGTCGCCGGTCTCGGCCGGCTCTCGTCCCCGCCGAAGCGACGCGGCCCGTCCACGAGTCGGCGATCGCCTGACGACGCGCGAGGATCAGCCCGCCAGCGCCGGGGAGACCCGAGTCCCCTCGGCCGCGTCGGCGTCCCTGCCCCCGACCAGGCCGGGAGGGGACCAGGTCGGCAGGTCGCAGAGTCCCCCGCCGCAATAGATGTGGTGCCAGAGCTGCGTCGAGATCACGCACGTCAGGCCCATGTCGAGCCCGAGCTGCCGCGCCGTGATCCGGGGGAAACTCGCCCGAGACTTCCGGGCGGCGGCGATCATGCCGGGATCGAAGAAGCCGGTGGCTCGGAGCGACTCGGGGCTGAGGAGCTGGTCGACCCAAGCCGGCCGCCCCGTCCGCAGGAAGGTCCCCGACATGCTCGCCCGGAACATCGTCTTGGGACGGTTGGCGATCCTCGGCGGCAAGGTCCGCGCCGCCACCTGGCGGAGGAGCCACTTGTCGGTCATCCCCTTCAGCTTGTATTCCGGCGCGATGCCCGCGCAGAAGTCCACCACCTCTTCATCGAGGAACGGGTAGCGAGTCTCGACCGACGAGTTCATCGCGACGCGGTCCCCCTTGCCGAGCAGCAGGAGCCCGGCCAGCATCACCTTGTAGCCGACATACAGCGACTGGTTCAGCGGGTCCCAGCGCGTGATCCGGTCGTTGGTGATGTCGAGGTCGCCGTAGGCCGAGTGGTCCCCCAGCCGGTCCCACATCGAGTCGGCGAAGAGCAGGGATCGCGACTGGCCGAGCAGGTCGTAAAGCTCCTGTTGCGCCATCCGGAGCCCGGCGATCGGCGTCCGCGACGGCCACCGTCCCGGGGCCCCCCCGATCGAGCGTAAGATCATCCTGCGGAGCATCATCGGGAACTTTGGGCCGAACCGAGAGACGAAGGCGTTGCGGATCTTCTGCCCCTTGAACCAGGCATAACCGGCCAGCGCCTCGTCGGCCCCCTCCCCCGTCAGCGCCACCTTATATCCCTGGTTGTGGACCTCCCCCGCCAGCCGGAGCAGGCAGGCGCACGCCGTGTCCAGGACCGGCCCTTCGGCGGCGCGGATCAGCTCGGGATAGGCCCCCGCGATCGCGCCTCGGTCCATGGTCACCGTCGTCAACCGCGAGCCCAGCGCCTCGGCCGACTCCGTCGCCTCCGAGCGCTCGTCCGGCCCGGCGCGGTCCAGCCCGATGGTGAACGACGGCACGGCGCCGGCGCGACGCTTCGCCACCAGGCCGAGCACGACCGTCGAGTCGAGGCCCCCGCTGAGGTAGCTGACCACCGGCACGTCGCCCCGGAGCCGACGCTCGACCGCCTTGCCCAGCAGGCCCTCCAGCTCGTCGATCAGGGGGGACGGGTCGGCGGCGCGGCGTTCCTCGCCGGCGTCGGGGAAGTCGAGGTCCCAGTACCGGCGGACCTCGATCCGGCCGTCGCGCGCCTCCAGGAAGTGGCCGGGGGGGATCGACTTCACCCCCTGGAAGAAGGTCCGCGTCGTCCCGGCGCAGAAGAAGTGGAAGAAGTGGTCGACCCCGGCCGGGTCGGGACGCGCCTCGACCAGCCCCGAGGCCAGCAGCGCCTTGACTTCCGAGCCCCAGAGGAGCCAGCCGTCGGCCTGCGCGTAGTAGAGCGGGCAGATGCCGACGCGGTCGCGGCCCAGCAGGAGGGTCCGGCGGTCGCGGTCCCAGAGCGAGACGGCAAACTGGCCG
>JAABUS010006767.1_pt1 | contig 13643 bp, 14 predicted proteins | sample 5560161 | NCBI WGS metagenome assembly JAABUS01 (sample SAMN10711885, study PRJNA513376) | rock metagenome | isolation source: Antarctica rocks | place: Antarctica: Victoria Land, Trio Nunatak nord | collected 2016-01-04 | reverse complement strand
GAGGTCTTCGATCGCGCCTTCACGCGAGACCCAGAACCGCCTGTGATGAGAACTCTCCGCCAGCCCGACGAGGCGATCCTCCAGCTCGCGCAGAAGGGGCGAAGCCTTCATTCCATCCTCCGCCGCTTCCTCCACGCCCGTAAGGAACAGGTAGGTTCTGGCGCGGGTCATGGCAACGTAGAAGAGGCGCCGCTCCTCGAAGAGGTGGGATCGGTCGAGGTCAGCCCTCGGGGTCGCTACGCCTTTGGTGAGCAGGCCAGGGTCCACGAACCTCACGCCCCGCGGCCTCACGGGGAATCGCTCGTCCACCAGGCCGCTCACGAACACGGCGTCGAACTCGAGCCCCTTGGAAGCATGGACCGTCAGAAGACGGACAGCCCCTTCCGCCGGGGGAGAAGAGGGAGCCCACGTGTCCGAGTCCTCGTGCAGCATCCTGCCAGCCCTGAGAAATCCCTCGACGGTCGGCCTCCGGCTCATGCGGGCGTAGGCGTGGGCGGAGCGGACGAACGAGAGCGCGTCCGTGAGCGAGCGCGCCGCCTCCTCATCCTGCTCGTGGCGCTCGAAGAGCCCCTTCGTGGACGGAAGTCCTTTCCACAAGGCATCGACTTTAGCAGTGAAATCCTCCAGCCCTGCCGCCCGATCCACAGTCCGCACTACGGAACGGGCGATCTCCATATCTTCGTCTGATACGCTGCCGACTGTGTCTCGGGATCTCAGGATGTCAAAGACTGATCTTTCGCCCGCTTCGGCGGATATGCGCAGGGCGCGGGCGGCTTCAGCGGGAACGCCGCAGAGCGGGGAGACGAGGGCGCCGGAGGCCAGGGTCGGGCCTGGTTCCTCACCGTCGCAGGCCGCGAGCAGGGTGGCGAGATGTCGGGCTGACGATCCCGCGGGTGAGACCGCCACGTCCACGGGGATGCTCCGGGAGGCGAGCGCATCTGCGAGGGGTGCGGCGTCGAGGAGGCTGCGGCGCAGGATGGCGATGTTCTCGCAGGGTATGCCTTCGCCCTGCGTGAGCTCGACTATTCGGTCCGCGACCCAATCCCCCTCCTCCTTCGGGCTGGAGGCTACCTTGTGCAACACGGTACCGAGGTTGGTGGCTACGGAGACATTCTGGGGCTCGCGGGGAGGGCGACTCTCGTCGCCTTTGATAACCTGTTCGGCCAGGGAGACTATGTGCGCGGCGGAGCGATAGTTGGTCCTTAGCTGAATCTGGCGGGCCGCCGGGAACGCTTCGCCGAACTCCCTGACGTTCTCGATGCGGGCGCCGCGGAACCCGTAGATGCTCTGGGCGTCGTCGCCGACGCAGAAGAGATCCGGCCTCTCTCTAGGCATGAGCCGCCTGAGAAGCTCCATCTGGCTGCGGTTGGTGTCCTGGAACTCGTCTACGAGGACGTGGTCGTAGCGGGTCCGGATCTCGCGCGCCGACTCCATACCGGGCGCGAGCAGCTTCAGAGCGTGCTGCACGACGCCCTCGTAGTCAGCCTTCGACGCCGATGCCAGGCGATCCCCGTAAGCCTGCATCACGCTCCCCGCCCGGTTCAGGAACTTCCTTCCGCTCCGGTCCCCGAGCTCCCGTAGTTTTTCGGGGTCGAGCAGGTACTCTTGGGAGCGTAGCATCAGGTCGTACACCTCGCGCACCGTGGCTGGCCGTTCGAAAGCCCCTGGCGGCAGTCCCCACAATGCAGGGTCTTCCGCGCCGAGAACGTCAGATACCAGCGCCCACTGCTCGTTGGTTGGCACGATCTCGGGCGCGTTTCGTAGACCGAGCGAGGCCGCATGCCGCCTGACGAGTGAGAGGGCGAAGGAGTGGAAGGTTCGGGCCTCGACGAGGGCGGCGTCAGGGACGCGAGCCTTCACGCGCTCGGACATCTCGTCCGCGGCGCGGCGGGAGAAGGTGAGGGCGAGGATGCGCTCCGGACTCACGCCCCGCCCCCCGACGAGGTGGGCTATGCGTTCGACGAGCACGCCCGTCTTGCCTGTTCCAGGCCCGGCGAGTACGAGGACCGGCCCACTCTGATGCAGGACGGCCTCGAGCTGGGCGTCGTTCAGGTTCGTGGAGGCTGCGGTCATGCCCCTTCTCCATGCGCTTCGAGCAAGGTCAGCGCCTGGCGGTGGACCTCGGACCTGAGTTCCTCTGGTTCGAGTACGGTCGCGGAGCCGAGGTAGACCATGATCCTACGTGCGGCCCATGCGGGGTCCGAGTAGTACATGGCGTAGTCTGCGGCGCCGTCTGGATGTTCTTCGACGAGGTCAAGCTCGGGACGTTCCTCCATCCAGCGGGCGACAGCCGGGGAGAAACGGACGAGTGCCCGGCTCATGGCGTAGCCCCTTGGATCTATGTCCTCGAAAGTGGTCTTGAGGTCAGCATCCCCGCGCTCCTCGAAATGCTCCCCGAGTACGCGGGCGGAGTGGATGCGATCCAGGCGAAACAGACGTTGACCTTTCGCCCGTCGGCAGTACGCGTTCAGGTACCAGCGGCCTTCGATGCTCGACATCAGGAGTGGCTCGACTTGCCGGGAGCTGGTGACATCGCCCGAGGTATAGCGGATCTCGAGTACAAGTTTCCCCGTGCGGGCACGTTCTATGGCGGCGGTTATCTCCTCGTCGAAGCGCGCTCCAGCCTCGACTTCCACTACCTCGCCTGGAGCGGCGATCCGGATTTTGCCTCGCAAGGAAGCCAGGATGCCGGGGTCGGCGGCGCCGGATACGAGGTCAAGCGCGAGCAGGGCGGCCCGCGCCTGCAAGGTAGAGAGGCGCACGGGACGCCGGAAATCTCCCTCGTATCCGCCCTTCGCATACTTGACGAGCCTGTCGTCCTCAATGGCGATGTTGGAGATGAGCGTGAGATCCCGGTCCTCCACCTCCATCACGGCTTCTAGCGCCGCGACGAGATCCCGCTTCGTGCAGCCAAAATCCCTGGCCACGTCGGCGAGCGGCACGGTCTTGCCTTCGGGGAGCATGGCCGCGTAGTGCGCGAGGGCCACCTCCAGCGTGAGCGGCTCCAGCCTGACCCCGCTCATGGCTGCCCCGCCGCATGCGCCGAGGCGATGGCCTCCAGCGCCTCTTCCACCCGCCGAATGAGGGAAGGTGGGGAGAGCGCCTTCGCGCCTTTTCCTTTGGATAGGATCCAGGCCGCAAACTGCCGCTCTCCCGATATGGCGGTCGAGAGTATATGGCTGCCCTTTTCGTCCCCACTTTCTTCGGAGAACGCATCAGGGAACTCGCGCCCCACGGCATCGAAAACCTCGTCAAAGACCCGGACTGATGCCCTTCCGACGGGCTCGCCGAGCTGCCAGGGGGCGCGTGGGCCGGCGACGTGGCGCTCGAAATCAGGAGTCACCTCGAAGTCCCCGAAATCTCTGCGGGTGGCGAAGGTTACCCTGCCGCGTATCCTGGAGAGACGGAACTGTCGCACGGCCTGCCTTCTCACATCCCACCCTGTTGCGTACCAGATCCCATCCAGCAGCGAAAGCGCGTAAGGTTCCACCTCGCGGCCGGATGTCTCGTCCCTGGAGATGGAGTAATAATCGAAGAGCACCCGCTTGCGCCGGGATACCGCGCTCTCCAACTGGCTCACCCGCCGGGAGATAGACTCGTCATCGCGGGTGGCGACGGCTGCGGCGAAGGCCCGCCCGTCCTGTGTGTCGGCTCCGCTGTCCGAGGCTGTATACACCCCGGTAGACGCGGTCCCTATGAGGTTGGCGATGGCGAGATGCAGGGGGCCGGAATACGGGAAGTCGCGGCGAAGGGTCCGGAGCGCGCCCACGAGGACGGCCCGCTCCGCGTCCGTCAGGTCTATCTCAGCGGAGGAGAAAGCGCCCCGGGACAGGCGGTAGCGGCGCCCGGATTCCGTGCCATCCACCTCCACCCTGATGCCTGCGCCAGCGAGGGCTTGCACGTCGCGGGAGAGTTGCTTGCGCAGGGCATCCGCCGCCAGCGTCGTATCTTCATTACCCTCTGGCGGGGCGTCGCGGTAGAGCGGCAGGTTCTCCTGGATCGAGGTTTCGTCCTTCGGGCGGCCATCGAAGAACAGGAGGTAAGCTGCAAGCGAGAGTTGCCGTGCGGCGGCTTTCTGGTTGCGGTTCAGCGTTACCCCTTTCCCCTCTGCAAAATTGCGTGGACGTTGATCCTCGTCCACGCGGCATTGTATGTATATTATCTTATGAAAAGGCCGGATGCCCTAATCCGCGAAGGCTACGGCATGCATGAGACCTTTCTCTGTAACCAGCGCGTGGCCGATGACGCCGGTGGAACGAAGCCTGACGTCGCGCCCGTCCCCCACGCCCGGATGCTCTTCCCGGTCGGCCCGTGCCATCGCTTCGAGCAACGTACGGGCGTGGGCAGCGCCCGGCGTGGCGGCAGATACTCCGGTCCTGCCGGCTTCGATGGCGGCAAACGCGTAGCCGGAGAGCAGCTTGCCTACGGCGCGGGTGAAGCATCGGGGACCGGGAAGCACCTCCACGGCTATGGGCCTGGAGCCAACGAAGATGGCGATCCCCCGCGTGCCGCTCGGGAGTCCTTCAGAGAGCTCGAGGAACTCCCGGGTCAGCCCTGAGAGTTGGGAGCGGCTGTCCTGGAGGGCCCGGGTCGGGGACGGCGCCTCGTAGGCATCCGCGAAGTGGTCTACCTCTTCCCAAACTGCGTTCTGGTCGCCCACGTGCCCCCGGCCACGAATGAGGGATTCCCGTACAACACGCGAGTTCAGCCTGCGCAGGGCTGTGTGTGGCGATGAGTCTCCCGCGAGAAAGGCTGCGGTGGAGCGGCTCCATCGGCCACGCTCCACACACGAGACTGGCAGGATCACCTCCGTTTCGGCGGGGAGAAGCACGCTCGAGTTGGCCACGCGATTTTGCCTGGCCCCGATCAACTCGTCCCCGTCGAGAATGAGCACGGACCTGTCACCCTTGTTGATAACCCGCACGTATGGAACGCTCCCCTCGTCATCCACCTCCACGGCCTCCACGATCCCCGCCTGCATGGCCTCGCCCAGCAAAAGCAGGCCGTCCTCGGTGTGCGGCCCGCCCGTGAGGGGGAAGAGGTGCAGAGCGCCATGCGAAACGGGACCATCCGTATCGAGTTGTTCCAGAGCAAGATCCAGAATAGATTTCATCCCACTCTCCTTTCTGACGATAGTCCGATGACCTCAGATCCCAAGCGGCACGGTCCCGTGCGTGTCGGAGAAGAGGTCCGCATCACCGAGCTCCAGCTCGAAGCCCGTCGCGCCAGGGGCAACGGTGAAGATCGCCTGTCCCTGATCCGTGACGCCGGGGTTGACGTTCTCCAGGAAGATGTTTCGGTCGTCGGGGATGTAGCCGAACTTGTCGGGATCCGCCTCGTTCCTGCGCCCCTCGCTGTCCACTAGCGTCATGGATGCGGTGTCAAGGGTAGCGGCCTCGCTGCCCTCGTTGGTGAAAGTGAAGTTGACTATGACGAAGTCGCCCTGGATGGGCTTATCGTAGCTCGATGTCAGCTCCGTTACCTTCTTTGCGTCCTCGACTACCCAGGTGACGCCGCCCACCCGGAGCGGCTCCCCGATCCCGGCCTCCGGTGCGGCGGCTTCCTGTCCACCTCCGCCGCCGCTACCTCCCCCACCCCCTATCGCCGCGAGGCATCCCACGAACGCGAACACCGCGAGCAGGGTGAGCACGAGGCATCCGCCACCGCCGATCAGGAGCAACCGTCCCCATGAGCGGCCTCCCCGATTCGGTGGCGGCGGGACATTTACGTTCGGAGTCCGTATTGGAGGCTGGTCTGTCATGCGTATCCCTTCCCTGGTTGCCAGTATCTTTGCCAGGGTAAGGGCTTGCATGGACGGAACTTTTAGATGCGGAATTCAAGCAAACCATCGCGACTAACTACGACGGGGCCATCTAGCGCGGGAACGAATGCCGGGTCGTCTACGCTAGAATTGCGGCTCTTTGGCGACCAGGGCGTGTATTTGCTCCAGCTCGCTCGTAGGCTCGCAGAAGTAGTGTCCCTGTCCGTAGTCGCACCCTAGGGTCTGCAAATATTCTAGCTGGGCTCTAGTTTCGACACCCTCGGCGATTACGTCCACCCCAAGGTTATGGGCCAGGGTAACCATAGTCTGGATAACCTCTGTATTCTCTTTGTCCACGGTGCTCATCTCCATGAACAGGCGATCTATCTTCAGCACGTCGATCGGAAAGTGATGCAGGGCGCTGAGGGAAGAGTATCCGGTACCGAAGTCGTCTATGTGGATTTGAACGTTCAGTTCCCGCAGTCGCGCGAGCACTGCGGCGGCGAAATCTACGTCCTGCATGATTACGTTCTCTGTGATCTCCACGTGCAACCTGCTCGCATCCAGGCCGGTTTCCTTGAGTATGTTGTTTAGCTGTTCCACGAAATCATCCTGGGCGATCTGACTCGCCGAAAAGTTCATGCTGAGCGTGAACGGCGGATGGCCAGGAAAAACGCTGTCCCACATCAGAATCTGTTCGCAAGCCTTGCGAAGCATGCTCCAGCCTATGGGTTTTATCAGGCCGGTATCCTCGAGCACCGACATGAAGGAATCGGGGAGCGTAAGCCCGTGGCGCGGGTGCGACCAGCGCAGCAAAGCCTCGACACCTGAGGTCACGCCGGTCTTCAACGACACTATCGGCTGATAATGCAGCTCGAATTGCCCGCCCTCTATGGCCTGCCGCAAACCCATTTCGAGGTTGAGCAGGGCCATGGCGCTGTCGTGCATCTCAGCGTCAAAGACCTGGCATCTCCCTCGCCCCTTGACCTTGGCGCGATACATCGCAGTATCAGCATCACGCAACAAGTCTTCTGGCTCGTCCCCGCTGCCGTCGGCCACGGCGATGCCGATGCTCGCCGTGGTAAACAGCACGTAGCCTTTCAGGGTGATGGGCTTCTTGAGCGCCTCCTGGATGCGATTGGCGACCCGCATGGCATCGTCCGCGTCGGTCACCTCGTCCAGAAGAACCGCGAACTCGTCCCCGCCGAGGCGGGCTACAGTGTAGCCTGAACGCAGGTGCCTCTTCCGCCTGCTAGCCACGGTCTTCAGGAAAGTATCCCCCAACGTGTGGCCCAGGCTATCGTTCAGGTTTTTGAAGCGGTCCAGATCCAGAAATAGCACGGCGAAAGAGCGCTGTTTGTCCCGTTTGGCCTGCTTTATAACGTCCTTGAGACGGTCCATGAAAAGGGCCCTGTTGGGCAGGCCCGTCAACGCGTCGTGGAGCGCGTTGTGAAGCAGTTGCTGCTCGGCCTGCTTGCGTTCGGTAATGTCGGCGAGGGAACCGGCTATGCGCGTCGCCCGACCTTCTTCAGTGCGCATTGCCATACCCCGGCTCAGTACCCAGCGATACTCGCCGTCTTCGACCTGTATGCGATGTTCGCTCTCGAAGTTATCCGTGACCCCATCCAGATGCGCCCTGAGTCGTGTCTGGACGTTGTCCTTGTCCAAAGGGTGAATGCGATCGAACCAATCATCAGGGGCTGAACCTATAGCGCGTCCGTTGTTGCCGATCATGGCCTTCCACCTGGGCGAGTAGTACATGTGGTTCGTGGTGAGGTTCCAGTCCCACAACCCGTCGTTGGCAGCCTGGGCGGCCAGCGCGTATCGTTCTTCGGCTTCGCGCGTCTTGCTCAACATAAGCGTGAGCCGGTTTCTGTACTGCCAAAGCAAAAGCAGCACCGTGGCTACCGCCGCCACGAGCGAGCTTATCGAGAAGACGCTCTCGAACCAGAAAGGCGGCCTGGATATAGGTGAGATCGCCTGTTTGAGCGTCGAGATAATGATTATCACGATCAGGACGGAGACTATGAGGAAGCTCAGGGTGCGGCGTCCGACGTAGGGAACGGCCACCATCACGGCCAGGAGTGGGGTTACGATCAGGGTCGGATAGAAAGTCGGGCGAACCGCCCCGAGAATCGTGGTCGCTACCAGCAAGCTCACGCAGATGATCAAGATCGCCCGCTGCCCGCCCTGCCTGTGCGCCTGGGCCTGGGCTAGCAGCACCAACCCGCCGTAGAAGAAGAGCACTACCCCAGTGATGAGGTTCGTGTAATCTCGGAAGACGGCAGAAGCCGCAACCGCCATCAGGGCGAAAGCGAAACATACGGGAACCAGCCACGCGAATAGCTGTTGAAGTTCGCCTTTATCCGAAGGGGAATGTTGCGTGGCCAGAGCCTGACGTTGCATCTAAGATTCCCCGGCCTCACGGCTATTGGAGACGAGAATCTGCTGTGATTTGTAGCGACCCGATTCCTGGGACCAGTCGAAGTTCCCGCGCATCCTGGTCTTGAGAACTGTGATGTACCTGCCGAGGTTGGCGTTTACCGCCCGACCAAATGATGGAATCTGCGGCTCCAGGTTTTCGAACTCCTCGACCTGTGAGTTGTGCATCGCCACGGCGTCGCTCACGGCTTCCTGCAGGGAACCCTTCCGTTCGTGGCGCAGGATCAGCACCAGATTGTGCACGTCCCCGCTCTCCGCCTCTTTCTCCAGCGAGAACAGGTCGTTGGCCCAGCAGATCACATTGTTAGAAGTACGCATCAACGACTTGACGTCTGGATGCTCCCTGACCAGGCGGCACGTGGGTACGTTCGGCGATCCCTATGAATTCCGTATCAACGTAGAGGCCGCCGGTTATGGGCCGCATCCTGATGTAGGATTTGAGATCCGGATTCAAACCGCGTGAACGGTTGGTCGCCTCCCATACCGTGGAGGTGAAATGCTCGGCCACGCTACGGGTGAACCGGCGCATCCAGATGCTGGTCGGGGCCAGCACGACGAGGCGCTGCCTCAAGTCCCTGAGGGCATAAGATAGAGGTTGCGCCTCCGAAATCACGTTCGAGCCCTTCAGGATATCCAGGTATTTGTTGTTCGCGGCGGCCACAAGCTCTGGATGTTTGCCGAACTCTGATTCGTCCCGCTGATCATCCTTCAAGAACATCCATGCATACCAATCCGAGATGAGTTGCAAGGCATCCCGCGGGGCATACGGATGGAACCTGGCAGCCAGCCGCCCTATGTGTGAAGAATAAAATCGTTGTATGCCAGCTCGTCACGAAAGACATCGAAGCGGCTGAGCCAGACTAGGGTGTTCTCGTGGATGGTATCGGCATGCGGGTTTATTACCGGTGAGAAAGGATAGTAGAGTGTTGGGAGGGTGGCTGTCTCATGACCGCGGCTGTTCATACGATTCCCTTCAAAACCCCGTCATATTACCCCGGTCAAAACCCTCATAGCAAGCTTTGCCAATGGCTGGTTCAGTCTTGCAGGTCGCACTCTCTCATTCGGGTAGGGTAGCATCAGAACACACTACACGCATCCTGCCCTTGCACCCGCACACTTTATCGACGTGATGCAGCGAGGTTTTTCATTGCTTTGCGCCTCGAATCGCTCTGTTACGAGCCCTTTGATGCACGCTGGATGATGGGTCGCCGCGGTCCAGGCAACCACAGAGTCCGATCTCACCCAGACACGACATCCGCCATTGCTCCTAACAAGCCGAGACGATAAAGCCGCCTTCAATGACTGCCACGATGCCCTGATGGTTTTCGTGGTGTCAGGGTTTCAGCAATATTGAATCATGTGGCTTAGCAATTGGCTCAGAACGAGCCAATTTAAGTAGAGCCGACGAGCGGACTCGAACCGCTGACCTGCTCATTACGAGTTTGAATCGATCCGTTTCAGCCCATACCGCCCCGTCCGTCAAATAGGCTGTTTTGCAGGTAATTCGGTAGATGACGAGCAGCGATTTGTCCGGTACGTACCGGCCCGTGCCAGCCAGGTTGCGGTACGGTTGCGGTAAGTTATCTGGTCAGACGATGCCCAGCAAACCGCTGTGTCCGAGGCTTTGCGAGGACAGGAGGCGGATCGTTCTGGTCCTGGATGCGGTATCCGATCCCGCCCTACCCTGTTCAAAACGGTCTTCATTCCCATTCCTTGAAACGGAGCTGCATCATTTCCAGGCTACGCCTTATCTCACCTTCGGGCTTGCGCAGGGCTTGCCGGACGATTTTGCGCGGACGGTCATTGTCGAAGACGCAGGGTCTAGTATCTATCATGGCGTTTCGGGGGTTCCGCCTTTCTTCACGCCGCTCAGGCTCTCCGGAGCCACTCCACACGATCGATCCATCCCTCCTGGGTGATGTCCGCGAGTGTGTTCTGTATGCCCGAGATCAGGACCCCGAAGGCTTCGTTCCTCACGCTGGCAGGCACCAGGATCACACCTGAGTGCGGGCGGCTCTCACCCGCCCACTCTCTCAGAAGGGGCTCAAAGTCTCTGGTGTTGGCGGTCACCAGCACGCGGCCTTCGGCGGCGGCCAGCTCCAGGACCTCCGGATCGGATAACCCTTTGAGCTCTATCTCGGAGTCGAGGGCTCGCACGTCGTGACCGCCTTCGGTGAGGGCCTTGCCCACACTACGACCGGAGATATGGGCATCCAGCAGGATCCTCATACGCGCCCGACGTTCTCGAAGGGGGGCACCCTATTCGTGCGCAGGCGGAGCCGGTATTGTGGAAGGTGAGACCCCATGCCATTCCTCCGGCGAGCGGGCGTTCTCTTCGAGCGCCTCGCCTATCTCGCGCGTGTACGCCTCATGGTAGGAGAGCGCAAGGTCTAGCTGACGCTCCGAGACGTTGTGTTCGGAGAGCAGCCTCTCCCTGCCCTTGCCCTCGTAAAGCTCCACGAGCTCCCAGACATCGAGCCCCGTACCGATCACCCAAGCCCGTCTAGAGTGCTCGGCCCCACGGAAACCGATGCCTGGGAAGCGCCGAGTCCGAATTGATTCCTCCGCGAGGACTTCCAAGAGCGCGCTCTTTGGCAACCTCGTACGCCGGTTCTCGCGCTCGAGCCAGCCTCCAACTTCTTCCGAGAGCCTTATCGTGAAAGGCTTGGACTTGGGCAATTTGACCTCCGTTTCGCGCTGCGCCAAGTATTGTATTACAGAGAATACAATTGATCACGAGGAAGCGTTCAAGCAGGTGGAACACGAAGAGCTTTGGGGTTCCTCATTCCTGTCCGGACACTGGAGGTATGCTATGCCCTTCGGCAGCGTCTGGGGCACGCTTACCCCATCAGCACCTGCAGGGCGTCGGCAATGGGTCTCCCGGCCCTGAGCCGTTTGGCGAGAAGCAGCGATTCGCCTGGAGAAGAACCGGGGCGTCTCAGGTAGCGGCGGAGGGCCTCGTAGGCCACGTCGGTTCCTACCTGACCCCTCAGACGCATGGCGTCTACCACGCTCCGTTCTGGGGAGTAGACGGCGATTTCCTCTCCAAACTCCAGGCGGACCTGTTCGCGGCCCAGGTTGAAGGTATCGGTGGCGAAGACGTGGACGCGAACGGGCGGGTAGGAGATCCTGGGTCGGTGCGATCCCCTGGGCACCGCCAGGTGGACCTCGGCGGGTACCTCGTCGGTCAGGTCCCAGAAGGAGAGCGCCGAGTTCAGGCAGACAGATCCCCGTGGACTGCGCCGCGAGACGGCCACCAAGTCCAGGTAGGGGCTCATCTCGGCGTCCGCCAGACGGTAGACCCCGCGCGAAAGCTCGATCAGGAAACCCTCGTCCCGCAGAGCGTACAGATCCCTCGGGTGAACGCCAGTCTCCGCCGCATCCCCGGCCTTGAAGGCGCCGCCGTGACGCCTAGCTAAGCCCTTTATTGTGCTCCGAACCTTCAACATACGGATAAAAGTCTACACACTAGATGCTTAAATGTGTAGATATTTATCCAAACGGATCTATCTCTGCCACTGTGGCCGCCAAGCCAGGCTTCTGCATCGAAGGTAGGTCCTTCTGGAGAGCGCTGTGAGCTACCAGATGACATCCACGGAGTAAGAGGAAACTCCGAATCCTTACTTAGCAAGGGTATGCCCTCCGCGAGGGCTTGGGCGATAAGCAGACGGTCGAATGGGTCCCTGTGGTGGTACGGTAGTTCGTACACGCCCATCGCGTGGTCGAGGCTTACGGACAGCACCTCGAAGTCGTTCTCGGCGGCTTGCTCAACGATAAACTGTCCGAAGTCTTTGGGTATTTTGAGTTCGGGCACTTCGAGCCTTCCCAGGGATGCTTTTATGGCTAGCTCCCAACCACTCGCTACGCTGAAGATTATGTCGTTCTGTTCGTCCGCAATGGCGTCTTTGGCTGTGGAGGAGAGTTTTGCATGATCTGGGTCGGCTATCCACCACAGAAAGGCGTGCGTGTCTAACAGCACCCTCAGAAACCTCTGCGCTCGAAGACTTCCAGAATGTCATCAGGAAGCGGATCATCGAAGTTATCGTGGATTATGATCCGGCCCGCCGCGCTGCCTGCCCGGCGCCGTCGTCTGGACGTGGTGCTGATCTCGGGGTCATCGTAGGTCATCGAGAAGACCGTGTTGGACAGCCATTGCTGGAACGAGGGATTCTCGTAGAACTGTCTAAACAACTCGGTATGATCGGAGACGAGATCGGTGACGGCGTTTTCTAGCGCCTTATCGTGTTGAACACGAGCGTTTTCGCGGCCCGAGTTCTGAATTGCGTTCTGGTAAGCTCTGTCTGCCGAGACTCTGGCCGGAATCTCCTCGGCTATGACCTTTTGGATGCTGTCCGCGTCCTTCCATTCAATGTTGCCGAAGAGTTCGTTGAAGTCTCTCAGGATGTTGCTGAGGCGGCCTAGCTCCGGCTCGTGTTTACGGCCACCGGGGCTATCCGGGACCGGACCTATCTCTCCTTCTTCGTCCGCGAGCGTGATTTCGAGCGAGGAGCGGGCCTCAGCACGGTAGCTGTCCATGTCGATGATTTCAATGATGCCCCGCGAGAGGTCTTCTTCCCTGGGCGCCGGAAGCTTGGGGATGAGGAAGGCGAGGAAGATCGAGAGCTTCTCCCAATCGGGGTTGGTGTAGGGTAGGATCGTCCCGAGGAAATCGTAGGTGCGAGTGAACGCCTTTGCCTTGCCCTTGAAGTCCACCTGACCGTCTTCGTCCAGCTCCTCGATGTACCGGGCCGCGCAGACATCGAGGATGGGATCGAGGCGTTCCCGGTCAGCGCCTCCCAGGAAGAGCTCGACGAGGTTCTGGATCTCCCCTCCACAGAGTACACTTGGTGGCCGTCCAGGTCGGCCTTGAGGTCGTGCAGCTTGTTCGGGTCGGTCTCCTGGCTGAGGATGGTGGTGCGGTAGTAGGGCTCGAACGCCTTGCGGACGGTGTCGGCGTCGTTGTAGAAGTCGAGCACGAAGGTATCTTGCTTCGCGGGATGGGCGCGGTTGAGACGCGAGAGGGTTTGCACCGCCTTTATGCCGGAGAGCGGCTTGTCCACGTACATGGTGTGCAGCAAGGGTTCGTCGTAGCCGGTCTGGAACTTGTCGGCGACGACGAGGAAGCGGTAAGGGGCCTCGCGGAACCTGTCGGGAATCTGGTTGGTCGGGAAGCCGTTTAGCGTGGCCTCCGTTACTATTTCGCCACCGTACTCGTGCTCGCCGCCGAAGGCGACGACCGCCCGGTGGGGACTCTTTCGCTCTTCCAGATACGCACGAATGGCGCGGAAGTACTGGATGGCGCGCTCGACTCCGCTCGTTACAACCATGGCGCGCGCTTCTCCACCGATCTTGTTTTTCGCCAGAACCTGCTCGTGGAAGTGCTCCACCATGATCTCGGCCTTCTGGCGGATGGCGTATTCGTGAGACTCTACGTACCGTT
>JAABUS010006764.1_pt1 | contig 13647 bp, 13 predicted proteins | sample 5560161 | NCBI WGS metagenome assembly JAABUS01 (sample SAMN10711885, study PRJNA513376) | rock metagenome | isolation source: Antarctica rocks | place: Antarctica: Victoria Land, Trio Nunatak nord | collected 2016-01-04 | reverse complement strand
CGCCGCCTTCCTTGACCGCGGTCTCGAGGGTCTCGACATGCTCGTTCTCGTGCTCGCCGAAGGTCTTCGCCATCTCGAGCGCCGCTCCCGAGAGCATGCCGCTGCTGACGACCTTCTCGTAGAAGTCTGACTCGAGGTACTCGAGCATCAGGGCGTAGTTGAGGATCTTGAAGTCGCCGGCCTGGGCGGTCGACGGTGCCGCGTCGTCCACCTCGGCCTTCTCCTCGTCGCCCTCCCCACAGGCCGCGAGCAACGCGGCGAACGCGCCGGCCGCCGCCGTTCCGCCGGCCATCTTCAGAAAGCGCTTGCGCGACGAGTCGTCACGCGCGAGCCGCTGCATCGCCCCGGCGCCGGCTGCCCCCGCCTCGGATTGGCTGTGCTCCATGAGAGTCCCCTTCGGGTCGTTTGGTGGATCTGGCCGGCGGTTCGGGCGGAGGATCCTCCGGCTCACGCCGCAGGCGCCCTGACCCGCTGCGCCGCCCCGATGAAGAAGGGCACGAGCAGCAGGCCGAACTCGGCGTGGAAGAAGATCTCGGCGATCTGCGGCGGACCGTTCGGGTTCGTGAACCACTCGAAGAGCGTGCGCCCCAGCAGCTGGATGTTGACCACGTAGAGGACGAGCCCGAAGGCGAGGCCGCCCAGCACCAGGAGAGCGGTGTTGCGCAGCAGCGGGACGAGCATCGTGAAGACGATGCCGAAGAACATCGACAGGCTGAGATGGGTCACGAGCCCGATGATCGCGTTCTCGGGTGTCGCCGCCGGGAGCTCGTCACGGCTGAAGACGGTCGACATGTCGAGCAGCGGCGCGATCGCCGGCTTGTCGAGGTTCTCGACCGCCCAGCCCATCTGGCTCAGGAGAAAGAGCAGGCCGGCAAACAGGCCCGCAACCACACCGCGGGTGAACGTCTGCCCGAGGCCCGCGAAGAAGCCAGGGGCCTGGCCCTCGGTGACGACGGTGTCAGCCGGCGCCGGCCGCTGCCCCATCGCCGTCCGTGCCCCTGCACCTCGTGTCTCCACGCCTGCCTCCTCCATCGGGTGCCTGCGCTCTGGTCGCGAACTCCCTCGTCTCCCCTGTCGGGGCGAGCAGGGGAGCCCGGGCGCATGTCGCACCCTACGAATCGGGCCTTAACAATTTGCGTCGCGGATCTTACGATTCTGGACAGCCGCGTCCGACCGATGCCACCAGCCGGTAGCCGAAGCCCCATACCGTCTGCAGCAGGCGCGGCGCGGAAGGGTCTTCCTCGATCTTCTTGCGCAGCCGCCCCATGTGGACCGTGACGCTTGGCTCCGACCGGTAGGACGAATCGTCCCAGACCGCATCGAGGATCTGTATCCGCGAGAGCGCCTGTCCGGGGTGCAGCGCCATGTACCAGAGCAGCCTGTACTCCAGGGCCGTGAGCCGAACCTCCGTGTTATCGAGCGTCACCCGCTTCTCTGCCGGGTCGATCTTCACGCGGCCGATTGCCAGCGCGGCGCTCCGCCGTGCGAATGCCGCGCGGCGCCGGAGCACGGCTTCGACGCGCGCGGCCAGCTCGGCACCGACGAACGGCTTCACCAGATAGTCGTCCGCCCCCAGCCGCAGTCCCACGATCCTGTCGGTCGCACGGCCCTCCGTTCCGACGAGGATCACGGGGGTCTGCCGGCTGGCATGCATGCGCCGCATGAGCTCCACGCCCCCGGTCGGCGGAGTCGACACGCCGAGGACGACAAGTCGTGGGGAGGTCTCGGCTGCGAGCCGTAGGGCCTCGTGACCATCGGTGACCGTACGAGTCGAGAAGCCGACGTCTTCCAGCTGCTCGGCCGCGGCCTCGGTGAGGGACGGCTTATCGACAGCCATGAGGATCGCCCCCCGGCTGAGCCGTCGGACCCCCGACCGGCGACACCCGGCTTGCGCATCCTCCCCTGTCACAGCCACGTCCGCGATGCTCGGTGATCGCTCACGCACCTGCAACAAGCATTCGTTACGCAGGCATAACGAACTCTTTCTTGTCCCTTCTCACCGCCTGGAGGAAACTCGCGCGGTGATCGACCGATGAGCCGCACGGTCGCCGACCACCTTCTTGAACGCCTCTCAGATCCGCCGTAGGGTCCGCTCCCAAGGGGGCGAAGCGAGAATCCGTTCGCCGTTCAGCTGCTCGAGGGCAATCGTGTCCTGCGTCGCCAGCGGGTGGTCGACCGGAAGCACCAGCATGTATGGATCGTCGAAGAGCGGAGCGCATTCGAACTGCGGCTCCCGGCACGTGTTGATCCCGCGATAGTGCATGTGAGACGGCCAGTCGTCGAACTCGAAGATCACCGCCAGGTCGAGCTTGCCCCGACTCAGCAGTGCGAGGTTCTCGTAGGGCTCCCCGTCGCTGAAGCAGACCTCCGCCTCGGTGTAGCGCTCCCGAAAGATGCGGTAGGCCTCCGCGGCGAAGGCCCCGGTGGCGCTCGAGAAGGATCCGAAGCGCAACCGGGCGTCGCTCATGCTGCCCATCACCTCGAGTTCAGCCTCCGCCTCCGCGAGGCGCCTCGTGACCGCCTCTGCGTGGAGGCACAGGGATCGTCCGGCTTCGGTCAGCGTCACTCCTCGCGCGCCCCGCGAGAACAGAACTACCTTGGTGGCCCGCTCGAGCGCGCACATCTGCTGGGACACGGCGGACGGTGTAAAGGACATGGATTCCGCCGCCGCGGCAAAGCTGCCCGTCCGCGCGACCTCCAGCACATCTCGAGCCGGCGCACATCCAGCATCCCGGTGCCGATCACCGGGAGTTCCTTAGGGCTGTCGGGCCCCTGCCTGTTGTGCGGTGGCTCATAGCTCCGGGACCGCGCCGTGCACGGCACTTACACGTTCCCTTGCCTCATAGCGGTCGGGGCAGCCGCGAAACGTTTGACCGGGCCGACGGCGCCCGCGAGTATTTCCGCCCTCAGGAGCACCTCGGGCCCGAGGAGGAAACGCTAGACCGAAGTTCCTCCGCGTGGCATGTGTCTAGAGGCCGTACTCCTCCAACAGCTTCAGCCACACCTCGCTGCGCGTCGGAAAGGAGGGCACCGCGTGCCACAGCTTCTCGAGCGACACCTCGCCCACCACCGCGATCGTGGCGGCGTGCAGGAAGTCGGCCACCTCCGCCCCGGTAAACGTGGCACCGACGATCACGCGGCGGTCTTCGTCGATCACGAGCCGGGTGGTGCCGGGCGCGTCGTTGCCGTAGAAGCTGCCGCCCGCGTTGCCCGAGGTCGTGGCCTCGACCGCACGCACGTTCAGCCCCTCCTTCTGCGCGCTGTCGAGCGTGTGGCCGACCGCCGCCACCTGGGGGTCGGTGAAGATCACGCGCGGCGACACGGGGCCGTCGGCGGTCACCGCCGCCTGCTTGCCCATGATCACCTCGGACGCCGCCCTGGCCTGATACTTGCCCATGTGGGTCAGCAGCGCACGGCCGTTCACGTCGCCGACGGCGTAGAGCCAGCCGCCCTCGACTCCGGTGGCTCGCATCTGGTCGTCGACCTCGATGCTCGCGCCGGGCTCCAGGCCCACGCTCTCCACGCCCAGGTCTTCGGTGTGCGGGCGCCTGCCGACCGCCACGACGAGCTCGTCGGCGGTTATCGGCGGGCCCTCATCGAGCTCGATCACGACCTCGCCGTCCCGGCTCACCTTGGTGACGGTGGAGTCCAAGCGCACGTCGACGCCGCGTTCGCGCAGGGACTCCGCCACCAGCTCCCCCGCGAAGGCCTCCTCGCGCGCGATCAGGCGATCGCCACCCTCGATCACGGTTACCTGCGAGCCCAGCGTGCGCCACGCCTGGGCCATCTCCACGCCGACCACGCCGCCGCCGATGATTGCCAGGCGGGCGGGAACCTCCTTGGCCACGGTGATCTCACGGTTGCTCCACGGCCGCGCGTCCTCCAGGCCGTCGATAGGCGGCATCAGAGCACCGCTGCCCGTCGAGATCAGCACGGCGCGCGAGGCCACGAGCACCTCGTCGCCGGCCGTGACGCGGCGCTCGCCGTCGAGGCGGCCGTGTTCGCGCACCAGCGTGATGCCCTTGTCCTCGAGCCAGGGAACCTGCCCGGAGTCGTCGAGGTCGTGGATCACCTCGTCGCGGCGGGCCAGTACGGCGGGCACGTCCAGCTCCCCGGTGGCCGCCTCGGCCGCGCCGGGCACGCGGCGTGTCTCAGCCAGCGCCTCGGCGGGGCGCAGCAGCGCCTTGGAGGGCATGCAGGCCCAGAACGAGCACTCGCCCCCGAGCAGCTCCCGTTCCACGATGGCTACCGACAACCCGCCCTCGGCCATCCGACCCGCGGCAACCTCGCCTGCGGGTCCGGCGCCGATCACGATCACGTCGAAGTTGCGCTCACTCATGCTCGCCGGTGTTCCTCTCTCATCCGTCGCCGTTCGGCGGCGGGTCGATGATCTGCAGCGTGCCGTCCTTGCGGCTGGCCACGAAGATTCGCCCGGTCTTGGGGTCGACCGCCACCGTATTGGGCTGGCGCACTGTCGGAAACGTGCGTAGCCGCCGGCGGTCGGTCAGCTCGACCACCTCGTTGGTCTCGGTCAGCGTGACCCAGAAGCGCTCGCGCACCGGGTCGACCGTCACTCCGTACGGGGCCCCCGGCAGCGGCGTGCGCCGGTGGATGCGCAGCTCGGGCTCGGTGAGGATCTCCAGCAGACCGTCGCCGCGGGTGTCGACCACGAAGAACCGGTTGTGTCTGGCCACCACGTGCGTGGGACCGATGCCCGCGTCGATCTTGCCGAGGCTGCGCAGGCTGCGAGTGTCGAACAGCTCGAGGGCGCGCTCGCTCACGCCTACGACCGCCACCGTCGCGCCGTCCTCGGAGGTGACCACTCCCCCGGGTTGCACCGGCGCCGGTAGCTGCTGCACTCGGCGGCCGTCTTCGACCACGGACAGGGTGTCGCCCGCCTCGTCGCCCGCGAACAGCCTTCCGCGCCCATCCGAAGCGGCGTCGTGAGGGAAGCCGCCCACGGCGGTGCGCCTTAGCCGCCCCCCGGGCAGGAAGACCTCTACCAGCTCGTCGGAGCGCTCGGCGGGAACCAGCACAGGCCCGCCCGGGCCGGCCAGCCGCAGGTGTCGAGGCGACTCAGGCAAGGGGATCCGGCGCACCACCTCGAGCGTGTCCATGTCCACCAGCACGAGCAGGTCGGGGTCGGTGAGGCCCACGGCCAGCAGCCGCGTCTTGGCGTCGGCCACGACGCCTTCGGGCTTGTTGCCGATGGGAATCACGCGGCCGGCGGGCCGGCGCTTCAGCGGCGGCGAGACGGCCGGTTCGGCCGCGGGCGTCAGACCGTCATCTGATCCCCCGCAGCCCGCCGGTAGCGCCAGGCTGAGAGCACAGGCCAGAGCGAGTATCGGACGGCGTGACATGGCGTGAATTGGACAGCAGCAAGCTTTCGGCTTCATTACGGAGGCGATCCAGGGGCTCTGAACCCGGCTGAGCGTCTAGGTTGGCGGGAATGGGAGCGCAGAGCGCAGGAGGGGGGGACCACCCCCCCTCGCAACCCGATGACGTCGAAGGAGGCCGGCGCCAACCCCCCGAGGTGGCCTACGGCGGGCAGTTCGGCGACACGGTGCGCGCGCGACTGGAGACCGGGTTCTTCGCGCGGCTGGTTCCCGGCCTGCTCGAGCAGGCGGGCGGCGGTCGTCTGCTCGACCTGGGATGCGGCGACGGTCTGGCCGCCCGAGTGGCGGGACCCGCGCTGACCGAGTACACGGGAGTCGACTTTCGCGAGGGCGTCGCACCGGGCCAGAGCCAACCCCCCGGCGAGCACGTGCTCCACGATCTCAGGGACGGATTCGGCCCGGTGGGAGACGTCCCCTTCGATGTGTACCTGGCCACCTTCGGCGTGATCTCGCACCTGCAGCCGTCGCAGTTCGAGCGCCTGCTGAGGGAGATCGCCGCGCACGCCCGCCCCGGTTCGGTGATAGCGCTCGAAGCGCTCGGCCTCGGATCGCTGGAGTGGCCCGGCCTATGGGACACCTCCCCGGGCCCGCGGCGCTCGCTGCCCTACCGCCTGGGCTCTGACGTGGCGGTGCACCCGTGGAGCAAGCGCGAGCTGTGGGCGCTGCACCGCGAGGCGGGCCTACGGCCGGTGGGCGTGCTGGACCGCTCGGTGCAGGCCGGCCCCAAGACCGGAGAGGGCCGCTACTGGCCAGGGCTGCCGCCCCTGCGCCGCGCTCTCGACGACCTGCTCGAGGGCCACGGTGAAGAGCAGGCCCGCGGTGTGCTCGGCCATCCCCTTCCGCCGCTTCCCGCCGGCCCCGCCGCGGCCGTCCATCACGCCCTGAGCCTCAGGCGGCAGCGCCTCGCAGCCGGGCGTGGAGGTACACCCGCCGGCCTTGCCCGGGCGGTGTGGGCGCTCGAAGCCCGCTCAGGCGGCGGCTTCGGCCACGGACTCACCGTGATCGCGCGCAAGCCCTGAGGCCCGCAGAGCAGCGGCGAAGAGGGTGTCAGGGGCCTGCCGCGCCACGGCACGGGCGTCACCGATCGAGTCCACGTCGGTCAGCGGCGGCAGGTGAACCGTGCTCAGACCGAGGCTCTCCAGCCGCTCGGTCTGGACGGCGCCGGTGGAGGGGCTCGACATCGGTACTCCGGCGAAGACGGCCCGATCGGCGCGCCGCAGGCCGATGGTCCAGTAGCCGCCGTCCGGGGTGGCGCCGAGCACGGAGTCGGTACCGCAAACGCCGAGCGCCGCGAGCGCGCCGGCCAGCATCGAAGGCGTGACCTGGGGGGTGTCCATCGCCAGGATCACCGCGGGCCCGCCCACGTCCTCGAAGGCAGCGGCCAGCCGCTCACCCAGGCCCGCGCCGCGCTGAGGCACTACGTCGAAGCCGGCCGGTAGCCAGTCTCCGGCCGGGCCGTCGAGCGCCACCACCCGGCGCGAGCACGGCGTTGCCGCTACAGCGGCGAGCGTGTCTCGCAGCGCCGCCTCGGCCAGGGCCGCGGCCTGCTCCGGCGTGCAGGGCGGACAGAGGCGCGTCTTGGAGCGGCCGGGCACCGGCCCCTTGGCGATCACCACGAGTGCGGCGCCGGTCATCGCAGGGCCGCCGCCATGTCTCTTACCGTGCGCGCGGTTCCGCGCACGGTGCCGGTGATCTTCGAGCGTCCGGTCCGCGCTCGATAGGCCACGTCCACCTCCTCGATCCGCCACCCAGCCGCGGCGGCCAGCAGCACCATCTCCAATGGCCATCCGAAGCGCCGGTCGCGCAGCCCCAGGTCGACGAGCGGCTGCCGGCGGGCGGCACGCATCGGCCCGAGGTCGCGCAGGGCGACTCCGCTGCGGCGCCGCAGCTCGAACGCGAGCAGGCGGTTGGCGGCGCGGGCGTGTGGGGGAAACGCGCCCCGCTCCGCGCGCCGCGCGCCCATCACGAGCTCTGCCCGGCCCGCGAGCACCCGTTCGGCGACCCGAGGCAGCTCGCGCGGGTCGAGAGAGCCGTCGCAATCCATGAAGCAGACGACGTCGGCCTCGGCGGCGATCAGGCCGGCGAAGCACGCTGCGCCGAAGCCGCGGCGAGGCTCGTGCACCACCTGCGCGCCGAGGTCCGCCGCCAGCGCGCCCGAGCCGTCGGACGACCCGTTGTCGACAACTATCGGCTCGTAGGAGGCGGGCATGCGGCCCAGCACCCAGGGCAGGGCCTCGGCCTCATCGAGCACCGGCAGGATCACCTGTGCCGACATCGGCGCAGACCCTACGGCCGGGCCCTTACAGAAGCCGAAACATGGCGCGTGTGCGGTAGCCGATCTTGCGCGAGTCCATACGCTCGGTCGGGTGGAGGCCGGCACCGCACCGATGCACGCGCCTCCGCAGCAGCGGCTGCGCGCCCTGAGCGTACCCCTGGCGGGCTTTACCCTGATCGCCGGCACGGTGACGTTCGGGATCGTGGCCAAGGCGGGTGGCGACTCGCTGGGCAGCTCGCAGGCGCCGCTGCTCTATGAGTGGGACTGGCACGCCTCGACCGTGGCGTTGCTCGCCGTCGCCCTGCTGGCCGCCGCCGTCGCGCTTGCCCCGCGCCTGAGCAGCCTCACGCTCTCGCCTCGCGGTTTCGCCGCGGCGTCCTTGGCGCTCGGGCTCGTCCTGCGCCTGGCGGTGGGGGCCGCCCGCGACGGAAGCGTGGGCTGGTACGCGGTATACGAGGTGCCCAACAAGGAGTCCTCGAACGAGTACCTGCCCGCGCTGCCGAGCTTCGACTTCGGCGCCCGCTTCTTCCTCGACACCTTCGCCGAGATCGGCACCTCGCTCCCGGTGCACGCCATCGGGCATCCGCCCGGGCTCCTGCTCACCCTGCACGCCCTCGGCATCGAGAGCGCCGGGGCCATGGCGGCGCTGACCATCGGCGTTGGCGCGCTGAGCATCCCGCTCGTGTACGTACTCGGGCGCCAACTGCTCGACGAGGCGCAAGCCCGGGTCGCGACCCTGCTCTACGTATTCGCGCCGTCCGCCGTGCTGCACGGCGTAACCTCCGCCGACGCGCTCTTCGCAACGCTCGCCGTGTTGGCGGCCGCGGCCCTGCTGGCCCGGCGGAGGATCATCTTCGCCCTCGGTCCGCCCGCCCTGGCGCTCGCCTCGTTCTTCTCCTACGCCAACCTCGCGGTCGGGGCCCTCGCCGCGATCGTGGTCGCGCGCCGCGACGGGCTGCGCCGCGCCCTGGTGCTCAGTGCCGCCTGCGCGGTGGCGCTGCCGGCCTTCTACGGCCTGCTGCACCTGTTCACGGGCTTCGACCCGATCGGAGCGCTGCGCTCGACGGAGACCGTCTACCGCGAGGGCGTGGCCTCCACCCGCCCCTACGCGTTCTGGGTCTTCGGCTCGCCCGCGGCGTTCCTGCTGGCCGCCGGCCTGCCCCTGGCCTGGTACGCGCTGCGGGCGCTCGGCGCGGGCGAGACGGTGGCGGTCGCCCTGTTCTCGGTGCTCGTCATCTCCGCTCTACTGGGCTTCACCAAGGCCGAGACCGAGCGCATCTACCTTTTCCTCGTGCCCTTCCTGTGCCTGGCCGGCGCCACGGCGCTGCCCAGGCGATTCCTGACGCCCGTGCTCGCCCTCCTGGCCGTACAGGCGATCGCCACCGAGCTGCTGTTCGAGACGGTCTGGTGAGCACGGTCTTGGTCACCGGCGGCGCGGGCTTCATCGGCTCGCACCTGGTGGACTCCCTCCTGGCCGTGGGCGAGCGGGTGAGGGTGCTCGACAACCTCGACCCGCTCGCCCACCCGTCCGGCGAGCCGCCCTCCCACCTGCCCGTGGAGGCCGAGCTGGTGATCGGCGACCTGCGCGACCGTGCGGTGGTGGACCGGGTGCTCGAGGGAGTCGATCGGGTCTTCCACCTGGGCGGCGTGGTGGGCAACGGCGAGTCGATGGTGCACGTACGCAAGGCGGTCGACGTGAACTGTGGCGGCACCGCCACGCTGCTCGAGGCCGCGATCGAGCGCCGCGACACCGTGCGCCGAGTGGTGGTGGCCTCGTCGATGGTCGTCTACGGCGAGGGCGCATACCGATGCTCGGAGCACGGGCCTTCCGCGCCCGGGCTCAGGGACCGCGGCCGGCTGGCCCGCCGTGAGTGGGAGCTGCACTGCCCGCACTGCGGGCGGGTCCTGGAAGCGGTGTCCACGGCAGAGGACACGCCGCTGCGGCCGTCCAGCGTCTACGGGATCACAAAGCGCGACCAGGAGGAGCTGACGCTGGTGCTCGGCCGCGCGTACGGGCTGGAGGCGGTGGCGCTGCGTTACCTGAACACCTACGGCCCGCGCCAGGCGCTCGGCAATCCGTACACCGGTGTGGCCGCGATCTTCGCCGCGCGCCTGCTCGCAGGCCGCCGGCCGCTGGTGTTCGAGGACGGCGAGCAGGTGCGCGACCTGGTGCACGTGACCGACGTGGTGCGCGCCACGCGCGCGGCCATGGATGCACCGGGCGCGCCGGGCAGCGCGATCAACGTGGCCTCGGGGAAGCCCGTGCGGGTGGCCGAGCTGGCCCGGCTGATCGCCGCGGCCCTGGGATCGGACCTCGAGCCCGAGGTGACCGGAGAGGCGCGCGCCGGTGACATCAGGCACTGCTTCGCCGACGTGAGCCGGGCCCGGGAGCTGCTGGGCTTCTCCGCGCGTCGCGCGCTGGACGAGGGAGTGCCCGAGCTGGCCGCCTGGGTGGCGACACAGGCGGTTCAGGAACGCGGGGACGAGGCCCTCGCCGACCTGCGCGCCCGCGGTCTGGTGGGCTGAAGTGGCCGGCGCCGCGTACCGTTGCGTTCGTGTCCCGCCTGCTCGCCCCCGCCGCACTGATCGCCGTGCTGGTCGCCGCGGGGCTTGCCGTGGCCGGCGCGGGCCGTGACGACGCCCCAAGCGGTGCGACCCCGAGCGGCGCCGCGAGGCTCTCTTTCTCGGTCTCGCCCGCTCTGCGCACCGTCGCGGACCTGGCCCTGCCCGGCGGTCCCGGTCAGGTCGACTCCGGCCTGGGCATCTACCCCACCCTCACCGCCGCCGAGCGGCTGGTGTTCCCGGGGCAGGCGGCTCTCGACCGCACCCGCCGCTTCGCGCGCGCACGCGAGGGTGAGGTGGCCTTCGCCGTGGCCGATGACCACGGCGGGGTCAGCGGCCTGAACGTGCACCGGCCCTACCCGTCGGCGAGCCTGTCCAAGGCGATGATCCTCGTGGCCTTTTTGCGCAAGCTGGCCGCCGAGGACGGCGAGCCGTCGCAGTCCGACCTGCTGACGCTGGGCTACATGATCCGCCTCTCGGACAACGCCTCGGCCGACACCATCTACGGCCGCGTCGGCGACGAGGCCCTGATGGACCTGGCCGGCCGCGCCGGCATGAAGGACTTCGCGGTGTCGGGTGACTGGGCCAACGCCACTCTCACCCCGGCCGACCAGGCACGCTTCTTCCTCTCCATCGACCGGCTGGTGCCGCGACGGTTTCGCACGCTGGCCCGCGAGCTCCTCGAATCGGTCAGCGAGCTGCAGTCGTGGGGGATCCCGGTCGACGCGCGTCCCCGCTGGCGGGTTTTCTTCAAGGGCGGGTGGCGCCCCGAGGATGACGGCGAGATGGTGCACCAGGCGGCCCTGCTCGAGCAGGGCTCTCGGCGGGTGGCGATCGCGGTGATGACGGCCGGCGACCCCGACATGGTCTACGGCGAGCAGTCGATTCAGGGGGTGGCCCGGATTCTGCTGGCGGGAGCTCCGGCGGCGCTGCTGCCCGCGCGTACCGGGGCCTCGGAGCCGCTGCGCCCGCCCGCCACCCTCGTGGACCAGAGGTAGGAACCGCCACCCTTGCTATTGGTAGGTTCGCTGGCCCGCCCGCCGAGCACAGGAGGCCGCCGAATGGCAAGCGCCGTCATCAAGCCCGACTTCGCGTCGCGCCGCAGGCACTTCATCTTCAACGAGGATCACGACCGCCTGCGGGAGTCGATCGGCTCCTTCGTCGAAAGGGAGCTGGCTCCCCACGCGGCCGAGTGGGAGCAGACCACCTTCCCCGACTGGGTGTTCGCGCGGATGGGCGAGCTGGGCTTCCTCGGTTTGTCGTATCCCGAGGCCTACGGGGGCCAGGGCGGTGACTACTACTGCAACCTGGTCCTCGCCGAGGAGATCACCAAGTCCGACTCCGGTGGCCTGGCGATGGGCGTGGCCGTGCACACCGATATGGCCACCCCGCCGGTGTTCCTGTTCGGCACCGAGGAGCAGAAGCAGCGCTACCTCGTGCCCGCCATCAAGGGCGAGAAGATCTCCTGCCTGGGCATCACCGAGCCCGACGCAGGCTCCGACGTTGCGGGAATCAAGACCCGCGCCGTACGCGATGGCGACGAGTACGTGATCAACGGGTCAAAGACCTACATCACCAACGGCCACCGCGCCGACTTCATCGTGCTCGTGACCAAGACCGACGCGGACGCAGGCTATGACGGCTTCACCCTGTTCCTGGTCGATATGGACTCGCCCGGCGTGACACGGGAGAAGAGGCTCGAGAAGCTCGGCATGCACGCCTCCGACACCGCGCTGCTTGCCTTCCAGGACGTGCGCGTTCCCGCGGACGCGGTTCTCGGCCAGGAGGGCAAGGGCTTCTACCACATCATGTGGGAGTTGCAGGGCGAACGGCTGATCGGCGCGGCCGGCTGCGTGGCGAGCGCGCAGCGCTGCTTCGACCGCACGCTGCGCTATGCCACCGAGCGCAGGGCCTTCGGGCGCCAGATCGGCAGGTTCCAGGCGATCCGCCACAAGTTCGCCGAGATGGCAACGAAGATCGAGTCGGCGCGCCAGCTCACCTACATGACGGCGTGGCGCTTTCAGAACGGCGAGTACCCCGTGCGCGAGATATCGATGGCCAAGCTGCACGCCTCCCGGATAGCCGTCGAGGTGGCCGACGAGTGCATCCAGATCCACGGCGGTGCCGGCTACATGACCGAGTACGGCGTGGAGCGGGTGTGGCGCGACATGCGCCTGAACCGGATCGGAGCCGGCACCGATGAGATCATGCTCGACGTGATCGGGCGCTCCTACGGGCTGTAGGCAAAGCGCAGGCCGCGCGGGGAGCGTCGCTTCCTCGTTTGCCCGCTCTCCGGGCAACCCCGTACTTGCGGCTCTCCGCCATCATCCCCCGCCTCGGCCGACAGCGACAAAGGAGCAGACAACGTGGGAGTACTAGATGGAAAGGCCGCGATCGTGACCGGCTCGGCACGCGGCATCGGCCGGGCGACGGCGGAGCTGCTGGCCGAGAACGGCGCCAAGGTGCTCATCAACGACCTCGACGGTGACGTGGCCGAGCAGACCTCTCAGGAGATCGATGGCGAGACGGTGGCCTTCGCGGGGGACCTGACGAAGGAGGGCGTGGCCGACGAGTTGGTGAGCACCGCGGTCGAGGCTTTCGGTCAACTCGACATCGTGGTCAACAACGCCGGCTACACGTGGGATGGCCCGGTTCACAAGATGTCCGACGAGCAGTTTCACGCGATGCTCGAGATCCACAACGTCGTGCCCTTCCGGGTGCTGCGCGCGGCGGCTCCGCACCTGCGCGAGCCGGCCAAGAAGGAGCGTGAGGAGGGCCGGGAGGTGTTCCGCAAGGTGGTCAACGTCTCCTCCGTGTCGGGCACGATGGGCAACGCCGGACAGGCCAACTACTCCTCAGGCAAGGCAGGCGTGGTCGGCCTCACCAAGACCCTGGCCAAGGAGTGGGGCCAGTTCAAGATCAACGTGAACGCCGTGGCCTTCGGCTTCATCGAGACCCGGCTCACCGCCTCCAAGGAAGAGTCGAACACGATGGAGATCGACGGCAGGGAGATCCAGCTCGGCATCCCCGACCAGCTGCGCCAGATGGGCGCGATGCTGATACCGATCGGCCGGCCGGGAACCCCCGAGGAGGCCGCGGGCGGGATCTTCTTCCTGTGCTCGCCGTGGTCGAACTTCGTGCACGGCCAGGTGCTGAACGTAACCGGTGGTCAGTTCACCGGCATGACCACCTGATCCCGACGGCGTCAGCTCGGACCGAGTGTCACCCGATCGGGGCTTGGGAGGCACGCGAACGGGTCGGGTGTAAACGCGCCAAAGAACCTCCGCGGGCGATCCGAACAGTACGCGGCCGCGTTATTCCCCCTTATGGCGCCGTCCGGCGCTGCCCGTGTACACGATGCGAGGAGCTTTATCTCTATGTCGAACCTCATCACGCTGGAAAACCTTGACGTTG
>JAABUS010006762.1_pt1 | contig 13651 bp, 14 predicted proteins | sample 5560161 | NCBI WGS metagenome assembly JAABUS01 (sample SAMN10711885, study PRJNA513376) | rock metagenome | isolation source: Antarctica rocks | place: Antarctica: Victoria Land, Trio Nunatak nord | collected 2016-01-04 | reverse complement strand
CACGGGGTCCCCGACCGCCATCGTGATCGTGCGCCGGGGGAATAGGCGCAGTCGCCTGGCGTAGGGGTAGAGGATCTGGTGCGCGCCCCACTGCGCGACCGGGACCACCGGGCATCCGGTGGCCAGGGCCACGCGGACCGCTCCGGTACGGCCGCCGGTCATCGGCCACAAGTCACGGTCCCGCGTCAAGGTCCCTTCCGGGTAGACGATCACGCAGTCACCACGCTGCACCGCCTCCACGGCACTGGAGTACGCCTGGCTCGCCTCCAGCGATCCTCGGTGCACGGGGATCTGCCCGGTGGCGCGGAAGAGCGGGCCGAGCACCGGCCAGCCGAACACGCTCGCCTTGGCCAGGAACCGCGGGGGGATGCCGCAGTCGTGGACCAGGTGGGCGACGAGCAGCGGGTCGGCGTGCGAGAGGTGGTTGACCACCAGCACGAACCCGCCGTCGGGAAACCGTTCGGTGCCGCGCCAGTCCCGTTTGGTCAGCACCATCAGCAACGGCCTGACCACCGCGGCCAGGACCCACAAGCTGCGGGTCCACTGTCGGCTCTGCACGTGCACTCCCGCCCACCTCGCCGGCGCCCGCCGGGGCGCCGCACTGCTCGCGGCGCGGGTCGCACTCTAGGGCCAGCCGACGCCGCGTCCGCGACCCGCCGTGCGAGCCGCGCGACCGGTTCGGGTGCGTCCGGACCCGCTGGCAGGATCAGGTGGTGAGCTCGCGCGGCGTACCCGGAGGCGGCCCGCGTCCCGCTTTGCGTTGGGCGGTGGTCGTACCCGTGAAGCCGTGGGCGGAGGCCAAGTCGCGGTTGGCCCGCGAACCCAGTGCGCGGGCGGCACTGGCGCGGGCCTTCACGCTCGACGTGGTGGAGGCGGCCCGGTCGACGGTCTGCGTCGACGCGGTGCTGGTGGTGAGCCGTGAACCGGCACTGCGGGAGCTGTTCTCGGCGGTGGGCTCCGCTGCCCGGGTCCCTCTCGTCGTGGCGGACGACCGTGGTCGCGGCCTCGATGACTCGGTGCGCCTCGGCGTGCGGGAGGTGCGTCGGCTGTGTCCGGGCACCAACGTCGCCGTGGTGACCGGTGACCTGCCCTCGCTGCGACCGCAGGACCTGGCGTCGCTGCTGGCTGCCGCCGGCGGGCACCGGCTCGGTGTCGTGTCCGACACCGAGGGCACCGGCACGACCGTGCTCACTGCCACCGCGGCCACCGAGCTGCGTCCGGCGTTCGGCGCCGGCTCGTTCACGCGGCACCTGGCCCTCGGTGCGGTGGACCTCTCCGGCGCCGCGGCACCCGGCGTACGCCGTGACGTCGACGTCGACGCACAGCTCCGGGCCGCTCGGCGCCTCGGCGTAGGCCGCCAGACCGCCGCGCTGGACGATCCGGCAGACTAGCGTGCCGTCAGTGCAGGCCACGGTTTCCGCGTGGGACGAGCGGCGACGCCGCGCCCAGGTGCTCCTCGACGACGGTCGAGAGCTGCCGGTGCCGCAGCGCGTCGTCGACGAGGCAGGCTTCGTCCGGCTCCGGCTCGGCCAGCGCCTCACCGTCGAGCTGGCCGACGGCCTCGGCGAGGACGGCGGCCAGGTCGACCGGGTGCGGCTGCTCGGCTGAGCCCCAGTCAGCTGCTGGAGCCAGCGCCGCCCGAGCTGGTGGCCTTCTTCGCCGTTCCCGACGTGGTCTTCTTGGCGGGAGCCTTCTTCGCTGGAGTCTTGGCCGTCGCCTTCTTGGCCGTCGCCTTCTTGGTCGTCGCCTTCTTGGCCGTCGCCTTCGTGGCCGACTCACTGGTCGACCCGCCAGCTGTCGGTTTCTTCGTCATGGTGTGGCGCGAGGGTCTCGACGAGCCGGCGGAGGTGTCGCTGCCGGGACGGCCGCCGATCACGCCACCGGCCGCCCTGGCCGCTCCGAGGGTCCGGGCCGGGAGCTGCTTGGCACCCGAGACGACGTCGCGCAACTGGGAACCGGGGCGGAACCTGGGCACCGAGGTCTCTTCGGCGTGGGTTCGCTCACCGGTACGCGGGTTGCGCACCATGCGGGCGGGGCGAACTGCCTTCTCGAACGCACCGAAGCCGGTGATGGCGACCTTCTCACCGCGGGCGACCTCTCGGGTGATCGTCTCCACGACCGCGTCCAGTGCCTGCGCGGCCTGCCGCCTGTTGCCTTCGTAGTGCGCCGACAGCGCCTCGATGAGCTGTTTTCTGTTCACTGCCATCCCCTTGCCCCAGAGGTCCGGGCAGGCGCCCGGCCTCATCGCACCGTAGGGCGCTGGCACCACGGTCGACAATCAGTCGTCGGCGAGTCGGGCACCACCAGGGGGTTGCCAGGCGTAGGCGACGTCGGGTGCGCGCTCCTCGTTGTCCCGACCATCGGTGCGGCGCACCACCACCAGCCCCCCGCGCTCGTACAGCCGGCGGGCCGGGGTGTTGACCTCGAAGACCCACAGCCCGAACCCCTGGGGACGCAGCGCCTTCGCCAGCGACAGCAACGTCGTGGCGACGCCGCGACGCCACCACGTCGGCCTGACATGAAGCTGGTCGAGCCATGCGGTGTCGAGCACCAGCAGCCCGACCGCCTGCTCGTCAGCCGTGGCCACGTACGCCTCCCGGTCGGGGAGTACGACGTCACGCATCCAGGCTTCGACGGCCTCCGGCCCGTGGCAGCCGGGTGGCATCGTGCCGTCGATCTCGGCCCTTGCCCGCGCCTCGACCATCACGTCGGCAGCCAGGCGGTGCTCTCCGGGAACCGCCGGACGGATGATCAGGTCGTCGCTCACGCAGGGCGCCGCATCACCCGGCACGGACGACCTCGAGAGCCTGGGCGAGGTCGTCGGGGTAGCCCGACTCGTACGACACCCGCTCGCCGGTCGACGGGTGCTCGAAGGCCAGCCCGACCGCGTGCAGCCACTGGCGCTCGAGCCCCACGCGCGCGGCCAGCACCGGATCGGCGCCGTAGGTGAGGTCACCGACACAGGGATGCTTGACCGCGCTCAGATGCACCCGGATCTGGTGGGTTCGGCCGGTCTCCAACCCGATCGTCAACAACGTCGCTGCCCGGTGCGCCTCCAGCGTGTCGTAGTGGGTGACGCTGTGTTTGCCGTCGGAGGTCACCGCCCAGCGCCAGTCGTGGCGGGGGTGGCGGCCGATAGGTGCATCGATGGTGCCACGCGACGGGTCGGGGTGACCCTGCACCAGCGCGTGGTAGGTCTTGGTGACGGTTCGGTCCTTGAAGGCCCGTTTGAGCACGGTGTAGGCGCGCTCGGACTTTGCCACCACCATCAGGCCAGACGTGCCGACGTCCAGCCTGTGCACGACACCCTGCCGTTCGGCGGCGCCGGACGTCGCCACCACGTACCCGGCTGCGGCGAGGTGGCCGACAACGGTGGGTCCGGTCCACCCTGGGCTCGGGTGCGCCGCCACTGCGACCGGCTTGTCGACCACCACGAGGTCGTCGTCGTCGTGCACGACCCGCAGGCCCGCGACCCGTTCGGGACGCACCTCGACCGGCGGGTCGGGGCGAGGAACCGTGACGTCCAACCACGCCCCGGGCACGAGCCGGTCCGACTTGGCGGCCGGACGGCCGTCGAGGCGCACCAGGCCCTCCTCGGCCAGCTGCGCGGCGCGGGACCGTGACAGGCCGAGCAGGCGAGCCAGGCCGGCGTCCAACCGCTCGCCGGCCAGGCCCTCGGGGACGGGAAGGCTTCGCGTGTCGGCAGCGGTCACGTCTCGCGGCGGCCGTCGAGGCCGATGCCGCGCACGGAGCGCCAGGCCACCAGCACAGCGGCCACACAGATCGCGGAGTCGGCCAGGTTGAACACCGGCCAGTGTGGCAGCGCCAGGAAGTCGACGACGTGGCCACGCAGCGGTCCAGGCTCCCTCAGCAGGCGGTCGGTGAGGTTGCCGAGGGCACCACCGAGGAGAAGTCCGAGCGCGACCGCCCAGCACCGGTCGCGCAGGCGTCCCGCCATCCGCAGCACCACCACGACGACGACCACCGCGATCACCGTCAGCGCGACCGTCAACCCGGTGGCCAGGCTGAACGCCGCCCCAGGGTTGCGGACGAGCGTGAGCTGCAACGCGCCGGGGACGACGTCGACCGGAGGTCGGTCGGCGAGCAGCGCGACCGCGAGGACCTTGGTGACCACGTCGAGGGCGTACACCACGACGGCGGCGAGGGCGAACGTACGAAGCCGACGCGGCGGCGGGCCCTCCACGGAGCTCACCGCACCGTCGGTGTCGCTGAGCTTCAGCGACGCTCCTCGCGCTGCTTGCATGGCAGGCACAGTGTCGCACGCGGAAAAGCGGTCAACCGCATCTTGCCGATGGGCTGACCGCACGACTCGCACACGCCGTACGTACCGTCCTCGATCCGCTCCACGGCATGCTCCACCTGGACCAGCATCTCGCGGGCGTTGTTGGCGACCGACATCTCCTGGTCGCGCTCCATGGTCGAGGAACCCATGTCGGCCTGGTCGAAGCCCGCCCCGTCGCCGCCGTCGCGCACCAGGTCGGCGAACTCGCGTTCGGCCTCGTCGAGCTCGTCACCGAGCCGGCGCCGGTCGGCCTCCAGCACCGCAGCCACGCCCGCGATCTCCGCGTCGGTCCAGGGCGACTCACCGGGTGCCACGACCAGGGACGCGGCCGCAACCGGGGGTCGACTCCGGTCGGCTTCGGACTTTGCCATCGCGAGTTCCCCCTGTCGTACGTGGACCGGCGGCACCGGTGCGGCGCCGGGGCGGAGGTTACCGCCTGGCAGGGCAGATCGTGTCACCGGCCGCGCGGGTGTCCGGGTAACCCGGTCGCCGGGTTCGGCCACGACCTCCTACGATGAGGGCGCCGTACAGCGTGGATGGGACGAGTAGCTGCCTCCGTCCGGCCCGAGCGACCCGGGGACGGTGTGAGCCCGGGGCCGGATCCGCAGCGAAGATCACCCGGAGCCGCTGGAAGAACCGCGACCGCCGCCAGCGGGCGCCCAGTAGACCCAGCCGCGGCGAGCTCGAGTGGGTCGGTGCGGCCAGCAGCGTGGGTGCACCGGCCAAGGAGGGTGGTACCGCGGGAGGCGCCGAAGGCGTCCCTCGTCCCTCCGGACCGCCGCCGCGGCCCCCAACGGGGGTCCGGCTGTCGCTGGAGCCACCCGTGAGCACCTACCGTGCCGTTCCCGCCCAGATCGACCTCCCTGCGCTCGAGCGCGAGGTGCTCGAGCGGTGGGAGCGCGAGGACACCTTCGGGGAGAGCCTGCGGCGCACCGCCGACGCGCCGCGCTGGACGTTCTACGAGGGGCCACCCACCGCCAACGGCCGCCCCGGGGTGCACCACGTCGAGGCCCGGGTCTTCAAGGACGTGTTCCCGCGCTACCAGACGATGCGCGGCCACCACGTCGACCGCAAGGCCGGCTGGGACTGCCAGGGTCTGCACGTCGAGGTCGGGGTGGAGAAGGAGCTCGGCATCTCCGGCAGGCGGGAGATCGAGGCGTACGGCATCGCCGAGTTCAACGCCCACTGCCGAGCGTCGGTCGACCGGCACGTCGACGAGTTCGAGGCGATGACCGAGCGGATGGGTTACTGGGTCGACACCGACGACGCCTACCGCACGATGGACGCCTCCTACACCGAGAGCGTCTGGTGGTCGCTCAAACAGGTCTTCGACGCGGGGCTGCTGGTGGAGGACCTGCGGGTGGCGCCGTACTGCCCCCGCTGCGAGACCGGTCTGTCCGACCACGAGCTGGCGCAGGGGTACGAGACCGTCGTGGACCCGTCGGTGTACGTGCGGTTCCCGATCACCTCGGGCCCGTGGGCCGACCGAGCCGCGTTGCTGGTGTGGACGACGACCCCCTGGACCTTGGTGTCCAACACCGCGGTCGCGGTGCGCCCCGACGTCTCGTATGCGCTGGCGACCGACGGCACCGAACAGCTCGTGGTGGCCGAACCGCTGCTCGAGCAGGCTCTCGGTGAGGGGTGGACCGTCCTCGACACCGTGCTCGGCTCGGACATGGAGCGCTGGACCTATCAGCGGCCGTTCACCCTGGTGCCCTTCGACGAACCGGCGCACATGGTGGTGCTGGCCGACTACGTCACCACCGACGACGGTACGGGCCTGGTGCACCAGTCCCCCGCCTTCGGCGCGGACGACCTCGCCGTCTCCAGGGCCTACGGCCTGCCGGTCGTCAACCCGGTCGGTGCCGACGGCCGATTCCTGCCCGAGGTCCCGCTCGTCGGAGGTGAGTTCTTCAAGCACGCCGACACCTTGCTGGTCGACGACCTGCGGCAGCGGGGCCTCCTCCAGGGTCACGTGCCGTACGAGCACACCTACCCGCACTGCTGGCGCTGCCACACGCCGTTGCTCTACTACGCCTTGCCGTCCTGGTACATCCGCACGACGCAGGTCAAGGACGCGCTGCTGGCGGAGAACGCCCGGACGCGCTGGCATCCGGCGACCATCAAGGAAGGCCGCTACGGAGACTGGCTGAACAACAACGTCGACTGGGCGCTCTCACGCAGCCGCTACTGGGGCACCCCGCTGCCGATCTGGCGCTGCGGCGCCGGGCACCTCACCTGCGTCGGGTCGCTCGCCGAGCTGTCAGAGCTGTCCGGCAGCGACCAGTCGCGGCTCGACCCGCACCGGCCATACGTCGATGACGTCGAGCTCGCTTGCCCCGCCTGCGGCGGACAGGCGCGGCGGGTGCCCGAGCTGATCGACGCGTGGTACGATTCCGGGTCGATGCCGTTCGCCCAGTGGGGCTACCCGCACGTGCCCGGCTCGGTCGAGCGGTTCGAGCAGGCGTACCCCGCGCAGTTCATCTGCGAGGCCATCGACCAGACCCGCGGGTGGTTCTACTCGCTGATGGCGATCGGCACCATCGTGTTCGGCCGCTCGTCGTACGAGGACGTGGTCTGCGTCGGCCACATCCTCGCCGAGGACGGCCGCAAGATGTCCAAGCACCTCGGCAACATCCTCGAGCCGATGCCGCTGATGGACACCCACGGCGCCGACGCGGTGCGCTGGTTCATGGCCTGCTCGGGCTCGCCGTGGTCGGCGCGACGGGTGGGGCACGGGGTGCTCACCGAGATCGTGCGCAAGGTGCTGCTGACGTACTGGAACACCGTGTCGTTTCACGTGCTGTACGCCCGGGCGGCGGGCTGGACACCGGCACAGGGTGCACCCCGGGTCGCCTCCCGCCACGTGCTCGACCGCTGGCTGGCCTCCAGCACCCAGGTGCTGGTCGGCGACGTCACGGTGGCGATGGACGCCTTCGACACCCAGCGCGCCGGCCAGCTGATCTCCGGCTTCGTCGACGACCTGTCCAACTGGTACGTCCGGCGGTCCCGGCGGCGCTTTTGGGCCGGGCAGCCGGGGGCGCTGGCCACGTTGCACGACACCCTCCACACGCTCACCCGGTTGATGGCCCCGCTGGTGCCGTTCCTCACCGAGCGGGTGTGGCTCGACGTCGTCGTCCCCGTGGACCCGGAGGCACCGTCCTCGGTGCACCTGTCGGACTGGCCGGACGTCGACGCCGGACTGGTCGACTACCGGCTCACCGAGCAGGTCGCGCTGGCGCGCCGACTGACCGAGCTCGGTCGGGCGGCGCGCGCAGAGGCCAAGGTGCGCATTCGGCAGCCGCTGGCGCGTGCCCTGGTCGGCTCGAGCGCGTGGGCACAGCTCGATGACGAGTTGCGTGCCGAGATCTGCGAGGAGCTCAACGTCGGCGTCCTGGAGTCGCTCACCGCCGCGGGTGGCGACCTCGTGGACCACACCGCCAAGGGCAACTTCCGCGCGCTCGGCCGGCGCTTCGGCCAGCAGACACCGCTGGTGGCGCGTGCAGTCGCCGCGGCCGACGCCGCCGCCCTGGCTGCCTCACTGGCGACCAGTGGTGAGGCTGAGGTGGAGGTCGAGGGCGAGCCGGTGACCCTGCGCGCCGACGAGGTGGTGGTCTCCGAGCGTCCCCGCGAGGGCTGGTCGGTCGTCAACGAGCAGGGTGAGACCGTGGCGCTGGACCTGGCTCTGACTCCGGCCCTGGTGGCTGCCGGGCAGGCCCGCGAGGCCATCCGCCTGGTCCAGGAGGCGCGCAAGACCAGCGGCTTCGAGGTCAGCGACCGCATCGAGCTGGTCTGGTCCGCGGACGCACCGGTCGCCGAGGCGCTACGTGCGCACCAGCGCCTGATCGCCGAGGAGGTGCTCGCCACCGCCGTACGGGAGGGCGTCGGCGACGGCACGGCGCACGAGGACGCCGCGTCCGGCGTACGGGTGTGGGTGCGCCGCGCCTGACCCCGGGTCAGGTCTTCGGGCGGCCGTTCTGCTCGGCCGGGCTGGACGGCAGCGAGACCGCGTCGGCCTCCTCCCCGTCCAGCGTGGCCAGGTGGGAGGTGAGGTACTCCCGCAGCCGGCTGCGGTACTCCCGCTCGAAGGTGCGCAACCGTTCGACCTCCTCGTCCAGGCCGGCTTTCTGCTTGTTCAGCTCCCCCAGGAGCTCCTGGCGGCGCCGCTCGGTCTCCGCGCCCAGCCCGTCAGCCTCGGCGCGAGCGCTGTCGGCGAGCTTCTTGGCCTGGGCCCGGGCCTCGGCCAAGAGGGCGGCGGCCTCGGTCCGGGCCTCGGCAACCAGCTCGTCGGCGTTGTGCGCGGCGATCTCCAGCAGCCGTGCGGCTCGGCTGCCGGCAGTGCCGTCGGCGCCGGGTGCCCCAGCCGGTGCCCCAGCCGGTGCCCCAGCCGGTGCCTCGACCGGTGTCGACTTGGCCGGTGGGGCTTCGGGCCTTGGCTTTGGGCTCGAGGGTTCTGGTGCCGTCACCGGCTTGGAGGCCGTCTGCACCGGGGGGCGCTCCGCCCGCTTGCGCAGTTCCTCGCGCTCACTGGCCAGGCGGTCCAGCTCGACCTCGACCTCGTCGAGGAAAGAGTCCACCTCGGTCATGTCGTAGCCCTCGCGGAGCCGCACGGGCGTGAAGCGCTTGTTGCGCACGTCCTCTGGAGTCAAAGGCATGGTCCACCTCGGGGGGTATCGGATCGGCCGGACGCCAGTCACCGTACCGGCTACGGCGAGGTGGCCGCTCGGACGTCGCCTCCGGCGGTCGTGCGTGGCTGGTGCACCGGCGCAGATTTCAGTAGAAGACCAGGCTGACCAGGATCTGCAGCAGGTAGATGACGACGAAGAGCACCAGTGGCGAGAGGTCGAGCATGGCCACCCCCAGCCGGACCGGGGGGATCACGCGGCGCACGGCCCGCAGCGGCGGATCGGTGCAGGAGTAGATGGCCTCGGCCAACACGAGGATCGGCCCGGACGGGCGCCAATCTCGGGCGAGCATCTGTACCCAGTCCAAGACGATCCGAGCGATGAGCACGACCAGCGCCGCCCACAAGATGAAGCCGAGGACGCTGCCGACGGTCTGCACAGACCCCTCAGCTCTGGTTGAAGAAGCCGCCCTCGGCGATGCGCTGCTTGTCCTCAGCGGCGACCGAGACGTTGGGCGGTGAAAGCAGGAACACCTTGCTGGTCACTCGCTCGATAGTGCCATGCGCCGCAAACACCAGCCCGGCGGAGAAGTCCACGAGCCGCTTGGCGTCGTTGTCGTCCATCTCGGACAGGTTCATGATGACCGGCGTACCGTCGCGGAAGTGCTCCCCGATGGTGCGGGCCTCGTTGTACGTACGGGGGTGCAACGTGGTGATGCGGACGGAGTCCGCCGACACCGTGCTCATCTCGACCGGACGACGCCGCTGCGCCAGCTGGGCGACGCGAGCGTCCTCGTCCCGCACGGCACGCACCGGGCGGCGATACTCGACCTGTTCGGCGGCCTCGTACCGGGTAGCGCCCGATCGGTCGGTCGAGTGCTCGTCGTCGTAGTCGTCGTCAGTGGTGCCGTCCTCGAGGAGGCCGAGGTACACGCCGACCTTGCGCATCGCGCCAGCCATGAGAAGTCGCCCTCCGGTTCGTGGGGTCGAGCAGATCCGACCCTACTGCAGCAAGGGCCGCTCCCCGAGTACCGCTCGACCCACGCGTACGTGTGTCGCGCCCGCCGCCACGGCTTGCTCGAGGTCGCCGCTCATGCCCGCGGAGAGCACCGCAGCGCCGGGGTGGTCGGCGCGCAGCCGGGCCGCCAGTGCGGCGAGGCGCTCGAACGCGGGCCCCGGGTCGCCGGTCCGTGGCGCCACGGCCATCAGCCCGCGCAGCCGTAGGTGCTCGGTGCCGACCACGGCCTCGGCGAGCCCAGCCAGGTCGGCCGGGTCGGCGCCGGAGCGCCGCCCGATCACGCCCTGCGCGCCGTGAGGATCGAGGCTCACCTGCACCAAGACGTCCAGCGCGCGCCCGGAGCCGAAGGCGCCGCGCTCGAGTGCGGTGATCAGGCGTGGCCGGTCCACCGACTGCACCACGTCGCTGTACGCGGCGATGGCTGCGGCCTTGTTGGTCTGCACCGCTCCCACGAAGTGCCACACCAGGTCGGCACCGCTGGCCGCCCGCTTGTCGCGCGCCTCGGGATGGCGGGCCTCTCCGACGTCGGTGACCCCGAGGGACGCCAGCAGCGCCACGTCGGTGGCGGGGAAGGTCTTGGTCACGGCCACCAGCGTGACGTCGTCGACGCAGCGTCCGGCCTGTGCGCAGGCCGCGGCGATCCGTGCCCGCACCAGGCCGAGGCGGTCCGCCAGCTCGGCACGACGCCCGAGCGCGGCCTCGCTCATGTCGGCTGGTCGACGGGCTGCACGCGGACGACCACAGCGCTTCGGCCGGACGTCGTGCCCTGCCGGCGGTACGAGTAAAGTTCCTCGGACTCGATCGTGCATCCCGCCCGGCCCGCTGCGAGGTCGTCGACGGCGACACCGAGACCGACGAGCTGTTCGACCACACCGGCGCCGACGTCGAGACCCGGTGTCCCCAGGCGCGTCGTCGACCAGGCCGCGGGGGCGACGGAGGCGACCTCTGCGCGCATCAGTGCGGGAACCTCGTAACAAGCCCCGCAGGCACGTGGCCCGACCCAGGCGTGCAGGTCGTGCGCTCCGAGAGCACGCAGCCGCGCCACCGCTGCGAGCACCACGCCGAGGCGGAGCCCCTCTCGCCCGGCGTGCACGACCGCTCCGAGGCCGGCGAGGTCGTCGGCGAGCGCGACCGGCGTGCAGTCGGCCACTCTGACGCACAGCGCCACGTCCGTGCGAGCGGTGACCAGCGCGTCGGCGGAGGGCGGCTCCCCCGGCACCCACCGCTCGTCCACCACGCTCACGGCTGCTCCATGCACCTGCCGGGTCAGCAGCAGCCGCGACCGTGGCACGCCGAGCTCGTTGGCGACCAGGGTGAGGTTGCGATCCACGGTGCGCGGGTCGTCACCACCACCGGTGCCGAGGTCGAGCGAGCTCCACGGACCAGAGCTGACGCCGCCGTGCCGATCGGTGAACGCGACGTCGACACGACCGTGCCGCAGCCGGGCCCAAAACACCTACTTGAGGAAGTCGGGGACGTCGAGCTCGTCGTCGTCGAACTGCACCGGTCTGGGTTGCCGGACCTCCGGCCGCGGTCGCTGTGCCTGCCCCTGGGTCGGGTTCTGGCCGGGACCCTGCTGGCGTTGCGGCGTCCCCTGGGGCGCCTGGCCCTGCTGGGGCTGGGGCGGGCGCTGAGCTGCCTGCTGCGCCGCAGGCTGCTGGGGCTGTTGCTGGACCTGCTGCTGGGGTTGCTGCTGGGGCCGCTGCTGCTGGGCGCGTTGCTGCTGTGGTTGCTGTGGTGGTTGAGATTGCTGGACTTGTTGTTGCTGTGACTGTTGCTGGGGTGGCTGCTCTGGCGCGGTCTGGTCCCGCCGCAGGGCCGGCTGGCCGGCGCTGCGGCGTTGGGGCATGCCGCCGTCGAAGCCGGCAGCGATCACGGTCACCCGCACCTCGTCGCCGAGTGCGTCGTCGATCACGGCGCCGAAGATGATGTTGGCCTCGGGGTGGGCCGCCTGACTGACCAGGGCGGCCGCTTCGTTGATCTCGAACAGCCCGAGGTCAGAGCCCCCGGCGATCGAGAGCAGCACGCCGTAGGCCCCCTCGATGGAGGCTTCGAGCAGCGGGCTGGACACTGCCATCTCCGCCGCCGCGATGGCGCGGTCGTCCCCGCGGGCCGAGCCGATCCCCATCAGCGCAGACCCGGCGTCCTGCATCACCGACTTGACGTCGGCGAAGTCAAGGTTGATCAGGCCCGGGGTGGTGATGAGGTCGGTGATACCGGAGACACCCTGCAGCAGCACCTGGTCAGCCTGCTTGAACGCGTCCAGCACGCTGACGTTGCGGTCACTGATCGAGAGCAGCCGGTCGTTCGGGATCACGATGAGGGTGTCGACCTCCTCGCGAAGGGCGGCAATCCCCTCCTCGGCCTGGTTGGCCCGGCGACGCCCCTCGAAGGAGAACGGCCTGGTGACCACGCCGATCGTCAGCGCACCGAGCGACCTGGCGATCCGGGCCACCACGGGGGCACCTCCGGTGCCGGTGCCGCCGCCCTCCCCGGCGGTGACGAACACCATGTCAGCGCCCTTGAGCACCTCCTCGATGTCTGCCGCATGATCCTCGGAGGCCTTGCCTCCCACGATCGGATTGGCGCCGGCGCCGAGACCGCGGGTGAGCTCGCGGCCGATGTCGAGCTTGACGTCGGCGTCGCTCATCAGCAGCGCCTGCGCATCGGTGTTGATGGCGATGAACTCCACGCCCTTGAGGCCGACGTCGATCATGCGATTGACGGCGTTGACGCCTCCGCCGCCGATGCCCAGGACCTTGATCACTGCCAGGTAGTTCTGCGCTGCCACTGCGCGAGCCTCTCGTGTGTGAAGTATGTGTGTGAAGTATGTGTGGAAGTGACGTGTGTGTGAGTGACGTGCGTCCCGGCCTCCCCCGACCGAGGGCGTCGGTGCACCGTCTGCCTGTTCCGGCCGCGGTCTCACCCTCTAGTTGAGAGTGATAGTTATGTCAACCCGCCGATGAGGAGGAAACCTACGCACACCGGCCTGCCACCTGCAACGGCACGTCGGCGTGTCGGGCTCCCCGCTGGTGAATTTTGTCGTCGACCACTGACGGGGCAGGTACTCCAAGGGTCTGGCGGTGATCGACGGTCACTGTGCCGTCTGCGACGTGGTGGGCAGCTCAGGCACCGTCACGTCGTAGACCGCAGCCGGCATGCGCAGCAGCACCATCAGCACCTCTGCCTTGCGAGCGGAGTCCTGGGCGTTGCCCCACCGCACCCGCTCACCCGAGGTCAAGACGAGCTCGATGTCGTCGGGCGAGGTCATCTCGACCGAGTCGACCCGGGCCGAGAGCGAGGGCTCCAGCGCGCCGAGCACCGAGCCGGCCTCGGCCAGGGTGGAACGCAGCTGGGCCGGGTCGACCTCCCCGGGGAGCAGCTCAGGCATACCCGCGGGCGCTTGGTCGTAGGCCCCGAAGACCGAGCCAGTGGCGTCCACCGCCTGCCACGTCCCGTCGACGTCGATGACGGCCACGGGTTCACGCTCGATGACGTCCACCCGCAGCGAGCTCGGCCAGTCACGGCTCGCGGTCGCCGACGCGACCCCGGGCAGCCGCTCGACCCTGCTCTCCACCTCGTCGAGGTCGACGCGCGCCAACGGGGTGCCCTCTTGCACCCCGATGACGTGGCGCACCTGCGCGGGGCCCACCCGCGCGACCTGGCTGGCGCCGGCGCCGGTGACCTTCACCTGGTGCAGCGCGAG
>JAABUS010006761.1_pt1 | contig 13652 bp, 16 predicted proteins | sample 5560161 | NCBI WGS metagenome assembly JAABUS01 (sample SAMN10711885, study PRJNA513376) | rock metagenome | isolation source: Antarctica rocks | place: Antarctica: Victoria Land, Trio Nunatak nord | collected 2016-01-04 | reverse complement strand
ATCCTACTTTGGGTAACATGCTAGGCGGCAGGATTTCAAGGCAATTCAAGGCAGCCAACCGAGAGTGCCCATCGACGAGTTACCCACGGATCTTGGATAGGTAAGCGTCCACGAAAAGAGTAAGACAAGAAGGTATCTTGTTGTCCAGAGACACATTGATTGCGACAGCCTGTTATACTCATACTCGAAAGACAATTCTCCAGTAAGGTCTTCAAATACTATCGCAGGCTTCGCAGCCTTGATGAACACGACGCAAGGCTGAGTAATCCCTTAGTGCAAACCGTCGACCAATCACTTCCCCCTCAATTCCCCACCCCTCCCACCACTTCTCCGCCCCTCTATCTCCCTCCCCACCCCCCCCTCCCCCGCCAAACCCTTATTCGAAGGGGGCCCAGGGGATAAATATGATGGAGCACTGGGGGAGGTGGGGGGGAGGGGGGGAGTTTTCTGATTTAGCGTGTTGGGAGAGGGGGGCTGGGCTGGGCTGATGGGGTTCTTGGACTGGAAAGGGGCTGATGAGTACACGATCTGGTGGAGCGACTGTTGTCGTCTTTGCATTGTTACGTCCCTTGTGATGTAAGGGGCGCTGGACGGAGAGTTAGGAGCGTGTACCCGGGAGGCTGCTTCATTTAGCTGGAGCGAGCACGGGCTTTTTGATGTATAATTCGCTGCGCAAAATGTTGTATGTCTAACTTTAAAATATCGTGCACTGCGTATAGCGTACAAAATTAATGGCAATCCCTTTTGCCAAGACCACATCAGGATTCCGCTCAGCGAAATGACAGGAATAGAAGCACATCTGGTGGTACAAAGATCGACTTGAGAAATTTAGCTGTGAGGGGTATAAATCTAAAGACAGCAAGAACATATCAGGATCCGCAATAAACAATGCACAAGCCGTCATACATGTGGTGCCCAGACCTCACCACCAACTAGGCGCGGCTTTGTCTCGTAGTGATCTGGTTCTGAACTCTGGGGCCGTCGGAGATTCGAGTTCGGATAGTAGAGATGATGGGCTGGTGCACCATACGGAGGCTCGGGGTACATGTACGGCTCACCGTGGCTCGGTGAGCCCATACCAGGATGTACTGGTGATTGCCAACCCACACTGCCCAAATGTGGACTGTCACCAGCACTTCCCCCTCGTCGGTTCTCGTGGTGTGTAGGTGGCTCCAAGATTTGCGGCGGACAGTACATTGAAGGATATGAAGTTAGTGATGGCCGATGCTGATTGCTGCCGAATGATGAATAGGATGGCGATGGGGCAGAAGGTGAAGATCGAGGGCTCGGTTGTTGTAGGTCGCCGCGTATGTGATGCGGTAGGGAGCCATTAGGCATGAAAGAGAAGTCGCTAGTCTGACGATTTAGCGTTGGCATTCGTGGAATCCCATTCGAAGGCGACATCGAGACGGTACGTAGGCTTGGTGAAGGTGTAGATTGGGCTGAGGCAGTATCGGAGTAAGTGCCGCCGTCGGATCCTGTCTTTTGACCGCTTCCAGAACTTCGCGACGCAAGGACCGCCGCGGTTGCAGCTGCTGCTTCTTCCACGGTACCAGTATGGTGGTTCTGATGTCGGGTCAAGGTCGTTCGTCGAGTAAACGTCTTTTGACAGTCTGCAAATGGACATTTGTAAGGTCGCTTTCCAGAATGGATGCGACGGTGTCTTGCGAGGGAGCTTGAATCACTGAAAGGCTGTTCTCGTTATTAGTATCGTATTGAATCTGTGTAAAAGCAGGGCACTCACCTTTGAGCAGCGCTCGCACATGTGAGGCTTCTCGCCTGTGTGAACTCGAGCATGCACGGTTAAAGCAGATCTCTGGATGAATTGCTTGCCGCATCCAGGATAATCGCACTGATGGGGTCGCACGCCACTGTGGATACGTTCTATGTTGGGTGTTATTAGCCTACAACATCGCAGAGTCAAAACAGGCAATGCTTACCATGGCGAGCAAGATCACTCCGCCGTGCAAATCCCTTTTTACAATTGGTGCAAGCAAAAGCCTTCACGGTGTCGCAGTTGCCAGCAGAACGATCCATCTCGTGATTTGACTCTGACTCATGGGAATGGCCTTCCTGGTGTTGTTGATGAGGGTATCCGTTCTCAATACCCAGGCCTTGCGGTGTGTAGGTGTTTGTAAGCATTGGCATTGGCTGTTGCATGTGAGACGATGAAGAATAGTGCATGCCATTTGGGATGTTGGGCATGGCGTGCAATGGCTGCGCGGATCTTGATGAATAACCAGAAGAATGTTCGGAATTATTGTCAATCTCGGAGCCAGCTTCTGATGCGGTTCGGCCATGAGTCTGTGCAGCTTGAGCAAGATGCAGTTGGAGTTGCTGTTCTGCGGCTGCCACAGCAGAAGGCCCTTTGGTATTCAGCATGCCGGTGATATCCATGGTGGTTTGGAAAGATGACGAATTGGAACGATAGTGGGGGCGAGAGAATAAATCTGCGTACAGCAGCTTTTTGATCGTACAAAAAGGCTGTGCACGGTCAAGCCTTCGTAGCGGGTCCAAGATGCAAGGAGTTGATTTTGGGTCTCAACTCGGGTTTCTACTGGCATAAGAATGCTGGACTTCCTGACTGCTCAGATTTCGTGCAGAGCTGGACGCCCATTGATAAATTAGTAAATGCGAACCAAGTCAGAACATGCGAGTGGTTAAGATTACATGAACCAATAGCCTTATGGAAATGGCTAGGAAATCAAAAGAAACAAAACGAGAAGTGGCAAATTATTGCTAGAAAGTAGGGTAGGTCCACCATTACTTTTATGTGATCATTTGACGAAGAGAAACTTGACGTACAAATGGCGCGGGGCTTAACAAACCTGGTACTCACACCGGGATATTGCTTTCAGGTTGTCGTCTGACTCTGCTATGACTAGCAGATGGTTCAGCATGCTGTGTTGTAGCAGATCGTGCATTACAGACTTACAGGTGCGTGATAGCAACTGGTAGATTCTTTACCCAGGACAATTCGCCGATATGGCTTTGCTTATGCTCGACTTGGATAGAGTGAATCCTCGAGCACCGTAAGATAACCGTCGTCCAAGCCCCGTCGTCGTCTCCGAGTAATCTTGCTGTAGTGATTCCTAAAATGCGGTGGTGCTTGGAAACTGTCTCAAACGATGACGCCAGCGCCGCTTCCCGCCGGTGAACCACGGTTTCGGTGTCTGAAGCAGCGTCTTTGGATAAGGTATCACGGACAGGTGCAGAAACCGGTGCTCGTTCCACCAGTTTGTCCGGGTTGACTCCCACGGTATGCGCGCTATTCTTCACCGCATCCAGTCTTGTATGCAGTCTCAGCTCTTGGAAGTAGGAGGTTGCAGGTTGGGCGTGTGCCTCTGGCTTGGTTGAGCGTTCAAGGAAGGATCGATTGTTGTGTCGCGACTTCCTGTTCCGGTCCGATCAGTATTCGTCAACGAGTGGGGCTGTGAGTATTCACTCACGCACAAGTCGGTGTGTTCTTATATCAGTACCGCCGAGATTCCTGCAACGATGAATCGAACAGTCCAACTTGTATCCCGAGGTTTTAATTGCAATTGGGCATTGATGAGGCACTTTGTTGTCGAAAGTCGAGGGTAAGTGGCGGTAAGTCATGTACGTTAAGGTAGGTAGGTAGTGGGTGATTCCCTCGTGCTTGACTAGCGGGAGATTTGTGCGAGGCAGCCTGGCAGCCGACGCTCAATTTGATGGAATCGATAGGGCAGTCCCAGTTGGCGGGAGTGTGGAGTGTGGAGTGCAGATGCAGATACTACATGCTACTACTGCTGACTGGTCCAAGTCCGATCAGAATGCCAGAGCAATAACAACAATGTAACCAGTAGTCGGTGAGATTGACGATTGTATCATTGTCTTGTCTATAATTAACTGGCAGTAGTAGATAGAAGTACCGTAAGTACATATGATGGTGGGGCGCGGGCAAGAAGGTATGTAAATGATGATTGTTTGGTTCATCGAAGACACGAAGAAGCAGAAGAAGCGTAGAAGGCTTCCAGAGCGTGCTTCCACAGCTTCCAAAGCTTCTAAAGCGTCCACACACTCTCTCCCATCCCATGCACTGTTGATCATCTTAGAATTGCCCGGTCCTTTTTATCACTGGAAGTACCAGGGAAATCAACCAGCCATCCTTGCCGGCAGCATGGCTGCACAGACTTAGCGCAACTCGTTGATGCTGGTGATGCAGGAGCGGGAAAAGGAGAGCCATACGTGAGCCCTTGAACGACGGATCCAATCTGCTGCCAGAGTGCCAGTTGCATTCGTGGTCCAAGTCCTGCCAATAGAGTAACTCACATAAACTTACTTTTCTCTGACGATCCATTCCTCTGATCCAAGTATCTACACAAGTACCCATGGCAACTCATCAACCGGCGGATGATGCATTGGTAGACGGAGGTACTGCGTCCGTTACACAATAAGGTAGTCGCCTCGTCCTCCCAAAGACGGCCTTATTCGGCCGCACATGACACGGGCTGCGAGAATCCTTGTTCAACATTTTTGAACCTCCCCCCCCCCCCCAACAGAGCGCATCTTGACAAGAAACACTCCCTTAAAGCGGTCCAATACTGATGCGCACCGAGCGAGCGCTTATCTACCAACTCAATTCCTAAAGGAGGTGCATCACACGATTCGATATTGATGTCAGACGTGGGGTCATATACGGAGCAGATGGATGCCTACATGTTGGTTACCATGGTTCCTTGACCCACCCCAATATGAAGGCCATTGTTCGCTTTTGACGCGCACCATCACCGAGGAGAGAACTTGGCAACTTGGCAACTTGGCACATTGGTCCCTAAACCCTCGTAACGCGGTACTCTGCGACATGGGGATTTGAAGATTGGACTTGTGAAAATTAACGGCTTCGATGAAGACGCAATACTGCATTACGTTCTTCGTATCAGTCGCCAAGAGTTTCAGGTACTCTGAGGCGCATCGTTTGACCGATGAAAGACATGTCCTTGTCATGGCAAACGCCAAACTAGTCCTACTCCTTGGCTCTGTATCACAACGAGCATTTTCGGCTTGTCTCGGGATACCACTGAAATATGCGCCTGGAGTATCACAGGGAACAGGGAATCGCCTTTGTTTCATGTCATAAATGACCTTAGCAATCGTCGAGATGCTGGTGATGACATCTTGCGGTTTTGTGGGTTTCACGAAAACAATCTTTGAGGCTCTCCGAACGTCTGGACGAAAAAGGATAGGTTCTACTTAAGTTACACGTTCATTGTCATTGCTACTATATAATCAAAAGCTAAAGCCAGACGCGGTGGTAGATTCTCTCGTTGGGGTTTCGATTAACCACGACAACACACGCCACATCACTCTTCTATTTACGGCCCTGGCATGCACTACGTCCCGTCCTCCCGCATGGATGTCCACTGCACGTTTACACGTTTGGATGGACAATCAACGCTCTCGAATTAGGTAAGAAAAACGCTAGAGCTTCATGATATTAGTGTTTACCCATTCTCTTGGACTGCGGCTAGATACAATACTGGAATCCTCAACTCCACAGCATAGAAAAGCAACAAATCAGTCATAATGGTGCGTAGTTGATGGCTGCGAATGCCTCCCTAGGATCTGTCAGACTGCAGCGATACCGTTTTGCTCGCTGTTCCGTTTCCTTCTCGATCTTGAAAATCCCCCAAACGCTCTAGTGCGAGAGAGCCTAGGTAGGTATCAAAATATAGTTCGATATTGACCTCTTTGCTTGTGGAACTGTATTCGTACACTATCGACACGAAGCCGCGGCTGGCTGAGTGTGGAACAATTGCGTCTCAATATCACAAGATCTATAAAATTAGAGAGCACGAGATCAAGTCTCTGTATGAGTGTCATTTGACACCGTTTCCAATCTCTTCGTTCTTGTATCTTGAACAAACGCGGATCGACTCTATCTGCGTTATTTATTCATTCCTCTTTCTAGAGATCATTTACATTCATCATTCGTAGGCTCGAGTATCGGTCCATTGAGCTGCAATGGTATATAAATGGATATTTCACTAAAATGAGCCGGTTGTGAAGGCTTGCATGTGTAGACTCATAGGAGTGCTGATGTGACTTTATTAGCCCTACATTACCTATAGCTGACATACGTTGATGCTCTCTTCTTTCAAATTTTTCTGTCACTGCATTTGCTCTTTGTATAGGAGTATATCCTGGGAAATACCGATACTGGATTTGTATCTCATTCATCGAGATGGAGATTGAGTTCGCCCTACGACCCAGAAATCCAGATAGCACCCCTTCATCTGCTGGCATACATGAAGCCAAATTAGATCATGGGGCCATAGAACCGAAACAGGATTCAGGACAGTCGGGAGTTATGTAACGAGCTTGACAGAAAGAAGGCTGTTTGTCTACGGCAGATCTCGATCGTACAAGTGATGAGACTCTATCTGGCTCGGTTGCGAAGGATATCGCATGAGGAGCCCTGAGTCCATTACCGAATCAAGATTTCTCCAATATCTGGGCTCGATTGATTCAGCCTTTGGACGTAGATTCGCTTAAGATATTACCGATTTCACCAACGAATTTCTCGGACCATGTATTTTTTTGAGCCATGAAACGGTACTTCTAGAAGGGCGTACCAGGAAGTACATCACTCTCAAGTGTGCTTGGGGTGGGAAATAAAACATCAGCGAAGAACGTGTAGCTTGTCGAGAGTTCACCGATTACTACCATGGCCATCGCTTACCGTGTGAAGATATGGTGTGCCAAGAGTGTTTCTGCTTTCGCTTGCTGATGGCCATCAAACAAGAGTCTTCCTACCCTCCGAGCTGTTGCGGACGAACGATTCGTTTGGACAAGCTTCGCACCTGAGATCCAGGAAGATATTATCAAAAGATACACAGGAATAGAAAAAGAACATTCCGCGACTGACCGTACCTACTATTTTTCAACCTACATGCGGTGCTTTCATCGTTCCTTATCCCGCGCTACGAGGTCAATTCGCTCGTTGTGATGCATGCGGAACAAATGCACTACCTGCAAGAAACCCCAACACGCCGGGGACAACTGCCCCTAGGACAAGGTTAAAACGCAATTTTCGAGATAGCCCGGAGGAACGGGTGGAAAAGCTACCATAGACATGATGTATGATTAAGCAGGATGATGGCTACAATCACATTATGTATATCCTTTATCAGAAACACGTTCCAGGTTCGGACTTGATGTCTCATAAGTGCTATTTCTGCAACGCGCACTCCCGGTACAGATGCGGAGAGGAGGGGAGGAAATCCTTCTGCGAAGCAGACTAGCTAGACGACAAGTATCATCGTCTAGTGAAGATACTGATGAGCAAAGATACCTATGTAGTGAAGAACCAAAAGCTCTGACAGAAGATTTTGAGAATTTCCTTGGAGCGAAAAAGCCCGACCGAGCACAAGCTGCTGCCAACCAACCTCTGAACCAAATAAACCTTGCCGGTAAACGGAAACCGCTGATATTTGTATCCCAAGGCTTTTCGCATCCACTTCTCCCCACGCAACGAAGAGCATTCAAAGTCGACAGCAACAACAACAATTCTCTTCGACACCCATGCAACCCCCAACCTCAACCCCATACAACCTCACCAACCTCACCATACCAAAAACCAAAACAACCCCAACGATCCTCAATCCCTCCCCCATCTCAAACCCCCATCAATACATACCTCACCACCAACCAACCACCCCATCCGCCGACTCACCCATCTCCGCCCCTCCAACCCCGTCGCGCGCACCAAGCGCTGATTGATCCTACCATACATTTCCATAAAAATTTTCGCACTCCGCAACTCGGGGTTACTGTAGTCATCTTCTATGCACAATCTCTTGATATCTGCTCATTCATCGAGGTATCCGTTTTTTTGTTTTTTTTTGGTGGTCCTGCTGCTGGTGGTGGTGTATTCGGGTTAGGGGATTCGTGGGGTTGGTTGTAATTTGCTGAGTCTTTGGTTGGGGGGGAGGGGTTGATTGGGGGGTACGGTAGTGAGCGAAGAAGGGGGGGGGAGGGGAGCTAAGGGGGAGTGTACTGTACGGTATATACATATCCAAAAGCCTATATATGGGAATCCAAAGGCTGCGTTTCTGTTTCCATGAGTCTATGGGTGTTACAGCGAGTTGTTTTTCATTCTAGGAAAGAGCCACCGCCGCCGCCACCACCCTCACCTATCTATCTTCTAAGATCATGCAGCCAAGACTAAGCTGAAGAACCATCCTTGAACGCAAACCCCTGCAACGAATCCGAAACCAATTTGATCCCCTTGACCGTCAGCGCCTTGCCCTCCTCCATCGCCATCGACTGGGCCATTTTCATCGTATTTTTAATCTACCAAAAGAAAAAAATCGTCAGCATCGACTCGAAGATCCACCGTCGGCCATATGCGACTCCCGAGCATCGAAAAGGAAAAGAAAGTAGATTAGATATACCTGGCGCCCATTCATCGGCAACTCGGCCAGCTCGTCCTTGCCTCTCTCGCTGATCGCAATCTCGAGATTCGAGGTCTGGGCCGCGCGCTGGGTGAATTCGGCCCAGATGGTGCGGCGGGCGGCGTGGTTGAGCTCCGGGTAGTTGTGGCAGAAGTGGATGCGGCCTGTCGGGAATGGGAATATGTTAGCTACCTGGTAGACCTCAAGAGTATGACTGTCAGGTTAAGAATAGGAGTGAGTTACTTTGGAAGGCTGGGTCAATGCTCTCGACACGATTGGTCGTCAAGATCAGGATTCCTTGGTAGTACTCGAGCTGCCGCAAGAAAATGGAAACGACGGCGTTTCTGGTCAGGTTGGTGTCGTCTCGTCTGGTTAGGAAGACGTCGGCTTCGTCGAGCAGGAGGACGCAGCCCCAGGTTTGTGTTAGCTCGAGGACCTCGGTGAGGTTTTTCTCCATGGTGTGCGGTTCGTCGCCGAGCTCGCCTGAGCTGAGCATGTATAGCGGCCTTTCTACGATCTCGGCTACCGCTTCGGCGGTGAGGGTCTTACCTATGAGGAATTTTAGTGTGAAATAATCTTAAAAGGGAGTATTTCTACTGACCAACGCCTGGTGGGCCGGTGAGAAGGCCGATGATGCCTTTGCCCTTGTCTTTGACAAAGTCGTCGAAAGTGCTAGTCTGAGCAACGTGGGCCTGTACTAGGGTGCGGATGAGATGTTTTCGTTCTTCTGATAGTACGAGATAGTCGAATATGGAGGCATTCCATTCAATGTCGGCAATGCGTTTCAATGCGAAACCACCTACAGACATGTCAGTATACCTTGCAATATTACTGATACAAAATAGATTGAAGCCAAACCCCAGATTTTGTCTCCCAGGCTGAATCCGTAGAGAGTGGACGGCAAAGTCAGTATCTGGTCCCTAGTAAGATCTTCCGCAGGGATTCCCTTTTCGATATACGGAATAAAGCTGTTCTGGGGATGCAGCTGGCTAAAGACTACAGGATCGATGATTACCCGTCCGTGCGACTGTGGAACAATGTAAGTAGGAGAAAACGTTGTAGGAAGCTGTCTCACATTGAATCTCTGAACCCTCGTGTGCCCAGATGGAAGCATTTTCTCGTGAAGCCCATGACCGTGATACTCGACAAATTGTCTACCCCTCAGCTGCAGCCTCTTCTTACCTCTGGTGGTTAGCTCATTGATGATGCGATCTTTTTCGGGGTGGAAACGCAATGGGAAGATTGGTAGGTCGGCGATTTTTTTCGATGCAGCAAACCCTTGCAAGCTGATTTCTTTCGACGTTGCGTTTCCAATGCGGTCGCCGTCGTCATCGACAAAACCGCTGACGATAGCAAGATAAAACGAACAATCTTGGTTCTGTCTTACTTCATGGCTGATTGCGCGATAGACCCTCGGCTCTCCGAGCGTGTCAAGGGTAAACACCAACTCGTTTGGTGGCAAGATTGCCCAGAGAGTGCTGAAGGTGATTTCCCGTTTCTGGGTCAGCTTTTTGATGTTTTCGCTCTCGAATTGGAACTCCTCGTGAAAATATTTCAAAGCCGCATGGAGCTCGTAGACCAGTTCCTCGTCACGCCAGGGTTTAGTCTCCTCTTTTTGACAACGGACTTGAAGTTTTTCGGCAGCATGATAGAGTAGGCGGGGCTCTAGCTAGTATTCCACGCATGGTTATTACATGTTCAGAGGTACGGTAAAGGGAGACCCTACAACTGGTGGGCTCTCATTCAATCGCGGGCCCTCTGCATCCTTGTAAATCGCTGCCAGCTCACTACGAAGAGATTTCCCTCGTATCTCTAGGAGAACGCTGGTACACATTCCCTTCTGGTCGATGTTGCGCCGTACGACCAAGACATATTTGCTGGAAATTTGCTTCGGCGTGGACCGGACGGTCTTGACAAGCACAAACTTTCGGTCTTTCCTATTTAGGTTATATTATGTTAGGCAGTAGAACTCGTGCTATCTGTAAGTTTGGGGACAGACTTGTTGTAGCTATATCGAAATTAGCACGGGAATGACCATTGTCTACAACGTGACCGATTTGATCATATCTTACATCTGATCCACTCGTAGAATTGAAGTCCTCGACGTATCCTCTACCTTTTCCTTCTTGTTAGAATCATTGGGCTCTGAATTCGCCTCCACCCCTGGGTTCTCTGGCTGAGGATCCATGACTAAGGTGCCGCGCTTGCTCCACGTTTGAATAGGGACCACCTGAGATAGAGAGTAGATAAGTTTTCCTTGCCTTCCGTTTTCCTTTTCTATGATAAAAACCAAACATGCGGACGAATAAAGCTCTTATTGTTTCCAAAGGTCCTAAGCCTCGATGCAGGGGGGAGTCGAGAATACTGCCCTTGTGCCGTCACACCGCTGTTGCCTATCTGCAGCCTGCTGTTGGCAATTCGACAAGGCTGCGCCTTGTGGGCTTTGGCGCCTAACTAATGCTCAAACCCTGTTGACTCAGTCTTCCATTGGAATGAGCAGGCAGTCGTGGTGTACTAGTAATGCTGCCAGATCCTACAGATCTGCAGTAGAGATCGCAGCTTTGAAATCCCCAGTGACTCACCGCTGTCCAAAGCAGTTGCCTTGTACGTTTGTGAGTGCAGTCTCGGCTGCCTCGGTACGAGTACCTATCATTGAAAGCCTACGAAAGTTCTGCGTGAACTAGTTTCTTGAATTCTTCAGACATATCAGATGCAAGCAGCGTAGTTTCATAAACGTCAACAACCACGGTTATCTTTGACTCGAGCGAAATAGCAGGATGCCTACAGTTCAGACCAACGCCAGTACAGCAAAGGATGAAAATCCCCACCAACAGCCTAATGATCCCAGGTCCGAAATGGGAGACAAAGGAAAGATCACTAGCATAGATGAAGCAGCAATTCATGAGCTCCAAGTTGGTTCAGAGGACCGAGAAATTCTCTACGGAACGTCCTCAGATGGAACCAGATTAATTCTGACAAAATTCAAGGGAGATAGGTATGTCATTACATCTATTAGACTAGAGAGCGTTTCCTTCGACTGGAGCACGTTTTGTGCCTCTCTACAATGTCCATATACGTCAGTAATGCGTCGCTCAAGTGATCAACCGTCGTGTAGCTTGTTCGTATTTAGAAACCCTACGGCTTATTCTACTTTTATGTGACTGGGGTTCTAAGTTGATGAGTTTTCTAGCACTCCGGCCGAGGAAACCAAGGATGTCGCTGCTCTTCACCTTGAAGAATGGTCTTTGGATCCAAGGAACAAACCCAGCTTGAAAGCGCAACGCAGTAGAAATTGTACTTTCTCTATACCGGACCGTGCCACATATCCAACGCCGTCCTTGCATAAGTTCGCTGATTTATCATCGCCTCATTTCTTTGAACGAGCAGATCCAGTTGCTATTTCCAATAACTTGCAATGTCTGCGTATTGGCTCTCATGTTTTGTCAACTGGTCTTCCTGAATCCAGTACAGTTTCCAATGACCGTACAGCTAGTGCTCAGGAAATAGGCCCGTACTGGGAGGAAATGGCATGCCGTGGGCAGTACGTAGTACTGAGTTGTCGGAGAACCCCAAGAAAGGAGTCCAAGTACCACGGAAATGTAGAATCTGTGAAACCAGAAGACATTTTCTTGGATGATGAATTGGACAAACTCAGCAGCGTTGACGGAAGCGAGATAGCTTTAAGCCAGTCGTCCAAAGCAGAAGATGCCCAAAGCCAGACTTCCATCGATTTCGATGATAGTGCAAGTGCAGCGGAAGGGAGCCTTGCTTTCTCCGACGAGGACAACCTCTCAGAAATGAGCCACGTTGCGCTATCAACGACAGACCAGAGTTCCAACGCCAGCATCTTCTCGGACGACGAAGCTTGTAAAAGCGAAGCCGGAAAATCGGAGAACCCGTCATTCGAAGACGAAGCATCCGGACAGCCATCAGATGACGACTTATCTTTTGAAGGGGAGGACTCGGATTCCGACAACGACTCGAACAACTCCGGTGCAGCCGGCTACTGTGACCTCTGCTCCAAGGACATAGTGTTCCACTACCGTTGCCCCGAGTGCAACAACGGCAATTTTGACATCTGCAACGCATGCTTCAAAGCAGGAAAATGGTGCTTTGATACCAAGCACGAATTGATCGGATACGAGGATTGGGTCCAAGAAGATGGCGAGAGCGTCTACCATGACGATCTCACGCTCGCTCAAGAACTTGTAGCTTTTGACCACTCCTCCAGCGAAAAAACGCCCATCTTCCGCTTCCACCGTAAGTCGGAGACACTCATGCACAAATCACCGCCTGTCATCCATCCCTTCGAACCACTGGTAATCTGGCCCTTGACCCAAGGGCAGCTCTTATTCGCCAACCTTGTCGACAACTCCTCCTTCGTCCACAACATACGTCCATCATCCGCTAGGAGTAAGCCCCCCCAACCTAACCCTCCAAAACCCACACCCCAAGCATCTAACCCCCACGCACAGCCTACACCCTCTCCACGCACCTCCACCTCCCCCACACCCCCCACCATCTCCACCTCCTCACCCTCGAAACCCCCACCCTCGAAGCCCAAAAACGCCGCAAATGCCTCCCCCACACCCCAGAAACCACCCGCAAAATCCCCCTCTCCATCCGCACCTCCACCTACCGCCTCCCGCAGGGCCCCAAGAAACTAAAAACCCCACCCACCCTCCTCCACACAAAAACCTTCAGCATCGGCCCCTGCAGCCAGCTCGCAGTCGCCCGCATGCTCTTCGCCGTGACCTGGACGGCCACAGACGTTTTCGTTGCGTTTACCGACGCGGGGGTGCTGAAGCTTTACAAGATCCCGCTGGTTGCTGCGTCGGAAGAAAATCCGTCAAGTGCGGCGGATGGAGACGCGCAGAAACAAACCGCGGCTGAGGTTTCTGTTTGCGTCCCAGGGAAAGCGGTGGTGCTTCCCGAGTCCGCGGAGGATAGGACGGTGCAGTTCTTCCCCGGGCAGGGTGGAGAAGGGGATCGCTCGATCTTGGTGGTGCATGGCCGCTCTGGAAGAGGGGGTGCGGCGCCTTGTGTGGTGTATTTAGATGAGCAGGATCTGGGGGGGTGGGTCGATGTTGGGGACGTGTGAGATTTCGTGGAGGATGAGACATGAGATTTGCAGAGAGTGAAAGTTGTTGCGGGGAGTTGTAGTGGTGAAGACTGCTAGAATAGAGACGAATGTGGGTATATTTGAGAACCGAAGACTTGTGCACTATATACTAA
>JAABUS010006757.1_pt1 | contig 13665 bp, 10 predicted proteins | sample 5560161 | NCBI WGS metagenome assembly JAABUS01 (sample SAMN10711885, study PRJNA513376) | rock metagenome | isolation source: Antarctica rocks | place: Antarctica: Victoria Land, Trio Nunatak nord | collected 2016-01-04 | reverse complement strand
GCCAAGGCCGCCGGCCGAGGCCGCCCGCACCCCCGAACTTCCGGACGATGCGCACGTGAGGGTCGCGATCCGCGCCCGATGCACATATGACGGTCGCGATCCGCGCCGCTCAACCCGACTGGCGTGACCCTCTCCTGCGCATCGCAAGCCAAGGCCGCCGGCCGGGGTCGCACGTCAGGGCCGCGGGGCGGGGTCGCCGGCCGAGGTCTCACGGCCGGGGTCGACGGCACCCTGGCAAGCCAGGGCCGCGGCTGTGCCGCCGATCCTGCTCGGCGCCTACACCGGACTCACTCAGGCAACTCACAGGCTCCCTCACCACACTGGCCGACGTGAACAATGGCCAACCCGAAGCGCGGCTGCTCGTCGTCGAGGACGAACCCAACATCCGCGAGCTCCTCGCGACCTCGCTGCGCTTCGCGGGCTTCGAGGTGCACGTCGCACATGACGGCGCAACCGCGCTGCAGGGCGCCGCCGACCACAACCCCGACCTCGTCGTGCTCGACGTCATGCTGCCCGACATGGACGGCTTCACGGTGACTCGGAAGCTGCGCACATCCGGCCGGCCCCTGCCCATCGTCTTCGTCACGGCCCGCGATTCCGTGGAGGACAAGATCAAGGGTCTGACCATCGGCGGCGACGACTACGTCACCAAGCCGTTCAGCCTCGAGGAAGTGGTCGCGCGCATCCGTGCCGTATTGCGGCGCACGCGAGGCGAGGCGACCGACGACGGCACTCTGCAATTCGCCGACCTGACCTTGGACGAGGACTCGCACGAGGTACGCCGCGGCACCCGGGTGATCGATGTCTCCCCTACGGAGTTCAAGCTGCTGCGCTACCTGCTGCTGAACCCCAACCGGGTGCTGTCCAAGACCCAAATTCTGGACCACGTCTGGGATTACGACTTCCGCGGCGAGTCCGGCATCGTCGAGTCCTACATCTCCTACCTGCGCCGAAAGATCGATGTGGAGGAACCGCCGCTGATTCACACCAAGCGAGGCGTGGGCTACGTGCTGCGCCTGCCGCCGTCGGTGACGTGAGCTCGTTGACATGAGCTCGTTGACGTGAGCTCGTTGACGAGCCCGTTGACGTGAGCGCCCAGGCGGCCCGGCGCGGCGCGGACGCGGCTGCGGCTGCGCTCGGCCAGAACGGCAGACCGGACGGCCAGAAGGGCAGGCGCGGCCAGAACGGCATACCGGACGGCCAGGACGACAGACCAGATCGCCCGGACGGCGAGGACGGCGAGAACGGCCAGGACGCCCCTCCCAGGGCGCAAGCACCTCCCTCGAGCGGATCTGGACGCCGCCGGGCAACCAGCACGGTGCGCCGCGGCCTCGACGGCGCCACGGCATTCCTCGAAGACCTTCCCCTGCGCGTCCGGCTGGTCGCTGTCGTGGTGGTACTCATGCTTGCCGCGCTGGTGCTGACCACCGTGGTGACGAGCCTTGTCCTGCATCGGCAATTGCTGGCCAGCACCGATCGCGACCTGCGGGTGGCAGCCGGCCCGGTGGCCAGCGCCGCCTTCGAGGAGATCGCGCAGAACCGCAACCCGGGCGAGAGCATCCCGACCAACTACGCGGTGGTCGTGATGCCCACCGACGGCAGCCAGCTGCACTTCTTCCCCGCGTCGGTCTCCGCAAAGGCCCACCCCGCCATGTCCTCACTCGCCCTCGGGGACCGGCGCGTGCTGACGCACGACCCCTTCAACGTGCCGTCCACCGACGACAGCAGCGACTGGAGGGTGATCGCCACCTACCTCCCCAACCGCTCGGCCACCGTCGCCGTCGCCGTGTCACTGGACTCGGTCGACGACACGGTCGCGCGTCTGCTCACCCTCGAGGCCCTGTCCGGGCTCAGCGCGATCGGCGCCTGTGCCGTGCTCGGCTGGTACGCCGTCCGCCGCGCCTTCCGGCCCCTGACCCAGATCGAGGACACCGCCGCCGCCATCGCCGCGGGTGACCTCGCCCGCCGCGTGCCGGAGCCCTCGGCCCAAGACGAGGTCAGCAGCCTGTCCCGGTCGCTCAACTCGATGCTCTCCCAGATTGAGTCCTCCTTCGCCGTCCGTGAGGCTTCCGAGCAGCGGATGCGCCAGTTCGTCGCCGATGCCTCGCACGAACTCCGTACGCCGCTCGCGGCCGTCCGCGGCTACGCGGAGCTGTTCCGTCAGGGAGCCGTCCGCGAACCCGAGGACATCGCCGGCGCGATGCGACGGATCGAGGACGAGGCCACCCGGATGGGAGGGCTGGTCGAGGACATGCTGCTGCTGACCCGGCTCGACACCCGGCGACCCATGCAGAGCAGCCCCGTGGACCTCACCGTCCTGGCGGCCGACGCCGCGCAGGACGCGCTCGCCATCGCCCCGGACCGCAAGATCCGCGTTATCGGGCTCCGCGGTCCGCTCCGCCCGACGGTGGTCGACGGCGACGACGCCCGCCTCCGGCAGGTGGTCACGAACCTGCTCGGCAACGCCATCCGCCATACGCCCGCCGGGACCCCCGTCGAGCTCGCGGTCGGCACCGTGTCGAGGGTGGCTGAGCCCCGCACCGGCACCGGCGCAGGAACCGAGTCCCGCGGAGTCATCGAGGTCCGTGACCGTGGCCCGGGCGTCGCCCCCGCCCAGGCGCGGAAGGTTTTCGAGCGCTTCTTCCGGGCCGACCGGTCCCGGGTCCGTGGCGCGGGCGGGGGCAACGGGCTGGGCCTGGCGATCGTCGCCGCGATCGTCGCCGCACACCACGGCAAGGTAGGCGTCGCTCCCCGCGAGGGTGGCGGGGCGACGTTCGTGGTCGAACTGCCTTCAGCTGACTCCCAGGATTCCCCCAGGGACTCGTGACAGCGTCGGCCCAGCACGAACGCCAGCCGATCCTGAGGAGCTCGACATGACAGCGTATGGCGACCCGCTCGGTGGCGCCCGGCCTGACAACGAGACGGGCACACAGCAGCGGTCAGGGCACCCCGGCGAGTCCTCCGCGGCGCCTGCACGGGCGACCGAGCCGTTCTGGTACGGCCAGGGCGCCGGCGGGTCCGGGCCGGGCGGCGGCGGGTCCGGGCCGGGCGGCGCTCAGCCCCCTTTCGGCATGTCGGCAGCGGTGTCCACGGCCCCGACGGGCGCCCGTACCTCCGGGCCGCGCCGGCTGACCGAACTGACGTCCGTAGCGCTGCTGGCCGCTCTGCTTGCCAGCGGCACGACGTACGCGGTCACCGAGCACAACGGCACCCAGCAGGCCGCACGCGCCTCGACAGGTCCGCTCGGCTCCGCCTCCCCGGGAGCCGCGCCGGTGCTCCAGGCCAACGCCTCCGCGCCCGACTGGTCGGCAACCGCCGCCGCGGTCGCGCCGAGCGTCGTCGCCATCTCGGTCAAGACCGCGCAGGGCGGCGCAGAGGGTTCAGGGGTGATCATCGACAACCAGGCGCACGTGGTGACCAACAACCACGTCGTCGCCAGCCTCGGCAGCAATGCGCAGATCAGGGTCACGCTCAACGACAAGCGCAGCTATGCCGCCACGATCGTCGGCACCGACCCGTCCACCGACCTGGCGGTGCTGAAGCTGCAGAACCCGCCCGCGGACCTGAGTGCGATCGCCCTCGGCGCCGCCGAGAAGCTCAAGGTAGGCCAGCCGGTCATGGCAGTCGGCAACCCCTTGGGGCTAGCCGGCACCGTGACCACCGGCATCGTCAGCGCCTTGAACCGGCCGGTGAGCACGTCGCCGTCTGGCGGGACCCAGGACCCGTTCGGCCAGCAGGCACAGCCCGAGCCCGTCGTCACCAACGCGGTCCAGACCAGCGCGGCGATCAACCCCGGCAACAGCGGAGGTGCGTTGGTCGACGCGAGCGGCCGGCTGATCGGCATCAACTCCTCGATCGCCTCCCTCGGCTCCTCGTCGGGCTCCTCCGGTGAGAGCGGCAACATCGGCATCGGGTTCGCGATCCCGGTCAGCGAGGTCACCTCGATCGCCAAGCAGCTCATCGCCTCCGGCAAGGCCCAGCACGCCTACCTCGGGGTGTCGTCCGCCGACGCCACCGTCAAGGACGGTGCCGCTTCCCGCGCGGCGGCGCAGGTGACCAAGGTGAGCCCCGGTACGCCGGCCGCGAAGGCGGGGTTGCGGAACGGTGACGCCGTCATCGCCGTCGACGGGGACAGCGTCGACAGCTCGCTGTCCCTGGTCGGGCAGATCCGCCAGCGCCAGATCGGTGACGCCGCCACCTTGACGATCGTCCGGGGCGGGGTCAAGAAGGACCTGTCCGTCACCCTGGCCAGCCGCCCGTCCCAGCAGTAGCCCGGCACTCGGCGCACCCGCACTCGGCGCAGCACCGCTGCCACCGCGGGCCTTCGACGGGGTACGCTGCACGGCTCCCCCAGCCAGCAGCACCGTGGAAGGCGCGCGTCCCCATGCCCCCGCACGAGTCGAATCCGGCAGCCGAGGCGACCCAGGCCTCGGAATCCGCAGCGGACCCGCTCGCCCGGGAGCAGGCCTACCTCGCCTTCGCCCGCGCCGAACTGGCCCGGATGCGGAGCCGGACCCTTTCGCTCGAGGCGCACGGCGGCGACCGGGTCTCCAGTGAGTATCTCGCCGCGTCCCTGCACCGCCGGGCACAGTCCTTGGTCGACGATCCCGCCTCCGCGCTGTTCTTCGGCCGGATCGACCAGGGCCCGGTCGGCGGCGACGCGGACCGGTGGTACATCGGCCGCCGTCACGTCGCGGACGAGCACGGCGACCCCGTGGTGATCGACTGGCGTGCCGGGATCTCGACAGCGTTCTACCGGGCCTCGACGAACACGCCGATGGACGTCCGGCTGCGGCGCCGGTTCGGGATCGACAAGGGACAGATCACGGCGTACGAGGACGAGCACCTCACTGACCCGGCCGACCCCGCGGCGAGCCGGCGGAGCTCGATCCTGGCCGGCGAGATCGAGCGCCCCCGCGTCGGACCCATGCGCGACATCGTCGCGACGATCCAACCCGAGCAGGACGAGATCGTCCGCGCCGGAGTCGGAACGACCGTCTGCGTCCAGGGTGCGCCCGGCACCGGCAAGACCGCAGTGGGGCTGCACCGGGCCGCGTGGCTCCTCTACGCCTACCGCGACAAGCTCGCCCGAGCCGGGGTGTTGGTGATCGGGCCCAACCGCGCCTTCCTGGACCACATCGGTGCGGTCCTGCCGGCCCTCGGTGAGGTGGAAGTGCGGCATACGACGATCGAGGAGCTGGTCGCCACCGTCTCTGTCACCGGGACCGACACGGTGGAAACCGCTGTGCTCAAAGGCAACTCACGCCTCGCCGAGGTTCTGCGGCGTGCCGTGTGGGCACGGGTCACGGAGCCACGGGACGCACTGGTGCTCCCGCGCGGCGCACACCGCTGGCGGGTCCCGGTGTACGAGGTGGGCGAGATCGTGCGGGAGCTGCGGGCGCGCGGCGCGCGCTACGACGCGGCTCGCCAGATGCTCCCGCACCGGCTGTCCCACGCCGTGCTGCTGCAAATGGAGCACGCAGGTGAGTCCCCCGACGACCGGGTGCAGGACGCAGTGGCCAGATCGCCGGTCGTCCGCCGTTTTGCCGCGCAAGTGTGGCCCGTGCTCGACCCGCAGCGGGTGCTGTGGGAGTTGCTCAGCGACCCCGCTGCCCTGGCGGCACACGCGAACGGGCTGCTCAGTGCTGTGGAGCAGTCGACGCTCGTCTGGCCGACGCCGCCGAAGTCGCCGCGCGCGGCGCGATGGTCCCTGGCGGATGCGGTGCTCCTCGACGAAATCGGCGACCACCTCGAGCGCACCGCGAGTCTGGGTCACGTGGTGCTCGACGAGGCGCAGGACCTCTCGCCGATGCAGCTGCGCGCGGTCGGCCGCCGCTGCTCCACCGGCTCCGCGACCGTGCTCGGCGACATCGCGCAGGGCACGACCCCGTGGTCGACGGGCTCGTGGGAGTCCTCGCTCGCCCATCTGGGCAAGCCGGACGGCCTCATCGAGATCCTGGACCGGGGCTTCCGAGTGCCGGCCACCGTCCTGGAGTACGCCGTCCGCCTCCTTCCTGCCATGGCGCCGGGCCTGGGCACTCCCACCTCGGTGCGCGACAACCCGGGACGCCTCGACGTGCGCCGGGTCGAGCCCGGAGACCTCGTCCGGCAGATCGTGCGAGCGGCGAGGAACAGCATGGCGGACCCTGGCTCGGTCGGCGTCATCGTCCCGGACGCCGACGTACGCGCGGTCTCGCGGGCCTTGACCGGCAACGGCATTGAGCACGGGGTGCTGGGATCCGGGCACGGAGACATCGAACACCAGCTCGACGTCGTCCCCGCCACCGTGGCCAAGGGCCTGGAGTTCGACCGGGTGATCGTGGCGGAACCCGCAGCCATCGCGGCGGCCGAACCGGACCGCCGTACCGGCCTTCGGCGGCTGTACGTCATCCTCACCCGAGCCGTGGCCGAGCTCACCGTGCTGCACACCGAAGACCTACCCGCCGAGCTCGCCTCCCCCCGAACGGCTGGAGCGCCGAGCGCTCCCGAGCCCGCCTGACAGACTCCTCCGGTGCCCGCTCTGATCACCTGGTGGACGCAGGACTGCGCCACGCTCGCTCCGGCGGCCCCCCGGCACGCGGTCCAATCGGCGGGAACGACGCTGCTGCGGAGCTGGACCTCGCCGGGCCGCCGCTACCACACCACCCAGCATCTCGTGGAGCTGTTCTGGGCGCTCGAAGACCTGTGGACCGCGGCGGAGATCACCGATCGGGAGGCGGCCTTGGCGCGTATCGCGGGGTGGTACCACGACGCCGTCTACGACCCGCGCGCCGAACCGGGCGCCAACGAGTCCGCGAGCGCGGCGCTGGCGCGGGACACGCTTCCGCCCCTGGCCTTTGCCGCAGACGACGTGGCGATGATCGACCGGCTGATCCGGCTCACCACCGACCATGCCGCACAGACGGCAGGAGCGCTCGAGCAGGCGTTCCACGACGCGGACCTGTGGATCCTGGGGACCGAGACGGCCCGCTTCGACCAGTACTGCGCGCAGGTCCGCCAGGAGTACGCGCACATGCCGGAGCCGGCATACCGGGCCGGCCGCAGCACGATCCTGCGGCCCCTACTGGACCGTCCGACCGTCTACGCCACGTCGTATGCCCGCCGCACCTGGGAGCGCGACGCCCGGCGGAACCTCGCCCGGGAGTTGTCCCGGCTCGCCTAGCCGGTCAGGGTCCCGGGTCCCGGCCGCCCGGGATGCCCTGCGGGCCAAGGACGTACGCCAGGAGCGGCCACCAGAACGCTCCGTGACACCGGCGCTCCGCCTCTGCGCTGCTCACCCACTCGGCGGCGTCGACGTCCGGCAACTGGGGCTGTAGCGGCGGTGCCACACCCTCGACCGTGCCCGTGAAGACGGCCACGTGGTTGCGCCGGTGCGGCCACCGACCGCCGGGCGGTGCGGCGTCGAAGCTGATCCGCTCGTATCCGCAGGGGACGAGGGCGCCCGGCGACACCTGCAACCCGGCCTCTTCCCAGACCTCGCGCACAGCGCCCTCGCGGACACTCTCCTGCGGCTCGCGACCGCCCGCCGGCGCGCCCCATGCCTCGCGCGCGGGGGTGTGGACAAGCACCAGCGATCCGGCCGCGTCCGACATGAATACCGCTGCCGCCACGGTCGATTCATCTAATGGCTCGAAACCCGACGCCACCACGTCGAGCCGGTGCGGACTCGGCTCGCCGTGGAGCGCGTCGCGGTAGCTGGCGAGCGGCCGCTCACCCCTGCGCTTGCGGAAGCGCAACCCGCTTGCGAGCAGGATGCGGACGAGTTCACGCCCCTCGACCGCCCCGGCGCCGGCCGCGACGAGCGCTGCATACCGCTCCTGCGGCACGTCGTAGTGGTCGCCCTCGAAACCCCTGGCCGGTATGCCGTTCGCCCGCGCGAAGACGTGCAGCTCGGCGTAGTCGGTGTCGCTCACCAGGTGCGACCAGAGCCGTCCGTGCGCCGGCCAGCGGGGCGGGTCGATCCAGATCGCCATTCGCCCGCTTTCTCCTCGCGCGCTCGCGCCGCTGCCCGCTCAGCTCGACTGTAGCCGCGCTGCACAGGCATCCCGTCGTTAGGATCGGGCCGTCCGCGTCCGTGGACAGCGAGCCGGGTCAGCTACTCAGCCCTGCCTCCGACTCACCCTGCGCGACGCACCCCGGCGTCCTCGGCGCACCCACCTTGCGAAGGAGCAGCTCGTGTCAGACGCGCCGCCACAGGACCCGAACTCGGCTGACCTGGGATCAAGCGCTTCCCGGAGGTCGCACCTGCGGGCCGCCGGGGTCAGCCTCGTCCTCGACTGGTCCGGGCCGGGACTGCCGCACGTGCCGTACTGGGGCCCCGACCTGGGCCGCCCGGACGCCTCGCAGCTCGCGGCGATGGCGTTGCTCGCGGGCCGGCCGAGGGTCAGCGACTCCCCGGATGAGCTTGCACCCGTGGAGCTCCTGCCGGCTCACGCGAGCGGTTGGATGGGGCTACCCGGCATCCTCGGCTCCCGCGACGGCGCCGACTGGTCGCCGCTGCTGTCGCTCACCGACGTCAGAGTCGACGTCTCTCCCCCGGCGACAGAGGATCCCGCCGCCGGTACGGACGGCGGGGGCCCCGGCGGCCGGATCGAGATCGACGCGTCGGACGCCGCGGCCGGGCTGGGCGTCCGCATCGAGGTGGAGCTGACGGCACAGGGTCTGGTACGACTGCGCGCTCACCTGCGCAACGCGGGCGCGACGGCATACCAGGTCGACGGCGTACACCTGGCCCTGCCCGTGCCCAGCCGCACCACGGAACTGCTCGACCTGACCGGCCGGCATCTGCGCGAGCGGGCGCCGCAGCTCACGCCGTTCGCGCTGGGGCAACGCGTGCAGGACAACCGTCGCGGCCGCACCGGCGCCGACGCGACACTCATCCTCGCTGCCACGACGCCCGGGACAGGATTCCGGTCCGGCGAGTGCTGGGGGATGCACGTTGGGTGGAGCGGCAACCACCGCACCTACGCCGAGCGGCTCCCCGCGGGGGACAGCGTGCTGGGAGCGGGTGAGCTGCTGCAGCCCGGTGAGGTCTCGCTGGCTCCCGGCGAGACGTACAGCAGCCCCTGGGTCTACGGCGCGTACGGGCGCGGGCTGGACGACCTCAGCGCACGCTTCCACGCCTACTTGAGGGCTCGACCGAGCCACCCGCACTCCCCCCGGCCGGTCGTGCTGAACACCTGGGAGTCCGTCTACTTCGACCACGACCTGGACCGACTCAAGGGTCTCGCCGACGCGGCGGCCGAGGTGGGCGTGGAGCGCTATGTCCTCGACGACGGCTGGTTCCGGCACCGCCGCGACGACACCGCCGGGCTCGGTGACTGGTACGTCGACGAGCAGGTATGGCCGGACGGCCTGCACCCCCTCGTCGAGCACGTGACCTCGCTCGGGATGGAGTTCGGGCTCTGGGTCGAGCCGGAGATGATCAACCTGGACTCCGACCTGGCCAGGGCACACCCCGACTGGGTACTCGGAGTCGGGGGGCGCACCCCGATCCCCCACCGGCACCAGCAGGTCCTGGACCTGGGCAATCCTGAGGCCTACCGCTACATCCTGGACCGGCTCACCGAACTGCTCGACCGATACGACATCGCGTTCCTGAAGTGGGACCACAACCGCGACCTGACCGACGCCGGGTCGCCGCAAACGGGCCGGGCCTCGATCCACACCCAGACGCTCGCGGTCTACCACCTGTTGGACGAGCTGCGCGCGGCGTACCCGGGCCTGGAGATCGAGTCCTGCTCCTCCGGCGGCGCCCGGGTGGACCTGGGCGTGCTGGAGCGCACCGACCGGGTCTGGGCCAGCGACTGCATCGACGCGCTGGAGCGCCAGGGCATCCAGCGCTGGACCGGCCTGCTGCTCCCGCCAGAGCTGGTCGGCGCCCACGTCGGCTCGGACGTCGCGCACACGACAGGGCGCCGGCACACGCTCGGGTTCCGAGCCGCGACAGCGTTGTTCGGCCACCTGGGCGTCGAGTGGGACATCGCTTCCGCGGCGCCGGAGCAGCGCGCCGAGCTGGCGCGGTGGATCGCGCTGTACAAGCAGCACCGGGCCATGCTGCACAGCGGCGTCACGGTGCGCAGCGACCACCCCGACCCGGCCCTGCTGGTCCACGGGATCGTGGCGCGAGACGGCAGCGAAGCCCTGTATGCCGTGGTGTCCGTCGCGACCAGTTTGTTCGCGCCGCCGGGCAGGGTGACGCTGCCCGGGTTGCGGCCGGACGCGGCATACCGGGTGGAGCTGACTCCTCCAGGCGACCAGCTCGCCGGCGTGCACCGCAGCCTGCCCGGCTGGGTGGGCGCCGACGTGGTCGCCACGGGCCGCATCCTTGGCAATTTCGGTATCGAGGCTCCGGCGATGTTTCCCGAGCATGCGGTGCTGGTGCGGGTGCGCCTGGACACTGCGCCTCGCTGAGTGAGCTGTGGACGGGCACAGCGGCCAGGTTCGCGGTCGGTCTAAGTTCGGCCCAGCATCCGGCGTCGGCCGGCACGGCAACAGTCACTGTGAGGGGACCACCATGAGCAGTTCGTTCCAGGTCGACACCGAGCGGATCCACGCGGCCTCGGGGGACATCACCCGGATCAGCGCGGACATCGAGACCCAGGTCGGCGCCATGCTCGGCAAGCTCAACGCCCTTCAGGACGCGTGGAAGGGGTCCGCGTCCGACCGGTTCCAGGTGGTCGTCAACGACTGGAAGGGAACGCAGCTGCAGGTCCGGCATTCGCTGGACGACATCAGCAAGGCTCTGGCCCAGGCCGGCACCCAGTACGCCGACGCGGAGCAGGCCAACACCTCCATGTTCAGCTGACGCCTGGCGGGGCCGACAACGCCTGAGCCCGGCCCCTCGAAGGAGGAGCCGGGCTCAGGCGTTGTGGTTCAGCGAGGGCGAGCGGGTTGGACTAGAAGTCCATACCGCCCATGTCGCCGCCACCCGGGGCAGCCGGTGCGGCCTTCTCGGGCTTGTCGGCGATGACCGCCTCGGTGGTGAGGAACAGCGCCGCGATCGACGCGGCATTCTGCAGGGCAGAACGCGTCACCTTCGCCGGGTCGATGATGCCCTCGGCAATGAGGTCGACGTACTCGCCATTGGCGGCGTTGAGGCCGTGACCCGCTGGCAGGCCGCGGACCTTCTCCGCGACCACGCCGCCCTCGAGCCCGGCGTTGATGGCGATCTGCTTCAACGGTGCCTGGGCCGCGACGCGCACGATGTTCGCGCCGGTGGCCTCGTCACCCTGGAGGTCGAGCTTGGCGAACGCCTCGTCAGTGGCCTGCAGCAGAGCCACGCCACCTCCGGCGACGATGCCCTCCTCGACCGCAGCCTTGGCGTTGCGCACCGCGTCCTCGATCCGGTGCTTGCGCTCCTTGAGCTCCACCTCGGTGGCCGCGCCGGCCTTGATGACGGCCACGCCGCCAGCCAGCTTGGCGAGGCGCTCCTGGAGCTTCTCGCGGTCGTAGTCCGAGTCGGACTTGTCGATCTCGGAGCGGATCTGCTTGACCCGGCCGGCGATCTGGTCGGTGTCACCGCCGCCCTCGATCACGGTGGTCTCGTCCTTGGTGACGACGACCTTGCGGGCCCGGCCGAGCAGTTCCAGACCGGCGGAGTCCAGCTTGAGGCCGACCTCCTCGGAGATGACCTGGCCACCGGTGAGGATCGCGATGTCGCCGAGCATGGCCTTGCGGCGGTCACCGAAGCCGGGAGCCTTGACGGCGACCGACTTGAAGGTGCCACGGATCTTGTTGACGACCAGCGTCGACAGCGCCTCGCCGTCCACGTCCTCGGCGATGATCACCAGGGGCTTGCCGGACTGCATGACCTTCTCCAGCAACGGCAGCAAATCCTTGACGCTGCTCACCTTGGAGTTGACCACGAGGATGTACGGGTCCTCCAGGACCGCCTCGAGGCGTTCGGTGTCGGTGACGAAGTACGCCGAGATGTAGCCCTTGTCGAAGCGCATGCCCTCGGTGAGCTCGAGCTCCAGCCCGAAGGTGTTGCTCTCCTCGACGGTGATGACGCCTTCCTTGCCGACCTTGTCCATGGCTTCGGCGATCATCTCGCCGATCTGGGGGTCAGCGGCTGAGATCGAGGCGGTCGAAGCGATCTGCTCCTTGGTCTCGACGTCCTTAGCCATGCTCAGCAACTGGCTGCACACGGCGTCGACGGCCTGCTCGATGCCCCGCTTGAGGGCCATCGGGTTGGCGCCGGCGGCGACGTTGCGCAGGCCCTCGCGGACCATCGCCTGGGCCAGGACGGTGGCGGTCGTGGTGCCGTCGCCGGCCACGTCGTCGGTCTTCTTGGCAACTTCCTTGACCAGCTCTGCGCCGATCTTCTCGTACGGGTCCTCGAGCTCGATCTCCTTGGCGATGCTCACACCATCGTTCGTGATGGTGGGGGCTCCCCACTTCTTCTCGAGCACGACGTTGCGGCCCTTGGGGCCGAGCGTGACCTTGACGGCGTCGGCCAGGGTGTTCATACCCCGCTCGAGCGCTCGACGAGCCTCTTCATCGAAAGCGATGATCTTGGCCATTCGGGTGGTTCCTCCCACGCGAATCGGATATGGCGACCGGCTGGCGCCCGCGACGGACGAGCAGGGTTCCGGCACGCTCCGGTGGCGCGCGTTCTCCGTGCCCTCGCCAGGTCGGTCGAGATTGTCACTCTCATGGGGAGAGTGCTAAGTCCATGATGAGCAATCGGCTCCGCGAGCGCAAATACGGGTGACCCGCAACGGAAATACTTGGCCGCCGGGCCTGAACCTCCTCGCACCGAGCCCCACCCCGCGTTCACGTCCCAGAGACACACCTTTGGAGGGCGCCGAAAGGTGTGTCTCTGGGACTTTGACGAGGCAGCGGCGAACCCGGCCGCGCGACCATCAGCGGGCCGGCACCGGTATGGGGCCGAGCGCCGGTATGGGGCTGGGCGCCCGTACGCGGGTATGTCGCGTGCGGGCGCCCAGAGCAGGTGTGCCTACAGCTCGATGCCAAGCCGCCGCGCCGAGCGGGCGCGTTGGCGGCTGGAGCGAAGACGTCCCAGCCGCTTGATCAGCATGGGGTCGACCTCGAGCGCGGCGGGATTGTCGATGAGGGCGTTGACGACCTGGTAGTAGCGGGTGGCACTCATGTCGAACAGCTCGCGGATGGCCTGTTCCTTGGCGCCGGCGTACTTCCACCACTGTCGCTCGAAGGCGAGGATCTCGCGGTCCCGCTCGGACAGCGGAGCCTGAGCGAGTCCGCGCGTCGCAGCGGCGGGAGAGTCGGGCAGCGGAGCGGGTGTGCTGGCCACGACGAACCTCCCTGCAACGGACCCACGACGGCGATTTACCAAGCACTATAGCGGCGGAATCACAGCCATGTCATTCACCGGCGGCGGGTTGCCCGCCATCGTGTCCAGGATCGCGTCGATGTCACCCTCGCTCGTCAGCGGGTTGGTGATCGCGAACCGGGCCACCACCTGGCCCTCGTGGGACGACGGGGTGACGAAGGCGAACTGGTCGGCCAGCATCTTCTCGCTCCAGTCGTAGTACTGCTGCCCAGACCAGCCGAGCCGCCGGAACACGATGACCGACAGATCCGGCTCGCGCAGTGCCTCGACATAGCTCCGCCGGGCAATCTGCTGCTCGGCGTAACGGGTGACCTCGAGCGTCCGCTCGACAGCCGTGGTGTACGCCTGGA
>JAABUS010006756.1_pt1 | contig 13666 bp, 10 predicted proteins | sample 5560161 | NCBI WGS metagenome assembly JAABUS01 (sample SAMN10711885, study PRJNA513376) | rock metagenome | isolation source: Antarctica rocks | place: Antarctica: Victoria Land, Trio Nunatak nord | collected 2016-01-04 | reverse complement strand
CGTAGCCCACACGTCGGTCTTGCGTTCTATGGTTGCGATACGGATTCCCGTATCCGCAAAATCACAGGACCACGGCCAATGGCATACTACGACCTTGACCCAGATAGCGGATTTTACCGCATCTGTTTCCGCTTCCCGCCATCCAGCGGCAAGCGTTACAAGCGGTCCCGCGAACTCAAGATCAGGGACGAACAGCGGGCCGACGCCGTTTGTGGCATCGTGCAAGAGACGATCCGCGACCTGATGCGGGGCGTCATCACGGTCCCTGAAGGCGTTGACCCCGGCGACTTCATCCTCAGCGGCGGCAAGCTGACGACGAAGCCAGTCGTCGCCGCAACATCCAAGGCCCTCACCCTACAGGGCATGTTGGACCAGTATGCCGCGAGCGGGGTGACGAAAGAGGATTCGACCCATCGCACCGAGTGGACGCACTTCAAGCACCTGATACGCATCCTTGGCCCGGACTCGGTGCTGGACCGCTTGGAGAAGAACGACATTCAAAAATACGTCGATTCGAGGGCCGCTGAGACGTACGAGCGGACGGGCGAGAAGACGAAGACCCAGACCATAAAGAAGGAACTCGGAACGCTGAGCGTGGCCTGGACCTGGGCAAAGGACGCGGGAGAAGTCAAGTCGGTGCCGAAGACCCAAAAGTTCCTAGCGTTCGCCAGTTGGTGCGCCCGTCTTGATCTTACGCAACCCTTCGCATCGGTTCTGGCAGCTCTCGTTCAGGGAGTTCGCGGTCCTGACGCCAGCGGTCCAGTTCCCCATTGCGCCGCGTCGCTTCCAGTGTCGCCAACGCCAGCACTCCCTGCGGCGACCAACTCATCCCACGGTGCTTGCAACGGTCCGACACCGCCCAGTCGTTGAATTTCTCCACGCGTGTGCTCGCGATCCACAACCCCACGCGTTGCCGCTCCTGATAATCGGGCAGGAACCCGCGTCGCTTCTCCGGGTAGCCGATCAAGTCCTCGACCCCTTTCGGGGTCCGCACCCACTCCAACGCACCCCGGAGCAGTCCCACGGCCGCGTCCACCTTCCCCTCCCACAACTGACCCAAGAGTTCCTTCTCGAAGGCACGGCGACGGTCCTTGGGGCCACCCGCAGTGCTCATCGACTCATAACAGCGCTTCCGGAGATGCCACCAGCACACGATCATCGCCTTGGGGCGTACCCCCAACCCCTCGAACCAGGTCCGGATCCAGGACGCCCCGTCGCCCAGGACTAACAACCGTCGCTCGCCGGAGACGACGCCCAACTCCAGGAGCAAGGCCCCCACCTGCAACCACAGGCCCTCCGGCGCCGCTTCCGCGAAGGCGTAGCGCATCCCCGCGACCAGCACCACCGCGGTGTACGTCCACACTTCCTTGCGGCCCGTCTTGGCCTGGGCCTTGGTCTTGACCTCGTCGGGTTCGACGATCCCATACCCCGGATCGACGGCGCGGGGTTCGTCCCTCGCCACCGGGGGCGCCGGCTCGCATCCGGGGAAGCCCATCGCAGCCCACTGCGCCTGGACCTGCTCCCACTCGGCTTGATCCCCCTCGCAATCGTCGCACGGCGGCACGTCGCCGGGCTCTTCCACCACGGCATCGGCCGCGGGCCGACCGAGCAAGGCCAGATGGGCGTCGGACGCGCCGTCCAGGACCGAGCGGGCGCGCCGACGTCCGGCGGCGATCAGTCGCTCGCCTTCCTGATGGACGATCTCAAGGATCGTGCCGCGTCCCAGCAGATCCGGGTCCCCGGCGTACTGGCAGACGTCGGCAAGGCTCTTCCCCACCGATTGGTCACTCATCTGATCACAGACCGCATCGCGTAAGTTCTCGGTGATGGCGAGTTGGTGGGGCGTCTCCCAGGCGCGCGCCGATGGGGTCTCCATCGTGTCATCGAGCTTGTGAGAGATCCGAGACCGTTTGACGGTGACTTCGCCGAAGCGGGTCTTGAAGGTGAAGGGGCGTCTCCCACGGCATTGGATCCCCTCGCCGCCCTTGCCGTGCCGCCGCTGGAGGACCAGTTCCTGGTCGGCCTTCTCGATGAGGACCTGGAAGAGCCGGCGCTGGAGTTCGAGCCCGGCCTGATGGACGAACGCCTCGATCCGGTCGGGGAGGTGCTCGTCTTGATGGGGCATGGGCATGGTCATCTGCAGTTGGAGTTCGAGTGAGAGGACCTGACCCTGGCGGTTGACGGGGCGGAGGGTGATGGTAGTCTGGAGGTCGTCGGTATCACGCACGGTGAAGCTCCATACTTGAACTATGGAGGTTCATCGTGCGTGTTTTCAGGGATCCGGCCGACCAAGTCACCATCCTGGACAGGAATCGCTCGGCAGCGGATCTTTCCTATCCTGCGCAACTCCACTCTAATCGCGCACCAACTCGCGAACGCTAGGAAAAAATCTCGTCGGCGGTGCCCTGCTTGACTACGGGCCGCGCGGCCTCGTCGAGCACCTTGAGCAACGGGCCGGCGTGCTTGCCGGCCTCGCGGGTCGCCCGCCCCAGCGTCGCCACGGCCCGGCCGCGCCTCGGCCCGGTCATGACCCGCAACAGCCGCCGTGCCACGCTCAAGCTGACCCCCTCGGCCTGGGCGACGGTGGCGAACTCGTGCTGCGTGTCGGGGGTGATCTCGACGGCGTGGCTCAGCCTCTCTTCGAGCGCCTTGACCTCAACCTGATGCTGGGCAACTTGCCGCTTGAGTCCTTCGATCTGGGCGTTCGCCGCGGCGCCGCCGACGGCCTCGGCGACTTGTTCGGCCTCGCGGTAGAGCGACTGCCGTGATCGCTCACGGTCCTTGGCCATCTCGGTGACGTCGCCGTATTGACCACAGAGGACGGCGAAGGCGCTGGCGATGCGTTGGGGGATCGTGGGCATGGAGACTCGCTCCGTCGGGGCGGATCAAGGGATCAGGTCCACGATTGCACACGCCCCGGCGCGAATTGTCCACGGACTATGCCCGAGAAATGCCGGTCCTGAGATAGTCCCGAAGGTCACGGCGATCGGCACGAGGATCGCCAGCAAGCTCGCCACAACCCCGGCCACGGGGAAGCCCAGGCCGGTCCGCCCGGCCCGGGCCGTCAGGATCCCGACGAGCCCCAGGATGAGGCCGAGGATCGCCAGCGGGATCGCGCTACATCCGATGAGCGGGATCCAGGTGAACGTCAGCGAGAACAGCCCGATGACCAGGGAGGCGACGCCGAGCCAGTTGATCCCTTTCTCCGGCGGCCTGGGGCTTCGGTCCAAGGGGATGCCTCCAGCTCGAGTAACCGTGTCATGGTGGCACGACCCTACCGAGCTGGGTGTCGCCGCGCCTCACGGCAGGGGTGGGCCGCCCAGATCGTCGAGGCGTTCGCGCCGTCGCTGCCAGGTCGGGACGTCCAGGACGCTGACGGCCCCGCCGGGGTCGATCTCCAGGCCGGTGAGGACCTGGACCCAGGTGTTGATCCGCTCCGCCGACCCCTCGACGATCATCGGCCAGAGGCGGAGGCTCCTCTGCGTGGCCTCGCTGCCCGTCAGGAAGGTCTTGCCGTCGGGGCTGAAGGCGACTTCGTGGACGTGGTTGGTATTGCGGAGGGGCCGGCCGAGGGGCCGGCCGGTGGCCGCGTCCCAGAGCCGGGCCTCGCCCCGTGTATTCTCCTCCCCGTCCCCGCTGCCCGTCATGACGATCGTGCCGTCGGGGCTGAAGGCCACGGTGTAGACCGGGTCCGGATGGGCGAGCGGGATGCCCCGAGTCCGGCCTGTGGCGGCGTCCCAGAACCGGACTTCGCGCCCGCTGGCGGTCGCGAAGGTGGTGCCGTCGGGGCTGAAGACGACGTTCCAGACCCGTCCTTTCTGGACGAGGGGCGGGATGAGCGGCCGGCCGGTGGCCGCGTCCCAGAGCCGGGCCTCGGTGTTGGCGCCGCCGGTGAGGAGCCTCCGGCCGTCGGTGCTGAAGGCCAGGCTCATGATCTCGGCCCCACCACTCGGCATCGGCTCGCCGACGGGCCGGCCGGTCTCCAGGCCCCACACGCGGGCATGCTTCAGGTGCCCCGTCGCGACCTTCGTGCGATCGGGGCTGAAGGCGACGGCCGTGACCGGGTCCGGGAGCCGGAGGAGCTGGCCCAGGGGCAGGCCCGTCGCCGCATCCCAGCGGCGGATCGCCCGGTCCTTGCTCCCCGTCAGGGCGGTCTTGTCATCGCGGCTGAAGGCGACGGCGAGGAGCTGGTCCCCGTGGAGGAGGGGCACGCCGACGGCCTTGCCGGTCGCCATCTCCCAGAGCCGGGCGTCGGGATGGGACCAGCCCGCCGTCAGGACGGTCTTGCCGTCGGGGCTGAAGGCGACGTCCGAGATCGCGCCGCCGTAGTCGAGGGTCCGGAAGAGGTTCTCATCGGGCATCCCCCAGAGACGGGTCTCGCCCCGGCCCGGGGTACCGGGGGGGTGTCCCCCCCATATCCCGCTGCCGGTCGCGAACGACTTGCCGTCGGGGCTGAAGGCCACGGCGTGGACCCGGTCGGGCAGGAGCAGCGGCGCGGTCAGCGGCCGGCACGAGGTCGCATCCCAGAGATAGACCATGCTCTCCCAGGTCCCCGTCAAGAGGGCCTTGCCGTCGGGGCTGAAGGCCACGGCCTTGACCCAGGCCCCTCCATGGTTCATGGTGCGAACGGGGATCGACTTCCGGGGAATCGTCCAGAGGGTGCGACTGCTGGGCGGGCCGACGGTTGCTCCATCGATGTGTCCTGCCGGGTCGCTCGGTCCCAGCAACTCCCAGAGCTGGGCGCTGTTGCCTAACCCGGTCAGGAGCTTCCTGCCGTCGGGGCCGAAGGCCACCGCCAGGACAGGTCCCTTGTCGGGGATTGCCCGGACCGGCTCCCCCGTGGCCGCGTCCCAGAGCCGGAGGACGTTATCGAGGCCGCCGGTGGCCACGAGGGTGCCATCGGGGCTGAAGGCCGCCGCACAGGCCGCATTCTCATGCCGGAGGGGCTCCCCGAAGCGTTGCCCCGTGGAGACCTTCCACAGCCAGGCCTCGCCCCGCTTCCTGGTCTCGTCCCCGATGCCGGTGACGAACGTGTCGCCGTCGCGGCTGAAGGCCACGGCCTTGACGTTGTAGGGATGCGGGAACTTCTTGAGGAGCTTGCCCGTGGCCGCCTCGTAGAGCCGGGCGTGGTGGTCGCTGCACCCGGCCAGGATCCACTTGCCGTCGGGGCTGAAGGCGACGGCATCGGTCGGGCCCGGGTCCTCGAATTTCGGCCCGGAAGTCCGGCCCGTGGCCACGTCCCAGCTCCGGAGGGTGCCCGCCGTGGTGCCCGCCACGACCGTCTTGCCGTCGGGGCTGAAGGCGACCGCCCCGCACAGGCCGCCCTGCGCATGGCCCCATCGGAGTGTCACCATGTGGGGGCGCCAGGCGGCCAGGCTCACGCGGATCGTGTGCTGAAGGAGGTCGGCTTCGGCACCGGCCGCGGGCACCAGGCCGCGGGCCAGCCAGGACATGCCGAAGCCGACCTCGCCCTGCTCGCAAGCCGCCTGGCCCCGGTTGACGGTCCTCTCCGCCTCGAGGTGTTGCACCCGCCGGTGCTCGGCCTCGGCCACGAGGCGCTGCCGCTCGGTCGCGAGGCGATGCTCCGCGGCCTCCAATCTCCGCTCGTCGGCCTGCCGATCGGAGATTCTCGCCCGGTCGGCGGCCTTCACTTCACGCCGTCGCGACGCGTCGACGACGATGACGGCGGCGACCGAGACGAAGGTGACCATCAGCAGCGCCGCGGCGCCGGCCCGCACCCAGGCGCGGTGCCGCCGGGTCCACCGTGCCACCCGCCGGCCCCACGGCTCGCGGAGGGCCGAGACCGGCTCGTCGGCCAGCCAGTGCTCGAGGTCCGCGGCCAGGGCCAGCCCCGACGGGTAGCGATCGGCCGGCTGGCGCGCCATGGCCTTCAGGCAGACCGCCTCCAGCGCCGGGTCGAGCGTGGCGTCCACCGACCGCGGCGGCGGGAAGTCCCCGTCCTGGACCTGGCGCAGCACCGCCGCCAGGGCGGGGTCGGTCTTCGGCTCCGGGAACGGGGCCCGACCGGTCAGGAGGCAATACAGCGTCGCCCCCAGGCTGTAGATGTCGCTGGCCGGCCCGAGCTGTTGCAGCGCCCCGGCCGCCTGCTCGGGGCTCATGTACGCCGGCGTCCCCAGCGCCGAGCCGGTCACCGTCTCCGAACCCTCCGCCCGGCCCGGACGCAGCGTCGGCTCGTCGGCGACGTCGGCCCCCTCGGGCCGTCCGACGACCTTGGCCAGGCCCCAGTCGACCACCTGCGTCTCGCCGTACTTCCCCAGCAGGACGTTGCTCGGCTTGATGTCCCGGTGGATCACCCCGCGATCGTGCGCGAAGGCGATCGTCTCGCATACCGCGACGAACCGGGCCAGCAGCCGGCGGAACTCCACCGCCCGCCCGGGCGGGTCGCCGTCGGGTGCCTCCGGCTGATGGAACCGGGCGACGGCCTGTTTCAGGGTGTCGCCCCGGATGAGCTTCATGGCGTAGTAGGGCCGGCCGTCGGCGTCGCGACCCAGGCCGTAGACCGGGACGACGCCCGGGTGTTCCAGCCGGCCGGTGACCTCGGCCTCCAGCAGGAACCGGGCGCGGCCGTTCGGATCGTCGGCATAGCGGCCCTGGATGCGTTTCAGGGCGACGTCGCGGTGGAGCTCCCCGTCGCGGGCGACGAAGACCTCGCCGAGGCCGCCGCGGGCGAGGAACCGCAGGACACGGAACCGCGGGCCCGTCGCGGCGGTCGGGCCCGCGGAGGCCCCCTCCTCGACCCGCGTCCCCCCGGGATCCTCGTCCTCCCCCCTCCCGGCCGTCCTGGTCCGCTCTCCATGCGGGTCGGTGGCTGCCGGCCCGTCGAAGGCGGCGTCGACCGAGGCGGCGTACGCCGGGAATCGCCCCCGATAGTCGCCCGGCGCCGGCGTCTCGCCGCGCTCGCGACGCAGCTCGATCTCCACCCGCAGGAGCTGGCGCAGCAACTCGGCGTGCTCCGCCTCCGGCCACCCGTCCAGGTAGTCCTCGATCCGCGGTCGCCGGTTCGCTCTCCATTCGTCCTCGAAGCGGTCGCACGCCCCGTCAATCCGATCTCCGCACGATGTCATCCGGCGGTCTCCAGCTCGGGTTCCGGCCTCTCGATGCGCCCAGATCGGCCGGGAAGGCCGGCGATCACTCCAACCGTCCGTCCATCCCGCGCAGGATGGCGGTGGTGCCGCCGAGGTCGTCGGCGACGTCGGCACCCGAGGCGTTGCGGGGCCCGGGCCGGGTCGGCCCGGCCGGGGCGACCTCGGCCCAGGCGGCGCGGATCTTCGCGAGCTTGCGCTCCACCTTGGCGATCGAGCAGCCCAGCTTGCGGGCGATCTCGTCGCTGGTGTGGCCGACGAGCTTCCACAGGGCGATCCGACGGAGCAGCTCCTCGCCCAGCAGGTCGAGCAGCCGCCGGCACCCCTCCTCCGCCAGCATCAAGAACACGGGCGTCGACTCTCCGGCGGGCAGGTTCTCCGGGCCCTCGCCCCCTCCCGAGCCGCCAACGCCGAGGTCCTTGGGGCGGCGTCCCGCCTGGTTGATCGCCTCGCACCTGGCGCCCCACCGGAGCAGCTTCCACAGGTCGATGCGGCCCTCGACCTTGAGCTGCCCCCGCTTGATCCCGACCCAGACCTTGGTGAAGGCCCGCAGGGCCACGTCCTCCTCGTCGGCGACGGCGCCGGTGGCGAGCATCGACCGGAGCCGCTTCAAGGAGCAGCGCCTGAGGTCGCCGCAGAACCGCTCCCAGAGCTCCCGGGCGGCCTCGTCATCCCGCTCGCCGTTCTCCAGGTCGCGGATGCACCGCGTGATGGAACCCGCGGAATCCATGATCCCCTCCTCGGTCGTCCAGCCCTCGCGCGGATGTCTCCGACAGGATTATCCCGGAGTCATCGCCAAACCCCTCACGGACCCGGGAGAAACGACTGCTCGGCCGACCGGGGGGATCCGCCCGATCCTCGTGAGGGGATTCCTCGACCTCGCCGGATAGGTCCAGTGTATCGCGGCCCGGAGGCCGAGGTCAGCACCGATGTGCCCCGCCTCGGCGATTCACCCTCGGCCGAGGAAAAGCACCCTCCGGCCGCAGGGCCCCGGAGTGGTTGCGGTCCGTCACGCGACCAACACGTCGGCCCACGGGACGGCACCCCGTCGCGACATTCGGGGGAGCGAGTCGTCAGACCCTGAGGAGGAGGTAACAAAAGTCAATGGACCAAGACGACCGCGCGTCGACCCGTCGCAGAAGCCTTCGAGACGCGGCGATCGCCAGGCCCCGGCCGCCGTCGTCCGCCACGCCCCCAACAAGACGCCGGCTTGGAATTCGGCCGGCCTTGCCGCGCTCTCCCGAGAGCGTCTCGCCGGGATCGTGTCGGAGGTGGTGGGATGCCCGTAGAAAGCACCGTCGAACCTGTCGGGTCGCTCGAAGTGATGTGGAGCACCAGTGTAGGGCGATGGTGAGAGCCAGCGACAGTCCCTTCAACTCAAGCCCAGCAAGAGGATCATCCTATGTTCGCATCAGTCCGTGCCAGATTCGTAAAGATCGCGCCACGCCGGCACTTCGCCTCATCGCCGGTCCGCAAGCGGGCTCCCCAACGGCCCGCCGTCGAAGGCCTGGAAACCCGGCAGCTCATGGCGGTGAACGTGGCCGACACGGTCGGCGTCTACCGCCCCGCGAACTCGTCCTTCTACCTGCGTAACAGCAACACCACCGGCTACTCCGACGTGAACCTCTCCTTCGGCAAGGTGGGATCCGTCCCCCTGGTCGGCGACTGGGACGGCGACGGCGTCGCCACGGCCGGCACCTACGACCCGGCGACCGCACGCTTTCAACTCCGCAACAGCAATAGCAACGGAAGCCCCCAGATCGATTTCATCTACGGCCCCCCCGGCTCGAAGCCGCTCGTCGGCGACTGGGACGGCGACGGCGTCGACACCGTCGGAGTCTACCGGCCGGGCGAGCGGGCGTTCTACCTGCGCAACACCAACACGGGCGGCGTCGCGGACAACGCCTTCTCCTACGGGGTCGGGGCCACGGGCGACGTCCCGCTCGTCGGCGACTGGGACGGCGACGGCGTCGACACCGTGGGGGTCTACCGGCCCGACACCGCCCAGTTCTACCTGCGCAACAGCAACACGGCCGGTCGTGCCGACCTCGTCTTCGTCTACGGCGACCCGGGCTGGACCCCGATCGCCGGCGACTGGAACGGCGATGGTTACGACACGGTGGGCGCCTATGTGCCGTCGCAGGCCAAGTTCTACCTGCGCAACAGCAACACCCAGGGCTACGCCGACCTGGCCTTCACCTACGGCAACCCCAACGATAAACCACTCGTGGGCCGTTGGACAGAGCCCCAATTCCCCGACGGAGGCAACTCTGACGGAGGACCATACGACATCACGGCCACGCTCCCGAGCTGGGTAAGCACTAGGGTGGGCACTTCCGTCCCATTGGCCGAGGCCGCGCGCTCCGGCCGTGTCCATTGGGGTAGCATTCACGTTGTCCGGTACTACACCGCGCCAGAGACGCGTCGCATCATTCGCATGCTTCGCGATGGGAGCGATGGGGCCGCAGCTATAGCGATAATCCTCGGCGTGACAAAAGCAAGCTTGCCAGCCCTCGTTTCCGGGCTCCTCGCGATCGGCTACAACCGGTTCGCGAATGCCTTCCAAGACGCTCTGGATCGTTCCGGCGGCCGCGGGACGAGATTTGATGCAGGGCAGAGATGCTTGCACATCCCCTACGCCCCAGACCCCTGCTGGTGGGCCTACTGGGTGAAGCCTCGATAGTTAGCTCCCGGGGCTTCAGCCTCGAATCACAACGGCTAATTCCATTTGGGCGGTCACCCGCCATTAGAGCCCACTACGACGGAACGTAGAACCTCTACAAGCTTCTCGTGGGTTTCCGTCACCGTATCTCGACCCATCGAGATTCAGTGGTTCCAAGAAGATGGCCCGGCCGCGGGCCATGGAAGACGCCCCTACGGTGCCGGCCGGTGTCTGCGGGAGCCCGGGCCCTCCGGCCGACGCCATCCTCCCGCCGTCGTTAGGCCGCGGCATCCTCGCCGGGACGCGCCGACGCGCTGGGCCGCTGAATTTGGCCTCCGGGCCGATCGGGACAACCCCATGGATCGCCGCGGGTGGCTGGAGATCGGTCGGAAGCTGCTAGGGGCCTACTTCGCGGTGTTCGGCCTCGCGGAGCTGTCCTCGGCGCTGTTCAACCTCATGCACGTCGGCTTCAGGGCCCGGGCGGACGAGGGGCTCGCGTATGTTTCGTTTCAGCTGGCGAGGGATGATGCTTACCGGCTCCTGACGCAAGCGGTCGTTTATGTCGCAGCCGGGACTATGCTGATGCTTTGGACGGATCCACGGGGCCCGAGGTCGACTGGAACCGACGACCGAGGGCCAGGCCCTGCGGACCCGGAGTCCCGGGATCAGACGGACAAAGGCCAGTAGACTTCGGAGCCCGTCCCCTCGTCAGTGAGGGCGGATTCCTGAAGATCCCTTGGGGTCCGCCGGATCGGGTCCGCGCGGCACCCGCACACGTCACCTGCATCCACCGAGGAGCACGCGATGATCTTGCTGACATCTGCCCACCACCTGCTCAGGCCCCCGCGACGGATCGGGTCGCCCGCCCACCGAGGAGAGAGGTCGCTTCTTCCCTGGGGCCTGATCAGCAGGATCAACCCTATCGGATCGCACCGAGACCGACGGGGGTTCGGAATCGCTTGATGTCCATGTGCATCTACAAAGTCGCCGCCGGGGTCGATCCGTTCGCGAAGCCGGGACGACAGCCGGGGGCCGGCCGCTGCGGAGGGAAAAGGAATGAACGGCAAGGGTGGGGCGAAAAATCGGAGGTCGTATCGTCCGACGCTCGAAGCGCTCGAGGCGCTGCGACTGTTGAGCAGCACCACGCAGATTCTCCTCGACGTCCCCGTCGAACGAGACGTGATCTCCGCCCACCTGACGCCGACCCACGGCCCGCTCAGCACGGATCCGGCCCGGGATGAGGCGCCGACCCGGACCCATCGGGCCGACCTCTTCGGCGCGTCGCCCGGGGCACCCGACCCGTCGAACATCGCCCCGGCCGACGGGGAGGATTTCACGGAGGGACTTTCCCGGTTGAACCGTTACCTCGGCCGCGCCTGGTCCCGTGCGGGCATCCCTCGCCAGGTGCACGACGACGCCTCCCAGGCGGTCTACGTCGCGCTCCTCCAGAATCGGGGTCGCACCCGGTTCGACGGCCTGCTGACCGGCATCGGCCATTCCGGCATCCGCGAAGTGCTCAGCCGGGAGACGGCCGACGGTCCCGACTTCTTCCGGGCCATCGATACCGTCAAGAAGCGGTTCCGGCGAGAGCGGACCTTCGTGCCCCTGGACGCCATCGAGGTCGCCTCGACGCCGTCCGGCGAGGACGCCCTGACCCTCGGTCGGGGGGCCCTTCAAGAGGCCATCGACCGGACGCTTACCCCGCGCGAGGCGGCGCTGATCCATGCGACGTTGATGGGCGAGACCCCGGCCGAGATCGCCTCCCAGTGGGGCGTGGTCCCCAAGACCGTCAGCAACGAGAAGACCCGCGTCCTCCAGAAGCTCCGCGACGCGATGGCCACCGACGCACGCGATAGGTCATCCGGGGCGGGCGATCCTGACGCGTCGGTGTTCATGGCCTTCGAGTCCTCCGGACGGGGACTTGATGGTACACACGCCTCCGCTGCAACGCCACCGAGGAGACCACGTCGTACCGGGCCGGGCAAACGGTGGCCGTGACGGCGGGATGCTCCATGAGCATCCTGATAAATGAGCAATTTTCTTCTCCATACATCCCCAAATTGGTCGTTGTGCCCCTCATTCGGATCAAAATCCCTCGGACCTGTCGGGTCGCCGGGCGGTTTGTGGAGCATCCAGGTAGGCCGCAACCCGATCGGCTCCTGCAGCACGCCCGGCCGCCCTCGGAATCGTGGGCGACCGGGAAGATTAATCGGCGTCCACCGGGGCGCCTCCGCACGACACCTGCACCGGACCTTCGAGTCCTCCAAGGAGAATCGCGATGAAATTGCTCGCCTCTACCAACGACATGCTCACCCCCTCGCGACGGATCGGGATCCGCCCGACCCGTCCGCTGCGCCTCGCCCTCGTCCTCGTCCTCGTGTGGGGACTGGCGGGCGGCGCCCACGCCCAGGTGACGCCGTGGGCGGCCGACCTGGAGGACGGGACGTTCAACGAGTTCAGCCAGATCAATGCCCTCAACGGCACGCTGACCAACGTGGGCTGGGCCTCCTACACCGGGGTCCGGTCCGCCAGGGCCACATACTCCAGCAGCACGGGCGCAAACGGTTACGCCCGCGGCATCTTCAACCCCGGCGACTCCGGCTCCCGCGCGTGGCGGGGCGGCGATAGCGTCTGGTACGGCGCGGCGTTCTGGCTGCCGGGTAACACGAGCACCACCCCCCCCAACGGCTTCACGGCCAGCATGCAGGGGCAGGTGGCCTTGCTCAGGTGGGACAACTATGACCCCGTCATGCCCAACCTGCCCGTCGACCGTTCCGGCGTGGTGATCTATGGGGGCGATAAGAAGGCCCACCTCGTACGCTCGCGAGACAACGCGCAGACCGAACTGAGCCCGGTCTCCTTCAACCTCCCGGAGGGCCGGTGGTTCTGGCTCGAGGTCCACCAGGTCTTCCGCGCGAGCAACCCTTACAATCAAGTGCTGAATGAGGTCTACCTGGACGGCAATCTGATCCTCCGGTCGGGCGTCCCCAACGTGAGGACCGATACGCGCCCGATCACGCGGATGCGCTACGGGCTCGTCGCCATCGCCGCGGGCGCCCAGACCAATCCGCTCTACCTGCTCTTCGACCGCGCCCGCATTTCGCCGTCGCCGATCGGCCCGCGGTAGCCTGACATCTCTCACCGAGGGGTCGCAGCCGGTGTCCGTTCCGGCTCGGTCCCGTCATCCCCCGGTCGGATCCCGCGATTCCGCCCGGGTCAGAGCCATACGCCCGGAAGGCGTCGCTCTGGATGATCGAAGGCGTGGCTCCGGGGTGATTTTCCACGCTCTATCGCAATATCCCCGGCGGCGGCCCGGCCGGGGGAGAATCCCGCACCCCACTCGGAAGCATGGGTGTCGACGGCTCAAGTTGACCGATGTCGATGAGCACCGCGACAATGGGCCGATCACTCCTTCGATCCACCCCCAAGGAGGTCCGATGACGATGGCAGACGAGGGCTCGGTCACGCGCTGCATCGGGAAGCTCAAAAGTGGGGACGGGCATGCTGTCCAGGAGCTCTGGGAGCGCTACTACCGGAGGCTGGCCGGTCTGGCGCGTGAGAAGCTGCGGGGAACGTCGCGGCGGGCCGCCAACGAGGAGGACGTGGTCGTCGACGCCATGGATAGCCTCTTCCGCGGGGCCGCGGGCGGACGTTTCCCCCGACTCCACGACCGTACCGACCTCTGGCAACTGCTCGTCGTCATCACGTCGCGCAAGGCGATCGACCGGGTGAACCACGAGCGCCGGCAGAAGCGCGGCGGTGGCACGGTCGCCGGTGAATCGGCGTTCCAAGGCCCGGGGGACGCCGGTGGCCCGGGGGCGGGCATCGAGCAGATCGTCGCGGAGGAACCGACCCCCGAGTTCGCGGCCCAGCTCGCCGAGGAGTACCAACGGCTGCTGGA
>JAABUS010006754.1_pt1 | contig 13670 bp, 18 predicted proteins | sample 5560161 | NCBI WGS metagenome assembly JAABUS01 (sample SAMN10711885, study PRJNA513376) | rock metagenome | isolation source: Antarctica rocks | place: Antarctica: Victoria Land, Trio Nunatak nord | collected 2016-01-04 | reverse complement strand
ATGACAGCCGCCGGCTACGACGTGCTCAACCTCGACGGACCAGAACCAGTCCAAGAGGCCGGCGGCAACGTCCATGCGCTCTGCGTGCCAGTTGGTCGCGCCGCGGCATGACTACGCGGGCCGCGTAAGCTCGCTGTTGCGTCGTCGCTCATCGCCGTGGAGTCGCCACATCGCTCGAGAGCGACGCTTCCTGACAGAGTGCTCAAACCGGGAGAAACTCGCCGCCGCCGGGGTGCGGCGGTGGGGCCGGCCGGCTCGGGGGAAACTCGGGGGCAGGTGAGGAAGTCGCAGGGGGCGGGTTGGCGGAGCTGCCCGAACCGGGGCCCCCGCCGTCGGCGCTTGGGGCGCCGCGGCCTCCCCCGCCCCCGCCGGAACCTCCCCCACCACCGCCGTCGCTTGGGCCGCCACGACCCCCCTTTCTCCGCGCCCCGTCCCTACGCCCGCCACGCTTTCGCTTCGCGCCGCGATTTTCTCGCGCACGGTCCTTCCCGCCACGCGCCCTCCTCCCGCCGCTCCTCCTCGTCCGGCCGCGGTTTCTCTTCCCGGCGCCCTTCCTCTTCCCGGCGCGGCCTCCCGGCGCGCGTTCTCGGTCCAGGGCGCTGCGCTGCCGGCCCGTCCCCGACGCCGATCGACCATCGTCACCTGAGGGCGCGGCTCCGTCCGTTCCTCCTTCCTGCGTCCGGTTCGCGGGCAGGACGGGGACGGGCTGAGCGGCGTCGGCTGGGAGCGCGGGCTCGCGCGAGGACAGCATGGGCCAGGCGACGACCACGGCGAGCGCGCCGACAAGGGCCGCCAAGCGCGCGACGTTGGTCCACCGGATCCGGGCGCGCAGGGGCGCGTGCGGGTTTCGAGGCGGCTCGTGGTCCATCCACTGTCCATAGGTTGGCGGGCGCCCTCCTTCGCCCCCCCCTGCGGGTAACGAAGGCTTTGCTAACGTCCCGCCGCTCATGGGCGCCACCTACGACCTCATGCTGCTCCTCGACACCGCCGCAGAGGACGACCGTCGCGAAAAGGTCCTCTCCGACGTCGATGCGGCGATCGCCGCGTCGGGCACCGTCGAGAGCCGGCACGACTGGGGAGCGCGGACGATGGCCTACGAGATCCGCCACAAGGCCGACGCGGGCTACCACCTCTTCCAGTTCACGGGCCCCCGCGAGCTTCTCGAGGAGCTCGACCGATCCCTGCGAATCAACGACGTGGTGGTACGCCACCGGATCATCAAGCTCCGCTCTGGTATGCCGCCGACCCCGGAGCTTCGCCCGGAGCGTCCGCCGGCTGAAGCTCCCATCGCCTGAGCCGGCGCCCTACCGGCGCGGGACAGCCGCTCTCCGTCTCGACTTCGCAACATCTCTGCGCAGAATGGGGCTTCTTCGGGCGGCTACGGCCGAACCCCGCGCTAGGCTCGGCCGCGAGTTTCCGAGTACGTCTCAGGCGGCCGCCCGGCTGCCTCGAAAGGAGCACCGTGGCCTCAACCAACATCAATCGAGTCGTGATCACTGGGAACCTGACGCGCGACCCGGAGCTGCGCTCGCTGTCCAGCGGCACGTCGGTTTGCAGCCTGCGCATCGCCTCCAACTCGCGCCGAAAGGACAATTCGACGGGAGAGTGGGTCGACAAGCCCAACTACTTCGACGTGACCGTCTGGGGCGCACAGGGCGAGAACTGCGCCCGCTACCTGAGCAAGGGCCGCCCGGTGGCCATCGACGGTCGCCTGGACTGGCGCGAGTGGGACACCCCGGAGGGCCAGAAGCGTCAGGCCGTGCAGATCGTCGCCGAGTCGGTCCAGTTCCTCGGCGGTCGCGACGACGCCGGTAACGGCAACGGCAACGGCTTCACCCCTCGCAGCGACGTCCCGGTCGACGACCAGGACTTCAAGGTCTCCCAGGCCGCACCGGTCGGGGCCGGAGACGACGACATCCCGTTCTAGTCCGGCTCATCGCGGCGCTCCCGGCGGGGCGTCGCGATACGTCGCCCCGCCGGCGTCGGTGAGCGCCTCGAGAGCCCCGACGACCTCGTAGACGACTTGCGGATCGGCGCGGTAGAGGCGGTACCGATGGCGGACCTCCAGTACGAGAAGCCGTGTCTTGCGCAAGACCTTGAGATGCTCGGAGACCGCGGCCGGGGAAAGGGACGCGATTTCGACCAGTTCGCCCGCCGCGCGTTCTTCTTCCATGCACGCCCGCAGGAGCGCCAGCCTGGCGGGATGGCCGAGCGCCCGCAGCCGCGCCGCCAGCAGGTCGTCGACGGGCTCCTGCCCGGCCCGCATCTCGGGCGGGCTAGCCCTCGATGAGGGTGAGGAGATTGCCCGCGGGGTCGGTGATCTGCGCCTTGGTGACCCATCCGTTGTCGGTCGGCTCCATGACCACCGCTCCGCCGGCGCGGCCTGCCGCCTCGACGGCGGCCTCGAGGTCCGGCACCACGACGCCCACCGTGAGGCTCGGCGAGGAGGCCTCGACTACGGCGCCGTCGGGCGTCCCCTCGGGGGTGAAGATCAGCGAGTAGCCCGGGCCCTGCTCCTCGATCCGCCAATCGAACACGGTGCCGTAGAAGTCCCGCAGGCCCCCCGGGTCCGGGCCTGCGACGTCGAAGTGGGCAATGGAGTTCGGTGCGAAGGTCTTTGCCGGATCGGCCATGGCGGCTCCCCACTCGTTTCGGTAATAGGCGAAATGAGCCTATCAGGACGCCGACGCTACGCTTGAGGTGCCACAATGGCGCGTCGCGCGGCGTTTGCGCGCGCGATTTGACCCACCTCGCGACGAAGGCCCCCTACCTCATGGCAAAGCAGCGCAACCGGAGCACTCCCCCGCGCCGTCGAGACAAGAAGGGCGGCCCCGGCAGCGGCCGGCGCAAGCCGTGCCCGTACTGCCGGGACAAGGTCGAGCAGGTCGACTACAAGGACGCCCCCGGCCTGCGCCGGTTCGTCTCCGAGCGCGGGAAGATCCGCTCGCGGCGGATCACCGGAGCGTGCCGGCGCCACCAGCGCCAGATCGCCCGCGCGGTGAAGCGAGCGCGCGAACTGGCGCTCCTTCCCTACGTCGCCGACATCCGCGAGAGCCGTGACGGACGCGAGGGCCGCGGTGACCGCGGCTCGCGCCGCGACGAGGAGCGCTGAGGCGTGCCTCAGGCGATCCTGCTCAAGGACGTCGAGCAGCTCGGCGGGCGCGGCGAGGTCATCGACGTCTCCGCCGGCTACCTGCGCAACTACCTGATCCCGCGAAAGCTCGCCCAGCCCTCGACGCCAGGGGCCATCGAGGCCGCCCACCAGCGTCAGGAAGCCGCCGACCGCGCAGCGCGCGAAGCGCAGGAGCGCGCGCAGGACAACGCTGCGCTGCTCACCAAGACCGTGCTGACCATCGCCCAGCAGGCCGGCGAGGACGGGCGGCTCTTCGGGTCGGTCACCGCTCAGGACATCGTCGACGCGGTGCGCGACGCGCGAGGAATCAAGATCGACAAGCGCAAGGTCCACCTGGAGGATCCGCTCCGCAACGTGGGCACCTACATGGTCGTGGTCGAGGTCGCCGACGGAGTGACCGCGACGGTCAAGACCATGATCGTAGATCAGAAGTGACGCGCGCTGTGCAGGGTCTTCGCAGACCCTGACACGAAACTGCCGGAGCTTGCGGGGAGCCCGGCGTTGACCTCCTGACCGCGACCTACCATCCTCACGCGATGAGCGTCACGGGCAACGGATCGGCAAGCGCCGGCGGCAACGCCGGGATCGTGCCGCCGCACAACCTCGAGGCCGAGCAGTCCGTGCTGGGAGCGATCCTGCTCTCCGACCGGGCGATGTATCGCCTCGTCATCGACGACGGCCTTCGCCCCGACCACTTCTACCGCGAGCGCCACCGGGCGGTCTACCGGGCCATGCTCGACCTCTACGGCCGCGCCGAGCCGGTCGACGCCATCACGGTCACCGAGCACCTCCGCCACGCCGGCGAGCTCGACCAGCTCGGAGGCCCCTCGGCGGTCCAGTCGCTCGTCGGCGTGGCAGAGGCGCCGGGCAACGTCCGCCACTACGCGCAGATCGTTCGCGACAACTCGCTGCTGCGGCGACTCCTGACGACCGCCTACGAGATCCAGGCGAGCGTCACCACCCGGGAGGGCGAGGCGCGCACGCTCGTCGAGCGCGCGGAGAAGGCGATGCTCGAGGTCGCCCAGGACGACCGCCAGAAGGACTTCCAGCGCATCGCCGACGTCCTCCACCGCGAGCTCGACAAGCTCCACCGCCTCTCCGAGTCGGGCCTGGCCCTGACAGGGACCCCGACCGGCTTCAGGGACCTCGACGAGATCACCGGGGGCTTCCAGCCCGGAAACCTCATCGTGATCGCGGCAAGGCCGTCGATGGGGAAAAGTGCGCTGGTCACCAACATCGCCGAGAACGCCGCGCTCGACCACGGTCGGGCTGTCGCGTTGTTCTCGCTCGAGATGTCCGAGGCCGAGCTCGCGCAGCGGTTCATCGCGTCGCAGGCGAAGATCAAGGGCGACGAGCTGCGCAAGGGGCGGGTCTCCGAATCGCGGTGGCCGAAGATCCTCCAGGCGTCAGAGCGCCTCGCGGCCGCGCCGCTCTATGTCGACGACTCGAGCGACGTCGGGGTTCTCGAGGTGCGCGCGAAGGCGCGGCGGCTGCACAGCCAGACCGACGGCGGGCTGGGGCTGATCATCGTGGACTACCTCCAGCTCATGCGCGCCGACGAGCGCGTCGAGAGCCGCGTCCAGCAGGTGGGGCAGATGAGCCGCGGCCTGAAGATCCTCGCGCGCGAGCTCGACGTCCCGGTGATCGCACTCTCGCAGTTGAGCCGGGCGGTCGAGGCGCGCAACCCGAAGATCCCCATCCTGTCCGACCTTCGCGAGAGCGGAAACGTCGAGCAGGACTCCGACCTGGTGATGTTCATCTACCGCGAGGAGTACTACGAGGAGGAGTCAGAGCGCGAGGGGGAAGCCGACCTCTTCATCTCCAAGCACCGCAACGGGCCCGTCGGGAAGGTCACGCTGACCTTCCAGAAGGAGTTCCCGAAGTTCATGAACTTCGCCTCCGGGGACCGCTTCGCGTGAGTGTCCTCGACCGCTGTCCCTTCGACCTCTGCGACGGCAGCGGCCTGATGGTCGACGACGAGACCAACACGGCGAGCCCGTGCCGCTGCCGGCCGCAGCGGATCAGCGTCAAGCGCGCCCGCGCGCTGAGCGGCGTCATCCCGCGGCGCTTCCGCGGCGTCTCCTTCGACCGGCCCCCGGTCACCGAGATCGACCCCAAGCTCGTGTTCCCCATCCGGCGCTACGTGCGGTCGCTCGACGACAACCTTGATGCCGGCAGGGGCCTGTTCATCATGGGAAGCGTCGGGACGGGCAAGACCACGCTGGCCATGCTGGTCTCCAAGCACGCGCTCGAGGCGGGGCGATCGGTCGCCATCTACTCCGTCCCCCGGCTCCTCACCGAGATCCGGCGCACCTACGACGGCGAAGCGCGGAGGTCTGACCTCGAGCTGCTCGACCGACTGGCGGCGGTCGACCTGCTCCATCTCGACGACCTCGGCGCGGAACGGACGAGCGAGTGGGTGCTCGAGCAGCTCTACTCGATCATCAACGCGCGCTACGAAGACGGTCGATCGCTGATCGTCACCACGAACGTGGGGGCGGAGGACCTCGGCAGGCAGGTCGGCGTGCGCACGGTCTCGCGGCTCGCCGAGATGTGCGAGGCGATCATGCTGCAGGGCGACGACCAGCGCCAAGCGCAGCACGCCTCCTAAAGCGCCGCGCGCCTCCTAGACTGATCCGCGTTATGCCCGGCTTGGCGATCGTCGGCGCCCAGTGGGGCGACGAGGGCAAGGGGAAGGTGACCGACCTGCTCGCCGAGCGGGCCGACCTCGTGATCCGCTTTCAGGGCGGCAGCAACGCGGGCCACACCATCGTCCGCGATGGCGAGAAGTACAAGCTCCATCTCATCCCGAGCGGCATCCTGTACCCCGGCAAGCTGTGCGCGATCGGCAACGGGGTCGTCATCGATCCCAAGAAGCTCATCGCCGAGCTCGACGGGCTGCGTGCGAGGCGGGTCGACGTGAGCGGCCTGCGCGTGTCGGCCAACGCGCACGTGATCATGCCCTACCACTACATGCTCGACTCGGCCGGCGAGCAGCGGCTGGGCAGCCAGAAGATCGGCACGACGCGACGCGGCATCGGGCCCTGCTACGCCGACAAGGCCGCGCGCCTTGGCATTCGCATCCAGGACCTGCTCGACGAGAAGATCCTCAAGAAGAAGATCACCGCGGCACTCGAGCCCAAGCGCCTCTCGCTGCGGCCCTACGCGAAGGACCCCGAGCTCGACCTGCAGACCATGACCGAGGACTACCTGGTCTACGGGCACCGCCTCGAGCAGCACATCGCCGACACCGCCCGCCTTGTCTGGAGGGTCCTCGACGCGGGTGCCACGGTGATCTACGAGGGGGCGCAGGGCGCGCTGCTCGACATCGACCACGGCACCTATCCCTTCGTGACCTCCTCCAATCCCGTCGCGGGTGCGGCGTGCATCGGGGCGGGCGTCGGACCGAAGGACATCAACGACGTGTGGGGCGTCGCCAAGGCCTACGCGACCCGCGTGGGCGCCGGCCCGTTTCCGACCGAGCTCGACGACGACACGGGCGAGGCCCTGCGCGAGCGCGGCGGCGAGTTCGGCACCACGACCGGCCGCGCGCGGCGAACGGGGTGGCTCGACCTCGTCGCCCTGCGCTACGCCTCGCGCATCAACGGGCTCACCGCCCTGGTCGTCACCAAGCTCGACGTGCTCTCGGGCATCGATCCCATCAAGGTGTGCGTCCGCTACCACGGAGGCGAGGAGGCGGAGTTCGACCACTTCCCCTACCACCAGTCCGTCCTTCATCGCGCGCGAGGCGAGTACGTCGAGCTCGAGGGGTTCCACAGCGACATCGGCGGGGTGCGCACCGAGGCCGACCTCCCCGAGCAGGCGCGCGCCTACCTGCGCTTCATCGCCGAGCACGTGGGTGTCCCGGTCGCGCTCGTCGGGGTGGGCCCGGGTCGCGACCAGGTCATCTGGACCCAGGGGTGGTCTTGAGAGAGGGCCCGCCGGTCAGCGCTCGTCGGCCTTCACGACGAGCGTCCGCGCCAGGATGTCGTGCACGGCTCGGCGCTCGCCGTCCCACAGGGGCCAGAGCACGTCGATGAGCGGAGCGAGGCCGAAGGTGAACGAGGACCCGACGACCACGATGCCGATCCACTTGATCGCGACCTCGCGCAGCATTGCCGACCCGAGGCTCATCGGCTCACCGGAGAGGTTGACAACCCGGATGGCGCACAGGCGCTTGCCGAGCGTACGCCCGTCCCAGCGGGCCATGATCAGCGGCGGGTAGAGGAGCACGGCGACCGTCAGTGCCAGCCCGGCCACGAGCACGCCGACGAGGAGCGACACGGCGCCGGCCCTGACGTCGCCGGTGACGAAGACCAGCGCGAAGAGGCCGACGATCGCCACCGCCCCGAGGATCAACAGCGCCAGATCGATGAGCGTCGCCGCGACGCGCGAGGACCAGCTCGCCAGGACGTGCTGCCCTGCGCCGCGCAGAGCCGGCGCAGGGGCCGATGCGTCGAGCGCGCCGCCGGCAGGGCGAGCGCGGGCGCCGGGCGGGACCGGCGAGGAGCCGTACGCCGAGGTGGCGGGAAGCGGCGCCGGCGGGGGCGCATCGCCTTCCGAGCGGGCGGGAAGCGGCGCTTCGGGGGGCGCGTCGCCTTCGGAGCGGGCGGGAAGCGGCGCCTGAGGCAACTCCTCGCTCACGCCGCGCCCTCGGGCAGCACCCGCTGCTCCCCGCGGCGAAGCACCCGCAGCGCGAGCGCCACCGAGGCGAGCAGCGCGGTGGCGCTGAGTGCGATCTGGACGCTGAGCACGCCCTGGTCGGTCCAGTAGACGTCTTCGAGCTCGAGTAGGAGGGCGGACTCGTCGAGCGTGAGGGCGACGCCGAACCCGTAGGGGATCGCGAGCCACTTCTCGACCTCGGGGTCGCGGGTCGCGATCGCGGCCGCGCCCGTGACGAACGCGACGACGATGCCGGGAACGAAGTGGTGGATGTGTCGGTTTCCGACGTGGAGGTCGCGGAACGGCCCGAAGCTCCCGCGCGATCGGATGGTCCAGGTGCTTGCTCGCACGGCCCCGAAGCTCACCACGAATGAGGCGAGGAGGTTGAGCAGCGCGGTCTCCCGCGCCGGCGTGGCCTTGTAGCCCGCCACCGCCACCTCGACTGTCTGGAGCGTCGCCTCGGCGCCGGCGCCGAGCACGTCATCGGCCTCCGCGGGCAACGGGGCCGAGCCCCGCCGCCAGACACGACCGACCTCGGCCGCGGCGACCGCGCCCGTGGTCAGCGCGGCGAGCGCGGCGACCGCGTAGGTCCGCCCGCGGCGTGAGCGTCGCCGGCGCATGGCCAGCGACCTCGTCGCCTGGCTGACCGTGGAGGGCCCGCGGCGGACGACGTCGGTCAGCGCCATTGCTCGATCAGGTCTTCCTCGCCCACCTCGCGCACCACGCGAGCCGGCACGCCCATCACGACCGCGCGCGCGGGAACGTCCGCCGTGACCACCGCGCCAGCCGCCACGAAGGCCTCCTCGCCCACCTCGACGCCCGGCACCAGCACCGCCCCGCTGCCGACACGACACGCCCGCCGCAGGGTTGCTCCGACCAGCGGCGCGGCCCGGGGATGGCGGCCCATCGTGTCGTCGTTGGTGGTCATCGCGCCCGGGCCGACGAAGACGTCGTCCTCAACGATGCTTCCGGCCGTCACGTAGACGAGCGACTGGAGGCGCACCCGCGCGCCGACCCGCACGTCGTTATCGACGCCCGCGCCGCGCCCGACCACCGTGCCCTCTCCGATCACCGCCCGCTCGCGCACCTGCGCCTGGTCTCCGACGATCGACCGCGCGCCGAGTCGCGCCCCCGCGTAGACGACCGCGCCGACGCACACAGCGGCGCCCGGGCCGAGCTCGAGCGGCGGAGGCGCCTCGGGCGAAGCGGTCGACTGACGGCCCAGGCGCGGCGGCTTTCCCAGAACCGCCCCGTCCTCGACACGACATCCATCGCCGAGAATCGTTCCGGGGTGCACGACGACGTGCGCACCGAAGCGGACGTCCGCGCCGACGAGCGCCCCCTCCCCGAGTACGAGCCCGGGTGCCCGGTCAGCGGGCTGCAGCATCCTCGCGCCGCCGCGCGGTCGCGTCGAGCGATTCCTGGAGACGTTCGAGCACGCGGACCACACGCACGCCGCTGACGCCGTCCGAGCGGGCGGGCCGCCCCTCGCGGATGCATTCCAGGAAATGCTCGCACTCGAGCCGAAGGGGCTCGACGTTGGGCACGCGCGGGCTCCAGATGTCCCCCGAGCGCATGATGTACTCGCCCCAGTTGCGGGCGTCCTCGTCAAACCCCTTGTCGTACACCGTCAGCTTTCGCTCGAGGTCCATGTCGTCGAACGTCGCCATCCGCCGCGAACCCACGACCGTGAAGCGCCGCTCCTTGTGGGGGTCGAGCCAGGAGAGATGCAGGTGCGCGGCCAGACCCGACGGGAAGCGCAGGAAGCAGAAGACCACGTCCTCGACGCCCGGACGCATGTAGGACTCCCCGTGGGCCCAGGCCTCGTCGGGCTCCTCGCCGGCGAGGTGGAGCACCACCGCCACGTCGTGGGCGCCCAGGCTCCACAACGCGTTCTCGTCGGGACGCAGCTTGCCCAGGTTCAGGCGATTGGAGTAGACGTAGTGCAGCTCGCCCAGCTCTCCCGAGTCGGCGATCTCCTTGAGCTTGGTCACCCCGGGGTGGTACTCGAGCAGATGGCCGACCATCAGGATGCGCCCCGCGACGTCGGCCGCCTCCGCCGCGCGTTGCGCCTCCTCGGCCGACTGACCCAGCGGCTTCTCGACGAAGCAGTGCTTGCCCGCCGCGAGCACCCGGGCGGCAAGCGCGGCGTGGCTGGGCACCGGCGTGGCGACGACGATCGCGTCTAGCGAGCGATCGGCCAGCAGCTCGTCGAGATCGGCCGCCACCGCGACGCCCGGAAAGCGGACGCGAGCGCTCTCGCGGGCGGCCGGGTCGGCGTCGCACACCCACACCAGCTCGCAGCACGGCAACGCGGCGAAGTTGCGTGCGAGGTTGGGGCCCCAGTAGCCCAGGCCCACCACCCCCACCCGGACGGTCCCGGTCATCGGCGCAAGTCTAGGGGCCCGCCAGGCGCCCGCTCGGAGGCGCGCGCCGGGAGCGCCGTCTCGCGGCGCTCAGCTCGCAAGCGAGCCGCTCGGAGAACCGAGGAGGCGCGCGCTGAGCGCCTCCACCACGCGCCCCGCCGCGTAGCCGTCGCCGTAGAGCGGCGGGCGCGTGCCCGGAGGCTGAGCGCCGAGCGCGGTGAGCGCGGCGTCCGCGTCGAGGTCGACGAGCGTATTCCAGCCGGCATCCACCGTCTCGACCCACTCGGTGCGGTCGCGCAGCGTCACGCAGCGCACGCCGGCAAGGTATGCCTCCTTCTGGACCCCACCGGAGTCGGTGAGGACGGCGCGGGCGGCGAGGAGCAGCGCCATGAAGTCGAGGTAGCCGACCGGCGGCGCCAGCACCAGCCTCTCCTCTCGCTCGAGCTCGCCCCAGAGCCCCGCCGCCTCGAGCCTCGCCCTGGTCCGGGGATGGACCGGAAAGACCACCGGGCCCTCCAGCGCGCGCAGCAGATCGACGAGGCGTCCGAGACGCGCCGGGTCGTCGACCGTGCCCGCACGATGCGCGGTGATCAGCAGGAAGGCGCCGGGCTCGATGCCGAGGCGCGTGAGCGGTTCGGTTCGACCGCGCGTCAGAGGCGCGAACAGCCGGGCGACGTCGACCATGACGTCGCCCACCAGCTCCACCGCGCCGACGACCCCTTCCCGGCGAAGGTGCTCCACCGCACTCTGCGAGGAGCACAAGAGCAGCGCCGAGAGATGATCGGTGACCACGCGGTTGACCTCCTCGGGCATCGCGCGGTCGAAGGACCGCATGCCGGCCTCCACGTGCGCGACCGGCACGCGCTGCTGCGCCGCGGCGAGCGCGGCGGCGAGCGTCGAGTTCGTGTCCCCGTAGACGAGCACCGCGTCGGGCGCCTCGCGCTCGAGCTCTCCCTCCAGCGCGGCGAGCATGCGGGCGGTCTGCGAGGTGTTCGAGCCGCCGGCGATGCCCAGCTCACGCTCAGGCGGCGGCACGCCGAGCTCTCGGACGAAGATCGTCGAGAGCTCGTCGTCATAGTGCTGGCCGGTGTGAAGGAGAACCTCCTCGTGCGCGGCACGCAGGGGCCCCGACACCGCGGCCGCCTTGACGAACTGGGGCCGGTTCCCCACCACGGTGAGGATTCGCATCGGTTTTCTAGACCGGCGCGAGCTCGGCCGCGATGCGCTCGCGCAGCAGCCGGCCGGCCTCCCGCGTGACCGGCCCGTCGGCGGGAAGCTCGATCTCGTCGACCGCGGTCAGCGGCAGGGCCTCGCGAACGGTCGAGGCCAGGAACGCCTCGTCGGCGCCCGCGACGTCGTCGAGCGTGCACGTCGCCTCCCGCGCGCCCGTGAGCTCCATGATGCGGGCCCGGGTGATGGAGGCGAGGATGTGATCGGAGAGCGGAGGCGTGAGCAGCTCGCCGCCGCGCACCCAGAAGAACGATGCGGTCGGCGCCTCGAGCACGCGGCCGTGGGGGGTGATCAGGAGCGCCTCGTCGAAGCCCCGCTCCCGGGCTAGGCGCGTCGCCAGCATGTTGCCCGCGTAGGAAAGCGACTTGATCCCGTCCAGGATGCGGGTGGGCGCGAAGGTAACGGTCGCCAGGCGCATCGCATCCGGAAGCTTGGGAAGGGGCTCGGTGACCGCCAGCCGATGGCCGCCGCGGGTGACCAAGACGCGGACAAGCCCCTCGTGGTCGGGCACCGCCGCGAGCAGCGAGCCGACGTCCTCGCGCACCGCCGCGACATCCAACGGGAGCCGGAGGTTCGCCGCCGACCGTTCCAGCCGCGCAAGGTGCTCGTCGACGGCGAAGGGTCGGCCGCCGTAGCAGCGCATGACCTCGAAGACGCCGTCGCCGCGCAGCAGCCCGTCGTCGGTCGCCGGAATCAGCGCCTTCTCGGCCGCGATCACCGCTCCGTCGACGCACGCAAGCTCCATGGACGCCATCCTTCCACACCGTCGGGCTCAACCCCGAGGGCCGACCTTCCGACACTTTTCCCGTGCGCCGCCTTCTCACGCCCGCCCTCCTCGTAGCGCTCGCGCTCTCGGCGCCCCCCGCCGCGCGCGCCGGGCAGGACAACCCCGCCGACCGCCTGCTCGACCAGCCCATGGACGCCCACCGCGCCGACCGCGCTACGGGGTGCGCGAACAAGGAGCAGCCCGGGGCGCTGGCGCTCGACGGATGGCTCGCGGCGCGAATGCCCGTCGGCGAGCAGTGGGGGATCGAGAAGTGCCGGCGCGTGCGGGGCGGACAGTCGTGGAGCCTGCACGCCGAGGGGCGCGCGATCGACTGGAAGCTCGACGTCGACGTGCCCTCCGAGCGCCTGGCGGGCGACCGGCTCGTCTCCCTTCTCCTGCGCCGGGACCGCCGAGGCCGGCCCAACGCGCTCGCACGGCGCATGGGCCTGCAGGAGGTCATCTGGAACTGCCGCATCTGGACTCCGCTCTCCACGCTTCAGCGTCCGTACGGGCCGTGCGCCAAGCGGAAGGTCGACCGCACGATGGCCCATCGCGACCACGTCCACATCGGCCTCAACTGGCGCGGTGCACTGATGAAGACGACGTTCTGGCGCTCCTACCTGCCCGAGCCGCCCCCTCCCGATCCCTCCTCGCCGAGCCCTCCGCCAGGGCAGCTCGACTCCCTCGCACGGTCGAGCATCCGCTAGCGTCGGCGCCCGTGGCATGCGCCGGCAAGTGCCCCACCTGCGGTGAGCCCGTCTCGCAGTTCGCGGCGGGATGCGCGATCTGCGGCACCGACCTCGAGAAGGCGAGGGCGGAGCATCGCGCGCGGCCGACGGCCCGCGCCGAGGAGCTCGGCCGTCGCCTGCGCCCGAGCCCCTCTTCCACGGACACCTTCGTCCTCGTACTCCTCGGCTTCCTCGTCCTCTTCGCGCCCTTCGCCGCCGTGCTCCTCGGAGCCCTCATCGCCTTCAACGCCTCGCGCGAGGGCGACGAACGCCGGCGCAACATCGCCCTGGCCGCGATCGTGGCAGCGATCGCCCTGCTGTTCGTCGGCCTGTCCCCGGCCTACGAGCTGCTCTCGCGGCTGTAGGTCCACCAGAACCCTCGACTCGTCGGTCACGGCGGAGCGTCGGGCTGCAATGGGCCGTGGAGGAATCGAACCTCCAACCTTGGGATTAAGAGTCCCCTGCTCTACCAATTGAGCTAACGGCCCGGGGATCGGCCATCGTAGCGGCGGCTCAGCCGCTCGGGGGCGTGGCGGCTCCGCCGCCGGGCGCCCCGCCCGCCGCGCCGGCGGCGCTCTGGGCGGCGCTCTGCTTCGCTTCGTCTATGCGCTCCTGCAAGGACGGGCGCAGGTCCTTGTCGGTGAGGTCGAGCGCGCGTTGGGAGGCGAGGTCGCCCGTGCGGGCCTGGCCGGCCGAGTAGGCGTAGACGGCGAGCTGGTAGAAGGAGTCGGCGTTCGGCATGGCCTCGGTGACGATCTGCTGGGCCTTGACCGCGTCGCCCGCTT
>JAABUS010006753.1_pt1 | contig 13671 bp, 7 predicted proteins | sample 5560161 | NCBI WGS metagenome assembly JAABUS01 (sample SAMN10711885, study PRJNA513376) | rock metagenome | isolation source: Antarctica rocks | place: Antarctica: Victoria Land, Trio Nunatak nord | collected 2016-01-04 | reverse complement strand
GAGAGCAGCGACTCGACCTCGAGGGCGCTGAGCGCCGGGGCCTCGGTGATCACCTGGACCTGCACGTTCGTCAGGTCGGGCACGGCGTCGATCGGAAGCTGGGTCGCCGAGTAGACGCCCAGGGCCGCGACCAGGAACGTCCCCACCAGCACGAGGAAGCGGTTGGCCAGCGACCATTCGATCAAGGCATTAAGCATGCTTTTCCATGCAAACGAATCCCACTTTATCTGTCACGCGTCGGATTGTATCACGCCCGGATTGCCTCCTACTCCTCATCGCCTTCGCTCAGGAAGGCGAGCTCGCTCTTGAGGATGAACGCGCCGGCGGAGACCACGCGATCGTCCGGGGCGAGCCCGGCGGTCACGACCCGGCGGCCGCCCGCCCGGCGGCCGAGCTTGACGGGGCGCAGCGCGAAGGTCAAGTCGTCGGGCCCGGTGGGGAGGAAGACGGCCGGGCGGCCCTCGACATCGACGACCGCGGCCTCGGGGACGGTCAGGGCGTCTCCGGTGGTGGGGCCATCGAGGATGATCCGCACGAAGAGGCCCAGCTTGAGCAGTCCGTCGGGGTTGGCGGTCCGGGCCAGCAGGGAGACGGTCCTGGTGCTGGGGTCGACCTGCACGCCGATCGACACGAGGGTGGCCTCGAACGACCGGCCCGGGTAGGCGGCGGCGGTCAGGCGGACGGTCCCGCCGTTCATGTCGGGGAGCACGGCGAGGTCCGACTCGGGGACCTGCGCCGCGACGAGGACCGTCGACAGGTCGGCCAGGGTCAGCAGCGTGTCGCCGGCCGCGACCCTCTGGCTGGTGACGGCCGAAGGATCCCTGGCGATGACCGTGCCGTCGAAGGGGGCGACGATCGTGTAGGCCGTGAGCCCGTCGGTCTCGTCCAGCGGCCGGGAGGAGACCTCGGGGCGGGCGACCAGCCCGGCGACGTCCTCGGCGACCCCGAGGACGCGGAGCCGCTGGGCCGCGTCGATGACGGCGGCCTCGGCGAGCCGGACCTGGGCGTCTCCCAGGCGGGTCTGCTGCGCGGCGTCGTGGCGGACCTGCTCGAGCACGGACTCGTACTTGGCCTGGGCCCCCTCGCGGGCGTGGAGGGCGAGGAACGCCGGGTGCTCTCCCACGATCTTCTGGCGGAGCAGGTCTTTCTGCTTCTCCTCCTCGTGCGCGGCGATCTCGTAGTCGGAATACGCCTGGAGCAGCACCGCACGGTTCGTCCCGAGCGGCCGGTCGGCGAACCGCGTCTCGAGGGTCGCTGCGGACGTCCGCTTGCGAAGCGAGGAGATGAGCTCGGCGACGTTGGCGGCGATCGTCTTCCTCCAGTCCCCCTCGGTCCTTGCATTGATCAGGTCGCGCTGCCGGGCGCGGACGTCGAGCCGTGCCGTCGCCACGTCGGCGCTGTCGAGGGTGGCCAGCGGCTCGCCCTTGCTCACCTTCTGCCCGAGCGCGACGTGGACCGCGCGCACGACCCCCGCGACCCCGGGCCGGACGTCGATCCGGCGGTCGGGGGTGGCCTCGATCCGCCCCGACACGCCGACCTCGCTCGGCATCGCGACCAGCCGTGCCCGCTCCACCCGGAGGCCCGCGGCCTTCCGCTTCACCTCGGACAAGGTCACCGTCGGCGCGGCAGCCTCCCCCAGAGAGAGGGACGTCTCCTGTCGCGAGGGAGAGGGCGAGAGTGATGCCTCCAGCACGCGGCCGTGGAAGAGGCTGTCATGCAACAGGTTGACGACCAACAGCGCCAGGCACGCCCCCACGGCGAGCCAGGGCAAGAATCTCTTCCCCAACGGACGGATCCAGGACCTCGGCCCCATGGCGCAACCTCCTCGCCGACTCTGCCATTCGTCTCAGGGCACGCGCAAACGTGCAGACACCCAGTTTGCTCTCTTGAGGCGCGTGAAGCCACCCCGCCCTTCGAGGGGCCGAGGGCCTCGCGAGGCGAGGAGGATTTCACAAGCCAGGCGCCGGGGGAAGTGATCGGGGCGGGAACGCCACGCCCCGCCCCGCCACCCGGGGCGGGATCATGCCGGGATCGTGGGGCGGGCGGGCCCCTCATGCGCCGATACGCCGCCCTGTCGCGAGCCCCTCGTTACGAGCCTGGCTCATCGGGGCAAAGGCGTCGCAATGGGGGTGATCCTGCGGGGGGTCCAGGTGCTGAGGCGGAGGCCGTTGTTGGGGAAGACGCGAGGGATCGCGGAGAGGTCGTCGCCGACGATCGGGCGGGCGACGGCGTGACCGTCGCTCCAGTAGCCCAGGTGGCGGAAGAGCTCTCCGTGATCGGTGGCCGCGTCCAGGGTCGATCCCGAAAAACCGGCCTCGATGGTGACGTCGGCCAGGCGCCAGAAACCGGATTGGTCGAAGGCATTGGTCTCGCCTCGATCCATCTGGTAGCCGGCGAACGGGCCACCGCCGGTGTCCAGGGCCTGGAACGAGGCGGTGGGGGCCAGGTGGTCGGCGACCAGACGGGGGCGACCGTGACGGTCGGTCCGATAGAGGACATATTTCTTGCGCGCGGGAGGGATGGCGGTCGCCTCGGCGAAGATCTGCCGGGCCCGGTGGTCGCCGACCACCAGGTCGTCCTCGGCGGCGACGACGACCAGGAGCGTCTCCTCCGGGATGTGCTCCAGGACCGGCTCGCGGACCGCGAGCACCTCGCCCGGCATCAGGACGACGAGCGCCCGGGGCTTCGGCAAGCTCGGCTCGCGGGTCGCCGCCAGCAGCGCGGCGAGGTTGCCGCCGGCCGAATGGCCGATCAGCGCGAACCGATCGCGGTCGGGCCGGACGTGCCCCGGCGCCGTCTCGAGGACGTCGAAGGCGTCGCGGACGGCGGCCACCGTATTGGGCAGGAAATCGGCCGGCCTGGTGGCCCAGTCGTGCTGATAGCGCGGGAAGATCACGACCCGACCGGACCGGACCAGGTGATCGATCCAGGCTCCATAGACCCCCGGGTTCCAGGCGAGCCACCCGTGGAGAAAGACCACCACGGGAGCTCGACGGGGGGTCGGCTCGGCGGGCTCATAGAGCCAGTACGACCGGCCGCCGACGCCGTACTCCCGGCGCGTGATGGACTTGTGCGGGTAATCCGGCCGCGGTGCCCGACTCGAGCTCGGGGCGTCGTCGGCGCGGGCGACGCTCGCGAAAGCCGTCGAGGCGATCACGAGCCAGAATCTGCCGATCCTGGGCAAGTGTGGCATGGCCGGGATGACCTTCGCAAACCTTCGCGGCGGGCTCCCGGCGCATCCATGAGCCGGGAAGAGGGCCCAGTTTGCCCGAGTCGCCACGAAAGTCAAGCTCAGGTCCTCAACTCGGCCGCGACCCGGATCGGACACCAGGTTTCTCGCCGCTGACCGCACGTTTCTGGTGCGCCGGGCGGGCGCCCGACGCCGACGCCGGCCGTGGCGGATAGACCGTCATGAGGCTGGGACACGACCAGATGCCGTGACGATCGTTGCCCGGGAAGTAGGCGGCCTGTTCGAGGGTCAGCGTCGACAACTTCTGGAACATGAACATGCAGATCGGGAACTCGGGGGCATGCTCCATGTCGCCCAGGCGGACGGGCTCGGAGAGGACCAGGCCGCTGGAGCGATAGGCCTTCTCGGTCATCTCCACGCAGTAGAGGGCCTCGTCGCCGAGTTCCAGGGCGTAGTCGAAGGGGACTTGCTCCTCGAACGTCCGCCGGCAGAAACGGACCGCCTCGTCGGCATGCGACCGCAACTCGGGCCGGACCCGCTTGACGCCGAACGGGCCGACATTGTCGAGCACCCAGACGGCGAACGGTTGCCGACGCGCCCCGGCCTTCGTGATGTCGTAGACGACGACCTCGCCCCCTTCGATGGCCGCGATCGACGTGTGCGAATAAAGGCTGCCGCTGGCATTGGCGATGAAGCGGCTGAACGGGAACCGGCCGAAGAGCACCCGTGCATCGCCCCGTCGGAAGAGGATGTCGCCGTCGCGGATCACCTGCTTGCCCCACCTGTCCCACTGTTGCATCAGCGGCGTCATCGGGATCGGCGGGAGGGCGCCCGAGGCCCGCGCCTGCGTGGCGGCCGGTCCCCAAGGGTTGCCCACCCAGCCCGGCGGGATCAATCGGTCGGTCGGCTCCTTGCCGTCATGCCCGTTGAAGAGCAGCGTCGTGCACCAGACCAAGGTCCACATAAATTTCATCCTCGAGGGATCATAGCGAATGGTGTGACTCGCCGGCCGTGGGGTGGGGGTGGCACAACGGGCATGGCGGGATGGACCGTCGGGATCGAGCTGTCATATGCCCACTGCCGACACCACTCCGTGGCGCCCGATGATAATCCACCACGAAGCAGGGTCGCAATCATCGTGCCGGAGGCTCGGAGTGCTCGGGGCGGATGCGGCTCGGCCTTCGAGGTCGAGCCGGCCCAATCTGACGTCGACTTAGAGAAAAGTAACCCATTCCGCCGCACCAGGCGCGAAATAGACTCAAGAATGACCCGAATTGCGACGACGAGCCGATCGTTCCGGTCCGGAGAGGCTCCAAGGCCGTCCTACGACGGCACGAGGCGAAGGGTTGTGCTGGTTTCCGGGATTCTCGCGATTTTCGCTCCAGTTCTCGGACAGGGGGGCCGATCTCGTTCAGAGATGCTTGACCAACCCGTGGAAATCTCGCGGCGGTCGCCGCGGAAAGCTCGGGCTCGCAAAGAGGCGGGCGCGGGCGTGGCCCATCGGGCCGAGGAGATTGGTTTTCCGCATGCGCAATGGAAGGCGCAGTTCTTGGTTGGCCTGGTTTGTCCTCCTCGGGGGGCCGATGGCCCTGGCAATGCCTCCCGGGATGGCCCCGGGTGATGATGCCCCCGCGGTTCGCCTGACCGTCGAGCTGGATTGGTCGGTGCCGGCGGCGATGCCCTCGACGGGCGCCGATTCGGGGCTCGTCCTGGGGCTGACCGGGGGCCGGGTGATCGAGGCGTTGCCCTGGCCGGCCGGGACGTCCGGCGGGGCGGAGCGGCGTCCCGACGGCGGCTGGAGGCTCGGTCCCGGGCGATCGGGCCGGGCACGCGCCCGGATCGAGGCCCCCACGGGTTCGAGCCTGGTGCTGCGGGCGGGCGGCCAGGAAGTACGCGTGCCGATCGTGGCCCTTTTGGAAGGGCCGCAGCGCACCCCGGCGCAGGCGGGGGTGGAGATCGGCGTCGAGCGTCTGCCGTGGGACGCCCTGTCGGTCCGCATGCTCGAAGGCGACGGGATGGTCGCGCCGGGGGAGAACGTCGCGGTCGCGATCGGCCTGAACTTCCTGACGCCCGAGCCGGCCGAGGTGGTCGCGCGGTCTTCGGCCGAGCTGCGGCCGGTCGGGGGGGGTGAGCCCTGCTGGCGGGACGAGCGGGTCGAAGTCGTGGCGACGAATCCTCCGGCCCCCGCCACCAGGGTCTGGAACGTCCCCGCGCCGAAGGTCGAGGGGACGTACGTCCTGGAGGTCCGCTCGACATGGGAGCCGGCCGCCGGGACGGAGGGGACTCGACTGGGACGCTTCGTGCGCCGGCGGAGGAACCAGGGGACGGGCGCCACGTCGACGCGTCGCGTGAGCCTGGTGGTCGTCGGCCCGGCCCCCGCCCCGGAGTCGGGCGGTGTCGATCAGGACGTCGACACGATCGACCTGACGCGCCTGCGCCACCACCGCCCCTCGGCCTCCGGGCGTACGCCTCAGGCCGCGCCGGGGCGTCGGGCGTGGCCGGTCCCCGAGGCGGCGCTGGTCGAGGGGAGTCGTCGCGACCGGCTGCGCGGCTGGATCGCGCGGGCGGGGGCCGAGACGGCGAACCTGGCCGCACCCGACCCGTCGGGCCTGGCCTGGTCGGCATTGGGGCTGAAGGTGTCGCGGCCGGGCCGTCCACATCGGCTGACGATGACGATCACGGGGGGGCATCCCTCGGCGCTGGGCGTGGCGATGGTCGCCCCCGGGGGCACGCGGGGCCGCCCTCGTGTGGTGCTCGACGCCTGCGCCTCGGGGCCTCCGATCCTGCCCGGCGGCCCGGCCGCCGATTTCTCGTGGCTGGTCTGGCCCGACTCGACCGAGCCGGTGCTGGTGCTGGTCAACCGGGGCCCGGCCGCGACGGTCCAGGTCGGGAGCGTCCGCCTGACCGAACTCGCCGGGGTCCCCGCGACACCGGTCGCCTTCGCGCCCGCCCCCGACCAGGCGCGGGTCCTCGGCCTTCGCCTGGAGGGGACCGCCGCCCTGGACCGTTTCGGCGGCGGGGGCGGGCCCGGACCCGCCGATCTGCTGGCGACCGCCAACAACCTCGCGCGGTACATGGCGCATTGTGGCGCGTCGGCCGTCGTGCTGCCCGAGGGGCTCGCCGATCGGTCGAGCCGGGGGGCGCTCGACGGCCAGGCCGCCGAGGACGCCGTCGGCCCCGATCGCCTCGACCTGCTGCTCCGCATCCTGGGCCGGCAGGGGTGCTCGGCCTGGCTGGAGCCGGCCCTCTCGGGCCCCTTGCCCGGCCTCCCCCCGCCCGGCTCGGCCGAGGCCCTGGCGCGGGGACTGGTCCGGGTCGACCGCGGCGGGCAGGCCGACGGCCCCGCCTATCACCCGCTCCATCCCGAGGTGGCAAAGGCCCTGAGGCGCCGGGTGGCCGAGGCCCTCGCGCCCCGTCGGAAGAGGCCGAGCCTGACCGGCCTGCTCATCCGACTCGGCCCCGGCCCGACGCTGCTGGGAGGGCCCGACACCGGCCTCGACGACGCCACGTTCGCCCGGTTCGTCCGCGAGACCTTCGAGGCGGGGACCGGGCAGGAAGTACCCGGCCTGGGGACGACCGACCCGGGCCGGTTCGCCGCTCGGGCGCAATTCCTGGCCGGCTCGGGCCGGATGCCCTGGTTGACCTGGCGCTCCCGAGGGATCGCCGCGCTGTACGCCGAGCTGGCCGAGGCCGCCCGGGACGCCGCGCCCGGGGCGGTCCTGGCGGTGGCGACCCCCGGCCTCGACGACGGGCCGGCCGGCGCCGAGGCCCGGCGCGTGGACCTGGCCGGGCTGGCCCCCAGCTATGCCTGGCGCGCCGTCGGGCTCGACCTGGAGGCCTGGCCGGGAGGTGCCGGAGGCCCGATCGTCATGCGGGGCGTCGGCCTCTCGACCGATGACCTGGCGCATGACCTGGCCACCAGCCCCGACCTCGATGCGCACTTGGTGGCCCGGCCGGCTCGGGGGCTGCTGCTGGGGGCCGACGACGAGGCCGAGGTCCCGGACGGCTCGGCCCCCGCCGAAGCCTCGATCGGCCACCTCGCGGGGGGCACGGGCGTCTGGCTGTCGGCCGCGCCGATGGCCGAGGGGCCGGCCGGCGACGAGGCGATGGGGCACGCCCTGGCCGCGCTCGACGCGCGCTGGGCCGTCCTGTCGGCGACCGCCGTCGCCGGACAGGAGGAGCGAGTCCGACGGTTCGCCCGCGTCTTCCTCGCGCTCCCCGCCTCGGCGACGACCGGCCCCCCCCCGGACCGGCAGCCCTTCGGCGTGGCGGCCCGGACCCATCGCGCCGGCCCGTCCACCTTCGTGGCGCTGGCCAACGACACGCCCTACCCGATCCGGCTCGAGACCGTGCTGGCCGCCCCCCCCTCAGCGACCGTCGACGACCTGGGCCGGGGGCTTCGCCTGGTCCCCGAGGTGGTCGCCGGACGGAGCCATGTGGTGCTCGACCTGCCCCCCTTCGGAGTCGCCGCGATCCGCGTCGGGGCGCCGAAGGTCGAGCTGGGATCGGTGACCCCGTATCCTTCCAAGGCGGTCATCGCCGGCATGAAGGCGCGATTCGACGAGCTTTCCGGCCGGCTCGCCCGGCTGAATGGCCGTCCCGCCTCGGAAGAGGGGACGGGGTCGGGGTCGGGGACAGGTCCGACCAATCCCGGATTCGAGCCGGGCCCGTCGCGCGTGGTCGAGCTGGCCGTCTCGAGGGGCGCCGCGGCCCCCGACGGCTGGCAGGTCGCCGGGGACCCGGCCAACCGCGTCGAGATCGACCGGGAGCATCCGCATTCCGGCCGCTCCAGCCTCAGGCTGGACGCCCGGGTGCCCCCCGCGTCCGCCGTCGGCGATCGTTTCCACCCGAGCGTCCAATCGAGCCTGACGGCCCAGGCCTGGCTCCACGCCGACCGTCCCGATGCCAAGGTCCGGGTCTGGATCGAGGGGGAGGCGGCGGGTCGGCCCTTCGTCCGGCGCTCCGAGCTGTCGGCGGGGCCCGGCTGGGCCGCGACGGCCGTCCGCGTCGCCGACCTGCCGGCCGAGGGGCTCGACAACGTCCGGCTCCGGTTCGAGATGATGACGGCCGGCAGCCTCTGGATCGACGACCTGGACATCGCGGGCGAGACGCTGTCGGAGCCCGAGCGGCTCAACGCGCGCAACGCCTTGCTGGCGGCCATGCACGCCTACCGCGAGAGGCGTTTCGCCGACTTCGCCCGGCTGGCCGGCTCGCACTGGACCCGGCACGCCGGGACCGGCGACGTCGCGATCGGGGGGGGACCGGCCGAATCGGCCGGGATGCTCCGCACCGGCGACTCGACTCCCCTACCGCCCGGGCGCCGGCTTCGGTAGACTCGGGCCGAATCCGTCGTCCGCCCCGGGCTGGAGCCCTTCGGCGCGCCGGCCACCGCCAACCGTCACCTCCGAGGAGGGGTTGCGTGTTCGTCGCCTGCAATACACTCTGCTTTTCCAGGGAGCCGCTGGAGTCGGCCCTCCGGCATATCGCCGAGCTGGAATTCGACAAGATCGACCTGGCGATCGTCGAGGAGAGTCCCCACCTGAAACCGTCGGAGGTGGCGGAGAACCCCGAGGCGGCGCTGCGCCGGCTCCGGCACGGGCCGAGCCTGACGCCGGCGGCGATCGGTCTCGACTTCGGCGACGTGGACCTGCTCCAGCCCGGCGGGCGGCGGCGGTTCGAGGCGATGTGCCGCCTGGCCAAGCCGCTGACCGTCGCCGTCCTGACGATCCCGGCCGCCCCGCTGGGCACCCCCTTCGACGACGAGGTCCGCCGACTCTCGACGCTCTCCGGCTTCGCGATGCGCGAGGGGCTCGTGCTGGCCCTCGAGACCCATTCGGAGACCTTGACCGCCGACCCGGCGGTCGCCGTCGCGCTCTGCCAGGCCGTCCCCGGCCTCGGCCTGACGCTCGACCCGAGCCACTACATCCACGGGCCGCACCAGGGGGCGAACTTCGACGAGGTCTACCCCTACGTCCAGAACGTCCACCTCCGCGACACGGGGAAGAAACCGGGCGAGTTCCAGGTCCGCGTCGGCCAGGGCGAGATCGAGTACGGCCGGATCGTCAGCCAGCTCGAACGCCACGGTTACAACCGGTCGCTGACCGTCTCGATCCTCGACGCCCTCGACAACCCGTTCGACATCGAGGTCGAAGTCCGCAAGCTCAAGCTGCTGCTCGAGAGTCTGATCTGACGCGGTTCCCCATTGCGTCGCCGACGAGGCGGAGCCTGATCCCCTTCTCCCCCCCGGGAGAAGGGAGGCGAGCAAACCGCTTGAACGGTGTGGCGCGCGCGGAAATGGCCCGAGGGGAAAGCTCGACGGACGTTGGCGCCGCGCATGAAAAAGCCCCTCGCGGTCGAGGGGCTGTGGATTTCAACGATGCGGGCGCTCCGGAGGTGGCGCGACGTTACCGGCTGGCTCTCAGGCGGTCCGCCCGGCGCGAACCCGGTGGCGCAGGCCCAGGCCGGCCAGGGTGGTGAGGAACAGCGCGATCGTCGTCGGCTCGGGGACGGGAGCCCCGGTCGGGATGGCGGTCAGGAATGCCTGCGCGGTGGTCCGCCCGCCGTTGGTCGTCGAGGGGACCAGCGACAGGTTCAGGTCCGGGATGACCAGGCTGTTCGTGTAGAGCCCGGTCGTGAACCCGGGGATGGTGGTGGCCGGGTCGAATGTCGCCACGACGGTCGACTGGTTGCTCCCGTTGACCATGCCGTTGAACACGCCGTTGATCACGATCGGCGTCCCGTTGGGGACCGGCTCGACGCCGTCGATCGTCTTCGACTGGAAGGTGAAATGGAACGGCGTGTTGGTATAGGTCGTCGAGGTCCCCTCGGGGAGTTCGGCGACCTGGAACTCGCCCAGGCTCAACGACGACGGGTTGGTGAACGATCCACTGTTGACGGTGTTCAGGCTGATGGCCCCCACCCCCGCCACGCCGACCGATTCGATCGTCGAGCCGACCGTGCTGTAGGTCATCAGTGCGGCCGCATCGGCGCCCGAAGCGGCCAAGGCTGCGATTCCCAGGGCGACAACCGCCGTCCGAAATCCGTTCCATCCACGTGTCTGGCGCATCATTTTCCTCCTGATCTTGAGTGTCGCGCAGAAGTCCCATCGCATCGCGAACATTGGTAACGAGCCCCATCTCTCGACGGCCCGCCCCGGCCTGTGGACGCGGCCGGCCCCGTCACGCTCGACGAACCCGACACCGTGGGACCACCACGCCGGCAGGGCCGGCCTGGATGCTCTGGTCGTCACGAGGTTGAGTCACGAGGGGTGCGTGCAACCGGACGTCGGCAACGGCCGGAGCCCGGACCCACTTCGAAGGGAGAGGACACGCAGGATGTGTGGGCGATGAGAGAGAGACGTCTCGGCATTCCCGGCCTCCGTGCCCGGCCACTTCAAAATTCGACCTCGAAGTCCGTCGTGACGAAAACTTGAGGCCAAATCGAACTAGGACGGCAAGATAATCCCGAGACCCGCCGCTGTAAACCTCAATCTTTGGGAGGCCAGCCATTTTCGCTCAAGTTCGGGGACGTCCTCGACGACAACTCCGCCGGGGCCTCCCTGCCTCGCTCAGAGCATGCTCATGGGATCGATATCGATGGCCAGCTCGACCCCGGTCGGGACGGGGACCCGGGGGGGGACGTCGCGCAGGAGGCCCTGGAGCGGGCGGGACGTCGGGCAGAGCAAGCGGAGGTGGTAACGATACAGGTTGCGGATCTTGAGGATCGGCGCCGGCGCGGGGCCGAGGAGCCCGACCGTGGCCGGGGCCGATTCCCTCAGTCGGCACGCCAGCGCTTCGAAGTAGTCCCGGACGGCCGGCTCGTCGGCCCCGCGCGCGATCAGGCGGACCATCCGCCCGAAGGGGGGGACGCCGAGCTTCCGACGCTCGGGGAGCTCGCCGCGGACGAACCCCTCGTAGTCGTGCCGGAGCGCACACAAGATCGCGGGGTGATCGGGGCTGTAGGTCTGCACGAGCACCCGGCCGCCGCGCTCGCCGCGGCCGGTCCGGCCGGCCACCTGCGTGACGAGCTGGAAGGTCCGCTCCGCCGCACGGAAGTCGGGCATGTGCAGCCCCGTGTCGGCGTTGACCACGCCGACGAGCGTGACGTCGGGGAAGTCCAGCCCCTTGGCGATCATCTGCGTCCCCAGCAGGATGCGGACCTCCCCCGCGCGGAAGGCCGAGAGCACCTGCTCGTGGCTCCCCGGCGTCCGCATCGTGTCGGAGTCCATCCGGCGCGTGACGTGGTCGGGGAAGGCCGTCCGGACCTCGCGCTCGAGCCGCTCGGTGCCGATGCCGCCGTAATGGAGCTGGGCGGCCCGGCAGGAGGGACAGGCGGGGGGGCGTACGCGTTCGGCGTCGCAGGTGTGACAGATCAGGAGCTGGCGCCCCTTGTGGAAGGTCAGCGCCACGTCGCAGGCGTGGCACTTCAGGACCTGGCCGCACTGGGGGTTCGGGCAGATGACGAACGTGTGGAAGCCGCGGCGGTTGAGCAGCAAGATCACCTGGCCCCCGTCGTCGAGGGCGGAGATCATCGCCTGGCGGAGCGGCTCGCTGAGGCCCCCCAGGGGCGTCTTCTCGTGGCGGAGGTCGATCAGGTCGACCGCGGGCATCGGCCGGCTGCCGACGCGGTGGGACATCGGCAGCCGGACGTAGCGGCCCAGCTCGGCGTTCCGCCAGGTCTCCAGCGACGGGGTGGCCGAGCCGAGCAGGACGGGGACCTTTTGCAGCTGGGCACGCTTCACGGCGACGTCGCGGGCGTGGTAGCGCGGGGTGGTCTCTTGCTTGAACGTCCCCTCGTGCTCCTCGTCGATGACGATCAGGCCGAGCCGACGCGCCGGCGCGAAGATCGCCGAGCGGGCGCCGACGACGACCTGGATCTCGCCCGCGGCGATGCTCTTCCAGTGGCGATGCCGTTCGGCGTCGCTGAGGTGGCTGTGCAGGATCGCGACCCGGGCGAACCGGCGGCGGAACCGGCGGATGGTCTGCGGCGTCAGGCTGATCTCGGGGACCAGGACGATGGCCTCGCCCCCCCGCTCCACGACCCGCTCGATGGCGCGGAGGTAGACCTCGGTCTTGCCGCTGCCGGTGACGCCGTGGATGAGAAATGTGGCGAAGGCATCGGCCTCCAGCGCGGGGGACAGGCGGGCCATGACCGCCTCTTGCTCGGCGGTCAGCTCGGGCCGGGCCGGGGTCGCCTCTCCCTCGCGATCGACCTCCGGGGCGGCGGGGGAGACCTGGGGGATCCGCCGCCGGACCGTGTGGATGTGGCCGCGCTGGCGGAGGGCGGCGATCGGCCCGGTCGCGCACCGGGCGAGCCGGCAGAGGTCGTTGACCGTCAGCGGCTCTTCCGCCCGGCAGAGGACCGCCAGCGCCTCGGCCTGCTTCGTCGGGAGCACCAGGGTCTCGCGCGTCTCGCGGACCTCGTCGGGGACGAGCAGGAAGGTCCCCACCCGCGTCCCCGCCCCCTTCTTGACCCCGGCCGGGACCACGGCGTCGAGGGCCTGGCCCCACGAGCAGGCGTAATATCCGGCCAGCCAGCGCGTGAGGTCGAGCATCGCCGCGTCGATCAGCGGCGGGTCGTCGAGCACCTCCAGGACGTCCTTCAATCGCCGCGAGTTGACGTCCTCGGGCGCCCTCGACGCGACGCTCACGCAATAGCCGACCGCCGGCTCATTGCCCCGGCCCAGGGGAACGCGGACCCGCCCGCCGGGCCGCAACGCCGGGCGTAGCCGAGCCGGGACCCGGTAGGTGTAGACCTGATCCATCGGCCGGTTGAACACGATCCCGGCGAACGAGCCCTCGGCCTCGGCCTCGGGTTCGGCCCCGGTGCCGAACCAGGCGGCCTGGTGTTTGCCGTTGACAAGGCTCATGATCGGGGCCTATCGTCGCCTCGCGGGGCCGGGGCGCGCGGCCGGTCGCGGGCCGAAACCTCCCCCACCCCTGGACGACTACTTCACCCGATTTCTGCACGCCTGTCCACACGAAAATGGCGGGCCCGCCCGCCGCAAAGGGCGCCGAAGCGATGCGACTAGGGCTATTCGGCGGGACGTTCGATCCGATCCACCTGGGCCACCTGATCCTGGCCGAGTCGTGCCGCGAGGCCTGCGGGCTGGACCGGGTCCTGTTCGTGGTCGCGGGGGCCCCGCCGCACAAGCCGGGCGACCGGACCGCGGTGGCCGACCGCCTGGAGATGGCCCGGATCGCCGTGGCGGGCCACCCCGGCTTCGAGGTCTCCGACATCGAGGCCCGGCGGCCCGGCCCCCATTATAGCGCCGAGACGCTCGAGGCGGTCCACGCCGAGCGGCCCGAGGACGACCTCTTCTTCCTCATCGGCGCCGACAGCCTGGCCGACCTCCCGTTGTGGAGGAGTCCCGACCGGATCGTGCGGCTGGCCTCCCTGGTCGTGGTCAATCGCCCGGGGATCGGGCCCGACGACCTCGGCCCGTGGCCCGACCTCGGGCCCGACGCCCTGCCGATGCAGAA
>JAABUS010006752.1_pt1 | contig 13673 bp, 16 predicted proteins | sample 5560161 | NCBI WGS metagenome assembly JAABUS01 (sample SAMN10711885, study PRJNA513376) | rock metagenome | isolation source: Antarctica rocks | place: Antarctica: Victoria Land, Trio Nunatak nord | collected 2016-01-04 | reverse complement strand
GCCCTCGTGGCTCAGGACCGGCACCCTCTCTCGGAGGTTGCGAGATTCTATGGTTCAGGCGTCTACGCGATCTACTACACCGGTGGCCTTCCCCTGTATGAACCAATCTCAAGGACGGAAACGCCTATTTATGTCGGTCAGGCCGCGCCAGCGATCAACAACGCACGCACGCCCATGGAGCAGGGGGATCGTTTATGGAGTCGGCTTAATCAACACCAGCGAAACATCGGTCTTGCGATATCGACGCTTGGGCTGAACGACTTCGAATGTCGATCCCTGGTGGTTCAGAGCGGGTGGGAAACGGCAGCCGAGGATTATCTCATTCACCTTTTTCGACCGATCTGGAACAGTGAGACTGACATTCTTTTCGGGCTGGGCAAGCATGGCGATTCCGCGACCACGCGGGCAAACAAGCGATCACCGTGGGACACCATTCATCCTGGGCGGAGGTGGGCGGAGGCAACCTTAGAGGATTCCAGAACCCCAGAGCGCATCGCGCGGGACCTGAATGCGCACTTCGAATCACATCCAGTCTTCGAAGATATGAACGAGCTTCTATCGAGCTTCATCGATGAGCTTCGACAAATATGATCGCGACTCCCAACAATGCTCCAGTGATTGTCGTCGAGGGACCGCTTGACGCGGCCGCGTGCGTTGCAGCTCACGGCACGGGCCATCGGCCCTCACCTGCCATCAACAAAGACGACACCCCCGGCTCCGGAAACCTCTTCAACATCGTCAGCGTCAGCAAAAAAGAGCGACATCCCAGCTGTCGGCTCATACCAGCTGACCGGATTCGGCCCGTGAGGGTGCCCGCAGACGCGCGATAGCCCTTGACATGACGGATACCTTTTGATCGACGGTGTCGCTCCCAGCGGCGTACAGCGCCTCACAGGACGTTCACCCTCGTAATAACCGGCGCAACCGCTGCCAGAACGACGCAGACGCAGGATCGGGCGTCGCGGATGCGCCCGCGACGCCCGATCCTGGACGGCTCGACGCCTGGGCGGGCAGGGCAGCGGCGGCGCGCTCGAGGGCAAGCGCCTGGCGCTCGACGACCGTATGCAGCCGGGCAACTTCCTGGTTCCGCAGCTCGAGTTCGCGCTGCAATGTCGCGATGAGTTCGCCCTGGGCGACGTACTCGCCCTCATGCCGGGCGACCGTCGAGGCATGAGGGGCGGCGCCACTTGCGGTCGGCAGCTGGGCTAACCAGCGAAACCCCTGGGGTGTTGTCTCTCTCCGACCCTCGATTTCGCCACGGCGTAACCGTCGCCGAATGGTATCAACGCTTACCCCGTATGCCGCAGCGACCTCTGAGAGGGGCGCATAGGCGCTGCCCCCCTCGACGTGTTCACTCACGCTCATGCGCTACCTATCCATTGCCTAAGCACAGCACGTACCTGGCAAACGTCTATGAAGCCGGGCATGCGTAAAAGTAGATATTGATCTGAGACGAGGGAACGAGCTGGCACGCTGCCGGGAGTGTTGTAACCCATGCTTCCATTTCCTCGAGACGATATCCCCCACCCCTTCTCATCGTCGTGCATGTTCCCCTCCCTATGGGCTTCCTGTGCCAACCACCACGAAGTTCGTGCAATCGACGCTATGGTAGTTGGGGATCGAGAAGGTGGCCGACGCCCCAGGTACATACGGGCCGGTAGTCGCGTCGTAGTCGCTGCGATCGGTTATGCGCCCTTCGGGATCGAAACACATTCCTGTGGCGGTGAGCCGGCTGAACGTTTCCTGCGTGGTGTTCGTCATCTCCCCCACGATCGCGTCGCCCCGGACGGCCGCGTTATCGACCAGAATGGACGCTTCGAACCCGTCAGGCGTCACCCCCGCCTGATAGTCAAACGTCGCCTCGTAGGTGTGCGATGGGTTGCGGTCGCCTTCCACGGTGAACAGCACCAAAGCATGGCCACCGGGCGCGATGAACGGCGGGGTCACGTTCACACTGTCACCAGCCGCGGCCACGGTCCCCGATCCATCGCGCAGCGTGACGGCAACTTTCCGCACCTGCACCGTATCGACCGTGTTGTTGTAGATCACCCCGTAGTAATACTCATCGGCAAGCTCCCTCTGGTTGAACGTCACCAGGCACAGGGCGCCCTCAGCACAGGTGGGCAGGCGGTCGAGATACGACCCCTTCCACATGGCGTTCGCGCCCGTTGTCATGGCTACAGGACTCGCCCCTGGCGATGCTGCCGCAATCGGGGTGGCATTGATGCCGACTGCGTTTTCCAGGACCGCCACTCGCGTTTCGAGATGCTCGATGCGTTGATCAGTGGTGTCTTGGGCGCTGCCCGGTATGAACCGGCCGAACACCAGTGCCACGATCAACAGACTAGTGATCCATACCGCCCGCCTACTTACGACCGGTTCGTCTGTCCCTTCGCTCATGGATTCCCCTACTTACGCGACTGCATAGGCGTTACCCCGCCCATTGCGGACATGATGACGAGCTTTGGCACCAACCTGGCACCTGCCTATGCAGTGCTGGCATATCTTACACTAAGACTCATTAGAATAGGGTATAATCAGGGCAGTGAGAAGCTCTTGAGGGACTGCCCTCACCTAGGCGAAAGCACAAGCACCATGCACACGTTAGAGCACAATCCCACAGCGGCAGTGACGCCGGCTATCGAGAGCGTCGCCGCCGAGCTAATGACTGCGGGCGACAGCTGGGCCGGGCTGATCGGCGCCTGGCTCGCCGAGGTGCAACAGCGAACGGGAAGCACGCGCACCCCCGTTGAGTACGGCCGCTACGTTGCGCACTTCGCAGACCGCTTGCATGAGCTGGGGCGGCCGCTCGCAGCGGCGACTCCGGCCGATGCCCACACCTTCGCCTATGCCCCGCTGCCTGACCGTCGTCGCGGTGGGCAGCTGGGAAAAGCCCCCGGCCCGTCGTCGGTCAGCGTGCGCCTGGCCGCAATTCGCTCGCTCTACGATTTCGCGCGACGTGTGGGAGTTATCGAGCGCAACCCTGCCGACAACGTGCGACGCCCTCAGCTGCCCACCGCAACGCCAAAGGGACTCACGCCGGCCCAGACCCGTGAACTGCTGACCGTGACCCCTGAGACGCTGACAGGGCAGCGTGACCGGGCAATCATCCTCACCGCGGTCCTGACCGGCTTACGACGCGAGGAATTGATAGGGCTGACGGCCGGCGCACTCTCGCTCGACGACGCGACCCCCATGTACACGGCTCGCACAAAGGGCGGAAAGCTCCGCTACCGCGAGCTACCTCGCCCGGCCTGGGATGCCATCACGATCTATCTCGCAGCCGATAGGCGACCGCTCGAAAGCCTCGACGGCGACGCCCGGATCTTCCCGATCAGCTCGCAGACGCTCTATGAGAATCTCCGGCGCTACGGGACAGCGATCGGTGTCGAGAGCCTTACCATCCATACCCTGAGACACACCGCGGCAAAGCTGAGGCGACGCGCTGGAGCATCCCTGGAAGAGGTACAGGCCGTGCTGGGGCATGCCAACATCGCGACGACCGCTCGCTATCTCGCCCAGCTCGAGGGCACGAAAGATAGCGGCTGGCACGCCGCCGCCCGGCTGCTCGAGCGCGAGCACCCTCATGGATGACCAGCAACCCCATGGATCAAATGGCGATGCCATTACACGGCAGTGCGAGGCAACCTCGAAACGTTCGGGCGAGCGTTGCCGAAAGCACGCGATGCGCGGTCGCAATGTCTGTATGTCGCATGGGGGCAAGACACCCCGCGGGGCAGCATCGCCCCATTTCAAGACCGGGCGCTATAGTCGCTCGCTGCCCGGGCGTCTGGTCGCCGCATACGAGGAAGCGCTCAGCGACCCGCGACTCCTCTCGTTACGCGACGACATTGCCCTTACCGATGCGATGCTCATGGAAACGCTCTCGCAGTTCGACGACGACACGCCGACCACAAAAAAACGGCGCGTCGTTCGTGATGCCTGCAAACTTATCGAGCAACGTCGTCGCCTGGTGGACTCAGAGGTGAAACACATCGTGCTCGCCCGCGAGATGATAACGGCAGAGGAAGCCATGAGCCTCATGCGTGCCATGGTTGCCATCGTCACGCGTTACATACCTGACCCGAAAGACCGGGCGGCAATAGTTGAGGAAGTACACGCCCTGATGAATCACGGCCCTGAGACGCCCATAGGAGCGCACAGCCATGTCTAACACCCCATTCTGGAAACAGAACGTCGCAGAGGGCGACACAGCGCCTCAAGCACCGGCCGACGCTTTCCCAACGGTACCGGGGGGAACCTCTGCCATTGATCCGAAAACCGGGGGATGGCGACCTATCAAGCGCGGCGATCCATTCACGATGGCGGGGCATGAGTTCCGATGGAGTGAGGGACCGATAGCGACGGCCACGCTTCACGACAGCGACGGAAATGAACTGGGCACGGTTCATATTCCGTTTAACCCGGAAACACAACAGCCCGGCGACGACGACATGATCGCAGAGGCAACCCGGTTCTATGACGACATGGAATACATGCGCTCGATCGTGAAAGACGATGCTGTCGAGCAACTGGTAAAGAGCATCCATGATTCCGGCACGGCGAAAGAAATGGTGGGGATAGTGGCAGAGGTAGCCTCTGGCTCACTATCACTAGATGTATCGGATGAGGACGGCAGCGACGGCCTCACCCCGGAACAGCTTGAAGCACTCTCAGCTGAGGGCGAGCGGATATTCAACAAACAACTGCCGGACGTTATCGGCTCGATAGCAGAGAGTGCCGGCTTTCGCTCCGACGGCGGCAATTTCTGGCAGGCATTCGCTCGCGAGATTATCGCGAGCGCAACCCTGCATGCTCGCGACGAAACGACCGAAACCCTGGGCGGCCCTGATGCTGTCGAGGCAATGGATGATGACGCTTTCGAGGCACAGGTATTCGAGGCGTATCGCACCGGCCCATTCATCACCGGTGCGATGCTCTCGCTTACGCGCGTCTGGATAGGAACACTCGCTGAAATAGTTGGCACGACCATGACCTCGCTCTTGGAGAGTGAGGGCAAGGCCATCGCCGAAAAACTACTCAAGTCGGCGCGAGAATCGCTGGGCATAAAAGAGACACCGGCTCTTCAAAAGCCTCCAACGGCGACACCGGCGCTCATTCCGGCATTCAATGCTGACGGCTACGGCCGCGTTGCTAACGACATGATTGCTCGAGGTGCTCGCTATATGTTTGTCGCCGCCTGGCCCGGTCCCCGCACACGCCCCCCTGAGTTCCACTATCGCAGCGACACCGGCGCGGTGTCCTACGGCATAGAGCAAGCCCTCGACTCGTTGCAGGATGCTTGGGAAATCGTTGACCGGCTCGACGACGGACATGCCGACCTCTTCGACTTCATCTTGGCAAAGATGCTCGCGAGTATGTCAGCACGTACCCGTGACACTTACGGAGACTTCCCAATCACACCTGGCGAAGTGCTCAACGCCCGCGGCATCAAAAAACACCATAAAGGCGGGCATCGTCCTCAGCACATACGTGAGGTTATCTCGCAGATGGAAGATCTCAAGCGTATCCAGCTGAGGGCAGAAATAGCGAGGCACAGCAAATCAAAGCGGGGCGGCAAGCCCTCGCGCGTCTCAATTGAACATGCAGTCAACCTTATCGACGTTCACGAAACCATCGAAGAGGTATCACTCGACGGCGAAAAAATCCCCCTCGCCTGGAACCTGCGCCCCGGCAACTGGACCCGCGCGCTCGAGGGATTCACACCGCAATACGCCCTGATGATGCAAGGCATCCTCAAACTACACGGCAAACGCGACCGCAACGCAAAGCGCATCGGCCGTTACCTGATTGCCCAGTACCGCATACGCGCCTACTACAAAAACTGGGGGCAAGGCTATGATGTGCGAACCATCCTCGGAGGAGCAGGTATCGAGATTCCAACCCGAAACAAACCGCAATTCAAGCAATCCATCGAAAGAGCATTTGACACGCTCACAGACCCCCAAAAGATGAGCGGCCCCGTCTGTATCGACTCATGGAAATATAGCCGGCCTCTCGACATGTCTCGGAGTGACTGGTTTGAGAGCTGGCTCGATACCCCAGTCATCATCCTGCCGACAGAAAAGCTCATGAAGGAGCAATACCGAGGTATTGGTAGCAAATCCGGAGCTACTCGCAAGCCGAAAAAGCTCGCGAGCTAGACCTCTACAAAAGTGCACCAAAAGTACACATTGCCTAATGATTTCGGTAAACCCTATGCGCGCGCGCGAGGTAATCAGATGGGCGGCTATTTCTCGACACGATGGGACAGCGAGCACACCCGGCAAGATACCGGCTCGCTCCTCTTCCTTGACGCAACAAAGCTGAGAAAAATGGGGGCGCTCGAGCCGGGAGCAATCGCCTGGCACGAATGGACGAACGGCCGCGGCGATGTCGTCGGGGGAATACAGACCTACACGCACGTCACCGGCGATGCCCTCACCCTCAGTTACAGCATTCGAGAGAACGGGGGCGACTGGCAGCCGATCCGCGAACGTATCGACCTCGAGGGGACGCCCTGTAATTACGGGGGCGAGCGGCTTTGGCTTACCTGCCCTGACTGCCACACCCGGCGACGTGTGCTCTACTGCGACGCCGGGCGCTTTCGCTGCCGGCAATGCCACGACCTGGCCTATACCTCGACACGCGAGGATGCACACGACCGCTCAATACGGCGCACAAAGAGGCTACAAAAGCGCCTTGGAGCGTCAAGCGTTGACCTCTTCCATATCCCAGAAAAACCGCGAGGAACGCATTGGGATACCTACGAGCGCGCAGTTACTCAACTCATCTCAGAGCATGATATCCAGTTCGCCAATCTGCGCGCATTTATTGACAAGAGCGAAAGTCTCATCGCTCGCCTGAATGAGGGCGTCGCAGAAAATAGTCCTCCTAAACGCTACGAACGGCGGTAGCGATCGAACCGCCGTTGCCCCCGATCAAGAACATCGTTCCAGTTGGGGATAAGCGGCTGAGTACCCAGTTCCTCAATCGCAAACCGCACGATACTTTCGATTGACACCCGTCCTGTCGGGACATGCCTCTTGTGCAGCACACCCGGCAAGAGGGGAGTATCTGCCGTGAGTAAGGCCGCTCCGATATGTAGATGAGGATAACGTTTTTCCTGACTATTCTGGGTTTCCGGCGTCCAGTGGTACGCCAGCAGTTCAGCCTCATCTTCCAGCTCAAACCGATACCAGTAAGCCTTGGTATGGACGCGAAATGGCCCATTCTCGATGGCATCGTCGTGCACGATCTCGAATCGTTGCGCCACAGAGAGAAGGATTGCCGGCGACGATAGGGTTCGCAATGGCAATGGATCGCCGCTATTGAGCACGAGGGTATATTCCGAGCCTACGGCATAGACCCGTTCATGCGAAGTGATGAGCGTACCGTGCTCAATACAGTGCATGGCGGTATTGAACGGCTCGAGATACCGCCTGACCGCCTGTGTCGGGGTATTCCGACGGGGCACGGTCTAGTCTTTGGCGAGGGGCAACAGAAATGAAACCCGGATCACGCGGGAATCCTCGGCGTCGAGCATGCCCGCGCGGTACTGCCGACGGAACTCATCACCAGACATGTTGAGGTACTTGCGGGCCTGGCGGTCCAGCAATGCCGATCCTTCACGCCGTGAGATGTACTTGATATTGGACGGTGCCATCCGTGCGGTCCGGTGCGTCTCGCGTTTGGGAGCAAGCTGCTGTGCCATGATCGTCCCTCCTGTCACTGAGCATCATACAGGCAATCCCCCCACTCAAGATGCAATATCCCCCCACTCAAGATGCAATACCCCCCCACTCAAGATGCAATCGCATTTCAGAAACCCGCATGACTCTAAGCGTTTGAGCGCATCGAAAAGCTCTATTAAGTCTATAAAGACTATCGGCAATTCGCCCCGCTAGCGCGGCCGATTGCTGCCGGGTAACGTGAATCCAGAGGGCGATACCTGCCCCTACGTCGCCCTCTGGGAGATATTGCACATGGCAGCTGAGCACGTTTGGGAAACACCAGAGGACATATTCGACGATGATCCGAAACGGGCGGCAAAGCTCGAGGCACTTGCCGCGCAGTTGCGGGGCGCAAACGCTCGCCCCTGGCCTGAGACGCTCGACGCCCTGGGAGCATTTCTGAAAGATGAGCGCGAGGCGGCCGCGACAACCCAGCCCCTTATGCCGGCCGCGTCGCTTTTACCTGCGGTCTTCGACGACATCCAGAGTCGCTATGAGCAACGGCGGGAAACGGGCGAGGATGCGATGGGGCATAGCACCGGCTTTCCGCGACTCGACAAAATCCTGGGCGGCCTTGACCGTGGCCGCATGAGCATCATGCTGGCAGCCCCCGGCGCGGGCAAAACGACATTCAGCAATCAGCTCGCCCATACCATCGCCTCGAGCGGCTCGCCCGTCGTCTACGTCTCATTCGAGAATTCGGTAGACGATCTCACACTCAAGCAGATAGCCCGTCTCGCGAGCAAGAGCGCGAGCGAGATTCGCCGTGGCCGCGTCGCCCCCGAATCGTTGCAGAGCGCCTATCAGACGTTTCAGACCGGTGCGGGGCAGCGGCTCTTTTATGTGACGGGCACAACCGGCACCACGCTGGAATCCATCGAGGCAGCGCTTGAGCAAATACGGCGCACCTGGCCCGCTACCTACCCCGTCGTCGTGATCGACTTCCTGCAACGGCTCGCGACCTCTGCGAGCGTCGCCGGCCGCGGCTCTGGCCTCGACGACATGCGGGGGCGCGTTGGCTTGATTTCGCAACAGCTACGAACGCTTGCCCTCGAGACAGGCGCACATATCTGGGCAATCAGCTCGACGAATCGAGCGGCCTACAACAGCGAGAAAGCGACGCCTGGGCTGGCCTCAGCGCGCGAGAGTGGCGACATCGAATTCGCGGCCGATGCCGTCGTCACGCTCGCCCCTGGCAAGAGCGATGGCCTCAGCATGACCTCAGACCCGCTCATGTTGACCGTCGTCAAGAATCGGCACGGCGAAACCGGCAGCGTTGGCATTACTCGCGACCGGCTTACGCTCCGCATGGCAGAGACAACGGCGACGGTGACAGCGACCTATGCCGACAGCGTGCGAACAGGCTGGGCAAGCGCATAGGCGGCGAAGGACAGACCATGATATTTGACATCCGCGGCTGCCACTCCGAACCACTCGATGGCTGGAAATTAATCGTCAACGCCGGGTGCGGCTATGCCGTCGCCTGGCTCACACATTGTGGCCTCAACACCTTTTTCTCTCCCTTATCAAGAAGCGACAGGTTCAGGGGATGCCAATGAGAGAAGCGTTCCGTATCTCTCTGATCGTTTGGGTGGTGCACTGGTTTCTTGTCCAGATTCCAGCCACACTCGCTTATCATGACGGAACCTCTCGCGCTGACCAAGGGAGCTACGTCTTCAATGGAGTAAAGGTCAGAGGGGCGGCTTCTGGGGCTTATCAGGATATTGCCGCCTGGCAGCCGCATCAACTGTCTGGCATCGCTCACTGGTTGGTTGAGCCTCTCCGCCTGTGGGATGGTACTTGGTATCGACTAGTGGCCTGGCTCGATTATGGATCTGGACACTCGGCTGGTGCCGCCTTCTTTCCTCTCTACCCGTATCTCATGCGTTGGGGGCATAATCTCGCCGGCCTCTCGTATGAGACGGTGGGGTATATCATCTCCAATATCGCTTTTTTATTTGGCCTGACAATTCTTTATCGTCTCATACGAATCGATTTTAATGATGTAATAGCACAACGGACACTTTGGGCCGTTGCGCTTTTTCCAACTTCTTTCTTCTTTAATGCCGTTTACACTGAATCGCTATTCATGCTACTTGCTGTTAGCACTCTTTATAGCGCCCGTCGTGGAAAGTGGTTTCTCGCTGGCCTATGCGGCCTCCTTGCCGCGATGACGAGAAACTCAGGAGTAATGCTGCTGGCCCCTATGGGGGTGTTGTTTCTCCAGCAGTACGGATGGAATCCGCGTCGCTGGTTTCCTCAGGCAATCCCGGCTGCTTTGCCGGCGATGGGGATCGTCGTCTATGGATGGATTCTTACTCGTGCTGGTATGGGATTCTTTGATTGGATTAACCAGCAATGGCAATGGAACCGTTTTACGGCAATGCCATGGGAGACGTTCACCTGCACACTACGCGGTTGTACGGCTAATGTCCGGCAATGGGGAGCTGTACAAAGGCTCCCCGTAGTGCCTATTGACTGGGCTTGGATTGGGGATTTCATCCGACATCCGACATGGTCCACCATTACCTCGTTTGAGTGGCGTGATCGTGTCGCTAACAGCAATTCCCTGGAGTTCGTGGTTACTGTTGCCGCATTCGCGCTCATTATCATTGGTATCCGTAGGGTACCTGCATACTACATTTTTTTTGTTTTGCCACCACTGATTGTGCCACTCTTCAGTCCAAGCCAAGTTCATCCTTTGATGAGCACGCCAAGATTTGTCTTGCCACTCTTTCCGCTTTTCACGATCATTGTGCTGTTGATTCCCAACAGGAGAATAGGCGCAGTTCTTGTGGGGGGGGGCGCGCTTGGACTCATACTACTGACAATACAGTTCTCCGATTGGTACTGGGTCGCCTGATTTCGCGACAAGGCGCTGCACCGCCACTCGTGGTCCTCCATCTGGCCCGCCATGAAGTTTCGGCCATGTCTGGAAACCGGCGAGCGGGCGTTTCTATCAGGCAGGGGGGTATGTAGCCGTGCGAGAGCATCGGACGAAAGCCGGCAAGCTCATGTACTACGCCTCGCGAGCTGAACTGGAAGCGCTGCCGGGCTACCGCAGTAACGACCGGCAGGGGCGGGCATGCTGTCCCATTCACGGCGGCGACAACCCGACGGCACTCTCGATCAACTGGGCGACTGGCTGGGCGCGGTGTTTCTCCTGCGGCGATGCCTGGGCAATTCGGGTAGAGGACCATCCCGATGCATTCCGGCCGCGAGGCAACGACACTGCGCCACCCCCACAGCGGCCTCAGAATCGCCCCAGACGCAACGAACAACGACAACGCGATACAGAACACATCGCCCACGACCTCGACGCCCTACAGGTCGGGCTAGAGCGCGCCATCGCTGGCAGCATGGACGCGCTGCCGGCATCGCCTGGGGCGGTCTATCTGGCAGAACGTGGGATTCCGCTCGACGTTGCTCTCAAGCTGGGTATCGGCTGGGGCACGCGAGGAGTGTTGGCTGGGCGCGTCGTTTTTCCGCTCTGCGGCCCGGATGGACACCCGACCTCCGCAATTGGCCGACGCATCCATGAGACAGACGACCGGCGCAACCCGAAATACAAAGCCCTCGACGGCAAGGCGGGCTATATCAAGACGCTCTTCAACGGCGGGGTAATCGCCTATGCACGGCATACCGGACACCCGCTGATTGTCGTCGAGGGACCGCTCGACGCGGCTGCGTGCGTTACTGCCGGGCTACCGCTCTCTGTCGCTATTGGCTCGACGTCCTACGCTCACCCTGAGCATTTTGCTGATCTCGCGATGGTGGTACTCGCCCTCGACGGCGACGACGCCGGCCAAAAGGGGCGACAGGCACTCTGGCTCGAGTTGACCGGCCGTGGTATCGAGGTGCTCTCGCTGCCGGCCGCGGCACTCGACGGATGTAAAGACCTGGGCGAGTACTGGCAACGTCACCGCTCCGTGCCTACCCAACTCATGGCACGTGCCATGGGACCGCATAAGATGCACTAGGATCATTGAGAATGGACCGAGAAACGTCAACGCAACGTAGCGAGCGCATGAGCCGGATCAGAAGCAAGGACACCAAGCCAGAGTTATTGGTGCGGCGCGTTGTTCACGGCATGGGCTATCGATATCGTTTGCATCGGCGTGATCTTCCTGGGTCACCTGATCTCGTGTTTCCCGCGCGCCGTAAAGTGATCTTCGTGCATGGGTGTTTTTGGCATCGTCATCCCGATCCATCGTGCCGACTCACCCGTACACCAAAAACTCGCTTGGAATTCTGGTTACCGAAGTTCGAGGAGAATCGCCGGCGTGACCTCGAGAAGCAACGCCAACTCCGAGATCTAGGCTGGGAGATAATGGTTCTATGGGAGTGTCAATTGCGGGACGTCGAGTCTGTCAAGACGCACGTAAGGGAGTTTCTGGAGGGATGAAATCCATCGAGTTGTTCGCTGGTGCGGGTGGTCTTGGCATGGGATTGCACGAGGCTGGATTTACGCCTATCTCGATTGTCGAGTGGGACCGCTATTGCTGTGATACCCTACGAGAAAATCAAAATCGTGGCTCCTCCGATGTCAAACGATGGCCCGCGCCCTTTCAGGGGGATGTGCGGGACGTTGATTTCACGTGTTACCAGGATCAGATTGATCTCGTCTCGGGAGGGCCACCATGTCAGCCCTTCTCGCTTGGTGGTAAGCACCGGGCATATGCCGATCTGAGAGACATGTTCCCGGAGGCGATTCGAGCCGTACGCCAAGCCCGGCCACGTGCCTTCGTTTTCGAGAACGTCAAGGGCTTGACCCGAGCCGCGTTTAGGAATTATTTCGAGTACATCCGGTTGCAGATGGAACATCCCGAGATCGTGGCTCAGGTTGATGAGGATTGGGCCACTCATCTCGCTCGCCTGGAACGACATCACACCATGGGGCGGCGCGAGGGATTGCATTATCGAGTTGTCGCTAGAATACTGAACGCCGCCAATTATGGTGTACCTCAGCGTCGCGAGCGGGTTCTCTTCGTAGGATTTCGTGACGATCTTCAGATTGAATGGAGTTTTCCTGAGGAAACGCATTCGCGTGATGCACTGATATGGGAGCAGACACATGGCGATTATTGGGATCGCAATGCCGTGGCGATCAAGGATCGCATCATTGGCGCACGCCAACGGGATCGCGCGAGAGGATTGTCGGAGAAGCCGAAGGCGTCACCATGGGTTACCGTACGTGACGCCCTCCATGATCTGCCTGATCCCGAGCGGAACCCCATCGCAGCCGGGGAATGGCTTGATCATCGATTCCAGTCTGGTGCGAGAGCGTATCAAGGGCACACAGGGAGTCCATTCGATGAGCCAGCAAAAACCTTGAAGGCTGGTGTGCATGGAGTGCCAGGCGGCGAGAATATGCTTGCTCGAATGGATGGGAGCGTGCGTTATTTCACCGTTCGCGAGAGTGCGCGATTGCAGACGTTCCCGGATGACTACTTCTTCCGCGGTTCCTGGAGTGAGGCGATGCGGCAACTTGGCAACGCGGTTCCGGTACGGCTGGCGCGAATCGTGGGTACGGACGTGGCCCGGCGCCTGGAAGCGGGGTTATGAGCGCGAGTCGATCTGGTCGATCTGGGCCGGCGTTAATCGTCGTTGACCTGCGGCATGATCTCGATCGTCTTCTTGCCGAGGCCGGGAATGCAAGTCTATCGCCGACGACCCGTCGAACGCTTGAACGGGAAATCCGAGGGGTTGTTACCGAGTTGGAGCAACTTCTGAATATTCTTGATCCAATCCAGCAACCCAGTTCGATGTTCGACCCAGGGAACCCAAAGGTCGTTGGGCGCTTCATCGCCCTCGCCCTCGTGGCTCAGGACCGGCACCCTCTCTCGGAGGTTGCGAGATTCTATGGTTCAGGCGTCTACGCGATCTACTACACCGGTGGCCTTCCCCTGTATGAACCAATCTCAAGGACGGAAACGCCTA
>JAABUS010006751.1_pt1 | contig 13678 bp, 13 predicted proteins | sample 5560161 | NCBI WGS metagenome assembly JAABUS01 (sample SAMN10711885, study PRJNA513376) | rock metagenome | isolation source: Antarctica rocks | place: Antarctica: Victoria Land, Trio Nunatak nord | collected 2016-01-04 | reverse complement strand
CTTGCTAGGGAAGTGCCTTTCTATGCAACGTCTTGGGTGCAGCCAGTAGTGCACCCTATGGTCACTCGAGGACACTTTCCTGGCAGCTCTTGGGTGAGAGCTGTGGATGTTTTTGACTGTATGCCAAACGCGCTCTTTCAGAAATAGATAAAGATAGTTCTAGCCAATACAACTGAGTATCAGCCATAAATTCCAAACAGCGAACTGCCTGAGGAGCTACGGCAGTTCACAGAGTGTGGTGAGTGTGGCAGAAAGCCTTGGGAGGATTGCATGGCGATGGGATCACAGGTGGGCACTGATGAGGACTGCTACCTGGCCTGTGTCTACTGTTCCACATACAGAGCTATTGAGGACTTCCTGAAGAGCGACACAAAGTGGTTTAATATGCTGCAGCTAGGTGGTCAGGTGAGATTTTGTTTGTCCGTTGCGCAGACACCTTCACTGTGGCTTGCATTCAGCTGTGTACAAGCTGAAGCTAGGGTAAAGCATGGTTGACTGAATGTTGATTTTGGCACAGGAGATGGAGTCTCGGAGGGGACGCATGAGTGCAAGCATCAATCTGACACTGATCTGGTTGAACGGTGCCATCACAAATTCAGGTGTGCCTACTACTTGTTCTGGTATCCTTGGTTCTGGGAATAATGCTTTTGAGTGACAGCCATCACTGTGAAAGAGTCCCACAGCATTGCTGGACAGACTATTCCCCTTCTTGGCACCAGCTCATGCTGCAGCCATGCTGCTTAAATGACTCCACGCAGTTTTTGGTGCAGTTGAAACATTTCAAGGACGTACACATGGGCAGCAGCCTCCAATGATGAGGCAGACATGGGTGTATGCAACCCACAGTGGCCACATTGAAACCAGGATTTCATAACAAAGCTCAACTAGTTTGCAAATGTCCTGGCAGGCATTCATCAGATGCGAGGATGCTTGTTTGAGCACTCTGTCCTCTTCTAGCTGAATCTCAGCGTGCTTGACTGCGACGCTGATTTGTTCTTTTGGCTTAATGATATGTTGCATCTCATTCACATAAGCTACCTGTTAAGCAAGCACATGAACATGCTTTCTCAACGGTTGGACCCATCATCCTGTCAACAACATTTTTTAAGGCTATTTAGCATGATGTTCTGTGTGGCACAGCTATTTGACCGTTTGCTAATTGCAATTCACCGGCTATAACCTCTGTGTTACTGTCCAGCAACCCTTCCCCACGTCCGCAAACCCTAAGGGCCTCATTGTGCAAAAGGTTGCGCAGAATGTCCATACGTACAGCTTCTCTTGAACTTACTGGGTCTTCTCACGCCAGCTCGATTTAAAGTCATAAATCAAAGATCCAGGTCTGGCAGCTTGTGCAGGCCTGGCTTGTTGAACCCGTGTTTGAAAACTAATATCAGCTGGACAGCCAGAAAGTTTGCACAGGGTGCTGTGAGCACTATGGCTGACCAAGGGTATGCTAGCAGCTTTCTGCGATGCGTCATGTTTTTGGCGTTAGATGTGTCATTTTGGTACTGGAAAGCTTGAATCTGTTGCAGGGGCTTTGGCACGGTGCCGTGTGGTGATACAACTTTCGTTCCCCACAACTGCTTCTCAACAAGGGAAGCCAATGCCTTTTACAGCCTGGACTTGGTGCAGCCAGTAGTGCACCCATACGAGTTATGGGGTCCTCTCAAACACTGTCCCTGGTACAGCTTCTACACAGTCTTCCCTACACGTCAGTGGAGTGAATTTGAAGACTATATCAAGATTTATGCTGTCAGCGGTGACCCATATGATCCTTACGACACAGACAAACGTTTGCCAAAAGAGCACAGGCTGTTTACAGTCTGCGCAGAGTGCGGCAGACAGGCACATGATTGCTGGGCTATGGGATCCATGGTCAACTTCAATTCGCCTTTTGACCAGCCGAGCTACGTTGCTTGCGTGTATTGCTCAACATACAGGGCTTTGGTGGCTTTCATGGATACCGACGTGAAGTGGTTTGATGCTCTGCAGCTACAGGTGAGTCTGGTCAAGCCAAACATCTTATTGCCGTGTTGCAGTACACTTTGCTGAATGTGCTGAATTGCTTGCCACTGCACCATAACAGGGCATGCATAACCTTTTGGTTGTCTTGGACGTCACCTTGACTCATGTAGTTTGTACCTATCAGTTGACACACAGCAGGCAGCATATGTAGGCCTCCAGCTGTGTTGAGCCAAATTAGTTGCTGTTCTGTATAGGGCTTAGATGACGAGCGTGAGAGCGCATTGAAGGGACTAAACGCAACATTGGCTTGGCTGCAAGAGTGCATTGTGTTGTCAGGTAGGCGCCTGTCCATGCATTTGCTAGCTACAACTACCATTTCCAGCCTCAAAATGCTGATGAACAAATGCAACCATTACAGTACAAGGTCTAGCCAAAGCTGCGTTGTCAGATTAAAGTGCAAAGTGCCGTGCAGTACAACACCACAAGAGAGCTCACCACGGTTGCTTGCCCCCAAAAATGAGGCGCTTATTCTACAAAGCCACTATGGAGGGCTGTGGTTTCATCACAACACGTTCAACCTTGCAAGCTGACCACGAACACTTGGTGCCAGGACTGGTCAAGCACGACTTTGACCTCAACCCGCATTTGGGGCCCGATCCGACTGGCATGGATGATCAGTGAAATGTAATACTTTATACGTGGGCAATACAAGACTGGTAAACATGTATCTGATAATTTTCGTCAATAGGCATTCGATTCCAAGTCATGCGAACTCAATGTACACGTGTACTTGTAGTGTTCACGCGCAAGCACTTGTCAAGCTGGACTATTGAGGAGAAGTGAAGTGCTTGCAGAAGGGTCATGGATTGCAAGTATGTGGTTGATGGCATACTTCAAGACAAGTGTCAAGTTGTGGTTGCAATACTTGCAGAGTGATTGGTGTCCTTGGCAATCTTTCCTGCGTATGACGCTTTTTCGACCAGACAAAAGCTTGCAGAACAGCCTGTCGGGTTGCCCTCACATGCTTTACGGAAAATACACATGGTTTCGAAATGTTCCCTTCAGAGCTTCTGAGCAGCGACCCACAATACACCCATGGCTGCCATGTAATCAGGGGCATTTGATTTGGTGACACAGGCAAGCACATGCTGCCATGTGGTCATGTAAGCTGCCATGCGCTCTGGAACCATTATGTCCCATGCTATCTTCACACAATCCTGCAAGTTCTCCACCTGGTGCAACCATCCAGCATGCACATGCATCACCTGGCCATGGTGCTGGTAGACTGTCTGAACATACGCACGCCCGGTTTCAGGGTCTTTGCCCAAGAACTTGCTGAGTTTGGCAACATCAGCTTGGCTGAGGAAGGTGTCAAACATGTCATGTCCATCCTTGGTGCATTTGTCAAAGCCCTGCTGACACTGCTTGAATTCCTTCTTTGCATACTCGTTGGCCGTGACGATGCAGCAGGGATTGACAAAAACCCATCTGGCCAGAGCTGTCCCCTCCTTAACCTGCAACAAGCAGTTTGTCTGATTGCCAAAAGTGAGAGACGATTGATCACAACATGCATGTCATAGCACCCAACCTGTCATACCTTTTGCCCAATAGCAATTGCAAAGTTTCTGGCGTCTGCCCAGTCCGCATGAGGAGCTGTTTTTGTGCCTGCCCTCCCAATCATACAAAGTGTCGTCCTGTGCATGTCAATGAAGCCTGCAGTATGCTCTCCCCACCACTCAGAGTATGCAGTCTGTTGCCGCAACGAGATCAACTGTTTTGCTTGTTCTGTAGAGGCAGTGTCCATGCGAACAGTGAAAGCAATGTATGAGGAGGACAGCATCTGTCGTACAGCTTCAACTATCTTTTCTGGCTTTCTCTGCTCAACAGAGAGCCCTGCCTCTTTTGACTCTGCCCAAGTACACAGGTCAGATGTGAATCCACTGAGCACTGTCTTGAAGCTCATGGGAGGCAGATAGCAATCAAGCTCTTCTGTAAAGGGCCTGGTCATTCCCAGCCATTGCCCCATCTGCAAGGGGACAGGCTCAGTTAGACAACAACAAGAGATCTGCAACGAATCATTGTTCAACCTAATGGATAAACTGACACCTACCTCAGATATGCTAGTTGGCAAGTGCAGTAGTGGGGTGCATTGCAGAAGCTTGATTGCCGTCATGATGCTGTCCTTGCTCAAAAGCCTGACCAGCTCTGTAGACTCTGCATCCTTGCACATCATGCACCACATGTTTCGTCTCAGCCAAGGATCTGCTTTGCCCTGCAACCATCAAAACTGTCATTGCTCATGCAGCATCAAGTCACCACTGAACTGCTGGTGTGCAGTGCTCACCTTCCATGCACAGATGTATACTGCAATGCTACAACCCATGCACTGACTGCCCTGACCATCTGTGTCTAGTGCCAGAGAATCATGCTCGATCTGGAGCAGCTGGTGTAACACTGCTAGTGCCGCCTGCCTGGGATCGTTGGTTTGGCCAACGGTGACTAGGCAAAGAACAAGAGCCGTGACCAGCTGCTGCTGATACAAGCTGATCGTTCCTGTGGATTTCTGCAACACAGACGCAAGCCGTCAGCGGCTTGCAGCGAGAACTCGCAATACGCTGTCTACGACCTGTTTCTTGCTCTGAGGCTCGTCTTCGACTGTCTTAGCTGCCCTATCCGGGAGTACGCTTATGTCTTCAACTCGCGGAAGTTTCCATCGGTGTGTGCCCTCATCGGCAGGAGTCTGCGACAGACGATTTGCGTGGCGTTGCAGAGAATGGTAGTTTTTGAAGGGCTTGAGGCAGAAGGGACACTGCAACATGCTTCTGCTGCACAACTAAAAGCTAAGGAATCTGTTGTACAGGTAGGGCTTACGGAGTGAGCTTTGCGTGATTCGTGCGTGACCCTGCGTGACTCTAGCGTGGCTCCAGGGTGATTTAGAATTAAAGCTGAAGCGCGTGGCAAGGCTTGAAAGTCAATCGCATCGAACAGCAAATTAAGGCGCGACATCTTGGCAACAAAGAGGACTCGATCAAGCTGAGCTATTTGTATTGCACCGCGTGCGGGCGTGAGTGGGTTCTGCAAGCCTTGCTTGCGGGTCTTGCGACGTCCCGAGAGTCTGAAACGGTCTAGTTTTCAAGTGCTCCCGCCACAGGCGATGGAAGGAGTTGAGTCTGCCTCTAAACTAGTGACTAACGACGAGTATCACGATAGCGGTAAGTAAGCTGTGAACAACGTCTTGGCGGGATACTGCATTCGTTGCAGCTTGAGCTGCACGTTCTTTGCTGTATTCAGAGGACACAGAGGGTGGTTCAGAGGGAAGCTCGTCTGAGAAGCCACAGGTCTGGCAGATCATGCACAGCTCTTGTTTCAGTGCGACAGCTGTACGAGAAGCTTCTTACCAACACTCAAAGCTTGTGTATTACAGACAAATTCTGAATACAGAGGGCAAGGCAAGTACATGATCACAATGTCCTTTCTAGAAGATGGAGGTTATTTCGATGTACCCATACAGGTCAGCTAATATTGGTTCAACATCTGCATGCAGATGTGTCAACTAATGAAACAAAGACTGTCACCTGTCCTAGTGTCTTGATAGACTACTCATTTCTATTTAGTAAGCAGGCACCTCTCCTGCAACAAAGCTTTTTTGCTCAAATCTGCTGTTGTGGCTGATAGGTTGCTTCAGCACAGCTGGGTTTGGGTGTGACTACCTTGAAGAGGGTATGCCGTGCCAACAACATGAGCAGGTGGCCATTCCGTAAGCGCAAGAGTTTAGGCAAGTTAATTGACCGCACCAAACAGGTGCTGGAAGATGGGACTGGACAAAACCACATGCAGAAGCTGGCTGCTCTTCAAGTGTTAGAGAAGCAGAGGCAGGTCATGCGGGTGTGGCTTTCTTTCTTGTTGCTGAATGATCTTGACCTTCACTCTGCGCATGCATCATCCATTCTTTGCCTTGATCATTCATGTGCTTGTTTTGTAATGTGTTATAGTAGTGTAGCTGATAACTTGTGCATTGAAAGCCCCCTGCCGTCCACCATCGATTTTCTCATCCAACTTTTCAGACTGCACAAACTATTGCCTAAAAAGCTTCGTGCAGCTTGATTCCAGCATCCCATGGAACCTCCTTTGTGATTGTTTGCAATACAGAGCTCCCAAAGCCAAGACATGGATGACAAGATCAAAATTTACCGGCAAGCTGTTTTCAAGCTGGACCATGTGGAGCGTAAAAGAGGTGAGGTGTTTGCAGCTATGTCTTGACAGATTCAGTTGCAATCAGGCATTCAGTTTTCCAATCCAATTCATGTATTGTCCCTCGGATTACATCTGTGTAAGCAAGTAAGTAGCGTAGGCATTCATGACAGTCTTTTACCTCCAGCTTGTGTTTGCTGCATTGTCATAGGTGTGCCTGTGCTTTAGGAGCTTTGACCACAAAGCTCTGTTATTGCTGAGACAAATCATCTCACAACCAAGGCTTGTGCAGAGATTTTGAAGACAAAACTTTCAGCCATATCAACGATACAACGTGTTTTACGATGCCAAGACAGGCCACACACAAAGGTTGGCATAGCAACCTCCTCTGGTGTTCATGGATATGCTGCCGATGAGAGTTGACTTTGCGTTCAGGTGTGGCAAGTGAGTACAGATTAAGCTTGCTACTCAAATAAAAGGTATCAAAATTGACACCAGGTACAGACTTCAGCAGCTTCCTCAGTCGGGTTTTAGGTGAATTGAATTTTCCAGTTTTCTTATCAGGACTAGTTGTCACAACAGTGGCATACCTAGACAGCTTCAATTTTTACTTTGGTTCATTCCAAACTTGGGAGAATAAGTTCCTCCCTCAAGATGTCATTCGATGCCAATCTCATGCTTCAAAGCTTCTTTTCGGGATTGAGCAACTGCTGCAGTGGCAAATCTACATTACCGAGTTTTTTTTGGGTGCATTGCAACTTCACATGATGATGTCACGGCATTGAACATTGCATGTTGTTCAGAGGGTCCAGACTGATTTGGACCTCTTTTTTCATTGTTACTAGCTGTCACATCAATGGCACACCTAGTTAGCTTTGTTGTCGATTGCGCACTCAGGCTACCTGCATCTGCTAATGCCATCAACTACGTTTGACAGAAGACACAGAACTAGAAGCACCATGACCACAGACATCAAGATCAGCAGTTGCAAGTCCCCGTTGCGCTCCATTTCCATAGCATCAAGCCTATCTTGCACCTCGCTGAGCTGGTACATGATAGCTGCCTCCTCCAGCATTTGTTGTTCGTCAGAGAATCTTTGCCTGCGTGCCAGACTTGCTGGAGAAAAATATCTAAGTCTTCAACCTTTGTATCAGCTTACACAAGGCTTACCTTTCGTATATGCTTACGCCGTGGTCGCATCGAGGCAAGTCAAACACAGCCATACGTGTATGCGCTGCAGCTCCTTCGAACCTCGTTAAATAAGCGAGGCCTGCCTTGCTGCTGGATGTATAAGTCGAATAGATGTTCCCACTAGTTAGCTGTCTGTCCACGAAGCACGTACTTAGCATGCTTCAGCCAGCATCGCACCTCGAAGCAGCGATACTGCGCAACAGAACAGTCGTTCTTGTCGCTCACCACTCAAACCCTTGAGCTGGAAACCTAGGCTTACACCTAGGCAGATCTGCCTTTCACATAGGTCAGCCCAACATTGGGGCACAACAGTGGTGTTGATGACAGCACAAATGCTGTACGACTCAGCCATAACTTCAGAAAGTATAAATGCCACAGCATACTGATTTCGGCTCTGTGAACAAAGCATTAATGGGACAGATCAAGCACATCGAGCAATAACTATGATGATGCTTGGACGAACTGGCGGCTGAGGACGCCGGGTGTCGCCTTTGTTTCTGGGGTCTAGCTAGGGGCCAACGGCAAAGCATGTGTCATGTGGGTGAGGTTCTAGGTCACCGCAATATTAAAAGGAACCGTCATTGCCAAGTCCACTGTGTCGTTCGGGCAAATCAGAGAAGCGTCAATGTAGAAAGCGTCAATGTAGAATGCAGGACATGAAATGTTCATCCCGGGGAGGAGCTGCCGGTGTTCGTCAGTCTTCCATCTCGTCATCGCTATCTGCACCGTCGAGATATTTCTCCTTCGCCAACATGTGCTTCAAGCCTTCGATCGAGGGGAAGTGGTAGCATCTGCACTTCCAGTTCATCACGCTAGCAGTCTGCCCGGCGGCGGTATTCACTTTCGTTCGGTGCTGATACCGTTGCGAAGCACGAGTGAACGGTGTCGTGAGCGTGTGACAACGGGACCTTGATCGCCACCTCTGTGGTGATGAAGACGACTTGTACATTGTTTGTTTGTACTGCTCATGTTGAACTCATTCATGCACAGTATATGGAAACGTTAACTGTCACTATGAAGTACTTGCAGGACGTCCACACGAGGTATGCCATTTTAGCTTTGACAATCCTTTGAAATATGCAAGTCTCAGGCTCTTTTGCTTTCAACGCATGTTGGGATCTTGACATACGGCATATCTGCAGTTTCAATAGCCATGGAAGCCAACGATCGCTTTGTGCCACCTCGCAAGAGGGGCATGTAGATTTTTGCCAATCCCAGAGGTCAATTATTCATTAGTGCCTGCAAGTTTGAACATGTCGTAACATAATAATAATAATAATTTACAGGCGTTCCAGCTAATTGTTGCCAGGTACCTACTAGGTGTGCCTAAACCCTAGTCCTGTGAGCCAATATGCACTAAGATGAGACACTAAATTGCACCCAAGGGGTGTGCGCTGACAGGGCGAGTGCCATAGACGCATTTGCGAGACAGAAAACCTATGCCCACTACCCGACACGGAAGCCTGAGAAATCAGCATGTTACCACAGCTTATACCAAAGGCTGGGTGGACCTCTGGGGATGTCGCAACACGTTTACCTGTTACACCATTCTCTTTGCAACAAGTTGCTCAGCATGGTGTCAAGCAATCACATGCACATGGCTGTTCTTACCGTCATAAGCAGACAAAACAGTAATTTTTGCACTCAGCTGAGACTGTGTTCCCAGCCCAAATGCAACATCATAAATCTCTTGAAGACTGATTTTGCCACAGGGAGAATGAGAGTAAAGGAAGGAGACGTCTGGAGCAATACTCAACATGACCGTCGATTGGCTGTACCGTCTAATTCACAATAGCCGCATCACGTGTCACATATTGTCTGTGAGTGAGGCGTACTGCCAGCATATATATTTTTAACCATAGAACAAAACAGTCGTGAAGAACATATATTATTTTATCCATAAAACAAAACAGTCGTGAAGAACATCACAAAATCTGATTCACAAACATCATCTCTTCTTGTTGCATATCTTCGAGGGTCGTTCTTCTCCTTCCCGAAAAGTAGTACTTCCTCACTCGAGGCTCTGCCCTTGCTATGACGTACAGTCTCATTCGACTTGCAGGCTGGATCCTTTCTTCGTCACCCCTTTTGATCGCAATGATCATGACTTGATCATGGACGTAAAAGTTGTGGGCGTTGACCGTGTAGTATACCCCTTCGTGATCCAGCGTGAGCCCCCTTCCTTCGAACCAGTGCAGCATATCATCATCGACCACGCAAGGCTTTGTAGAGTTCATGATCGGTAGGGATTTTGTCATCGTATAGTTTTTGCGAGGAGATCACTCTTTGCGTTGGGCTTTATGCTTAATCTTCTCAGACGTTGCTCCTTCTAGAATTCTGACACCGACGACGTTCAGGAATCTAACAATGAACGCAAAGACGTTGCTCCTTCCAGACATCTGAAAGCGACGACGTTCATTTTTAGAATCCGAACGTCGCTGCGACCATAAAAAGCAGCTTTGGACATCACAGATCACAATTCTCTCGACATCATCTTGTTTGCAGTCCAGGAAAGCATGCCCAACATCTTAAAATGGTCAATACCTGCAGACGATGTTCCGGAACTGTGTACCGCCAGGATCGCTGTCCGTCCCTCCAAGTTCCACTGGGGTAAAGAAAGGGCTGCCGTCTTCAAGTCCCTTGCGGCGTTGAATAGAGAGATTGACTTCATTGGGTGCACGGCCAAATGCAACAACTACCTTGAGTACAACGGAAGGTCCTGTGTCAATGTATTCTTCGACATCGAGTGGATGCAAGATGCGCCTGTTGTTGACGGGTTAGCCTTAGCCAGGATCATTGCAGAAGTGATCAACCCGGTGATAGCGGCCCTCTTCAACCTCACCACTCACAGCCAAGTAGCAGACGAGATAGTGGTGGAGCAGTGCCACAGACTGGTGGGAGATCAATGGAAAGCATCATTTCACGTGATATTCCCTGACTTCTGCTTGCACGGCAAGCAATCTCAGTGCAATGGCCGACGCCTTAGACCTGCCAGACTACGTCGACAGGACCCCATTCACAGGTGTGTCGCTTCATCAACGGTCTGATTGACAAAGTACTAAAGTTCCTAAAGTACGCTTGTTCCTAAAATTCATCCGCATTGCTGGTCACCTTTTAAAGCTTTATTGTCTTTACAAAATTCAAAAATTGACTGACAGCTGGCCAGAACTTTGGTACTTTGGTACTTTTTTCACGCTCGATGTCTCTCACGACTCATGACCCATGAGTTAAATGCCTTTGCTGCAGGGCAAGGTCGTCGTTTGATGCGCATGGTTGGAGCATGTAAGGAAGGCACAGAGGACTACTTCAAGCCGACTACATTCTTCGACTCAAAAGTGCCATTGCACCCCTTTCACGATCACATCTTCACCTTCCTGAAGGGAACCGAGACGGATGTAACCACAATGTTTCCCGTAGAGCCGCTCCCTTCAGCACGAGTCTCGCTGGCAGAAGTGACCTTCCGTGAAAATCTACGTGACAGCACTTACCCCAAAGCGTCGTACCTGCAGCACATAGAGGAGAACGAGCTCAGGCGGGTGTCGCTTCATTTCCTTCACAAGGCCGGCTTGACATCCGGATATGACCTCGGCAGGCTTTCGGGATGCAGAATACGTGCAGATACGAAGAGGACGACAGGACGATATTGCGTCAAGGGCAGACATCACGAATCCAACAGCTTCTATGTGGAGTTCAAGCGGTCTGGAGACATCACTTACAACTGCTACGGGACCGGATGCCGCAACGAGCCGCCCAAGCGCATTGGTGAATGGTGCGACACAGTGTACCAGATGCTGGACTCGGATCAGTTTGCTCCAGGCAACAACGTTGACACGGTCCTTCTCAAGAACTTGGAGTCGCTGGCAATCAAAGCAGCGCCTGGCAAGACTGCTGGTGCCCGCTACGCTAACGTCAAGAGCACCGACTTTTTTCCCCAACTCGAGGAGGTCGTTGCAACGTACCTGAGTCATTTCTTCGTGTTCGTCTCAAACCCCAGCGTGTACGTGAAGCAGTATTGGGAGGACGGACAGGTGCAAGACTTTAAGGAGTACACCGTTGACAAGCTGAAGAACGTAGTCAAGCCTTACAAATGGAGCTTTGACATCTGGGACAACTCGTACCTACGTGAGCAGCTGGGGACGAAGCTGAAATTTGTGGGATGTCCTTTCGAGGACAGGGTTGCCGACAACGAGTACAACAAGTGCGTCAATGCGATGCCGTTCTTGAAGCTTCCTCACGTTCCCCCATCGTCTGGGGACTTAGAGACCATCGAGCCATTGCTGACGCACATCAGAGAGGCTTTGTGTGCCGGTGTTGTCGACGACTATGAGCAGTTCATAGCTTGGGTAGCGCACATAGCGCAAAAGCCAGACGTGAAGATAGGCTGGTGCCCATTGTTCATGAGCGAGCAAGGCACTGGTAAGGGCTTGGTGTTGGGGACATTGCTACCCAATATCTTCGACAAGCTGGCGCTTCACGTCACCAACTTCAGCTCCGTGGTGGAACGGTACGTTTGTATGTGTGCTTGCTCGGCCTTTTTGCTGTAGTTCACTGGTGAACTAAGTACTTTGTGTCCTTCCATTGTAGGTTCAACAGCGACCTGGCGCACAAATCTTACGTGTTTGTGGATGAAGGGTAAGTTATTGATCGCATGCCTTATGCGATCTTATGGAACACGTGCTAAGTTACCTTGCCTAACAAGCTTTGGTTGCAGTGTCTTCATGGGCAATAAAGGGGACGCAGAAAAGATGAAGGTCCTCATCACAGAGGAGCGATACCGGCATGAGGCCAAATTCGCTGAGCCTGAGAGCAACCCGAGCAATCACAACTTTGCCATTGCGGTAAGCGCAAGGTTGGTGTGTGTGTGGCCGGCCTCGAAGCCGTTTGGCAAAGTACCAAAGTTCATTAGTTCTTTCAACTTCGTTGGCATTTTGAGGCTTTTTCGCTTGTTTCTCAGATCTTTTACAAATCACAAGAACTTTGGTACTTTGGTACTTTACACCATCAATAGCATCAAACTCTAACAAAAGTCTGTATCTCTGCATTCATAATTTTCAAAATTTCCCAAAAGTTGTATTGAGTTCTTAAAGTTCTCATGCCTGCAGAGCAATCACCGCAAGGCGGTGGAGGTGCCGAACTCGGAGCGCAGGTTCTTCCTGAAGGTGTGCAAGCAGATGCACAGCTCCGAGAAGTTCAAAGAGTTGTTCTCCCTAGCCAAGGATGCTGGAGTCTGCGAGATATTCTTCCAGTTCCTCAGAACGGTCGACGTCAGCAAGATCGAGATAGGCAGAGCACCAGTCACGACGGTCAAGCTGGAGTCCATGTCGGCGCAGGCTCCCCTGGCCATCAGGTGGTTGAAGTCAGCGGTGATGGACAACCACACGATCATGTGCTACGTCCCGAACGACATACAGGGAGATGCGGAGCGGTGCGAGTATGCTGCAGACATTGACCAGTTCAGGCTCAAGAGCAGATGCGAATCCCAACAGCAGTTCAGCAATCTGATCGGCGACGCGTTCCAGGAGTTCATGGTGCAGCAAGACCTGAAGAAGTTCAGCGTCGTCAAGTGCAAGGTGCCAAGCAGCCACGTGGTCGCCACCATCCTGCAGCAGTTCAGGGGCCAGAGGTACATGGGGGGAAACGAGGAGGACTTCTTGCAAGCGTTCAAGGATCTCGGCATACCGGTCAACCAAGGCGCGAAGGTCATGAGCAAGAAGAAGACGTGCATCGTGTTCCCTTCTATAGAGGGTCTGGTGTACCTGTTGAGGAAGAAGAACTGGATGACAGCAGAGGAAGCGGACTCTGAGTGCGACGAGTAAACGCCGGGTGTGTGTGTGTGTGTCCCCAACCAAAGCCCTTATTGCAACTCACCTCTCTCTACTAGAACTTGATGAACTTTCAAGTGCTTTTCTTGTACTTTCTAAACACACAAACTTGTAGAGTATTGTAGAATTCTGCAAGAGTTTCATATATTTAGTGAGTCAAAGTACTAAAGTACCAAAGTTCTCATGATATGTAAAAGCTCTGAGAAACAAGCCAAAAACCTCAAAATCCCGACGGAGTTGCAAGAACCAAAGAACTTTCGTACTTTGAGCATGTCTGGAGCATCAAGCAAACTTCAGGTGACGTCAAACATGCAAATGAAAGAAACGGACAGTGTCCCGCCCCGTCCCAACCCGCCCCGTCCCAACCCCTGCCATTGTCCCAACCGCGCCGGAGGGCCGAAGGGCCGCGGAGGCGCGGCGAACTCAACCCCACCCCACACCATTTTAGAAAATTGCGGCCGCAGGCCGCCTGTTTCTTCTGGTGGAAACAATGCTTCTCAATCCATCCG
>JAABUS010006750.1_pt1 | contig 13686 bp, 10 predicted proteins | sample 5560161 | NCBI WGS metagenome assembly JAABUS01 (sample SAMN10711885, study PRJNA513376) | rock metagenome | isolation source: Antarctica rocks | place: Antarctica: Victoria Land, Trio Nunatak nord | collected 2016-01-04 | reverse complement strand
CGAGGCGTTGCATAAGGAGCAGGACGAGCCTTCCCGCGATCGGCTCTTCGCGCTGGAACGCGAACTGGCCGACTTACAGGAAGAGCGCAATACCCTGCAATCGAAGTGGGAGCAAGAGCGCGACGCGATCCAGGAGATCAGCGCCCTGCGCGAGAAGATCGAAGCCACCCGCCTCGAAGCCGAACACGCCGAGCGCGCCGCCGATTACGGCAAAGCGGCAGAACTCCGTTACGGCGCGATCCGCGACCTCGAAAGTCAGGTCGTTGTGGCGGAGGAGCAGTTGGCGCGACTCGGCCAGGGTGGTCGCCTCTTGCAGGAGGAGGTCACCGCCGACGATATTGCCGAGGTGGTGGCAAAGTGGACCGGCATCCCCGTCAGTAATCTGCTCGAAGGGGAAGTCGAGAAGCTGCTGAAGATGGAAGATCGCCTGCACGAGCGGGTGGTCGGCCAGCACGAGGCGATCGTCGCCGTGTCCAACGCGATCCGTCGCGCTAGGGCCGGGTTACAAGACCCGAACCGCCCGCTCGGCTCGTTCATCTTCCTCGGCCCGACCGGTGTCGGCAAGACCGAACTGGCGCGGGCGTTGGCGGGGTTCATGTTCGATGACGAGAACGCGATGATCCGCCTCGACATGTCGGAGTATATGGAGAAGCACACCGTCGCCCGGCTGCTCGGTGCCCCTCCAGGCTACATCGGCTACGACGAGGGCGGGCAACTGACCGAGGCGGTGCGCCGACGGCCCTACAGTGTCCTCCTCTTCGATGAGATTGAGAAGGCGCACCCGGATGTCTTCAACGTCCTCCTGCAAGTGCTGGACGATGGGCGACTGACCGATGGGCAGGGGCGGACGATCGACTTCAAGAACACGGTTGTGATCATGACCTCGAATATCGGCAGCCAGTTCATTAATCAACCGGGGCTGTCGGAAGACGAGATCCGTGAGCGCGTGAACACCGCGCTGACACAGAACTTCCGGCCCGAGTTCCTGAACCGCGTCGATGAAACGATCATCTTCCACGGCCTCAGCCGGGAGCAGATCAGCCAGATTGTCGAGATCCAACTCGGCGGCTTGCGGAAGCGCCTCGCCGAGCGGAAGATGGAGCTGACCCTGACGCCGAACGCCAAGCAGTTCCTCGCCGCCGAAGGCTACGACCCGATCTACGGTGCCCGCCCGCTGAAGCGCGTGATCCAGAAACGGTTGCTGGACCAACTCGCGCTGAAGCTCCTCAACGGCGAGATCCGCGATGGCGAGCACCTGATGGTCGATGTCGAGGGCGGCAGCCTGGCGATCAGCAAAGCGGCGGTGACGCTCGCGGCGTAACCACGATCGGACAATTCAAAGATAACGGCCCCTCCCATTTTGTGAGGGGCCGTTATCGCCTCTATTCACCAAACCAGTCCTTAACCGAGCGACAATGGTCGTATCGCGGCGTACATAATTCGCTAGCTTGCTACACTTATCGGAGTTGGTTTCTCCTCATACGTTGATGAGATGTGAGGTACGGTGATGGCTACAGTAAGAGAAATCGAAGCGTTGATCGCTGAATTGACCCCGGCGGATAAGACGCGGATACTCAGAGAGGTTCTCAGTGATTTCAACACTATAACCACCGGCATCATCAGCACGCCGGGCGTCAACGGCGGAGAGCCATCGATTATCCGAACGCGCATTGCGGTTTGGCTCCTTGTCCAAGCGCGCCGCCTTGGAGCTAGCGATGCCGACATTTTGCGCTCCTATCCTAACCTCTACGCCGAAGACATCGTCAATGCCTGGGCCTATTACCTTAAGAACCGTAGCGAAATCGACGCCCAGATCGCCGAGAACGAAGCGGCATAAACAGTGATACGACTCTACGCTGATGAGAACTTCCCTCTGCCTATTGTGGACGAGTTATGACAGTTGGGACATGATGTCTTCACCAGTAATGACGCCGGGAATGCCGGAAACGCCACCCCCGACGAGGAGGTATTGGCCTTCGCGGTAGGTGAACGACGCGCACTCATCACCATGAATCGGCGGCATTTCATCCGCTTACACAGATCTTCGCCAAATCACAAGCGGGGTTATTATTTGCACTTTTGACCCGAATTTTGTCGAGCAGGCGCGACGGATCGATCAACTGTTGAGTAAAAACGACAATCTGGCAGGACAATTCTCGCGCGTCAATCGGCCCAATCTTTAACTACATCCCTCACTCCCTGATACCGAAATCACGCCGCAACACTCTTGACACCCCAGGCGCCGGTGCTACGATGGCGGAGGTATTACACTTGGTCTTACCGCAGATGTAGGGCGAGAAGGAGGTGGACGAAACACGCCCGGCCCATACCAGCAGACCGACTACAAAATCCTGCGTTCGTCGCCCAAGGGGAGGGCTGCCAACACCATGACCCGGCGCAGGGAACGTTATGGCACAGGAGGAGGAGTAGGATGGTGACCACAACCCGGATCAGTCGTCGCCACTTCGTGGCCGCCAGTGCGGCCACTGCCGCCACATTCGCTCTGGCGGGCAGCTTGCCGCTCGTTGTCGGGGCAGCGGGTGAGGCCCGCTTCGCCTATGTCGGCACCTATACCAAAAATCCGCCGGGTGGGGGCGGCACCCTCACGCCGGTCGGTATCTCCGTCTTCCGCGTCGCCGCTGGCGCACTGACCCTGATCCAGACCGTTCCGAGCGCCAATCCGTCATTTCTCGCCATCGACCCGGCACAGCGCTTCCTCCTCGCCACCAACGAAATCGATGATTTCGGCGGCCAGAAGACCGGCTCGATCGAGAGCTACGCGATCGACGCGGCGACGGGAATGCTCACGCTGCTGAATCGGCAATCGACCAGCGGCTCGATCCCTGCCCACCTGGCGATTGCGCCGGACAGCCGCGCCGTGGTCATCGGCAATTATGTCGAGGGTAACTTCGCCGCCCTGCCGATCGGTGCCGATGGTCGGCTCGGCCCCGCGACCAGTACTATCCAGCATACCGGCAGCGGGCCGAACAAAGATCGTCAGGAAGCGCCGCATCCGCACTGTGTCGCCTACGACCCCGCCGGGCGATTTATCGCCACCGCCGATCTCGGGATCGACACGATCCAGGTCTTCCGTCTGGACACCGCAGGGAAGCTGATCGCGGTCAGCGAGGCAAAGACGGCGGCGGGGGCCGGTCCGCGCCATCTTGCCTTCCACCCAGACGGTCGCTTCCTCTACGTGGTCAGCGAGTTGGACGCGACCGTTACGGTCTTCCCGTATGATGCCGCCACCGGCAAACTCGGGGCATCCCTCCAGGCGATCTCGACGGTACCGGCGAATTTCGTCGGCACCAGGAGCACCGCCGAGATCGTCGTTCACCCTTCGGGCAAATTCCTCTTCAGCTCCAATCGCGGCCAGCCCGATGCGAACACGCCGGAGGCGAACGCGATCGTCAGCTTCGCGATCGACGCCGCTACCGGCAAGCTGACGTTGATCGGCCACACGACGGCGGGGATCAAATACCCGCGCAACTTCGCCCTCGACCCAACCGGCACCCTGCTCTATGCCTGCAACCAGCAGGCCGATACGATCGTCCAGTTCCGCATCAACACCGGGACCGGGCAACTGACCGCCACGGGGCAGGTGACGCCGACGCCGACGCCGGTCTGTCTGGCATTTGCCACCCTGACACCGCCCGCCCCGCCCGCGACCGGCAGCGGCGGCAATCTGCCGGGCCTGCCGAATACCGGCGGCGGCGGCATGGCAAACGACAGCCAGTCACTCGGCCTGCTCGGGGCGGCGGGTCTCGGCTTGGTGGCATTAGCAGCACTCGGTCGCCGCGTCCAGGCAAACGACGAAGGCGAATAAGCACCGCGCGAATGGTCCGCTGGTAACACCGGACACCACAGAAAACGATCCCCAACGCCGTGGGCGACAGCTTATTGCGGCTGCCGCCCACGGCGTTGGGGCAGGAGCGAAGTCGGCCCGATCTTCGCGACGCCGAGCGATAGAAGACAGCGCTACCTCAAGGATCGAATCCCGACCTTGATCGAGAAAACCAGCGGGAGCGTTTCAACCGCTCGCATACGCTTATGTCTCCTCACCGCGCCGCTACGCAAGGAACATCGGCACATGCTATACTCGATATTTGTATGGTATCGATGCGAAATTCCTTTTGTCGGTAGACTCGCCGTCTAAAGCAATCAGCGGTGAGCGGTCAGTGAGGGAAAGGCTATGGCGCTACCGCAGCCCGAAAACCGGACCCGGAAACGGCGCGTGGTGATCGCCGATGACGAGTCGATTATTCGGCTCGATCTCGGAGAGATGCTGGTCAGTCTGGGCTACGAAGTCGTTGGCGAGGGCAGCGATGGGGCAATCGCCGTCGAGCTGGCACAGAAGTTGCGCCCCGACCTGGTGATCATGGATATCAAGATGCCCGGTATGGATGGTATCGCGGCGGCGGCGGAGTTGACGCGAACGAAGATCGCGCCGGTCCTGCTGCTCACGGCGTATAGCGAACAACACCTCGTCGAGCGCGCGAAAGAGGCCGGGGTCGTCGCCTATCTCGTCAAGCCATTCCGCGAGGCCGAACTGTTACCGTCGATCGAGATCGCCCTGGCGCGCTTCGCCGAATTCCAGACGGTCGAAAAAGAGGTCGGTTCGCTCAAAGAGGCGATCGAGACGCGCAAAGTTGTCGAGCAGGCGAAGGGGATCCTGATGGAAGGCCAGGGCTTGAAAGAATCCGAAGCCTTCCACCGTATCCGCAAGGCCAGCATGGATACGCGCAAGTCGATGCGCGAAATCGCCGAGGCGATCCTGCTCACGAACCAACTCGAGAAGTCGTCGTAGCCACCCGGCGATGCCGGATGGCCTATTGACTTCACTGAAATACCAACGCTACGATCAGCATCAGCGCACGTAGCACTTGCCAACTGGCACATTAGCAACTGAATACGACACGGTATGCTGCACGGTTTATTACGCATAGTGCTTCATGAAGCACGATAAGCCAGCAGTCATCCTGTTTTCCTATCACCGTATCCGGGGTAACTAGCGGACTTTCGCTTCTCCATGCCATATAGTTCGGGATTGTGCGAGCGAAAGAAGGCAACCTTACCCTGTCAAAATACAAGCGGAGCATCGCGATCCACGTCTATGGACCGTTTCGCTCCGCCGCCCATCCTATGCGCGACGTTCCGCAGCCACTGCTGCGGCATATCCGGCGTGTTGTCTTGCCCCCCGCCACGAATTTTTGGCACGAGTTGATCGCCAGTAACAAGCGAGCAACTCTGCCCCATGTTCGACCGGGCAAGCGCCGCGCCAGCCGAAAGAAAGGAGCCGACCGCCAGATGCCGCACATCTTTGCCGGGGCCGACCGCCAGCAAATCGACCCCGAAGTACTCGAAGCGTTCAAGACCTTGCCCGACGACTTCTGGGTTTTTGCCGAATTCACTATTAGTCGCAATATCGATTGGTTTGTGATCCATCCCAACGCCGATGGTTCCCTGGCGTTGATCGTGATCGAGTTGAAGCGCACCGGCCTGCCGCTGGCCGGGGATATCAACAATGTATGGAAGCAGTGGACGCCCGAAGGATGGCGCGATCTCATCCTTAGCGGCCCCTATCGTAACTACTATTGGCAGGCGGTCGAGGCGGCGAATAAGCTGAAAGAGTGGCTCTGGAATAACCAGCGACGCTTTCGCTTGGGGCAGGATCTGCTCACACAAGATGCGTTTAAGATCTGGCCGGACTTGCTGATCCTCAGCCCGCAAGGGACCAATCATCAGTTACCCTTACAGCCGCCGAATAATTTTGGGAAGTTCATCTTCACGCTCAACGATTGCCTGCGTCACGTCACCACCTGGAAGTCGCGCCAACTCTCGTTGGTCCCGCTCGTCGATGATGAGTTGTTGCGCCTGGCCGAAGCGCTGGGCCTGGAACGGATCTGGCCGCTCGCCGAGCCATTGGATCACGATGGTCTTTTTTCCCGGATCCAACAGCTGGAAGAACGGATGCGGCGTCTGGAAACGGCGCTCGACGGACGCGCCCACGCGAACGAACTCCCGCCACCACCGGGACACGAACGTTTTGTCGAGTCGATCCTTTCCCCTAGCTGGCACCCGAATGGAACATCGCTAGCTAGCGCGCCGTTCCAGCCGTTTGCAGCAGAGCTACACGCCACGAGCAGACGGCACCCCCAGGGGCCGCTACCGCTAGGTGGCGCGGCAGATTCAAACTCGCCATCGTTGGAACTGGCCTTCACCTGGATCGAAGAGTATCTGCATCAGCACGGACACGACCAGCCGTTGCGTCTCGCGGATCTCGGGAATGGCTTGAAAAATCGCCATAATTTCGATGCGCGGATGCGCTTCGGTTTATCGCTCACCGAAGTGCTTAGTCAGTTGGCAGAGGCGGGGCGGATTCGGCTGAGTTATCGTGATCGTGTCCCGTATGCCTCGCTCCCCCAGGATGGCTTACCGCTCGACCACGACCAGACGGCCAGCGAGATGAGTGCTCGCCCAGGTTTCAACCCTGTCGCCGCGCCCGAACCACACGCGCAGGCACACGCCGAGCCGGTGCCCGTGCGACAGAAGCTCGGCAAAGACGGGATGATGGTCGCGGTGCAAATCATCGCGGCGGTCGAAGATCTCGCGGGGGGCCGCGGGGCCCAAACCGCGTCGTTCTTGAAGCATTTACGCGAGTCATTGCCACTCAGCGGCGTGTCGGCGTTGAGCAATGGCGAGGCCAATCGGCTGCTGCGCGAGGAATTTGTTGCCCTAGGTTATCTGAAGGTTGTCACGGTACACGATATCGATCTGACCACCGGTGACCTCCATACCACCGACGGCTATCGCCTCAACCGTGAACATCCGGCGGTACAGATCATGCTCGATATGGGGACACCATCGCTGAAGCCCGAAGTAGAAATTCGGACGTTCGCCGTCATGCAGGAAGAGGCTGCCGTCCCTAACTGATACGAAACTGCCACGACGCTCGCCGAATGCGACCGACATTAAGGAAGATCAAACGGGCGTCTGCACCATCCCCTGACCGAATGAGAGGACTGATCATGATCGCGAAATTACCACTCACCGAGGCAGCCTGGGAGCTCGGCCCACAGATCGTCGCCGATCGGCGTTATCTCCACCAGCACCCCGAACTCGGGTTTCAGGAAGAAAACACCGCCCGTTTCGTCGCTGATAAGCTCCGCAGTTTCGGGATCGAGACGCAGACCGGCGTCGCCAAGACCGGCGTCGTCGGCTTGCTGCATGGCACACAGCCAGGGAAGACGGTGCTACTCCGCGCCGATATGGACGCGCTACCGATCGAAGAACTCAACGATGTCCCCTATAAATCGCAGGTTTCCGGCGTGATGCACGCCTGCGGCCACGACTCCCATACCGCCATGCTCCTCGGTGTCGCCCGGCTCCTGTCGGAGCGCAAGGAGGAGATCAAGGGAACGGTGAAATTCATCTTCCAGCCGTCCGAGGAGATACCGCCAGGTGGCGCGAAGCCGATGATCGAGGCGGGGGTATTGGAAAACCCCCACGTCGATGCGGCCTTCGGGGTCCACATCGGCCAGGATCTCCCGGTCGGAACGATCGGCGTCTGTGCCGGGCCGACGAATGCGGCCTCCGATGGCTTCATCGCCACGATCAGGGGGATCGGGGGGCACGCGGCACGCCCGCACGGCTGCGTCGATCCGATCGTGGTCGCGGCCCAGTGCATCAGTGCGCTGCAAACGCTCGTCAGCCGCGAGGTCAACCCGCTGCGTCAGGCCGTCATCACCGTCGGTTCGCTCCACGCCGGGACCGTCGCCAACATCATCCCGGAAGAAGCGATCATGAAGGCGACGGTACGGACCTTCGATGAGGCGGTCCGTCAGAACCTCGCCGAGCGGATCCCGGCGCTGATCACAGGGATCGCCGCCGCGATGCGCGCCGAAGCGGAGGTCCAGTACCGTTTCGGCTACCCGGCGCTGGTCAACGACGCGGAGATGACCGATCTGGTGCGCGAGGCGGCACGCGAGGTCGTCGGTGCGGACAAGGTGATCGAGCGCGAACCGGGGATGGGCGGCGAAGATATGGCTTATTTCCTTCAACACGTCCCCGGCTGCTTTTTCCGCATCGGTTCGCGTAACCCCGCACGCGGCCTGATCTACGGCCACCATCACCCGCGCTTCGACATCGACGACGAGGGTGCGCTGCCGATCGGCGTCGCCGCCGTCGCCGCCGTCGCCCTCCGCTTCCTCAACAGCGAAGCGTGAGCGTGCCGATGGGCGGGTGCCTGATGCAACCAACCTTCGCACACCTTGCCTTAATCCGGCGACGGTGGCATTGTACACGTCAAGATGCCACTGATCGGCAGCGGCGACTGCGGGCGGGGAAGGCACGATGAAGCTGGCCGGGAAGATTGCGCTGGTCACCGGTGGCGGGCGTGGCAATGGCCGCGCAATCGCTCTGGGGCTGGCGCGCGAAGGTGCGGACATCGCGATCGGCTACATCAGCGACGAGCGGGCGGCGCGCGAAACGGCTGCTGAGGTCGTGGCCCACGACCGCCGCGCGATCGTCGTGCAGGGCGACGCCGCCGACGCGGCAACGGCAGCACGCCTCGTCGGCGAAACAGTGCGCACCTTCGGGCGGATCGACGTGCTGATCAACAATGCGGGGATGTTGCAGCGCACCCCGTTCCTCGACATCGCCGAGGAAGAGTGGGATCGGGTGCTCGATACGAACCTGAAAGGATCATTCCTGATCGGGCAGGCGGTCGCGCGGCAGATGGTCGCGCAGGGAGAGGGGGGCAAGATCATCAACATCTCTTCCCTCAATCAGTTCAACGCCGGTCTGAACGTCGCCCACTACGCCGTCTCGAAGGCCGGTGTCGGGATGTTGACCAAGGCGATGGCCCTCGAACTGGCCCCACACGATATTCGCGTCAACGCAATCGCGCCAGGACTGATCGAGACGGACATGAACCGGCAGGATATCGCGCGCGATGATTTCCGCGAGGGGCGGCTGGCACGTATACCCCTGAAGCTGATCGGTCGCCCCGACGATCTCGTCGCCATCGCGGTCCTGTTGGCCTCCGATGATGCCCGGCTGATCACCGGCGCGACGTTCAGTATCGATGCCGGGGCTGGTATCTCGTAACCGGCGCGGTTCAGACCGGCGATGAACTGAGGAGCGACCCGAAGGTGAAGCGATGAGCGCGAACGCGCAGCCCGTAGACAGCGCCCTATTCCGCCGTGGTGCGCGCACGGTGATCGGCGTCGTCCACCTGGCGGCGTTGCCGGGCGCACCGGGCTGGGGCGGCGACTTCGCGGCGGTGTTGGATCGGGCGCGTACCGATCTGCTGGCGCTGGCGGCGGGTGGCGTGGACGCGGCGATCATTGAGAATTTCGGCGATCTGCCGTTTCGCGCCGGGGTGGTCGATCCCGAAACGATCGCGGCGATCGCGCGTGTCGTCACCGAGTTACGTCCGTTGACCGCCCTGCCCTTGGGTGTCAACGTCTTACGCAACGACGCGGCGGCGGCACTGGCAATCGCGGCGATCTGCGCGGGACCGCAGAGCTTCATCCGGGTCAATGTCCACAGCGGCGCGATGCTGACCGACCAGGGGATCATCGAAGGTCGCGCCGATCGGACGCTGCGTCGTCGCCGGGAACTCGGCGTCCCGGTCGCGATTCTCGCCGATGTGCTGGTGAAGCACGCCGCGCCGCTCGGCCCGCAGACGATCGAGGAGGCCGCGCGTGATGCGACCGAGCGCGGTCTGGCCGATGCCTTGATCGTCACCGGCTCCGGCACCGGCGAAGCGACGGATCTGGGCGATGTGCGGCGCGTGCGCGCCGCCCTGCCGGAGACACCGATTTTCGTCGGCAGCGGCGTCACCGCCGAGACGGTACGCGACACCTTCGCGATTGCCGATGGCGCGATCGTCGGCACCAGCTTCAAGGTCGGCGGGCGCACGGTCGCCCCGGTCGATCTGGAGCGCGTGAAACGTTTCGTCGCGGCGGCGAAAGGCTAAAGACCGGCCCACGCGCGGCAGGTCACGGCCGCTAACTTTAGGGATGGGCTGATCGGCTGCGCCGATCACCACGATAGCGATATCCGCCCGTAACTGTAGCGGGTGGAAGATGAACAGAGGAGTAGCAAGGATGCAAGGACTCGAAGGGATCTACGTCATCGTTTCCACGCCATTCGACGAGCAAGGGCGTGTGGACGAGGGTTCGTTTGCCACATTGCTCGACGCCACGGTCGGGGCCGGAGTGCAGGGGATCACGATCCTCGGTGTGGCGGGTGAAGCGCCACGCCTCAACGATGCCGAGCGCGAGCAACTGACCGGGGTGGCGATGCAAACGATCGCCGGGCGGATCCCGGTTATCGTTGGCGTCTCCCACGATGGCACCGCCGTCACGATCGAGCGCACGCAGGCGGCGCGTGAGGCCGGTGCGGCGGGGGTGATGATCGCGCCGCCGAATTTCAGCAAGATCGGCAAAGGGTTGGTCGAACATTACCGCCAAATCGGGATCCAGGGCGGTTTGCCGATCGTCTTGCAGGATTATCCGCTGGTCAATGGCGTCAACATGTCACCGCAATTCATGGCCGAGATGGTCCAGGCGGTGCCGGAGATCGTTACGATCAAGCTTGAGGATATCCCCACCGCGTCGCGGATACGCCAGACCGCCGCCGCGCTGCCACAGGGGCGGATCACCTTCCAGGGTGGACTCAGCGGCGTCTGGCTGCTCGATGAGCTGCGCGCGGGCGCGAGCGGCGCGATGACCGGCTTCCCCTATCCCGAGATCCTGGTGGAGATCTGGCAGACCTTCCGTGCTGGCGACGAGGCAAGCGCTGCCGCGCTCTATTATCGCTACCTGCCGCTGATGTTGCTCGACGGTCAGCCGGGTACCGGCGTCGCCGCGCGCAAAGAGGTCCAGGTCCGGCGCGGCCAGATCAAGCACGCGACCGTTCGCGCCCCCGGCCTCAGCCTTGACCCCGCCGCCAAGCGCGATCTGCACACGCTGGTCGATACCCTCGAGCTGGCGAAGTACGACGCGGTAAAGGTGTAGATAACCGCTCCCCCGGCCCCTCGCCTACAAGGGAAGGGTGACTTGCTAATAGCACTGAGGTTCTTTAGCAAAGCAGTGCCGCTGCAATGAGGCACCCCTCCCTTGTGGGCGAGGGGCCGGGGAAGCGGTCAAGACGATTCACTATACGAAGGAGTATCTGGCAATGGCTGCCTACGTAATTGTTGACGTAGTCGTGAACGATCCTGAAGGGTTTGCGCCGTACCGTGAGATGGCTCCCGCCACCGTCGCGGCGTATGACGGCAAATACCTCGCGCGGGGCGGGACGCTCACACCACTCGAAGGCGGCTGGGATCCGCTGCGAATCAGTGTGCTGGAATTTCCCAGCGTCGAAAAAGCCCGCGCCTGGTGGGATTCTGCGGAATATGCCGAGGCCAAGGCGATCCGCCAACGGACAACGGACACGAAAATGATCATCGTCGAGGGGATCTAAACTGGTGTTGTACCTTGGCACAACACTTGCTCCCCTCAATCGTTCCAGGGTGCCGGCCTCGCCGCGCGCCCTCTCATGCATACATCGTCGCTGACACTTTACACCAGACGACGGAGAAAGGACCCTCGTGGCAAAACGTAAGCGCGTACGCGTGATCCCCCTCGGTGGGGTCGGCGAAATAGGAAAGAACTCATTTCTCGTGGAGTTCGGCAACAATCTCATCCTGATCGACGCCGGCGTGAAGTTCCCCGAAGCGGAGCAGCGCGGCATCGATCTGGTCATCCCCGACTACAGCTATCTCAAAGAGCACCGCGACCTCCTGCGCGGCATCCTGATTACCCACGGGCACGAGGACCATATCGGCGGGCTGGCGTACCTCCTGCCGCAACTGACGACGCCAGGTAAGCCGATCCCGATCTATGGCTCGGACCTCGCCCTCGGTTTCATCGAGGCGAAGCTGCGCGAGCGCCGCGTCCTCGATCTCGCCGATGTCTGCCGCGTCGAGCCGGGGAAGCGGTACCCGCTCACCCAACAGATCGACGCCGAGTTTGTCCCGGTCAACCACTCGATCCCCGGCAGCATGGCCGTCGTCCTCCACACCCCCGATGGCAAGGTCATCGCGACCGGCGACTTCAAGTTCGATCCGACGCCGATCTCCGGCCCGCCGACCGATGAGAAGCGGTTGCGCGAGCTCGGCGACGAGGGCGTGCTGGTCCTCCTCTCCGACACGACCCGCATCGAGACGAAGGGGCGCACCCCGTCCGAGCAGATCGTCAAGGAGGCGTTGGAGAAGATCGTCATCGAGGCGGCGGGCCGGGTGATCATCACCACCTTCGCCTCCAACATCACCCGCCTCCAACACGCGATCACTACCGCCCATGCCAACGGGCGCAAGGTGGCGGCGGTCGGGCGCAGTATGGAGAACAACACCAAGGTCGCGGTCGATCTCGGCTATCTCCAGGTGCCGCACGGGACGCTGATCCCCGTCGAAGAAGCGGGGAAGCTTCCGCCGCGCCAGGTCTTGCTGATGATGACCGGCAGCCAGGGTGAGCCGACGGCGGCGCTCAGTCGCGTCGCGGCGGGGGAGCATCGCTCGCTACGCCTGATCCCCGGCGACACCGTGGTCCTCGCCTCCTCCCCGATCCCCGGTAACGAAGAAACGGTGGCGCGCACGATCGATAACCTCTTCCGTAGTGGCGCAAACGTCATCTACAACACGCTCGTCCCGCAGATCCACGTCTCCGGGCACGGCGCGCATGATGAGTTGCAGCAGATGCTCGAACTGACGCGACCGAAATATGTCATGCCGGTCCACGGCGAATATCGCCATCTGCTCCTCTATCAGCGGATGGCCGTCGAATGGGGACTGCCAGCGGCAAGTGTCCCGATCGTGGAGATCGGTGACATCTGGCAGTTCGATGAAGTGGCCGCCCGCAAACTCGGCACCGTCCCTTCCGGCTCGGTGCTGATCGATGGCCTGACGGTCGGCAACGTTACCACGATCGTCTTGCGCGATCGGCAGCACCTCTCCGAAGATGGCGTGATCTTCGCCTCGCTCGTCGTCGATCGCGATACGGGCCAACTGCTCAACGGCCCGGAGATCGTCACGCGCGGCTTCGTTCATAACGAATCCGACGGACTGCTCGAAGGTGCGGCCGATGAGGTACGACGCGCCCTCAAGCGAGGGACTGGCCGCGGGCGGGCCGAGCATGGCCGCTTGGTCGAGCGTACCGCGCAAGTACTCGGCGGGTACATCTACCGCAATACACACCAGCGCCCGATGATCCTGCCGGTGATCACGGAGGTCTAGCGGGGACGCCGACAGGGCACGCTGCACAGTGTAAGCACGACACGCGGGACACTCTGCCCGACCATAGATGGTGTCGTGCTTACACACCCGCGCAATTCCCTTGGTATACTTATCAGACCGAATCGCGCCGGATGGACCGGTGCCGCACATGACAACCGCGGATCGCCACTGACGCCCGCATGGGACCTGGCGGCGCGGATGAACACGGGAGGATGGACAGGGGATGACGACCGGAACACCAGCGACCGACACCATCACCAAGGTCGAGTCGATCGACCAGATCCAGGAAGCCCTCGGTAAGCGGGCGTATATCGCCGATCGCAGCCTGGGTACGGCGCTCTTCCTCGCCTTACGCCTCGGCAAGCCGCTGCTGCTCGAAGGCGAGGCTGGTGTCGGCAAGA
>JAABUS010006749.1_pt1 | contig 13689 bp, 22 predicted proteins | sample 5560161 | NCBI WGS metagenome assembly JAABUS01 (sample SAMN10711885, study PRJNA513376) | rock metagenome | isolation source: Antarctica rocks | place: Antarctica: Victoria Land, Trio Nunatak nord | collected 2016-01-04 | reverse complement strand
GCGGCGGTCGCCGCGCCGCGCCCGCCGCGCGTAAAGGCCGGCAGTTCGTGCTTGATCCGCCGCAGCAGGGCGAAGATCGCGAGCGCCGCCGCCAGCGAGAAGAGCGCACCGGTCGGCAGGGCCACATGCTCGAAGAGGGCGAGGGCGCTCGGCCCCAGGAAGTAGCCGAGCAGGGTGAAGACCAGCAGGTAGAGGAACGCGCCGGCCGCCACGCCCGGCAAGAACGCGCCCAGCGACATCCCGAGCACACCGGCCGCCACCGGCGTGGCGATGCGCAGGCCGGGCAGGAGTCGGCCGATCAGCACCGCCCGCACCCCGAAGCGCTGGATCGCCCCCTCAGCCCGCGCCAGTTGCTCCGGCCCTAGGTGCAGGATCCAGCCGTAGCGCGTCACCAGCGACCGGCCGAAGCGCCGGCTGAGGAGGAACAAGCCTAGCGTCCCGGCGAGCGTCGCCACTTCCTGCACCAGCAGGATCAGCCAGAGCGGATACTTCCCCTGCGCGGCGCCGACCCCGGCGAGCATCATCAGCACGTCGCCGGGGATCGGGCTCGGCACGCCCAATTCCTCGAAAAAGAGTACCGCGCTGATGATCACGAGTGGATGGGTATCGAGCAACGAGCGGACGTTGTGGCTGAGCAGTTCCCACAGGTCATTCATGCCGCACCAACCCTCGCCGTGACCTGCCTGACAGATGGTCAACGTGATCGCGATGTGGCAGTTCGTGGTCCTCGGACACCAGTTGGCTCCGCAGAGGACCCCTGAATGTCGATTGCATTGTGACGACATTTGTCGTGTTTGGCAAGATGCTGCACGCCCGCGGCCATCGGGACGCGGTGCGAGCCAAAGCGACCGACGCGAGAATGTCGCCGGTCGCCGTCGTCTAGCCTGCCCGTGCCCGTCTGCACGCGGGCGCGGGCCTGCCGCTGCCGTGAAGCGCGCGGCCAAGACTGCTGCCGACTCCCTGTCGTGATGGTGGGCGCGGCTGCGGCGCTGGAGGTGCGGTGAGTAGGCCGTAGGCGCGAGCGTTGGCACGCCCCGTGCTGCATCGGCGGTGTCGTCGGGGGTCACCCCGGGAAAGGAGCCGACCATGATCGCGCAGCCATTCGGGACCGAGCAGGGGCCCCTCGCGCAGGTCCGCGAGGGGATGGATGTCGTCGACGCGGCCGGGGAGCAACTCGGTACGGTCCGGCAGGTCTATTTCGGCGGGGAGGAGCTGAGCGAGGCGGCGGTGGCGGGGGACTCGGTGCTCAACGACGTACCCGTCGGCCTGCGCGGCCGCCTGGCCGCGGCCGGCTTCGTCGAGATCGCCACCGGGTTCCTGCAGGCCAACCGCTACGCCACCGGCGAGCAGGTGGCCGCGGTGGGGGCGGATGGGGTCCACCTCACCGTCGGTAAGGATGAGCTCGCGCGCGGTTAGTCCGCGGCGAGGTTCCCTGATGGTATCCTGCGACGATCCGCGACGTCCCCACTGGCAGGCCGAGTTGGTGCGCCTGCATGGGGAGCGGCGATGTCTGGCCAGCGCGATCGGCTGGGCGCAGCGGGCGGGGCAGCCGCGCCAGGTGACCAGCTTGCAACGCGGGGCAGCGCGGCGGCGGCGACGCATCACACACCCGCGCGAGCTCCGCGGGCTGCCCGCCTCTCAGGAGTAGGGGTGAGTGCGGCGGCCGCGCAGGCCGCGCAGGTGTGTGATGCGCCGGAACCCCGCGCCCCCGACAATCCCAGCGGCGAGAGGCCACAGGGCTTTTTGGCGCGGGTGCGGCAGGTACTTGGTGGGGGCGCGGGGGGGCGCGATGGAGGAAGGGCGGATCATCCCGCCGCTGGAGCGGCACTATGGCGCGCTCGGCACCCATCTCGCGGCGCAACATGCCGCGGGGGTGACGCAGCGTACCCTGTCGTTCGGCGCGATCGAGATGGTCCTCGGTCGCCCGCTGCCGCGCACGGCGCGGCAGCCGCGCGGCTATCGCCAATGGTGGCGCGGGTATGGCGCGGGTTTCCCGCACGCCTGGTACGGCTGGCAGCGCGCGGGCTGGACGGTCGCGGCGGTGGACCTGGCGGCCGAGACGGTGACGTTCACGCGGACGGGCGGCGCGGTGTGAGCGTTGCCGGTCCCGGTACCCAGGGCATTGCTCTTGCTCTAAGGGGAGCAAGGCCGGGCGCGCCGGAGCACCCGCCGCGCACCGGGCGACAGGGCCGAACACCTGCGGGTGTGGCCCGCTGCCCCCTCTGGGCGTGTCGTCCGGTCGCGCGCCTGGCCTTCTTTCTCCCCCGGCCTGGCGGTGTGCTGCGGCATGGCACGGCGGTTGCGTCTGTTGTTCTCGGGTGCGCCGGGTCGACCGTGGCCCGGCTGGTGTTCACAGAGGGGGACGACATGGGCATCTTGGCCTGGCTGATCATCGGCCTGATCGCGGGATTCATCGCCAGCAAGTTGATGGGCGGCGGCGGCTATGGGCTCGTCGGCGACATCATCGTCGGCATCATCGGGGCCATCATCGGCGGCTTCGTCTTCGGGCTGCTGACCGGGCGGTCCGACGGGGTCAACAACCTCGACATCGGCTCGATCGTCGTGGCGATCATCGGCGCGTGTATCCTGATCGCGATCCTGCGCGCCATCTCGGGGAGCCGCGCCCGCGTTTAGCCTCGACGGACCCCGACTTGTCTCGCAGCACGCCAGTGGCACCACTTTCGGTGGTGCCACTGGCGTGTATGGGGTTATCCAGCGCGGGTGACGCCCCGCCCCGCACGGGAGTTGGAGGGCGGGGCGGGGCGCGAAATGGGAGGTGGCGGAGCGACGCGGCGCGTCGCACACGCCGGTGATGATTATGCAGGATCGCCGCCACCGCTCCTCGCGCCCCCTTGCTCGTTTGCCATAACGCGCTCAAGTAGCGACAAGCGTAAGTGCCGTGACCGGACGAACGGCGTGGTTGCTGGGGAAACGCCCCGCCGCGAAGTTGTCAGGACCCGAAAACGGCGCTGGTGTGTGCTGCGGCGACACGTTCCGCGATAGCGGACAGTCAGCTTGACGATAACGGGGGCCGCATGTTCAGCCCCCCGCGGCCCCCGTGGATCGCCGTGTGGTGCGCTCACCCGAGCGGCAGGGCCACGAGGAGGGTGTAGCCGTTGAGCAGCAGCACCGTGGCGACGACCCCCAGGGCCAGGGCCAGGAGCAGCAGCCGCCGCGAGGTCGCCACGATGCTCACCGAGCCGAGGACGATCGCGATCTGGAAGAGCGCCTGCGCGTAGTCGAAGTTCGGGTCCTGCCGCTGCGCGCGGTCCCGCCGCGCCTCGAAGCCCTGCGCCTGGGCGAGGAGCTCCCGCTTGCCCTGGCCCGGCTGCCCCTCCCGCCCCGGCTCGCTCTCGTAGCGCGCGATCGTGGCGGTGTACGCCGCCAGGCGCCGCTGGAGCGCCGCCCGCTCGGCCGTCGGCACCGCCCCCTCGGCCGCCTCCCGGATCGTGTCCGCCGCATCGGCCGCTTCCATCGCCCCGCCCCCCTACCGCTCCTGATCGGGGCATGGCCCACGTGCCACGCCCCCGGGTTACGCCCCCACGAGCGCAGGAGTGCTGCCACGCCCGCACCCGCGCGCCTGACGGTCTGTTATGCTGCGTCGGGGCGCGGTGGCGAGCGGCACAGCGGGGCTCCTATCCTTCTTACTACCCCCCCCGCGATGGGCGTGCGACTCGCCCCAGCCGCGCCCCTTCAGGAGCGGCTCACCCCGCGCGTTGACGGTGCCGAGGTGTTTGCCCGCCCAGCAGGCCAGCGCCACGCAGCAGGAGACGGTGTACCCCCCGTTCACGGTGAACGGGTCGCCGCGTCTCGATCGGCGGCGTCACCGCATGGCGTCTCTTTGCTCTTGCTGCCTACAGCTGCTACCGTGCATCGCGGCGGCGTCGTTCGTGCCGCGCGAGGAAGACGGAGGATCGATGGGCTGGCTGATCGTGATCGCCCTGTGCCTGCTGTATTTCGTCGTCCTCGGGGGCGCGCAACTCTACATCTGGATCCGCATGGCGCTCGAAGGCGAGCGGCCGCGCTGGATGGTCGAGGCGTCGGGGGTGGTGGCCTGCACGCCCGAGGCGGCGTTCGCCCTGGTGGGGGATCCCCGTAATGACGCCCGCCACGCGCCGCAGGTGGTCGCGATCGCGCTCGATGCGCCCGGGGAACTCCGGCAGGGCGCGACCTACCGCGAGACGGTCCGCATCGGCCCGACGACCAGCACCTTCCATTGCACCATCACCGCTTACGACCCGCCGCGCGCGATCGAGACGTACGGCACGTTTCTCCGTCGCCCCATCTTCGGCGGCTACCGCGTGGACCCGCACCCGGATGGCTGCGTGGTGACCTCCCGCTCGGGCAGTACCTGGACCGCCGGCGGGATCGCGCTCGGCGGCCTCTCGCGCATCCTCATGCGTCGGGAGTGCCGCAAGAACCTCGACCGGATCCGCGCCGTCTTGGAGTCACCGGGCCGGGCGGATTACGCCGAGATCAGCGCAAGGGAGTAGCATCCACAGCGGAGCGAGCACCTGCCATCCCCTGACGAATAGCCGCGACCGAACGAAGTTGCGCCCCGCACCCTGTCAAGCCACGCTTACCCTGCTTGGCGTGCCCTGAGATCGGCGGCGGGGGGCACCCGCCCCGCGCGTGGGTGCCCCGTTTCGGAATCGCCTGTTCGGGATCGCGCTCGTCCCTGCCCAGTGCTCAGCCGAGCATGCCGCCGTAGCGTTGCGCCAGCCGTGCGCGCACCGCCGTCGGCGCGCCGCGCCCGTTCCTGCTCGCGGCGGGCCAGTTGAGCCCGCCGCGACCACAGCCCCAGGGCCAGCTGCTGCGTCGCGCCCGCGATCGGCGGGTCGCCCGTCGGCAGCCCCTCGTACGCGGCGAGCGGCTGCCACAGCTCGCGCGCCCGCGCCTGCCGGGCCGTGACCGTCGCGGTGTCCCGCTCGATTGCGGCAGCCTCCTCGGCGCGCGCCGTCTCCTCCCGCGCGACCCGCCGCCGCAGCGCGTCGAGGACCGCCGCGCGGCGCGCGGCGATGGCCGGGAGGCGTGCCGCGGTCGCGGCCAGGTCGGCGCGCAGGCGTTCGCCCTCCCGGTCCCCGGTCGGCGCGGCGATGGCGAAACCGGACCCCCAGACCTGCCGGGTCGTGGCGAGTGCGGCGCGTTGCTCCTCTTCCCGCCGCGCGAGCGCGGCGGCGAGCCGGTCCCGCCGCGCCGCCGTCGCGTCCCGGTCCCGCGCCACGTCGCGCAGCGCGCCGAGGAGTTCGTCGGCGGGGAGGTGCTCGAGGTCGGGGGCGTTCGTCGGGATGGGGGTGATGGCGATCATCGCTGGCCTCCTTGCCGCCCGGTCTGCGCCGGGCCGCTATACGTCCGCGCGAGATAGTCGGTGACATAGGACGTGCGCCCCGCCGCCGCGCCCGCCTCGGCCTGCACGGCCGGGAGCATGCCGACCCGCGCGAGGGCATGCTCCTGGCCCAGGAGTTCGCACGACTGGGCGTGGAGGGCGTCGAGTTCGGCGCTGATCTGCGCCAGGCGCGCGGCCTTCTGCTGCATCTTTTCGGCGTAGCTCTCGGTCATCGTGTCCTCCTTCGTGTCGTGTCTCAGTAGCGGCGGCGTATGGCGACCGCCGGGGGCGGCGGGGGCGGCTGCCGGGCCCGCCGCTGCGCCCGCCAGCAGGCGATCGCCAGCGCCAACACGAGATCGTCGTGGTCGGCCTCGCGCCAGGCGGCGTAGGTGTCGTTGGCGGCGGCGGTGATGATGTGCCGGAAGTTGCCCAGCTCCGCGCGCAGCTCCTGGGCGTGGGGCATGGCGGGCGGCTCGACCGTGAGCAGGCGGTTCTGCAGCGGCACCTGCACCGCCGCGACCAGGGTCTTCTTCGCCACACGCCAGAGCCGCCCCTCGCGCGTGGTCGCCTGCCCGCCGTGGATGCTCACCGCCTCGTAGGGGATCCTGGCCGCGTCGAATTGTTCGAGGACCGCCACGCCGACGCCGGTGCCGTCGATGATCAGGTGCCGCCGCTCGCCCGCGGGCAGCGCCGCGAGGAAGGCCGCCGTGTCGGCCACGATGGTGGCGTACTTCGTCTTCAGCGGCCAGCGGTGCAGCCCGGTGACGTGCAGGTGCGGGGACGGGTCGCCGCCGCCGGGCGCGTGCAGCCCGTCATCCACGCGCACCACGGCGCGGGCACTATGGTCTTGGAGTTGGCCCAGGTCGAGCCCGATGCAGTAGGTCATAGCGTCAGGTACTCCTCGCTGGTGGGGACGATCCCGGGGGCCGCGCCGAACATCGCCGCCAGATCGTCGGCGTCGAAGACCGACCCGGAGGCCTCGATGAATTGGCACTCGTACTCCTGCCGATACACGTCGCGCGGCAGGCTGCGCCGCTCCTCGGCGAGGAATTCGGGCGCGATCCGCGGGCACATGCTGGCCGGGATCGCGAAGCGCCGCCAGGCCGCACCGCCGTGGAACCACTCGTTATGGAAAAAACCCCTTCGCCCGAACGGGGTGGAGAGCAGCACCAGCCGCCCCCCGCTGACCGCGAGCATCGGGCGCACGGCGTGGTAGAGCGCGTCGAGCGCGCGGCTGGCCTCGTCGATCAGGATGAGGCGCACGCCGGAGAACGCGCGGATCGTGTCCTCGCGCCCCGGCAGCGCCACCACGCGCGAGCCGCTGGTCGTCTCGATCCCCAGCGTGTTGTCCTTCTCGAACTCGTCCGCCGCCGTGCCGAGCGCCGCGAGGGTGTCCTTCACCTTCCGCAGCAACTCGATCGATTGACGCTCGGACGGGCTCACCAGGAGCGCCAGGCTGCCGGGGTCGTAGATGATGCCGTGCGTCGCCAGCGCCGCCGTGGTCGTGCTCTTGCCGCTCTGCCGCGAGCAATTGAGCAGCAGGCGGCGCTCGGGCGCGCGGAGGACCTCGGCCTGCCAGTCATCGGGCACGATGCCAGCCCGCCTGGCGAGGGCGACCGGATCGAGCGCCGCGCCGAGGTCGGCGGCGAGCGAGGTGGCACTCATCGTGCGTCCCTCCGACGTTCCGCCATCGGTTTGGTCCGGATACGGAAAGGGAAGGGGCCATGGATGCCACCCCGCCGCCCGACGCGATAGGCCCCCGCCCGACGCGGATCCGTCGGCTGTTGCGCCGCGCACTCCGCGAGCGCGATACGGCGCGCTTCTGGTCGCTCGCCGTCGCCATACAGCTCATCGACGACCACCGCGCCGACCTGGTGCGGCGCATCGGGCAGGGCCATCCCCAGCCCTATCGGCGACGGGTGCGCCAGGCCCGCCGCGCCTGGACGGTGCTGCGGGCCGTGGCGACGGCCCTGCTCCGCCGCTAACACGCCAGCACCGCCGCAACCGCCACGCGGGCCTCGGGGAACGGTTGCAGCGCCGCGACCAGTTGCCCGCGCAACTGCGCCCACTCCGGCGACAGCAGCACGTTGACGGTCGGGCGCTCGTCCAGTTCGCCCAAGAGCTTCGCCTGCAACTCGATCTGCCGGTGGATGCGGTCGATCGCCTTCAACGCCAGATCGCCGTCACCCGCCGTGCGGGCATCGCGCAGCACCGTCAGCGCCGCCGCGTTGATCGTCCTGAGCTGTTGCAGCACATCGAGCGCCCGGCGCGTCTCCTCGGCCCCCACGGCGGCCACGAGCGCGACCGGGAGATGGTCGGCCTTGTGCCGCTCCACGGCGCTCTTGGTGAGGCCGTACCGTCCCGCTATGTCCCGGTATGCGCCCCCGGCCACCAACGCCGTGTCGATGGCGTGGCGCTCCGGGTGGCCGCAGACGGTGCAGGTCCGCGTCATCAGTCCGCCTCCTTGTCGTGTTGCGCCCGCCCCACGGTCAGGTACCAGGTGGCCGCCGCCACGCGCGGACTCCCAAGATCGCCGAGGGCGAGCGCACGATAGAGCCGCGCCAGACGATCGCTGACGGCCTTGGTGGTGAGCCCCAAGGCCGCGCCGATCTGCTTATCGCTCTCCCCAAGCACCAGCCGCTCCAGCACCTGCAATTGCCTCGGCGTCAGCTGGGGGCGATCCCGCTCCGGCATCACGCCGCCTCCCATGTCGTCTGTGTCGTCTGTGTCGGCTGCGACGGCGTGACTGCGGGCTGATACGGCCCCAGCGCCACGCGCACCAGCGCCTCCACCTCGTCACGCCGCGCGGCCAGTTCGTGGCGCTCCGCCTCACTGAGCGCGCCTAACGGGACAGTGACTTGCAGTTCATCGGCAACCAGGTCGAAGGTCACCCCCCGCTGTTCGAGGAGATCCATGAAGACGCCGATGTTCACCGGCGGGACTATCGGCGGGGCCGGTGTCGCTGGCGCTTCGACGCCGAGGGGGCGCTGGCGATATGTCGTGCCCATCAGTCCGCCCCCGTCATCGAGAAGGCCGCCGTCGCCCGATGCCGCGCGCAGAGCGGGTCATCTTTTCCTGCCGGCAAGGTACAACCCTGCCATGCACACTCGCCGTGGAGCGGCACCGGCCGCCGCGAGTCGCCGAAGTCGGCGGGGTCGTATCGCGGCCCGGTGGCCGCCTCAATGTCGTCCGGCGACAGGGCCAGCTGCACCGTGGGGCGATAGGCGGGTGTCCTCACCTGCATGCCGATGCCGACCTTGAATTCGTCCACCTCGGCGGCGGTCATCTGGTAACCGTCTGCGTCGAAATGCTCGGTATGGCTACCGATCCGCTCGACCTTCACGACCTTGTCGGTGGTCAGGTCCGACCAGAGCTTGCGCTTTTCGGTGACGCACCGCACCGGACCCGCCACCGGCTCGTCAAACTCGGGCAGTTCGACTTTACGCCGCGCGCCGCCGTGCTTTTTTGGAGGTGGGGGTGGCAGAAGATAAAGCGCCGCTTTTGCCTGCGTCTCGCAGTGCTCCTCGGGGATCTCGATGTAGGCCGCTTCAACCTCGCCGGCAAACTTTTCGGTTTCAATCCGCACCGCACGGAAGATCACCGGCACATGGCCCGAGTCATTGATCTTGTGAACTGCTTTGCTATTCGTCTGCGCGGAGCGCATGCCCTGCGAGGCAGCGCGCTTGTATTCGACGCGCACGAGCTGCTTCCCACCCTCATTCAGCACGGCACCGCGCTTACGAGCGGCGACAATCTCGCCGGCAATATCGAAGATAGCACCACCGATCGTCTGGTCAGTATGGGCAGCCGCCGCCTTGCGCGCCTGAATCTCCGTAGCCTGCGCCTCAATCAGGACATCTTTGCGTGCATGTTCTTCTCGACACTGAGAAAGCTTCAACTCCAGTTCAGCGATGCGCCGCTGCGCCGTGTCGAGCGCCTGGGCCATCTCCAACACGTCTTGCACATCGCTATCAGCAACGGACTCATCCTGCGGCATGATGAACTTCGGCGAGGCCTGCGCCCGGCGCGGCGGTTCGTACCCGTGCTGCTTGGCGATGTGGATCAGCGTGCCGACGCTGGCGGCATCGCTCGCCCTGCCGTCGCGCTTGAAGCTGGCGAACTTGCGGGCGATCTCCCCCGGCTTCCCGTCGCACCACTCCGCGCACATCGCCTCACCGTCGCGACCGGGGTAGACGGAATGCACCGCCGCGAGGTGACGCAGCCAGTCGGCTGTATACTCGCCACCGGGCGGGATGAAGCGCAGGATCGCGCGCATCTCGGCGATCGAGGGCACATCATCGTAGGCTGACCGGACGCCGCCAGTGGTGGGCGGTGTCCAGGCCACGCGCTCGGGTTCGACCGGTGCGGGGAGCAACGCGTCGAAGTCGGCCAGCGTATAGACCGCCTCATACTCGGCGTGATACACCCGCGCGAGTTTCGCTGGGGTCGTCTTGTTGTTGAAGGTCTCCGGCACGCGCAACACCCGCGAGAGGTCGAGCACGGATTTATCCGCACCGAGGCGCTGGTAGAGACGCCCGAGCAGCTGCTCGATCGCGGCGCTGGGCGCGATCGCGGCGGCCAGATACCAGTACAGGTGGAAACCGTTGCCAGATTCCACCACCACCGTGGGGCGCAGCGGGAAAGCCTCCAACGCCCTGAACGCACCCTCGCGCCCATCGGTGTAGCCTTTGAAATCCAGATCGGCCCAGAGAGCACGCACCTTGGTGACGTCGGCTTTCTTGCCGCCACCATCGCGCCGTGCCTGGATGCCGAAGAAGATATTGAGGTGCTGGGGCAAGCGCAGCGCGGTCTGCGCGGCCGCCAACGGCGTGGCGTGCCAGGACCGCCGCACCGGCCCATCGCCCTGGGGGAACGCGCGGATCTCGATGCGCTCGTCGGTGCCAAGGTCGGGGAAGTGCCGCGCGAAGAAGTCGGTGAGGCCGACGGTGGCTGTGCTCATCGCGCCACCGTCCCGACCAGCGCGGCGATGCGCCGGGGGCCGATCCCAAGCGGTTCGTGCGGGGGGTTCGCGACAACGACATCCGGCCACATCGCCCGCAGGCGTTGCTCGACGGCGCGGGCGATGTGCCACCCCACCAAGAGGCGCTCACCGCCCGGATACCAGGCGCAGGCCAACGGGTCGGTATCGCCGAGGAGGGCGAGCCGCACGAGCGGGAACGTCGGGTCGTCGCGGATGGGGCTGGGGAAGGTGATGTCGAGATCGCCGTCGGCGAGGTAGCGCGCTAGCGGTGTCGGGATCATGGGTCGAACCTCCGCGGCACCACCGGCCCATGCCCCTTTACGTCAAGTGCGGACATGGTACACTGGTGCTAAGTGATGCGACGAGATCACCCCTGACGGAAGAGGGTCTCGCGCGGATCAGATGGCGGCCAGGGGACTGATGTAGGAGTCGCGCCCCCCGACCGCCATTCTTTTTGTCTATGCCGCGTCCTGGGGCACCACCCCTAAGCGGTGCTCGCGCACGCGGCGAATGCGATCGACTTCCTCGCGGGTATACAAGCGCCGCCCGCCCGCGGTACGCCGGGCACAAGCGATCTTCCCGGTGCGCTCCCACAGGCGCAGCGTCTCGACGGCGATCCCCAGCTCACGCGCGACCGGCCCCGATTCGATGAACTGCGGCTCGGCTGCTGTCGCGGTCATGCTGCACCTCTCGGTGATTCTTTGTGCGGTAGCCCGCATTCGTAAACCCACTGTAACACCCCCGAAACACCTTTTCCAGATGGCGAAAACCGTCAGAATATGCCATGACAAAACTTGTCAGGAAACTACCATTACTCGTCTGTTGTGGGCGGAGTATTCCGGAATAAACGAGCACCCCGGTACTTGCGAATAGTGGCTCGGGTCCGCCCTTCCACCTGGGCCGCACTCCTAGTGGAAGTTTGGGCAGGGATAGAGGTAAGGCGATCCTGCTCAAGATGCCGATGGAAACGCTTCGCCTCATCGGCCTGCCGTCGAGCATCGCTCGCGCTCATGCCGCTCACATTAGCATGCAACACATCACCCGAGCGATAGGCCACAAGAGTCGTTAGTGCGAGCAACAAGCATCCGGTCAGCGTATCCGTGTAGTACCCCTGAGATACCAAACCATGATCATCCACAACCAGACGCGGGAAAACTGCGCGCTCAACCCGCATGGCGGTGTTAAGAAGGTTGAGCGCATCACGAGAAAAGCGCCGCGCGTTTATCTCTCTGAGGACTGCCAACATCAGCCCATCAAGGGTACGCCAACGCTCAATCGCACGAATACCGCATTCCGGAAGGATAGGATGCGTTCCGAAACAGGCAGCGTGACGATCCTCTTCTTCATCGAGCGCCGCACAACGTACACAATGCTGGCAGGCTAATCGATCAATTGGAGTGATAGACACAATACCCGTTGACAACTCATGACTATGAATCTCTTTAGCAACCTTGAGGAAATCTTGAATTACAGCAAGCGCACCTAACCATTGCCTACGGAGATCCTGTTCGCTCACAACCACCTCACCTCAGAACGGCGCGTAGTGATCGACACACGCCCGCGCCGCGCGCATCTGTTCGACATCGCAGGCATCATCGCCCTCAATGATCGCCTTGCCACAGTAGCGACAACGGGGCACCCCGGCACGCTCATACCAGAGCGCGAGGATCGCCGACTCGCGCTCACCGGTCTCGGTCAGATGGCGGCGCTGGGCGCGCAGGTGGGCGGCGATCGCCGCATGCAACTCCTCCATCAGGATACCCCGTGCGCTACGCCAGGCGCGCCGACATACGTGCGGTCCACAGTTGGGGTCGGCAGGACATCCCCCGCGTCCCGCGCCGCACCTACCCACGAGATGATCGCCTCTTCACCATTGCGCGCGGCCTCCTCGTAGGTCGCGCCGTGGGTCATGCACCCTGGCAGGTCCGGCACAGAGACCACGTAGGCGTCGTCCTCCTCCGACCAGTCGATGTGCATCGAGTAGGTTGGGGCTGGGGCCGGACCTTGCCCGATCGCTGCCTTCACCGCACGTTCCAACATGTAACGGCGCGCAGGCGAGAGCTTCTCACCACCCTTCGCCAGGACCATCAGCGCGAAGAAGGCTTTTAGCAGTCGGAGGAAAGGCTGCTCATCCATTGCTACTCCCTTCCCGCGCGTGCGGACTCTTCGACTGCGGCACGTGCCGCGAGTAATAGGCGTTCCTGATAAGGTTTCACGTCATTCCCGTCTGCCCCGGCAAGGCCAACCTGATGCCCGCAAGCATGACGCCAGGTTTCGTGGCTCCCCGCTTGCCGCGCGAGATAGAAGCCCAACGCGCGCAGCTCGGCGCGGATCTGGCGCAACTTGCGCGGCATATGATCAATAGCCTGGAGAACGCTTGACGTACTTCACGCCTAGCAATCCTCTTCGCTCGCGGGAAAGACGCCTACCAATGACCAATGAGTTTATGGCATCGTCGATTTCCGAACCGGACAGTCCACTCCCTTGCAGCAACCTGCCGATGTCGTCACGGGTATAGTCCTGACCGAATTGCAGAGCATCGTAGACACGATCTGCGTTCGACATCGCCTATGCCTCCCCCTACGCCGCTTGCCTACCGGCTCTGCTCACCTGGTCGTTGTAAAGCGTGCTGCCGGTCCTGCACTTCCCTACCGCCGCCGCTTCTTCCGCACGCCCTGCCCCGCTTTGTGTAACCGCTTCCTCTGCTGATCCAGCACAGACGCCAGCTTCGGGCTATCTTTCGCAGCATGCACAGCTTGGGTCATCTCGCCACGCCGTGCGCCCCGTTTTGTCAGATCATCCGCCAGTGTGTGCAGGATGGCATTGTTGAAGTCCAGCGGAAGATCGGCGAGCGACTCGCGCGTGATCGGGTGGAGACAGCCGTCCTCCCCTTCGAGATCCCAGGAGACGAGGACTTCAGCGAGGACCTCACTGACGGTTGCGGACGATCGCCCCTCCTCGGGGGCAGCAAGGAGCGCCTCAGCCTCGCGCGTGAAGGGGCGATAGACAACGTTGATCGTCTCGCCTGCGAACGCGATCGCGGTCTCTAGTTGCGCCTCCCGCCAAGCATCAGTGATTGTCGCCATCACGCCACCTTCATCGCCGGCCGGCCGCGTTGCACTTGGTCGTTGTAGAGGACGATGCCCGCGAGGCGCAATTCACAGTGGGTGTTCGCCCACCAGCGACGGCGGCGGCTCATCGGGCGGCACGAGTGCGCGCAGGATCGCCGCCCGCAAGGGCTCGCTCTCAATGCCAAGCGATGCCAGTACCCGGAGCGCGACACCCTGACCCTCGCGAATGATCCCGAGCATCAAGTGTTCGGGACGGATGATCGCGTGGTGCAACGCCTCCGCCTCGACCACGGCATCCTCGATCGCCTGCT